>Ga0116149_1004012_pt1 | contig 14788 bp, 14 predicted proteins | sample AD_UKC057_MetaG_FD_89787 | JGI IMG/M metagenome (GOLD analysis project Ga0116149, IMG submission 89787) | Active sludge microbial communities of municipal wastewater-treating anaerobic digesters from USA - AD_UKC057_MetaG | ecosystem: Engineered > Bioreactor > Anaerobic > Digestate | place: USA... | reverse complement strand
GCATCTATGTATTCAGCATTTGAAACAGACGGGTATTCCATATTCGATATGGGTGGAGATGATGCTGGAGCTACTGTGATGGGTCAGTTTATAAAAAATATAAAAGATAAGCAATATGACATATTGTATGTCATTAACAAAACCCGGTCTATGATTGAAAATGAAAAGGAAGCGCAGGAAATGCTTCTTTCGATTGAAAAAGCATCCAGATTAAAAGCCACCTATATAGTCAATAATACACATCTAAAGGATTATACTGATGCTAAAATGATATTTGAATCGGTCAGTTATGCCAAGAAAGTGTCAGTTCTTTTAAAGCTAGATATTTTATGTACGACATACCCAAAAAAGATTATGACCAGTAATGACATAAGAGCGTATGGTGAAATACTATATGATCTTTATCCTGTAGAAGTATTTGTAAAAACGCCATGGGAAGCAATAGAAGGAGGACGGAATATATGGCAAGAGCAATAGTAAATGAGAACTTATGCAAGGGTTGTGGAATGTGCGTGGTAGCATGCCCAAAAAAAATCCTTGTACTGTCACCTGACAAGATAAACAGTAAGGGTTATCACCCTGCACTGCTTGTCGATGAGTCAAAATGCACGGGCTGCGCAGCATGCGCGATTATGTGCCCGGATGTAGCAATTACAGTAGAAAGGTAGGATGACTTTATGGCAAAAGTATTAATGAAAGGTAACGAAGCTCTGGCTGAAGCTGCTGTTATGGCAGGATGTAAGCACTTCTTCGGATACCCTATTACCCCTCAGACAGAATTAGCGGCATATATGGCAAAAAAAATGCTCAAAATTGGAGGAGTATATCTACAAGCAGAATCGGAAATTGCAGCTATTAATATGGTACTTGGTGCTGCAGCAGCAGGAAAAAGAGCAATGACATCCTCTTCCTCTCCTGGAATCAGTTTAAAATCTGAAGGAATATCATATATTGCAGGAAGCGATCTTCCCGCTGTAATAGTTAATGTCCAAAGAGGAGGTCCTGGCTTAGGAGGGATACAGCCATCACAAGCTGATTACTGGCAGGCCACTAGAGCTACAGGACATGGCGATTTTCATCTTTTAGTATATGCTCCGTCAACAGTTCAGGAAATGATGGACCTTGTAACACTAGCGTTTGATAATGCTGATAAATACAGGATGCCTGTAATGATATTATCTGATGGAATGTTAGGGCAGATGATGGAACCAGTCGAAGTAAAACAGCCTGAATCCTCTGCGCCAGTAGAGAAACCATGGGCAGCATGCGGGCATGGAAACAAAAGACCGCACAATGTAATTAACTCTTTGTATCTTACTCCACAGTCGCTGGAAGCGCTTGTGAAGAAAAGATTCAAAAAGTATGAGACAATAAAAAAAGAAGAGCAAAAAGCTGATGAATACCTGACTGATGATGCTGACTACATTATTGTAGCATATGGAGCATCTTCCAGAATATCCAGAACAGCAGTTAATCTTGCAAGAAAAGAAGGGATTAAAGCTGGACTTATAAGGCCTATAACTTTATGGCCTTATCCTGATATGTATATTGAAAAGCATATATCTCATGCAAAAGCCTTTTTGTGCGTAGAGATGAGTATGGGTCAGATGGTAGACGATGTCCGCCTTTGCGTTAATGGCAGAAAACCTGTTGCTTTTTATGGAAGGACTGGAGGGATAATACCTTCTCCAGATGAAGTATTGTCAGAACTTAGAAAATTAGCGGGAGGTAAATATTAATGGCTATAGTATTTCAAAAACCAAAAGCACTTTTAGATGTGCCTTTCTCATACTGCCCTGGCTGTACGCATGGCATAATTCACAGACTGGTTGCTGAAGTGATTGATGAACTTGGTATAGAAGGAAAAACAGTTGGCGTCTCCCCTGTAGGATGTGCAGTAATGAATTATAACTTTTTTGCATGCGATATGGTGCAAGCGCCTCATGGCAGAGCGCCAGCAGTAGCTACAGGATTAAAAAGAGCTATTCCGGAAAACATTGTATTCACATATCAAGGAGATGGCGATTTAGCAGCTATAGGTACAGCAGAAACAGTACATGCTGCAGTTAGAGGCGAAAATATTACTATAATATTCGTTAACAATGCGATATATGGTATGACAGGAGGCCAAATGGCTCCAACAAGCCTTCCAAACCAAGTCACGCAGACAACCCCTTATGGAAGAGATACTTCCTATGCAGGTTATCCTATAAGAGTGTGTGAAATGCTTGCTACTCTTGAAGGAACAGCATTAGCTCAAAGAGTATCTGTAGATAATGTGAAAAATGTCTTAAATGCTAAAAAAGCCATTAAAAAGGCATTCACATATCAGATTGAGAAAAAAGGTTTTTCCATAGTGGAAGTGCTTTCCACATGCCCTACGAATTGGGGTATGGATGCTGAAGAATCCTTAAAATGGTTAAAAGATAATATGATTCCGTATTATCCGTTAGGCGTATATAAAGATATAGCTAATATCAAGGAGGCATCAAAATGAGTACATTAAATATTCTAATGGCTGGTTTTGGAGGTCAAGGAATTCTGTTTTTAGGAAAAATGGCAGCGTATTCGGGTCTTATGGATAATAAACAGATAACATGGCTTCCGTCATACGGACCGGAAATGAGAGGTGGTACAGCAAACTGTTCAGTATGCATTTCTGATGAACTGATAGGTTCGCCACTTGTTATAAATCCGGATATACTAGTTGCTATGAATCTGCCTTCACTTGATAAGTTTATTGACCAGGTCGTACCTGGAGGGACTGTTTTAGTAGATTCTTCAATTATTGATAAAAAAGTAGAAAGGACTGACTTAAATGTCTTTTACATCCCTGCTACAAAGTTAGCAGATGAAAATGACATTTCAGGCCTTGCAAACATGATAATGCTTGGCAAGATGCTTAAGGAAACTGGTTTTTGTACCGAGTGCGCAATGGATGAAGCATTATTAAAATGTGTTCCGCCAAGAAAAACAGAAATGATTGAACTTAACAAAAAAGCCCTCAAGATAGGAAGTGAGCTATAATGGATGAGACCATTGAAATCGCGAGAAGGATAGAAGGCATAAGAGATGCTTCTGGATATACCCAGGAGCAGATGGCAAAGGAACTCAATATTGATATAGAAACCTATAAAGAATATGAAAAAAACGGGCATAACATACCTATTTCCGTTATATTTCATATAGCTAATAAGTTCAATGTGGATCTTTCCGAAATTCTAACCGGAACTTCCGCAAAACTAGACACATACCACGTGGTAAAAGCAGGAAATGGCAAGGAAGTGGACAGATATCCAGGATATAACTATACTGACCTAGCTTTCCGTTATACAAAAAAAATCATGCAGCCTCTGTTAGTAACTCTTGACCCTTCCGACAAGCCTGCAGCTTTAGTAAGTCACAGCGGGCAGGAATTTAATTATGTACTTAAGGGTAAAATGGCATTCATTTTTGATTCACATCAAATAATTCTTAATGAAGGCGACTGTATATATTTTAATCCTAGTCATTCTCACGGCCAAAAGTGCGCATCAGACATACCTGTAGTATTTCTTACTGTAATTGCAGAATAGGAGGATTTATGCTGGAAAAATACCTGTCCAGGACTCAGTTCGATTCCTATGAAGACTTTGTTACTAATTACAAATTAAATATTCCTGAAAATTTTAATTTTGGTTTTGATATTGTAGACGCTTGGGCTGACGAGGATTGCAACTTAATGGCGCTTGTCTGGTGTGATGACCATAATAATGAAAAACTCTTTACATTTAATGATATTAAAAAAATGTCTAACCAGGCAGCCAACTACTTTATTTCCTTAGGCATAAAAAAAGGTTCAAAAGTGCTTGTCATACTAAGAAGAAGATGGGAATACTGGATAGTTGCCACTGCTTTACATAAGATAGGCGCTGTACTTATCCCAGCTTCTTTACAGCTGACAAAAAAAGATATAGCTTACAGGGCTAATGCTGCTGATGTCGAAGCAATCATATGTATTAATGATGATTTCGTCATAACACAGGCAGAAAGCGCGCTACCGGATTCCCCTACTGTCATGAACCTTATACTTGTTGATGAATCGCAGACATACAGCAAGGATAACAACAGTGATGGTATTAATGTAAATATGGGTAATGGTTGGAAAAACTTATCTTATGAAGCATTTAAATACTCTGATGTTTTTATGAGACCTACTGGCATGAATGCTACAAAAACATCTGACACAATGCTCATATATTTCACATCAGGAACCACAGGAATGCCTAAAATGGTGCATCATGATTATTCTTATCCTCTTGGACATATAGTAACGGCTAAATACTGGCAATGCGTGGAAAAAGGAAAGCTCCATATGAGCGTATCCGATTCTGGATGGGCAAAATTCGGATGGGGTAAGATATATGGGCAGTGGATATGCGGAGCGACTGTATTCGCTTATGATATGGATAAATTTATACCTGCAAAATTGCTTAGCATGATGGAAAAATACAAGCTTACTACTTTTTGCGCACCACCCACAATGTTTCGATTCATGCTTTTAGAAGATGTAGCAAAATATGATCTTTCTTCAATAAAACGTTATTGTATAGCAGGAGAACCTTTAAACCCAGAAATATTCAAAAAGTGGAAGGATATAACAGGAAAAGCTCTTACAGAAGGTTTCGGACAATCAGAATCCTCTGTAATGATAGCAAACTTCAAATGGATTGAGCCAAAACCAGGTTCTATGGGAAAACCAGCCCCTCTTTACGATATTCATCTTGTAAATGCTGAAGGAAATTTCTGTGAAGACGGCGAAGAAGGCGAAATAACTATACAAAACATGAAAAGCTCTCATCCTGCAGGATTGTTTTTAGGATACTATAAAGATACCGAGCTTACCAGCCAGTATATACACAACGGAGTATACAACCTCAAGGATGTCGCATGGCGTGACAGCGATGGATATTACTGGTTTGTCGGAAGACATGATGACGTCATTAAATGTTCAGGATACAGAATTGGTCCGTTTGAAGTGGAAAGCGCTCTTTTAGAGCATGATGCAGTAGTCGAATGCGCAGTGACAGCCGTGGCTGATGAATTAAGAGGCCAGAAAGTAAAAGCCACTGTGGTGTTGAAAAAAGGCTATGCACCGTCAGATGAGCTAATCAAGCAACTTCAGGAGCATGTAAAGAAGGTAACTGCGCCATATAAATATCCCAGAATAATTGAATTTACCGATGAGCTCCCAAAGACTTTGGGCGGTAAAATCAAAAGAGGTGAAATAAGAAGCAAGGACAGTAGCAGATAATATAATTTAGGAGGCCGTCATGATATATGATATTACAATTAACGACCTTAAGGACCCCATAATAGACAGCATACCCAGAATCAGCTGGAAGCTGGATCCTGAAAAAAATGATTTTTCCATGTCGGCTTATAGGATAATTGTAATGGATGCTGATACTGATTCTGTTGTGTGGGACAGCTCTTTTATCAAAAGCAGTAAGATGAGATATATTCCTATTACTGCAAACTTGAAACCATTAAACAGATATAAATGCATAATTTCAATTAAAGACCAACAAGACAAAATATACCAATCCGAATCTTTCTTTTTCTCTACAGGAAAGCTTAAAGATAAATGGACTGCAAAATGGATAAGAGCGCATTTTGCAAAAGACAAGTCTGAAACAAATCAGTGCGCATCTTATTTAAGAAAGACATTCAATACGGATAAACCAGTAAAAAAAGCCATATTAGCCATATGCGGTTTAGGCCAGTTTTATGCAATGATTAACGGTAAAAAAATACATGACGATTTTCTGCCGACACCATACACCGACTTTTCGAAAAGAGTGCTCTACAGGGTATATGATGTCAAGAAATTTATAACTGAAGGTTCAAACGCTATAGCTGTAATACTTGGAAATGGATTCCACAACTCTACGACCAAAGACCCATGGCAGTCGTCAACCGCTATATGGAAAGATTGTCCAAAACTTCTATCCGAACTGCATATATATTATGAGGACGGTACACAAGCTGTTATAAATAGTGATAGCTCATGGAAAAGTTCAAAAGGACCTATAGTATTTAACGGTATGAGACATGGAGAGCATTATGATGCAAGACTGTACCAAAAAGACTGGGAGCTTGTATCCTTTAACGATTCTAGCTGGGGTAACTGCGCATTTTCCAGAGCACCTGGCGGGATTTTACAGGTTATGGAAATGCAACCTATAAGAATAAGATACACACTGAAACCTGTAGCAAAATGGAAAACTGACGAAGGATGGATTATAGACTGTGGGAGGTCTGTATCTGGAGTAGCTAAAATCGCAATTAAAGGCAAAAGAAACTCCACAGTAAGAATAAGATATAGCGATATACTGCATGAGGACGGATCTTTAAACCAGGAAGCTTTGGCAAGTTTCAATCAGGATGCTCCATTTCACACTGATATTTATACAAAAGCTGATTCTGATATTGAATACTTCTATCCAATCTTCTCTTACCACGGTTTTCGATATATTGAGATTAACACAGATTATGAACCTCAACTATCGGATTTTGAGATATGGGTGCTTGCAAACGAGCTTGATACAAATGCAAATTTTGAATGTGCGGATAATACTGTTAATAGGATACAAAACTTATGTATCAGATCCTCTGAATCAATGCTTTATTCACTGATGGCATCAGATACAGCAAGAGAACAGACTTCATGGACAGGCGACACCGGATTATCAGTCGAACAGATGGCTATTAACTTTGAAAGCCTTGCTTTTTTCAGGAATTGGCAGAAGGTATTAAGGGAAGCCCAATTGCAATCCGGTACAGTACCCTGCATTGTCCCATCTGCAGGCTGGGGATATAACGGACTGAACGGACCTGACTGGAGCCATCCGATTTATGAAGTCCCGATGCAGTTTTATAGATATTATGGCGATAAGCAAATGATTAAAGATAATTATGAAGCATTATCAAAATATTGCGAATACCTTGATGTAATGGCCAATAACGGGATAGTAAAATACGGGCTTGGCGACTGGTGCCCTCCATTTATTGGAAAAGCCATCTCCATCAATATGGAATCCTTCAAGTGCCCTGTTGAAGTATCAGACACTGCATATTATTATTCAGCCCTTAAAGCAGCTCAAAAAAGCGCTTTAATTTTAAAAAAGCATAAACAAGCAGAGGATTTTAAAAAAAGAGCTGACATTGTTAAACAAGCATTCAGGTCCTCTTTCTTAGATAAAAGCACATATACAGTCAAGGGTAACTGCCAGACAGCTACAGCAATTATGATATTTCATGGTTTGGCTGAAAAAGCAGAGATACCTTTTTTAACTGACAGATTAATTTGCCAGATAAAGGATAACGGCAATGCTTTGGATTTTGGCATACTTGGGCAAAAAGCTGTGCTTAATGCCCTTGGGGACAACGGTTTCGCTTTAGAAGCATTGAAAATGATTACCAAAGAAGGATTCCCAAGCATGAAAAACTGGCTGGATATGGGAGCCACTACCCTATGGGAATGTTGGAATGGTGAAGGATCTAGAAATCATCATATGTTTTCTTGTGTTTCAGAGTTTTTTTACAAGCATATTGCAGGTATTATGCCTTCAAAAGATGCATGCGGGTTTGACAAAATAACGTTTGCTCCACCATTTGATATGCCTTTTAGTCATGCTTTTGCGTCTATAAATACTCCAAATGGGTTAGCTCGGATATCATGGGAAAAAGATAATGAAATGTTCACAATATCGATTAAAGTACCATATAACTCAAAAGGTTTTATTTATCTTCCAAAAGAATATAACAATAAGGATGTAAAAGAAGCATTAGCAAAAAATGGATACAGATGCCTTCTATGTGAAGACAAAAAAGACAGATATATTGTTAAAGTAAGATATGGTACCTATGATATCAAACTGATGTAAATACGGTAATTATAAAGCAAAAGCATCCAGTTCAATGCTGGATACTTTTTGGTATAAAGATATTACCATATCACTTACAGTACAATCTTGACTATATCACCATCTGAGCTTTGTATATCGACAAGCTCAAAACGCCCGTATTTCTTTTTCACTTTCCTCATTACAGCCATAAGCTTGCATAAATCCCTGCTGCTTATTTCGCAATCCTTTTTATCTATTTTCTTGTTTATTGCACTTGCAGCTATTACCGCTGTCAGGTTCGACAAAACTAATGATGTGGGAAGAAGCAGGTTTATGTTTTTTTCATCTTTTGATTTAATCTGAATACGCATATCATTCCACCACTATTTCAACAATATCCCCATCTGCGCTTTCAACTTCCACTAGTTTGCCTATCAGACCTTGATCAACCAATGTCAGAAGCTGGGCGAAGTCCACGCCTTTTAATGCTTCGTTTCCCGATACTGCAGGCATCTTTACTCCCATTTCCAACCCCATTTTAACTAAAGGCATAGGAAGATTTACTTTTACCTTGTCGCCGTCTTTGGAATTAACATATATTCTGAACATAAGCTCATCTATATTTTTTCTTTTTTCTTCAGGTACGAATTCCACGCTCTTTTTTGGAGCATCTGTCAACAGCTCATCTACTGTTACTGACAGCATCTGCGCTATCTTAGGCAACAGCATAATGTCCGGACAAGATATGTCATTCTCCCATTTTGATACGGCTTGTGCGGTGACATTAAGCTTTTCAGCAATGTCATCTTGGGTAATATTCTTTCCTCTTCTTAATTCTGCAATTCTCTTTCCTAATGTATTCATTTTATATCTCCCTTACTAATATATATTTATTCTCTTTTTTATTCAATATTTTTCCTAAAACTTACCAAAGCTTCCAAGATTGCCTGTACTGCATCTCTATCATATCCACTGTATTACATCTTTTTTTACACATTTCTTCTGCAATATTCCGAATAATGATTCTTTCCAACAAATCCCCTAACATGTCTTCGCCCCCTTTACTATATGTTTTTTTTCTTTCTTTTAATAATTTTCCCATCTTAATCCCCTCGTTTTCACACTTACATTTTAGTGTTAGATATTCAATAAATGAACATATCAAAGGTTGTTTTTCAGCCCTTTTCTACAACCTATGGTTGCATAATTACTCAACCTATAGTTGAGTTACGGTTTTTATTAAATTTTGAAACTATAAATATATTGCATTAAAAAAATGTTAATAGGATTAAGAGTAATTAAAAATGAATAAAATTATTAATTATTCATATTTTTGTATATTTTTATTATATTATTCATATTTTAGTTGACTTTATGCAAATCACTTGTATAATTATACTAAATAACTTGAAAGAGGCTGAGAAATGGAAAAGAAAATCAAGAAAATCGTATTAGCATACTCTGGAGGACTGGATACATCAGTTATAATACCATGGTTAAAAGAAAATTATGAAGGTTGTGAAGTAATTGCGGTATGCGCAGATGTAGGACAAGGCAGCGAAACAGACGGACTAGAGGAAAAAGCGCTTGCAACTGGAGCTTCAAAACTTTATATAGAAGATCTTACAAATGAATTCGTTTATGATTTCATATTCCCTACCCTTAAAGCAGGTGCAGTATATGAAAAGAAATATTTATTAGGAACATCTTTTGCCAGACCTATAATTGCAAGAAGAATAGCTGAAATAGCTTTAAAAGAAAATGCGGATGCAATATGCCATGGATGCACAGGAAAAGGAAATGACCAGGTGCGTTTCGAACTTACAATTAAAGCTTTCGCTCCTAAAATGAAGATAATTGCGCCATGGAGGATATGGGATATTAAGTCTCGTAATCAAGAGATAGATTATGCTATAGCTCATAATGTCCCGCTTAAAATATCCAAAGAGACAAGTTATTCTAAAGATAAGAATTTATGGCACCTTTCACATGAAGGGTTGGATTTGGAAGACCCTTCAAACGAACCTTTGTACAGCAAGGAAGGTTTTCTAGAAATGTGCGTCTCGCCAGAGAATGCTCCGAATAAAGCAGAATATGTAACAATAGATTTCCAGCAAGGCATACCTACAGCGGTAAATGGCAAGTTAATGAACGGTCCAGATATCATAAGGACGCTTAATGAGATAGGTGGAAAGCATGGAATAGGCCTTGTTGACATAGTGGAAAATCGTTTAGTAGGCATGAAATCACGAGGCGTATATGAAACTCCCGGAGGAACAATACTCTACCATGCCCATGAAGTTTTGGAAACTTTAACTTTGGACCGTGATACGATGCACTATAAATATCTAGTCGCAGAAAAATTTGCAGAGCTTGTATATTATGGACAGTGGTACACGCCGCTTAGAGAAGCCATATCCGCTTTTGTGGATAAGACACAGCAAAATGTAACAGGCCAGGTAAAGTTAAAACTGTACAAAGGAAATATCATTAATGCAGGAACAGTATCCAATTACTCTTTGTATGACATGGATATAGCAACATTTGAAGAAGATGATGTATATGACCAGAAAGATGCTGAAGGTTTCATAAATCTGTTCGGTCTGCCTATAAAAGTAAAAGCGCTTAATGATATGAAGCATTTTAAAAAGTAAAAGAAGGATTAAAATGGATAAGCTTTGGAAGGGACGTTTCACTAAGAATACAGACAAGACCGCTGATGCTTTCAATTCCTCTATCAGTATAGACAGCCGTATGTACAGACAAGATATTGAAGGTTCTATAGCTCATGCAAAAATGCTGGGAGACACACAGATTATACCAAAAGACAACTCATCAGAAATAGTCAAATGCTTAAAACAGATGCTTGACGATATCAATAACGGAAAGCTTGCTATAGATACTAGTTTTGAGGATATCCATTCCTTTGTGGAATATGAACTTATCAAAAGGATAGGAAACACTGGGAAGATGCTTCATACGGCAAGGTCAAGAAATGATCAGGTCGCAACTGATTTTGTAATGTATACAAAAAAAGAAACTATAGATTTGATCTCATTCATTAAAAAAATGATAATTGGGTTAACAAATCACGCAAAAAAGCATACAGCCACCGTAATGCCTGGGTATACGCACCTGCAAAGAGCTCAACCTGTAACCTTAGGCCATTATCTTATGGCATATGCGATAATGTTCTTAAGGGATTTGAAAAAATATGAAAAGATATTGTCTGATATGGATAAATGCCCTCTTGGCAGTGCCGCTCTTGCAGGAACTGCATATCCGATAGACAGAAATATGACTGCAAAAGCTTTGGGATTTGATAAGCCAAGCTTAAACAGCATAGATTCTGTAGCTGACCGCGATTTCGCATGTGATGTATGTTATGTAAACAGCCTTGTAATGATGCATCTTTCACGTATATCTGAAGAATTTATACTTTGGGCTTCCTGGGAATTCAAGTTTTTAGAAATTTCAGAGGAATTCTCCACTGGTTCTTCAATAATGCCCCAGAAAAAAAATCCAGATATGTTGGAACTTATACGAGGAAAAAGCGCAAGGACTTTTTCTAATCTCAATACCCTGCTTGTTATGTTAAAAGGCCTGCCTATGGCATACAACAAGGATATGCAGGAAGACAAAGAGGCTGTTATGGACAGTATCGATACTGCTAAGTCCTGTATCGATATTTTTACTAAACTTTTACAGGGAATTGCTTTCCTTCCGGAAAACATGAAGACAGCCGCACAGAAAGGTTTTATAAATGCTACTGACTGCGCTGATTATCTAGTAAGCAAATCGCTTCCATTTAGAGACGCATACAAAATAACAGGCGAAATTGTGAATTGGTGTATGAAAAACGACATGTTATTAGAGAATATGCCTATAGACATATATAAGATCTTCTCCCCGCTTTTTGAAATGGACATATACAGCTATATAGATATTGCATCCTGTGTAGAAAGGAGAAACTCATATGGCGGGACATCATCTAAGTCTGTCTTGTCACAAATCGAGTATGTTGAGAAAGAACTGAATGGTTAAGGTATTTATAGACGGTTCAGCCGGTACAACAGGATTAAGAATACACAAGAGGCTGGAAAAAAGAGATGATATCACATTAATATCCCTTTGTGATTCCGACAGGAAAGATAAAACTCAGAGAAAGAAAGCTCTTAACAGCGCGGATATAGCATTCTTGTGCCTGCCTGATGAAGCCGCAATGGAATCAGTATCACTCGTAGATAATCCTGATACAATCATAATAGACGCATCAACAGCCCACAGGACAGATCCAGACTGGACATACGGTCTTTTGGAACTTGGTGATGAAGTATATAGTAAGGTTAAAAACAGCAAAAGAATATGCATTCCTGGCTGTCATGCGACAGGCTTCATATCATTAGTTGAGCCCCTTATTGAAAACGGCATAGTCTGCAAAGATTATCCGTTCTCCTGTTTTTCGCTAACAGGATATTCAGGCGGAGGAAAATCCATGATAAACCAGTATCAGGATAAAAACAGGGATGCTTCTTTATCCTCCCCTAGGATTTATGCCCTTACCCAAAAACATAAACACCTTAATGAAATGAAGCTATATTCAAACATATCTGAATACCCTCTTTTCAATCCAGTAGTATTGGATATATACAGCATGATGTGCGTAACTGTAAATATATCAGCAAAAGAAGTGAAGTTAGATGAGGTGCAAAAAGCATATACAAAAAAATATGCTAACCGCCCTTTGTTTGATGTATCTGATATATCAGCACAAAGCTATAACGGTTTCATACCATCAGATGCTTTTAAGGATAAAGACTCAATTAAAATTACTGTAACAGGAAATGATGAAAGAATATCGCTGATTGCCCTATATGACAATTTAGGAAAAGGAGCATCAGGAGCAGCAATACAGATATTCAATGTAATTACAGGAAATAAAGAAACTAAAGGATTGAATATTTAATTTTAAGAACAAGGAGAGTTTAATGGAATATATATCAAATTCGATAACAGCACCTATAGGGTTTAATGCAAACGGTATACACTGCGGGATTAGGAAGAATAAGAATAAAAGAGATCTCGCTCTTATACTTTCTGATTCTATATGCACAGCTGCATGCGTATACACTAAAAACCTGGTAAAAGGCGCCCCAATAATAGTCACACAGAAAAATGTTTCTAACGGTTATGCTCAGGCAATTATCTGTAACAGCGGAAATGCAAATACCTGCAATGATAACGGTGTAGATATAGCAATGGGTATGTGCGAACTGGCTGCAGATTACCTTAATATAGATCCAACTGATATCATAGTGGCTTCTACCGGGGTAATAGGGCAAAAACTTTCACTTGAACCTATTAAAAAACATATGAAAGAACTTTGTGACGGTTTAAGTAAGGAAAACAATATTTATGCCACTCAAGCTATTATGACTACAGATACAAGGATAAAGGAAGTAGCGGTAAGTTTTGAAGTTAACGGAGTGGAATGCAGAATTGGCGGAATAGCAAAAGGTTCCGGAATGATACATCCAAACATGGCTACAATGTTGGCTTTTTTAACTACTGATGTGCATATTTCGAAGGAAATGCTTCAAAAAGCATTATCTGAGGATATTGAAGATACATTCAATATGATAAGCATAGACGGCGACACTTCCACTAATGATATGGTATCCATACTTGCAAACGGACAATCGGGAAATATTGAAATAACAGAAGAAAATATAGCATACGCTATATTTACAGAAGCGCTAAATGCTGTCACTTCCACTTTAAGCAGGATGATAGCAAAAGATGGAGAAGGAGCAACAAAACTATTAGAATGTAAAGCTGTCAATGGGCCGAGTAAAGCGGTATGCCAGACAGTAGCAAAATCCGTAATATGCTCTAACCTTGTAAAAGCTGCAATGTTCGGAGCAGATGCGAACTGGGGGCGCATACTCTGCGCTATAGGTTATTCTGGAGCAGATGTGGATATATCCAAGATAAATGTATCTTTTTGCAGCGATACGGATGCGCTTATGGTATGCGAAAAAGGATATGGAGTGGATTTCTCTGAAGAGCTTGCCAAGAAGATATTAAGCCAAGAAGAGATAACTATAATGATAGACTTAAATTTAGGCGAATATAACGCTACGGCATACGGATGCGACCTTACATATGATTATGTAAAGATAAATGGCGATTATCGCACATAAAAAGGAGGATGATATGACGCTTACAAACGCGCAAAGAGCTCAGGTACTAGTACATGCCCTGCCATATATTCAAAAGTACAATAACAAAATCGTGGTAGTAAAATACGGCGGTGCAGCAATGACGCAGGAAGAGCTGAAAAAGAATGTTATGAAGGACATAGTACTTATGTCTTCCATAGGCATGAAAGTGGTCTTGGTGCATGGAGGCGGCCCTGAAATTACCGAAATGCTTAACAAGGTAGGAAAGAAAAGTGAATTTGTAAACGGATTAAGGGTAACTGATGCAGAAACCGCACAAATTGTACAGATGGTATTATGCGGAAAGATTAACAAGAACCTAGTTTTTATGCTCCAGTCATATGGAGGGAAAGCTATAGGCATATGCGGACATGATGGAGGACTGATAAAAGCAAGGAAAATAAATGAAGAACTGGGATTTGTCGGTGAGATTACTTCAATCAACAAAACGATAATTTTTGACCTTCTGGAAAAAGGATATATCCCTGTCATTTCTACAGTCGGATGCGATGACGATATGAATACTTATAACATTAATGCAGATACGGCGTCTTCAGCAATCGCATCGGCTCTAAATGCAGAGTGTCTTATCTCATTGACTGATACTCCAGGCCTGCTTTCAGACAAGAATAATCCAGATTCGTTAATAACAAAAATTTCAGTTTCAGAAGCTAGCAG
>Ga0116149_1004011_pt1 | contig 14789 bp, 7 predicted proteins | sample AD_UKC057_MetaG_FD_89787 | JGI IMG/M metagenome (GOLD analysis project Ga0116149, IMG submission 89787) | Active sludge microbial communities of municipal wastewater-treating anaerobic digesters from USA - AD_UKC057_MetaG | ecosystem: Engineered > Bioreactor > Anaerobic > Digestate | place: USA... | reverse complement strand
TCATCGTCGAGACGATGAGCGCCATCGAGGAAGCTGTCGCCGCCGTGAAGGCAGCCCGCGCGGCCGGCGCTCCGCTCGTCGCTGCGTCGATGGCCTTCGACGAGCTGCCCAACGGCAGCGTGCGGACGATGATGGGGGTGTCGCCCGAACAGGCCGCCCGCGAGCTTGCGGCCGCGGGCGCCGACATCCTGGGCGCCAATTGCGGGACGCACATGCAGCCGGCCAGCTTCGTGACGGTCGTGCGCGCCTACAAGGCGGCGGCGTCCCTTCCCGTGATGATCCAGGCCAACGCGGGCCGGCCCGAGCTGGTCGACGGAGCGGCGGTGTACCGCCTGGCACCCGAGGCCTTCGCGGAGGGCATGGCGCCCGTGGTCGAGCACGGAGCGGCGATCCTTGGAGGCTGCTGCGGGACGACGCCCGCGCACATCGAGGCGCTGCACCGCGCGTATGGGACGAGACCGGAGAAGAAGCTGGAGTAAGGGACGCAGAGGGAAGGAAAGGAACCGGGCCCGCCGCCCGAACCCCGCACCTGCGGGCCCCCATCCGCAGGCGCCTGATTGCGGGCGGCGAACCAGGCAACGCCATTCTAAGACGCAAGGCCGGTGCCAGGGGAGCGCCTCGAGAAACACGTTGTCTTCCGCGTGTTCGGACCCGCCACGCGCGGTGGTGCCGGGGCGCGGCTTGCGAACCGCCGCCAGTGCTGCCGGATTCTCGGCGGGTTTCCGGCGAGCGGGTTCGCGGCAGGTGGCGCAGTCCAACTCTTTGTGGCATGGTATGGGCGCCATGAGGACCCTCGCCGCGGTTGGCGCGGCGCTCGCCCTGACCATCGTCGTCGCGGCGCTTGACGCCGCGCCTGCTTCACAGCCCCGGTTTCCTCGCATCTACCGCGAACTCGGGATTGCGCTGCTCGACGAGTGGGTGACCGACGTCGACCTCTCCGCCGACGGCACGCGGCTCGCCTACGCGCGCCGCGATCCGCGCGACTGGTACCTCGACGTCTGGACCACGCGGCCGAGCGGACGTGAGAAGGCCTGCATCACCTGCGAGCTGCCCACGCCAACCAAGCACCGCGGCGCCCCAATCTGGCATCCCGATGGCGAGTGGCTGTTCTTCTCCGCCGAGAACGACGACGTCCGCACGCGCAAGGCCGACCGGATGGCGGAGCCGGCAACGGCCCTCAACACCAATTTGTGGGCCGTGGCGGTGGGCGGCGCCAGGGCGTTCCCGCTGACCACCTTTGCGACCGACTACAAGGATCCGCGCGGGGTGCTGGCCCCGATCGTCGCCCCGGACGGGAAGCAGATTGCCTGGGCCGGTCCCGTGGATGCCGATCCCGTCGAGAACGTCGCCGACAAGACGGTGAAGCCCGACCAGGAAAGTGAGGAGGCCAACGCGAAGGGCTACGAGTGGGGCCGCTGGGCAATCTACCTGGCCGACCTCGAGATCGCCGACTCCACACCCACCCTGCGCAACATACGCGTGCTGGCGCCGGCGCCGCACGACGGCTTCTACCAGGTTGACGACTGGTCGAAGGATGGGCGGCGGCTGCTGATCACCGCAAGCCCCGCCGGGGGCATGGGGCTCGAGAGCCTCGACATCTACGAGTACGACCTGGCGGCCGAGCGCCTGCGGCCGCTCACGCAGACGGCCGACTGGGATCACCACGCCCACTACTCGGCCGATGGGCGCCAGGTCGTCTGGTCGTCGTCCCGCGACCTCAACGTGAAGTTCCGTTCGGTGGACGGGCTCAACTGGCGTCGCGACGTCCGCACCGAACTCTGGGTCATGAACCGCGACGGGAGCGAGCCGCGGCGGCTGACGTTCTTCAACGAACGCGGGCACCGCGACCACGCCTGGTTCCGCTCGCGCGTTTTCCGCACGCCCCGGGTGTTCGTCTCGGACAACGCGTGCCTGCTGGATGGCACGCGCGTGGCCGCCGTACTCGGCTACGAGGCCTCGGCGGGCCAGCTCGGCGGCGTGCTCGCGGTACTGGAGCTGAACCGGGCCGCGGCAGCGAAGAATGGCGAGTGATCCTGCGTTCTACATCCTGCGTTCTACGTCTCCCGCGTCCCGGGCTCGCCGAGCCCCACCAGTTGCAGGAGCTTCAAGGCGTTTCGTGAGGTGGCGACACCCGGCCGAAGCGTGTAGTCGAACGACAGCCTGACGCCTTCCCCTGCCGCCGACACCCCCTCGCTGAAATGCACCGCCCGGCATCGGCCGGCCAGTTCGGGCGCGCTGGCCAGCTCGAGGTCGTGCGTGGTGATGGCCCCGATCGCCGGCAGCTCGAGCAGGTGGGCCATGATGCGCCGGACCGCCACCTGGCGCTCGGCGGTGTTGGTGCCCTGCAGGATCTCGTCGAGCAGGTAGAGGAGCATCGGCCCGTCGCCCGGTACCCGCTCGGCTTCCGACACGAGAAGCTTCAACCGCCGCAGTGCGGCCATGAAGTACGAAACCCCCTCCTCGAGGGAGTCCTGCACCCGCATGCTGGTGAACGGCGAGAGCGGCGGAATGGCGAGCCGGCGCGCGCACACCGGGCCGCCGGCCTGCGCGAGGACGACGTTGACGCCGATCGCGCGCAGGAGCGTGCTCTTGCCCGACATGTTTGAGCCCGTGACGAGCAGGCACTGTCCTGGAGGGCCGACGGTCACGTCGTTGCCGACGCGCCGCCCGTCGGGCAGCAAGGGGTGACCGAGGTCCACGCCTTCGAGCCGGTTCGCGCTCTCGTGGACCTCGGGGAACGCCCAGGCCGGGTGGTCGTGCGCCAGCCACGCCAGCGCCGAAAGGGCCTCGAACTCGCCGAGCGCCGCGAACCAGCGGGGCAGGTGGACCCCGGCGCGGGCCTGCCATCGCTCGAGCGCCGCCAGCACGTGCACGTCCCAGAGCGTCAGGGCGTTGATCGGGAAGTGGAAGAGCGCCTGGAATCGCAAGTCGGCGAGACGCATCACGCGTCCGAGCGCCGCCATCTCCCGCGGCGCGGTCAGCCCCGACGCCTGCAGCCGGTCGGCGAGCCCGCGCAGGAGCGGCGCGGCGTACTCCGCCCCGGCAAGGTGCTCGAACAGCGCGGCGTGCTCGTGGAAGAGCCGCTCACGCGAGAACGCCTGCGAGAAGGTCTGGTGGATCCGCCGCTCGTACACGGCCATCAGGATGAGCGACACCAGCAACGGCGCCAGCCAGTACGGGGAACCGATGGCACCGGACGCGTGAAGAGCCGCCAGCGGCAGCGTGGTGGCGGTGGCGGCCCGCGCGGTCCAGAGCAGCCAACGCTTCGGCGTGAGCCACGGGGAGGAGGTTGCCCACTCCAGGAACACGTCCAGTTCGTGGGGATTGGCCTCCACCATCCGTGCCGTCGCGGCCAGCGCCTCACGCCAGGCTTCGCGGCCGGCCAGTTCACGCACCGCCTGCTGGCGCTCGCGGATCTCCTCGGGTCGCGCAGGATGGAGGAGCCAGCGGGCGAGCGCCTGCCTGCCGGCCTCGGTCCCGGCCGAACCGAGCAAGCTGAACAGCGAGGCACGGCCGAACAGGTCGAGGTCGTCCGCGTAGGGGTGTGCGGCGTCGGCGGGCGACGGGCGGGGCGGGGGAAGTGCGCTCCACTGCCGCTCGATGCGGAGCGCGGCCTCCTCGTTGGTTTGCGCGAACGCCGAGGCCCGCCGCTCGGCGGACTCCACGCGGCTGTGCCAGACGACGAGGGCGAAGAAGCCGAGGAAGCCCAACGCACCGGTGGCGAGGGCCGGCGCCGACCACTCGCCGCGGCCCTGGAGTGCCCACAACGTGAGCGCCGAGGCCGAGAGGAACACCGCCACCCGTGCGACGGCGATGCGGCGCGACCGACGGCTCCACCCGTCGCGCTCGCGCCGATTCGCGGCGGCGGCCTCGCGGTACGCGGCCGCCCTCGTCTGGTCCATCCCGTGTCCTCCAATCCTAGCCGTCGAAGGGGTCGAACAAGGGCAGCGGGCGCCGGCGCGCCGGCGGTGCTTCGCCCGGCGTCTCGCTGAAGTTGTGGACGCTGACCCCCAGCAGCCGCACCGGCCGCTTCCCGGCCTCCGTTCTCGCGAGCAGCTCCACGGCACGGGCCGCGATCGCATCGGCATCGCGGGTGGCCGGACGTGCGCTGTGGCTCCGCGTCACCGTCTGGAAGTCGCCGTAGCGGACCTTGATGGTGACCGTGCGTGCGTACAGCTCGTGCCGGAGCAGCCAGGCGGCCCCCTCGCGCGCCATCGACGTCACTTCGGCGCGGATTCGATCGATGTCGCGGAGGTCCTGCGCGTACGTGTTCTCGGTCCCCGACGACTTGGCAGGACGCTCGGGCTCGACTTCGCGGTCGTCCTCGCCGCGCGCCAGCTGCACGAGCCATCCCGCCAGGCTTCCGACCGCCTCGTGCAGGCGCGTCTCGCCCGCCGCCCGCACGTCCATGACCGTCCTGATCCCGGCGTCGTGCAGTCTTCGGGCGGTGACGGGCCCGACACCCCAGAGGGCATCCACCGTCAGCCCCTGCAGGAACGACTCGACCCGCGAGGGGCCGATCACCGTGAGGCCGTCCGGCTTCTTCCACCCCGAGGCGATCTTCGCCAGGAACTTGTTCGGCGCCACCCCGGCCGAGGCCGTCAGCCCCGTGCGCTCGAAGATGAGCGCCTTGATTCGGCGCGCGACGTCTACGCCGAGGGGTTCGCCCCAGGCGTTGGATGTCACGTCCAGGTAAGCCTCGTCGAGCGACAGCGGTTCGACCAGCGGGGTGACCGAACGGAAGATCTCGAAGACCTGCCCGGAGACGGCCCGGTACTTCGCGAAATCGGGGTGGACGATCACGACGCCGGGGCAGAGGCGCACGGCCCTCGCCATGGGCAGCGCCGAGTGGATGCCGAACTTCCTCGCCTCGTAGCTGGCCGCCGCCACCACGCCCCGCTCGTCCGGCCGGCCGCCCACGACGACCGGCCGGCCCCGCAGCTCGGGCCGATCGCGCTGCTCGACCGAGGCGTAGAACGCGTCCATGTCGACGTGCAGGATGCGGCGCACCGGTCCCACGTCGGGCATTGTAAGTGAGACCAACCCCTCTCCGGGGCGCCCGCCGCGCCTGTCGTATCATGGTGTCCGGCAACCGGCCCGTGCCGGGCCGCCTGACGGCGAAAGGACACCTACGCATGGAGTTCCCGCGCGCCGGCCGTTATCGTGACGACGTCTTCGTGGGGAGCCGGCGCGGCCGGCGGGCGTGGGTGGCAATTGCCGCGCTCGCCCTGCTGCTGTTCCTCGGCGCGGGGACCCTGATTTCCTGGTACGTAGAAGAGCTGTGGTTCGACTCGCTAGGCTACGGCGACGTCTTCTGGACCACCATCACGTACAAGACCGCGCTCTTCTGGGGCGTGGCGCTGGCCACCTTCCTTCTGTTGTTCGGTGTCTTTCGCCTGGTCCGCCCGCGCAACCTTGCCCAAAGCACTTTCTACGTCAACAACCAGCCGGTGCGGTTCTCGCTCGAGCCGGTCGTCAACATCGTCTCGTGGGTGCTGGCGGCGCTGGTCGCGCTCGTCGCCGCCTCGACCGTGGTGCAGCGCTGGGACGAGGTGGCTCTCTACCTGCACGCCCCCGCCGCCGCGGGGCTGTTCTCGACCGTCGATCCGATTCTCGGCCGGCCGATCCCGTTCTACCTGTTCACGCTCCCGGTTCTTCACCTCGCGTTCGGGTGGCTGACCGCCGTCGCGGTCGTGGCGCTCCTCGCGTCGCTCGGCGCCTTCGTCGTGTCGGGCGAGGCCAGCCGGACGATGCTCGGGCTGCCGAACGGCCGGGTAGGCTACCGGGACGTTTCGCTGACGCTCGGCGTGCTGCTGCTGGTGATGGCGGGACGCGTCTACCTTTCGCGCTTCGAGCGCCTGTTCGACGACCACACGGTGTTCTCAGGTGTGGGCTACACCGAGGCGACGATCCTCATCCCGGGGATGCTCTGGGTGTCGGCCGCGCTGGTGCTCGGCGGGGTCGTCGCGATCGTGAACGGGCTTCGCTTCCGCCGCGCCGCGGGACTGGCGGCCGCGCTGGCGCCGGCGGTGCTGGTCTACGTCGTGCTGTCGATCACGTCGTGGTACGTCGCCGGCTTCGTGGTGAAGCCGAACCAGCTGGTTCGGGAGCGCCCGTACATCTCCAACAACATCCGTTTCACGCGGATGGCCTTCGCGCTCGACCAGATGGAGGAGCGCTCGTTCCCGGCCGAGACCAGCGTGGACGCCCTCGACCTGGCCGGCAACCGCGAGACGCTCGACAACATCCGGCTGTGGGACTGGCGGCCGCTGCAGGACACGCTGCGGCAGATCCAGGAGATCCGGACCTATTACGACTTCCCCGACATCGACCTCGACCGGTATCGCGTCGGCGGCCAGGTGCGCCAGATGATGGTCACGGCGCGGGAGATGAACCTGGAGAAGCTGCCCGAGAGCAGCCGCAACTGGATCAACGAGAAGCTGATTTACACGCACGGCTACGGCGTGACCATGAACACGGTGAACGGGTTCACCCCGGAAGGGCTGCCCGAACTGGTGCTCCAGGACATGCCCGTGCAGAGCCGGCTGCCCGAGATCACGGTGACCCGTCCCGAAATCTACTTCGGTGAGATCACCAACACCGACGTCTACGTCCGGACGCGCCAGCGCGAGTTCAACTACCCGCAGGGCGAGACCAACGCGTACACCACCTACGACGGCAAGGGCGGCATCCCGATCCACTCGCTGACGAGGCGGCTGCTGCTGGCGTTCAACCGTGGCGACCTCTCGAAGCTCCCCTTCAGCGACGACGTCACCAACGAGAGCCGCCTGCTCATGCGGCGGAACATCAGGGAGCGGGCGCGGGCCGTGGCGCCGTTTCTCATCTACGACTCCGACCCGTACATCGTCGTCGGCGACGACGGGCGGCTGTACTGGATGATGGACGGCTTCACCTCGTCGGCCCAATTCCCGTACGCCCGGCGCTACCGCCTCGGGGGGCGGCCGCTGAACTACCTGCGGAACAGCGTGAAGGTCGTCGTGGACGCGTACGACGGGACGATGACGTATTACGTGTTCGAGCCGGACGACCCGATCATCGCCGCGTACCGCGGCCTCTTCCCGACGCTGTTCGCCGACGCGAGCGCGATGCCCGATCACCTGCGCGCCCACGTGCGTTACCCCGAGCTGCTGCTGGAGGTGCAGGCCGCGGCCTACAGCCTGTACCACATGGAGGACCCGGACGTTTTCTACAACCGCGAGGACCTCTGGAGCGTGCCGAGCGAGGTGGTGTCGGGCGAGGGTCGGCAGCAGGCGGCGCGCCCCGTCGAGCCGAACTTCATCGTGATGCGCCTGCCGGGCGAGAGCGCCCTCGAGTTCGTCGAGATCCTCCCGTTCACCCCCGCCAACCGCAACAACATGATCGCGTGGATGGCCGGGCGAAGCGATGGCGAGCACTACGGCCGGGTCCGCGTCTACAACTTCTCGAAGAGCCGGCTCGTCGACGGCCCGCTGCAGGTGGAGGCCCGGATCGACCAGAGTCCCGAGCTGTCCGAGCAGCTGACACTGTGGAGCCGCCAGGGATCCAACGTGAGGCGGGGGAGCCTGCTGGTGATTCCCATCGGTCGTGCGCTGCTCTACGCGAAGCCGATCTACCTGCAGGCCGAGCGGAGCCCGATGCCGCAGCTGCGGCTCGTCGTGCTGGCGCTGCAGGATCGGATCGGCTACGGTTCGTCCCTCGAGGCGGCGATGACCAGCCTCTTCGGCGCGGGTACCAAGGCCCCGCCCGTCGCCGAACCCGCCGCGACGGCAGAGCCTGGAGATGCCGCACCTCCGGCCACTCCACCGTCGGTGCAGGCGTTGATCGATCGGGCCGCCCGCGAGCTGGCCGAGTACCAGCGGCTGACCGCCGAGGGCCGCCTCGGAGAGGCGGGGCAGCGCCTCGAGGCGCTCAAGGGCCTCCTGGAGCAGCTGCAGAAGCGTTCAGCGCCGCAGGCCCCGGTCAACCGCTGAGGCGTCAGGCCGCCCCGCTTCTTTGCGTCAGACCAACTCGAGGTACTGCCGGGGTTGCGGCGTGAGAAATGTGGTGAACTCGGGATCCGACCCCGGGTAAACTGCCTCCCTCTCTCACACAACAAGGGTCCTGATGCAGCAGCACCGGCGCTACGACCTGCGGAACCACCACTACGAGGGCGAGGAAGGGGCACTCATCCCGCTGCTGCAGCGGGCGCAGCAGGAGGACGGGTACCTGCGCCGCGAGCGGCTGGTGGAGATCCACCGCCGCACGGGGATCCCGCTCGCCCACATCTACGGGGTCGCCACCTTCTACGCGCAGTTCAGGCTGAAGCCGGTGGGCAAGCACCTGCTGCGCGTCTGCCATGGAACCGCCTGCCACGTCAGCGGCGCCGTCGAGCTGTCGCAGGCGATCGAGAAGCACCTCGGTGCGCCGACCGGCGAGACCACCGCCGACGGCCAGTACAGCATCGAGACGGTGTCGTGCCTGGGCTGCTGCTCGCTGGCGCCCGTGATGATGATCGATCAGGCCACCTACGGGAACCTGAGCCCGACGAACGCGGTCAAGGTGCTGAAGAAGCGGCAGAAGGGGGAGCGGCCGTGACCCGCCTCACGGTCGGTCTCGGGACCTGCGGGATCGCGGCCGGCGCCGAGGAGACGTTCCGGTCGCTCGAGGCGAAGGCGGCTGGCCGCCCCGGCCTCCAGGTCGTCCGCACGGGCTGCATCGGCATGTGCTACCAGGAGCCGCTGGTGGAGGTGCGCACCCGCGACGGCGCCCGCCACCTGTACGGCCGGGTCACCCCCGACAGGCTTGATCGCGTGCTCGACGAGCACGTGGGGCAGGGGCGTCCGGTGGCCGAGTGGCTGGTGTGGACCGACCGGGGGGGCGGCTCGGACCAGGCGTTCCTCGCCCGCCAGCACCGCATCGTGCTGCGCAACTGCGGCACCATCGACCCCGAGTCGATCGACGAGTACCTGGCGGCGGGCGGATACGAGGCGCTCGAGCGGGTGCTCGCCGGCATCGAGCCCGACGCGCTCATCGCGACGATCACCGAGTCGGGGCTGCGCGGCCGCGGCGGCGCCGGGTTCTCGACCGGCGTCAAGTGGCGGTACGCCCGGCAGGCCCCCGGCGAGCGGAAGTTCATCGTGTGCAATGCGGACGAGGGTGATCCAGGCGCCTTCATGGATCGCTCGGTCCTCGAGAGCGACCCGCACTCGGTGCTCGAGGGGATGATCCTCGCCGGGTACGCGGTTGGGGCCGACCACGGCTACATCTACGTCCGGGCAGAATACCCCAAGGCGATCGAGCGCCTCACGATCGCCATTCGCCAGGCGGAAGAGCGGGGCTTGCTGGGCGGCTCGATCCTCGGGAGCCGGCACTCCTTCCACGTCACGCTGAAGGAGGGGGCCGGCGCCTTCGTCTGCGGCGAGGAGACGGCGCTCATTGCCTCGATCGAGGGCAGGCGCGGGATGCCGCGCGTGCGGCCGCCGTTCCCGGCGGTGAAGGGGCTCTGGGGGGCGCCGACCTCGATCAACAACGTCGAGACCCTGGCCAACATTCCCTGGATCGTGCTGAACGGCGCCCGCGCGTTCGCCGCGCTCGGCACCGAGAAGAGCAAGGGGACCAAGGTCTTCGCGATGGCCGGCCGGATCCGGCACGGCGGCCTGGTCGAGGTGCCGATGGGCATCACCATCCGCGAGATCGTCCACGACATCTGCGGCGGGATCCGCGACGGCCGCAAGTTCAAGGCCGTCCAGATGGGTGGACCTTCGGGGGGCTGCATCTCCTCGGAGCTCGAGGCAACGCTGATCGACTACGAGTCGATCACCCGCACCGGCGCGATCATGGGCTCGGGCGGCCTGGTCGTCATGGACGACACGACGTGCATGGTGGACGTCGCCCGCTTCTTCCTGGAGTTCACCCAGCGCGAATCGTGCGGCAAGTGCACCTTCTGCCGGCTCGGCACCAAGCGGATGCTCGAGATCCTCACCCGGATCACCGAGGGCGACGGAAAGGAGAGCGACATCCCGCTGCTCGAGGAGCTGGCCGAGCGCGTGCGCCAGTCGTCGCTGTGCGGGCTGGGCCAGACGGCGCCCAACCCCGTCCTCACCACGCTCAAGTACTTCCGGTCCGAGTACGAGGCCCACATCGTCAACAGGAAGTGCCCCGCGCACCACTGCCAGAAGCTGCTCACCTACACGATCACCGACGATTGCAGCGGCTGCATGCTGTGCCTCAAGGCCTGCCCGGCGCACGCGATTTCCGGAGAGCGGAAGAAGGTGCACGTCATCGACCAGGCCCTCTGCACCGTCTGCGGCGAGTGCTACAAGGTCTGCAACCTCGGCGCGGTCCACCGGGAGTGATCGGGATTCGGGATTCAGGATTCAGGATTCGGGACGTGTTATGGCGCGAGTCAAGCTCGAGATCGACGGGCGGCGGGTGAGTGCGGACGCGGGCGAGACGATCCTCGACGCGGCGCGAAGCGTCGGGATCTCGATCCCCACCCTCTGCCACGACCGCCAGCTCGAGCCGTTCGCCTCCTGCTACCTCTGCGTGGTGAAGGTGAAGGGGGCGCGCAACCTGCTGCCCGCCTGCTCGACCCGGGTCGCGCACGGGATGGTCGTCGAGACCAACGGCCTCGAGGTGCGCCAGTCGCGCAAGGCAGCGCTCGAGCTGCTGCTGTCGGACCACTACGCCGACTGCGTCGGTCCCTGCCAGCTGGCCTGCCCGGCCGGCATCGACATCCAGGGCTACATCGCCCTGGCCGCCATCGGCAAGTACCGCGAAGCGATCGCGCTCGTCAAGGAGCACAACCCGCTGCCGTCGGTGTGCGGCCGCGTCTGCACGCGGCCCTGCGAGGTGAAGGGCTGCCGCCGGACGCTGCTGGACGAGGCGGTGGGCATCGACTACATCAAGCGCTACATCGCCGACCTCGATCTCGCCGGCGCCAGCCCCTGGCGGGCCGAGCCGGCGCCGGTGACGGGCAAGCGGATCGCGGTGGTGGGCGCGGGGCCCGCCGGCCTCTCAGCCGCTTACTACCTGGCCCTGCGCGGGCACGCGGTCGCGATCTTCGAGGCGCAGCCCGAGCCAGGCGGCATGCTGCGGTACGGCATCCCGGAGTACCGGCTGCCGAAACAGGTGCTCGACCTGGAGATCGCGCAGATCCTGGCGCTTGGCGCCACGCTGCACCCCAACCAGGCGCTCGGCCGCGACTTCACCATCGCGTCGCTGAAGGACGAGGGGTTCGATGCGATCTTCCTCGGCATCGGCGCGTGGCGCAGCTCGCTGATGCGGGTCGAGAACGAGGAGTCTCCCGGCGTCGTCGCCGGGATCGACTTCCTCCGCGACGTGGGCCTCGGCAGGCCGATGGCGCTGCAAGGCACGGTGGCGGTGGTGGGCGGCGGCAACACCGCGATCGACTGCGCGCGCACGGCCCTCAGGCTGGGGGCGTCCACCGTCAAGCTGCTCTACCGGCGGACGCGCGCCGAGATGCCCGCCAACGACTCGGAGATCCAGGACGCAATCGAGGAGGGGGTGCAGATCGAGTACCTCGTGGCTCCGACCCGCGTCGTGCCCGGCGCCGACCTCCGCCTGCGCGCCCTGGAGTGCCAGCGCATGGAGCTGGGCGCCCCGGACGCCTCGGGGCGGCGCAGCCCGCGTCCGGTGCGCGGCTCCGAGCACGAGGTGCCGTGCGACCTGGTGATTGCTGCGATCGGTCAGAGCGCCACCATTGCCGACCTCCTGGGCCACGTCCCCGGGCTGCTTCCCGCCGGCGAGTCGCTCGGACTCACCCGGTGGCAGACGGTCGAGGTCGATCCGAAGACCCTGGAGACGACGGTCGAAGGGGTGTTTTCTGGCGGGGACGTCGTGACCGGCGCCGCCACCGCGATCGAGGCGATTGCCGCCGGCCGCAAGGCGGCGTATGGCATCGACACCTACGTGCGGGAGGGAAGGGCGCGTCCCGAGCCCGAGCCGTTCCTGAGCCGCAAGGATGTTTTCGCGAAGATCACGATCGAGGACCTTCGCTCGCGCGAGTCGAAGCCGCGGCGGGTGATGCCGCTCGTCCCGGTGGAGGAGCGGGTCAAGGGCTTCGTCGAGGTGGAGCTGGGCTACACCGGTGACGATCTGCACGAGGAAGCGGCGCGCTGCCTCGAGTGCGGCTGCGTGGCGCTGTTCGACTGCGACCTCCGCAAGTACGCCACGGAGTACGGCGTCGAGGTGTCGCGCTTCCTCGGCGAGGCGCGCCAGCACGAGCGCGACCTGTCCCACCCGCTGATCGAGCTGGATCGGAACAAGTGCATCCTCTGCGGCCGCTGCGTCCGGATGTGCAGCGACGTCGTGGGCGTCTCGGTCTTCGGCTTCGTCAACCGCGGGTTCGGCACCATCGTGGCGCCGGCTCTGGGCGGATCGCTCCTCGATGCGGGCTGCATCTCGTGCGGCCTCTGCATCGGCACCTGCCCGACGGGCGCGATCGCGGAGCGGCTGACGCTCGAGAAGCCCGGCCCCTGGAAGACCGATCGCACCGCGAGCGTCTGCAGCTACTGCAGCGTCGGCTGCCGCCTCTCCTTCGAAAGCCTCGGCGACACGCTGGTCAGCGCGACGCGCCGCGAGGACGACCACGTCGTCTTCGGCACCCACTGCTGGCAGGGCCGTTTCGGGTTCCACCACCTCGGCGGCCCCGGCCGGCTCACGGCGGGACAGGTGCGCGAGAACGGCGCGGCGGTCCAGGCAGGCGTGGACGAGGCGATCGCGGCTGCCGCCGATCGCCTGACGCGGGCGCTCGCCACCTGCCGCCCCGACGAGATCGCGGTCTTCGTGTCGCCGCGGATGACCAACGAAGAGGCCTACCTCGCGCAGAAGCTGGCGCGCGGCATCCTCGGCACCCATCAGGTCGCCTCGTTTGGAGCGCTGGTGAACCAGGCGTACTTCGCCCCCGAGGCGATCGCGTCCGCTACCTACCAGGACCTGGCCGCCGCGGATGCCCTCGTCGTGGCCGGCGCGCGGCTGGCCGAGGAGCGCTTCACGCTGCACCTCGCCGCCGCGCGTGCCGCGCGCGGCGGCGCCTCCATCGTCTGGATTGGCCCCGAGCCCGACCGGACGGCCGACCTCGCCGACGTGTGCCTGCAGTGCCGGCCGGGTGCGGAGCCGCTCGTGGCGGCCGGGATTGCGGCGGCCGCTTTGCGCCGCGCGGGCGAGGACCCGGTAAGCCACCCCGACCTGGGGATGGTGGCCTCGCTCGGCCCCTCGCAGTGGCTCGAGTGGACCGGCGTCAAGGCCGAAGCCATCGAGAGGGCGGCCGAGCGGGTAAGGGCGGCCTCGCGCCGGGTGTTCGTGTTCGACGCCGATTACCGGGGGGAGCGCCGCACCGGCGACGCGCGCGCGTATGCGGCGGCTGCGCGGGCGCTCGGCTGCGCGCTGCTGCCGGCCCGCGAGGGGGCCAACGCGCAGGGGTTGCTCGACGTGGGTGCGCACCCCGCCTGGCTCCCCGGCTACCGTCCGCGGCACGGTGGCGCCGCCGGCGATCTCGAGCGCTTGTGGGGCGTCCCGCTGGTCGCGCTGTCCTCTCCGGCACCCGACCTCGCGTGGCAGCTCGCCGATCGGCGGATCAAGGTCGCTCTCGCGTTCGGCATCGACCCGCTCGGTGCGTCCGGCATTCCTGACGCCTTGCGAGCCGGCCTCGCCGCTGCCGATCTGCTGATTGCCGGCGACGTCTTTCCCACCGCGACGACCCGGGCGGCGCACGTGGTGCTGCCCATGAGCAGCAGCGTCGAGACCAGCGGTACGATGACCAACGCCGAGCGCCGCGTCCAGCGCCTTCGCCGCGTGATCCCGCCGCCCTCGGGCCTGGAGACCTGGCAGGTGCTGTGCGCCCTGGGACGCGCCCTGGGGGGCCGGGGATTCGACCACGCCAGCCCGGACGAGATCTTCGAGGAGATCAGGCGTGCCGCGCCTATCTACCGCCAGGTGACGGTGGACGCGGAAGGGCCCGAGGGGCTGTGGGACGCCGGGATCTTTCCCCTGCCGCCCGTCCCCGCCGTTTCCTCGGCGTCGGCCCCGTCCCGGCCGGTGCCCACCTCCGGCCTCGACGCGACCAGCGCCCGGTTCGCCGCCTGGTTCGAGAAGAGGGTTCCGCGTCCTGCCTTGACGTCGCTCCGAGCGGAGAACGATGATGGCGGGGTGTGACGCTCCCCGAAGAGAGGACACCATGCTCGACCCGCACCTGCTCCAGGCCGACCCCGAGATTGCCGCCCTCCTCGCGGCAGAGGAGCGCCGGGAGTTCGACAAGATCCGCCTGATCCCTTCCGAGAACTACGTGTCGCGCGCCGTGCTCGAGGCGACCGGCAGCGTGTTCACCAACAAGTACTCCGAGGGGTATGCGGGCAAGCGCTACTACGAGGGGCAGCAGTTGGTGGACCCGCTCGAGCGCCTGGCGATCGAGCGCGTCCGGAGCCTCTTCGGCGCCGATCACGCGAACGTGCAGCCGTACTCGGGATCGCCGGCGAACCTCGCGGTGTACTTCGCGCTGCTGAAGCCGGGTGACACGGTGATGGGGATGGCCCTGCCGCACGGCGGCCACCTGACCCACGGGTGGAGCGTGTCGATCACCGGGGCGTTCTTCCGCTCGGTCCAGTACGGCGTCGACATTGCGACCGGCCTGATCGACCACGGCCAGGTGCGCGAGCTCGCCTTGAAGGAGCGGCCGAAGCTGATCATCGCGGGCGCAACGGCCTACCCCCGGATCATCGACTTCGAGGCGTTCCGCCGGATTGCCGACGAGGTGGGGGCGCACCTGCTGGTCGACATGGCGCACATCGCCG
>Ga0116149_1004004_pt1 | contig 14809 bp, 10 predicted proteins | sample AD_UKC057_MetaG_FD_89787 | JGI IMG/M metagenome (GOLD analysis project Ga0116149, IMG submission 89787) | Active sludge microbial communities of municipal wastewater-treating anaerobic digesters from USA - AD_UKC057_MetaG | ecosystem: Engineered > Bioreactor > Anaerobic > Digestate | place: USA... | reverse complement strand
CAGCCCAAGAAAGTATATTTTCGACAGGATATTCACCTCGAGTTTGTTTTCCGGTATCGGTGATTCTATCCATGCGAAAAATTCATTACTGCCTTTTTCTGTGATTGAGTAGGTTTTCTTGTGACGGCCGGATTCAACCGACTCTTCACAGGTAATCTTCTCTGTTTGGAGCAATTTTTTAAGGGCGCTCTGGATGCTCCCGTAACTTGCACTGAAAAAAAGAGAGATGCCCTTTTTGAACACACTGTTGATATCGTATACAGTCATCGGACGTATTAGTAGAAGACCTAAAATAACATATTCCACAATTATCCTCCGGAAATGGTTGACATTGCTAATCAATATATTACTATTAGTAATATATTGATTAGCAATATACCTAAAGGTGATAATATGACAGCAGATATCCGGAAAACTGACAATCTTTATTTTTTCAATAATGCGCGCTCTTTCATCGTAATCCTTGTTGTAATGCTCCATATTGCGCTCGCTTACAGCGGTTTTACGAAGCAGTGGTGGATTGTAGTTAGTGATAAATCAACGATTATTGCCGACATCATCTGCGGCGCTTTTGACATCTTTCTCATGCCGATTCTATTTTTTATTTCAGGTTTTTTTACCTCATCATCATATGACCGCGAAACTCCGTTAGGATTCATTCGTAAAAAGCTGAAAGCGCTGTATATTCCATGGTTTGCGGGAGTCATTCTTCTTAATCCGTTTCTCGTCATAATCATACGGATCGCACGGAGCGAAGACTCAGACTGGTTTTCTCTCATTGTCTCGTATTGTTTGAAATTTATAAATCTTCCGTTAAACCCGATTCAGGATAGAACACTTAATCCGTATTTTTTCAGCCATTACCATCTATGGTATCTTTCACTGCTTTTTTACTTTTTTATCGGATATACATTATTCAGAATTACAAGTCAGTATTTCCGGTTAACACCCTGCAATTCAAACCGGAAGAAAACGAATGTATTTCTTCACATCATATCCGTAATTACGCTGTCAGCAATCGGATATTCGGTGATGTATTTTATTTTTAAAGACTCGTGGTTTGTTGTATCAATTCTTCAATTTCAAATATCACGGATATTACCATATATGTGCTTTTTCATTTTCGGCATCAGCACTTATAAAAACGGATGGTTGACCAATTTAACTTTTAGGTTTCCTGAACTGTTGATTGCGGCTGGAGTATTTCTGACTCCGGTTCTGCTTTTCTTCACCGGATATATGGCAGGAGCTCTTTCATTCGCAGGTATTTTCATGTACGGGTTATGCCGTTATACAATATGCATGCTCATGCTCATCGGATTTCTGTTTACACTAAAAAAATATTTTAACAAAGTAACATCATTTAACCGAATTATCAATCGTTCTTCATTCGGACTGTATATAGTACATCTGAATGTTGTTGCGTTTTTACTTTTTCTTTTTTCGCGGCATGGGTGGTTAAATAATCCTATTGGAGAGATGATCATCATCATGATTCTTTCAACAACAATCGGGATTGTCCTGTATTCCGGTTATTTGAAAATTAAACATCTGATTATATACCATTTACTCCGGCGATAACTGATCCCGATATTTACTTGAAATAACGGAAGCGTTAGTGTCAATTGACCTGAAAATTAATATTTCAGGAGAAACTCAGATGCTTGATATGATTCCAAATCCGGTTCCTCTCTCCATTCTCGCAGTCACTATAGTGATGAGCATTCTTGCGTTCAAGCACACCCATCTCATGAAGCAATGGCTGCTTACTCCGTACAATATAAGCCGAAGCGGATCTTACCGTACATTCATCACTAGCGGATTTATTCACGCGGATTATCAGCATCTTTTTTTTAATATGTTTACTTTCTTTTTCTTCGCATTTCCTCTCGAAGGTATCATGGGACCGGTGAAATTTACGGTTCTTTATTTCGCGAGTATGATCATAGCGAGTATCCCATCATACCTGAAGCATAAGAACAATCCTCAGTATGCATCTCTCGGCGCTTCTGGTGCGGTAAGCGGCGTGGTATTCGGATACATTCTATACGAACCTCTGTCGCGGATTTATTTCATGTTCATTCCGGTCGGAATTCCGGCTTTTATTTATGCATTTCTGTATCTGGGCTACTGCATATATGCAGCGAGACGTCAGAATGATAACATCAATCATTCAGCGCACTTCTGGGGATCTCTGACAGGGTTTCTCATCACCGTCGCATTTAATCCAGAAGTTATCTCAAGATTCTTCGAACGAATTCAAAGCTTTCTGTAATCAAATAAAAGGAGAATAAAAGTGAAAAGAAAATCATGTACCTTTATCCTGACAATCGCGATGATCTTCACCGCAGTTCAGGCGTTGGCGGCGGATCAAGCTCCGTCATTCAACTGGAAGACCGGAAAAATAGAAATCGGAGATAATATAGCATCAATGAACCTTCCCGGCAATTTCAGATATCTCGATCCTAAGCAGAGCAAAACTGTAATAGAGGATCTCTGGGATAATCCAAAAGGTTCCGCTGACGGTGTTCTCGGAATGATTTTTCCATCAACAATGGATCCGGTTTCTGATGAAAGCTGGGGAATTGTTATCACCTATGAGGATTCGGGATTCGTTAAAGACGACGACGCGGACAATATCGATTACGAGGAACTACTCGCCACAATGCAGAAAGATATCAAAGAATCGAATCCGGAGAGAGAGAAAGCCGGATACCCTTCACTTGAGCTGGTTGGATGGGCGACTCAGCCGCATTATGATAAAGCATCACATAAACTTTTCTGGGCCAAAGAGCTTAAATTTGGAAACAACAGCGAAAATACTCTCAATTATAATTTCAGAATTCTCGGTCGTAAGGGAGTCCTCGTTCTGAACGCCGTTTCAGGGATGAAACAACTTAAAGATATTGAATCTAAATCAGCTCCTCTTCTTGCTTCGGTGAACTTCTCAGATGGTAACCGTTATGCAGAATATGTTCCCGGCAAAGATAAAATTGCAGAATTCGGTATTGCCGCGCTGATCGCCGGAGGAGCAGCGGCTGCAGCGAAAACCGGTCTTCTGAAGAGTCTTTGGATTGGTATCCTCGCCGCTAAGAAATTTATAATAGTGGGATTGATTGCAGCTGCCGGATTCGTCAAAAGATTTTTTTTCGGAAAAAAGTAAATTATCTGATACTAATCGGTAATCCGATATATTTAACCTCGTTAAAAAAATGAAAGCCCATTACTGATGGGCTTTCAGTCTCAATTAGATGAATTATGTTATGGAGTAATAATTGATTGTTGATTTAAATATGATTAATCGGATGATGTTTCATATCTTGTGTAAAAATTGTTTTGTCTCTTTCTTGTCCAGATAATCTGCGCCCTATTTGTTTATATATAAATAAGAAAATATCTTCCGATGCTGTTTTAAAATCTAATTGACCGGAAATAATCATATGAATATAGTAACATTTGTATAATTAGAAACAAAAATAATAAAAAAGATAGTGTATTAAAGCATATATGGAATAATTAATCGTGAATGTCGGGATTTGCAAAAGCAGACCAGTTTGAAAGTGGGGTATATGAAATCAGGAAGGATTATCTTTCGGATATTTATGTCGGGTCTTTTTATTATGTCGGCAGGCTGCGGCAGTAAAGGCGGAGATGAAGGCGATGTAAGAATCGATTCTGATCCGAATGGATTTGATTCTGCTGAAGAGGTAAAAGATAAGGTATCCGTAAAAGTCGGTGATCAAACTTTCAATATGATATATGTGAATGACTCATCTTCTCCGGTTGTGATTCCGGCAGGTACCAATGATGATTCAACTGCTGCAATTACCGATAAATTTTTTATCGGTGAAACCGAACTGACCTACGGATTGTGGTACGAGGTTCTTGTCTGGGCGAATAACAATTATGCCGCAGATGGTACAAGAGCTGACGGCGGTCCTCTTTATAAATTTTATTCATCCGGAAGAGAAGGGAATGACGGAACTTACGATGCCGCTCCTACGACTGATGAAAATGAACCTGTGACATTTGTATCATGGTGTGATGCGGTTGTATGGTGCAATGCACTTACCGAATGGTATAATGTTAAGTACGGAACTTCTCTCGAATGCGTATATGTTTATAATGGATCTGTGCTACGTGATGCAACCGATTCGCATTGCCCGTCTGCAGTAAAAAATGCCGGCGCAAAAGGTTTCCGTCTTCCGACAAGCGGAGAATGGGAGTATGCGGCGCGATGGGCGATTATATCTTCCGGTAAGAATATAGATTATGTGACAGCGGGTTCGAGCGGTGTGAGTGCCTCGCTTACACCGGGGTACTGCTGGACAAAGGGAATATATGCCAGCGGTGAAGAAAACCATTTTGGTGACGAAGACCGTGTTTCATGGAATGCGAGTACCAGCGATAACTTCGGGACTGAGGCAAAAACTTTCCCGGTGAATTTTAATGCTCGCCGTGATGCAAATGAGCTCGGTATATATGATATGAGCGGTAATGTGAGCGAGTTCACCGGTACATGCCGCGAAATTCGCGGAGGAAACTATCTGAGTGCGGCAGCTGATTTGGCGATTGGTCTGGTGCAATTACTTCCGTCATCTTTATCAATTCAGACAGATCTTGGATTCCGTATCGCACGAACCAAGTGATTGATTATATCGGTAATTAATAACGATAATGGAGAATAAGCATGAGAGTTGATATTTCCGTGTTACTGATAAAGACACTTATGTTAAGATCGAAATTCAGGCATCCGGTAAAAAGATGAAATTTGACGGAACGATTCTTGATAAAGATGACTGGCTTGCCATGGCTGAGGAAATCGGAAAAAATTAAATTACCGCTTAAGTGTTTGTTCCGGAAAATTTATTTATTATGAGATTTTTGATTATTTCTGAAATATTTTTTTTAAAAACAATTATATTTAGAGGATATTGCTTATGAGAATTTTGTTTCGATTAATTACTTTTGTATTAATTCTATTAACTTCGTGTTCGCATAACCCAAAACCAGGATATAAAAACAATAAACTGCCTGTTGAAAAAAGGAGTTATTTCTATTCTGATTCAAATCATTCTGAGATTTTACAAAAAATACAGAAAACTCCGGATAGAGTTCTGAATTATCTGAAAAAAATTGATGGTAATTATTCATATACTTCATATAGTCCTGATAATAAAGAGAAAGCCTTGTTTTCCGCTTATTATGAAATGCTGCCGGATAAATTGAAAAGGTCTGTGCAAAAACATGTGATTGCAATATTCTTCATAGAAAATTTCATGGGAGGCGGTATGACTGATATTGTCTATGATGAAAGACTCCAGCCATGCTGTATTCTTTATTTAAATCCGGAAATTCTTAGGCGGAATCTTACCGAATGGATAACTTTTAGAGACAATTCGACATTTTACATTGATGATGGAAGTATCCAAATAGAAAGCCGATGTTCAACGCATTATTTTGGATTAGTTCATGTTCTATTTCATGAATCCTGTCATGTATATGATTATATATATGGAATAACACCTTATGTCGAGCCGTCATTGAAAAGTGATAGAAGCAATATCGAAAGTAATGATTTTGTGAATGGTGTTTGGCTGGATTATGGTAAAACTGTTTCTGATTATGAATTTAAAGGAAGAAACAATTTTTCCAGTTATGGACTAGGCAGTAAAATACCTATCAGCCAGGCTTGTGAAATATATTCCGGATTGTCAAAGGCTCCATTTGCTTCACTATATGGATCAAAAAATTGGGCAGAGGATTTTTCGGAAAGTTTAACATGGCTGTATTTAAAACAAAAATATAATATCGATTATTCAGTATTGATTAAATATAATGATAAAATATTATTCGATTATAAGCCCATGTCTAATACCAAATTGTTACAGCGTAATGTTCTGAAACTTTTCGAGAGGTCTTCTGTTTCATTAATATGAAAATAAACTACGATTTTCTGGAGTAATTGTTAAGTTTTACCTGCGTTTGCCGGGTTGGTATAATGAAGTCTTACTATTTGAATCGATAATCTTTTGTTCATTATACATAACCGGTTACCAATTTATAAATAATTGATTGACTGATTGTGAGTTACCTTATCAGCACATGATGACTTTATATTCTTTATAGCGATCCGCTTCTCCGAATAGCTTATTTTTAAAACCGTTATAATCCGAAAATTCAGATTTTTTTAGTCCGACTAGACTTTTTTTTGAGGAATTTTTCCCTCATTTTATCACTCAAACTATGTCTGAACAAAAGAATGAGCCAAGTTTGCTCCCCAAAATTCGGGTCTGATCAACGTCTGCCCCGTTTTCCCTATCCGGGAACGATGCTTTGTTTAATCTTAAAGCGGACATTTCAAATTTACATTATAATTCAAATTATCTGGAGGATCCCGTGAAGTTTAAAAAAGTTAAGATGCGTAAAATTTTGCGCATGCCGTTTCTGCTGTCACTCGTAGCAGGAATAACTATTGCATGCGGAGGCAGCAGCGGCAGCAGCGGCGGCAATGAAACCGGCAATGAAACCGGTTCAAATGAAGTTTACTCAGTTCTCAACAATATCGCTCAGTTTGATTATCAGAACGGCCTTACAAGTGCTGATGCTGTCAGTGAAGAATATCTGCTCGCAGAATATAAAGACTGGTTTAATAATTACGTTGTTGACGGCGGAAACGGATCTTTACGCGTTCGGCGTGATGCTTCATCAGATTACGATACAGTGTCAGAAGGCATGGCATACGGAATGCTTTTAGCTGTTTATTTCAATGATAGAGTCACCTTTGATAAGCTGTATGCGTATGTATTAAAGCATAGTGTACCTGAAGATGATAATGGGAATCCTGTATATCTTATGCATTGGAAAGTAAATAAATACGGTGTTAATATCAGTGAATTCAGAATTCCGGTTCCGCACGATAAACCTTATATGAAATTATCAGATTTCAATAAACCGGAGGAACAGCGCGAATACACTGATAAGCCGGCAAATACAACAGATTACGTACAGGCTGCAACCTGGGATAGGCAGCTCGGATCGGCAACTGATGCAGATTTAGATATCGCAATAGCGCTTATCTTTGCAAGCAACAAGTGGAATAACTCGGAATATCCGGGATTAACAAGCAAGCCTAAATATAATTATCGCGAATATGCTGCTAAAACAGTACGCGACATTCTTTACTACGACATTACAGATAAAAAAGGATTAGCTAGAACTAGGGGTACAAGCGAAGCATATGTATCAAATGGTTCAATTCGGGAGTGGGGTAAAAAATCATGCTGGAATCCGTCATATTTTACACCTGCGTGGTTTAGAATTTTTAAGAGTTTTATTATAAACAATAAAAAATCAGAAATTAATCAGTATTTTACAACGCAGGACGAAACGGTTAATCCTGATTTCTTCATTCAAACATGTGATTCAGTACTTACAACCATGTATGCTGAAATGAAAAAAATTGACACCCAAACTAATCACAGCGGGCTATACCCTGACTGGTGTGACACCTCGGCAGTTGATGGAACAGTAAAAAAATCTTCCGGAAGCGATAGAATGTATTATCTTGATAATGGATTCGGCGGAATTAAAGATGTCAATGCTGATGGAATAATTGATACTAAAGATGGAGAAAACTTCCTTAGCTACAATTTTTATTACGATGCAGTTCGAGTACCCTGGAGACTTGCAACAGATTATGCTTGGTTTGGAAATAAAGATGCCAAAGACTTGATCACATATACTGCAGAATTTTTCAATGGGCGCCATCAGAAAGATCCTAATACTGATTACAAAACTGAAACCGACAAAAAATCATATTGCCTCTATGATGGATACTCAATTGAAGGGAATGGATGGAATTATGATGATAGAGACGGGTTTAATAATTTTAGAGGATATGATTCAAATGGTAAACTTATAGTCCGCAATGATGGCGGACAGAATTACTCTTCAGCATTTACCGCTATGTGTGCAACAGCATCACTTGCGTTAAACAGCGATCCGGCTAATGCGAAAAACTGGATTGATGCAGTTATCGCAACAAAAGATCCGCAGTACTTTTTGCAGACAGATGAAAACGGTAATTCAATCAAAATTGTAAATAAATACACATATTATGGAAACACATTACGTCTATTATCACTTCTTTTCATGTCGGGAAAATTTATTAATCCTGAAGCGAAAGTCGCGATCAAAGGGGTTCAGAACAATATGTATATGACTCCGGCAGACGGCTTTTTTTATACTGATGCAGTGAAGGGAAGTGCAACTGTCGGAGATGCTCAGATAATGGGATTGATAAGTCTTGGCGGTGATAAAATTGCACTAAGATCATCAACCGGTGAAATTATCAGAATGTATGCTGAAGATCCGGATTATTATAACATGCTGGTATCAGCTGCGGATCCTTATTCTGAAGGGATTGTTATTGATAACTATGATATAAACCCAAATGCGATATTTACGATGTTTGATCTGATTCAGGGTGAAGCGGGCTCGGCTGATTATGAAAAACATATCGGATTTTTAAATGAAGCTGTTAAAAGTCATGTATACAGTTCAAGTATTTCCGGCAGCACCGGCGGAATTACGCCGATGATGGTAAAAAAAATAAATGCAGGTATCACCGACAATAATGGTTTAATAAGACCACAGCTTAAATTTGATGTAGAAGTTATTAAAAGATAACCTGGATTTCAAAAAAAAGAGAACAAAAAAGCTGTCCTGCAGATGAAGGGCAGCTTTTTTAATACCTTATGATAAACATTGCATTTCATAAAATGGAAATATATTTATTATTCTGTACTACGAACAAGAAGCATTTGAAAACCGCTAAGTTTTGATTCCGAAATTAAAGATCTGTCATTTCTGCTTATTGACCAAACATTTAAAGGATAAGATTCATCGGTTGTAGAAGTCACATAGAAATATGCAGTACCGGACTGAGCATTTAAAAATCCCTGACTTGACAGCCATGCTGAAAAATTCAAAGAGCTGCTGAAATCAATTATTGATAGAATCTCATTTACTGTCGGAATCCGCCAATTTGTAAAACCGCAATTTCCGCTTTTTATTCCGGCATTCAATTCATCGGCATATTTAAGACAGTCTTTCCATGTCAACGGGGATGTGCCTGGATTCGCATCTTTTAACCATACTAGTCCTGTCATATTATCCGTTATTGTTCCATTACTATTAATGCAGAAATGTTTAATGGGAATCGAAACTCCCTTTTGATAGAATCCATCTTCGCCTGATGTTGTATTATTTGTTTGCCCGGTTGATTGAAGCTTGGAGCCGGAACGTACAGCCCACCAGTATGAATCAGCCGTATATTGGTTTGAGTTTTTTTCAATTATTGATATCGCATAATTAAAATAAACACCCCAGACCTTTGATGAAGTTGCCGGATCAATTGAAGAACTCCAGCATTTTAATTCAGACGGTACCCCGGTAAAACCGCTTTTTAGAAGCCAATTTTGAGCTGGTTCACCCCAATTATGCATGCTTAAAAGTTCGCGCACATTCGGCAGACGCCAATCGGTTTTTCCGGCATAAATCAGATTTTCACTTGATGATAATGAATTATTCCAGTCATTTGCCGCACCATGCGGCACAAGGTTTTTTATCCAAACCAGACCGGACATTTTATCAGTAATCGTTCCATTTCCGTTATCTGAAAATCGCGGATTCGGCCAAGCTTCACCGCGCCGAATTGATCCGTCTTCACGCGGATCAAGAATATATCCGTTGATACTTCCTGCACCGGTTTTGTAAACCGGGACAGCGCGATATATATCGACATCATATGTTAAATAAGATAAACCGTCCGCGGCTGTTACAACTACAGATACCGGATTTGAACCGGTATTTACTGCAAGATTATAAGGCATGCCGGATTCCGCAGGAACTCCATTAATCATTATTTCAGATCCGCCCTGAACCGCTGACGGAATAATAGAAACCGAAGAAACACTCCACGGAATAGGGGCATCAAGATAATTGTAAATTGATTTAGAAAATGAAGGCTGCATCTTTCCATGAGATACAGCGATTGTCGACAATCCGGGTAAAATTACACCGCTGATTGTAATTACACACTCTGCACTGAAGCCTCCATCCCGCGTGACCGCGCGAACCCTTATATCACCGGCTGTATTTCCCGCTCGAAGTATTCCTTTTTCTGAATTAACTGATGCCAAAGAAGAGCCGCTTACTATTGACCATGTTACTTTCTGGTCGGTAGCATCCGGCGGAGAAAGAGTCGCATGCAGATTTACGCTTTTGCCAAAATAAACAGATTCGAAAACTCCGCTATCCAGCGTTATTCCGGATACATAAATATGCTCAATATCGTTAAACAGATCTTTATAAGAATTTCCGAGACCGTCACCGCACGAAGAAAATATAATAATGGCCAAAACAGAAAAAATAATCCGGTTTTTCATTCTAATCACCATATTAAATACCTTAAACCTGCCTGAAATGAGACAAATGTCATACGTTCTCCGCTGGACGGAATAATTCCTGCCGAACATTTCATATGAAGTGACATACGTGAATTTACATTAAATAAAAATATACTCCCTATCCGGAAAACCGGATCAACTGCCCGCCGTTCTCTTTCCTCCTGAATAAGAGAAATATTATTTAGTCCCGTATATTTTATATCAGAAAAGATTACACCTGCTGCAAGTTCCGGCTCGATACTCAATCTGCCGGTGAGCTTATACGGAATTGAAAAACATAACATTACAGGAACAAGAATCAGACGCTCGCACTTGCGCGCATCACTTTCTGATTTTCTTCCCTTCATATAATAAAAAGCTGTTTCAACGGCAGCAGCAGATTTTAAAAAAGGAGTATTGCTTAATCTTAGTGACAACCCAAGTCCGTAACCGGGATAAACCATCTTGCTGAAATCACCAAGAGGATAAATATATGCCGGCATTATATCAAATTCAATTACACGCATATCCGGAAACAAAACCCGCTTTCGTACGGATTCAAAACCTTTATCATCATAGGATGCAATAAATATGGAATCTTTATTTGAATAATCAGGTAGATGAAATGCGTTTTTTTTCTGATCAGAAATACAAGACTCCTTTCCGTCAGTTAAGCGATAAATTCTGTAGCCGATAATCTTTCCGTCAGCATCCGAAGATTCATTCCAGACAAGATTATACCCGCCGCTTGGATTTTCCGATACAGTGATATCTGACGGAGGTTCCGGAGAAATATTCTTCGTAGTAATTTTAATTTCATTGCTTGGAGCAGATTCGTACCCGGTCATATCGATACTGGTAACAATTATAGAGTAGGTTGTATTGCTTTTAAGTTTTTTCAGCAGAAAAGATTTGTTATAAGCAGTGCCGGCTAAAGAATATTTACCGTTTACTCCGGTTTTAACATACAGACGATATTCTTTCACCTGATCATATGGAGGAAACCATGACAATGATATTGAATCCGCATCAGCCGTCCCTTTCAGCCCTGACGGATTCTTTTCCGCAATAAAAAGAATATCCTTCCTGCTGATTGAAATCTCATCCGCTTTCAATAAATCCATTCTGAAAATATAATTTATCTGATCCTGTTCAACAAGATAAGCTGTAAGTGATGTTCCGTCCCTTTTCTGCACGTAGACTTTTCCGATAACCATCTCCGTAAAATTTATGCGCATCACATCACTGCGTTTTATTATACGAACCCTGTTATCCTTGTCTCGAACGGAAATAGAATCCTTTCCGTCTTTTAAAAGCTTGCCATGAATAATTGATCCGTCTTTCAGATAAATATAATCAGCGGAAAGATTGGCGAAAACAGTCAGAGACAAAGCAGCCAGCACAATCAATATGCTTTGAAAAGATTCAAACACAAAAACAGTTTTAAAAACATATCCCAAACGGAAAAAGATTGTTTTCATTGAATTAATAAACACTATTCTCCACTTATAATTTACCGCCGGAATTTTCCGTTAATTTTTCTAAAATTCATCTAATAGTTTTAAGTCCCTGGATTTTACGGGCAGGGACGATAATAATTCCGCCGGTTGTTATAAATCTGACATTTTCTCCACGGGAAATTGTCGCCCCGATAAGAATTTTGCCGTCGAAAAGCGTCATCTGTTCAACACGTCCATATTTCTCTTTGATCTGATCGAGATTAAGAAGATCTGAAGTTTCATTATATCTGTTTTTTTCATTAAGCTGATGAATTTGTCTGCGCTCTTCGTTGTTAAGGATGCCTTTCGCCGGAATTTTAACTTTACCAAAATCCGCAAGCATCGAATCTTCAGATTTGCTTATCGCACTTAGAGTTATTGCGTCCGTAACGGAAACTCTCGCGCCGCTGCCGATCAACTTCTCTTCATCGGATCCTGTATATTTTACTGAAACATTGCCTTCGCGAACTGCAACATCGGTTTTCCCTGAAGAATATTTAACAGAAAAAAGTGTTCCCTTAACGCTGATAATTGTATTTACGGTTACAACCTCGCATCCGTTCTTCATAGGTGATGCGGTATTAAAATATATATCACCGTTAAAAAGTTTGATAACAGTTTTTTTATCTGAAACGTTTATTAAACATTCTGAATTCTGCAGCAGTGCAATCTGATGTCCGGCACTTCTTATAACAACCGAAGATTTATCTCCGGTCTTAATGCGGTCTCCGTTTTCAAGATCAGTCAACTCTGATATTTTTAATGATGCGCCGCTTCTCATAATATTTATAGAACCGTCAGATGCAAGGATCTGTGCTGAATCTTTTTCGTTATGATTCAGCACTACAGTAAGTAAAATCAATGATGTGCAGAATATCAATGCGAATGATCCGTATGCGATGCGTGTACTCTTTCTCATGGAAAAATTAAAACCTAATCGTGAAAATGCATATCTAAACGCAACAGCAATATTCGGAAATGACAATTCCGGATTTTCTTTTCTGAGAATGCGGGCATGTGTCCTGCGCATTGAATGGTTAATTCTCATCCGGGTGATAAAAGATCTCCGGTGGTTGAGTTTATATTTTCCTATTAAAGCGGCAATGCTGTCAAAATATTTCATAGCAAATCCTCTATGTTTGCAATTCCTCTTTCTTTCAACTTAGATCTCACTTTGTCGGAAATCCTGCCATACCTGTAAACCGCCTGTTTATAGCTTATCTTGAGATACGCACAAGCTTGAGTGATGGAATAATTGTAAACGGCTACAAGATCGAAAAGCGCTGCGTCACGGTCACCCTCTTCATTGATGATCTCATCAATAACCTGAGTGATCATTATTCTTGCGTCACGAAAACCGTTTACATACCCGACACTGATATCATCAAACAGCGCTTTAACATCAATATCCTTGTGATGTTTCTCGCGATAGTATTCATATACGACATTTCTCAGGCATCCGAACAGCCAGCGGCGCGGCATTTCGATCTCATCAACCTTTCGGTACATGATTGTGAATACCTCCTGGCAGATATCCTCAGCGTCATGAAAATTACTCACCTTCGACAGCACTACGTTGAAAACCAGCGCATAATACGTATCGTAGAGAGAATTAAACAAATCGGTTTTCTGATCAGAAAGGCGATCGGCCATAAAGAGTTTGTTCCTCTTATAATAATAAAGTGATAAAAAATGAGAAATATTCCTAAAAAATAATTCTCATTTCAAAAAAAAATAGGAATCAGCAATACACAGACAAACTGGAAACTTCTGATTATATATACATACCGTCCATACGGTTGCGTTTTATCAATCATTTTTTGCGTCTGTAAAATTTATAAATGCTTGAATCACTATCATAAATTATATTATTTCAAAAAAAAATTTCTGCTTTCGCGGAGATCGGAAAAAAAAATTCCGCAATCACAACATAGATTCCATTAACTGCCAAAGCTTACAGTGAATATTCTCTTGAAAAGCCCATACGGAATCTGAAGGCGTTACGATTGCAGTCTTATTTTCTGCTGTAAAGCGATGAATTTGTTATGCATCCTTGTTTCGTATCAGCAGCCGTGTTCGCATTGCCCATTGGTTGAATTGCTCCGATATTACCCATATGTTCCTGCTTTGAGACGGATAAGATATGCTGATTAACCGCCACTGTAATATAAATATTTGATTGACTGAATGCTGATTATATTATCAACTCCTGATGTGATTTTACTTGTGCAAGTTTTATGTTACGGCGGAAACGAATGACTGAAGAAAATTCTTTTACCGATGAAGATTTAAGCCGCATCAGGCAAAAGGCTTTCAGTTCAGAGCTGAAGGGGCTTATTTCAAAAGTCACAAGGGAAGTTCATTCCGAAGATTCCGTAAAAAAACCGGATCCCTTATATTCTGCATCAAATATTTTTTACCGGGCGTTGAATAGGCCGTATCTGAATTCGGATTTTATTGATGGCATGGAATTTCGTTTTTTTTCGGAAGAATCCCATGCGTCTGCTGAAATATACAGCTATGATTGTGAAAAGTCGCTCTATTCTTCGAATTCTTCTAAATCGATTATCCCTACTAAGGATTTTTTCCGCAAACTTCGCAAAAAAAAGCCTTTTGATTATTCTTTTCAGGGATCAATCTTGAAAATATTTCCATTCGCGGATTTTACTGAATTGTTTGATAACGAATTCTTTCCGCCTTTTATAGTTTCACCTGACGGTGATTTTTCTAAACTCACTTCGATTGATGCGCTTATGAGGAAAATTGAAACCAGAGCATATGAACCGGATTTTATGAGTCTGGCAAAGATTATGATTCAGCTTGCGGATTATTATGATAAGAATTTTCTTATTTCACTTT
>Ga0116149_1003996_pt1 | contig 14828 bp, 7 predicted proteins | sample AD_UKC057_MetaG_FD_89787 | JGI IMG/M metagenome (GOLD analysis project Ga0116149, IMG submission 89787) | Active sludge microbial communities of municipal wastewater-treating anaerobic digesters from USA - AD_UKC057_MetaG | ecosystem: Engineered > Bioreactor > Anaerobic > Digestate | place: USA... | reverse complement strand
CGGCGGTTCGGCTCACCCTCCCCGAATCGAGTCAGCCGCGCGAAGGCGCATCCGAAGCGAGCCTGATTGTCACGGTGGCCAATGAGCCGCCCTTCTTCTTCCTGGGAGAACGGCGCGTCAGCCTCGATGAACTGCGCACCGAGTTGGCCGCGCGCGTCGCCCGCGAACCGGACCTGGCTCTGAGCATTCGCGGCGACACGACCGCGACGTGGGGCCACATCGTCGAGGTCATGGACGCCGCCAAAGCCGCGCGCGTCAAAAGCATCAGCGCCCAGGTCAAGACCGGCGGCTCCGGCAGCGCCGCCGATTGACCGTCCCGTGTTCACACCGGCCGCTCCGGACTCGTCTCGGTGCGGCGGGCGAAACGTTCGCGGACCTCGAAGGCGAAGTTGTCGAGGACGTCCGGCGCCACCGGTTCGCCGTTGAGCGAGAGGGTCAGGCTCAAGAGACCTTCCTGTTCGGCCACGTGGAAGAACTGGGCTTCGGCGATCTTGTTGGGCATGCATTCGAGAGGGCCCGCGCTGACCACCGCATCGATCTGCCCCGAACGCCAGGCCCGGATTGGCCCGCCGAGCGTGAGCACCGCCTCGCCCTCGAGCGCCGGACGCAGATAGGGCAGCGCGGCGTCCAGACAGTCGCGCGCCGAGATCCGCTCCGGCCAGTCGAAGGCGCGTCCGGCCGCCCGGTGCAGGATGGTCTGGATCCGGTTTTGGAGGAAGACCTTCAGGCGCGGCGAAAGGTCGAGAGCCGAGGCGTTTTTCTGATGAAAGTGCTCGACATACTCGAGCCACTCGTTGACGGCAGCCAGCCGCACTCGCAGTCCGCGCGCTTCCAACTCGCGGAGGAGGTAACCGTTCGCAAACGGATCCAGACGCACGTAAATCTCGCCCACAACCAGAACCGTCGGCATGGGGCGATCGGCGCGCACCGCGCCAAGGTCCGCCGCCGTCCGGGCAACCAGATCGCGCAGGCCGAAGAGATCGCCGCTGGCCACCGCGTGCAGGGCGGCCCGGGCCGACAGATCGGCGCGTGCGCGCTCTTCGAGCAGGCGCTCGAGCCGGGCCTGAGCGGCGGTGTGGATCGCGGCGGCCGCGCCCGGACGGCATTCGAGCGGCCGCGTTTCGAGCAAGGCCTCCTCGAGGACGTCGAAGGCCATCACCCCCGAAAAGAGCAGGAGACTGAACCCCGGCGCGAGCCCGGCGAAGTAGTCGGCTTCCTTGGGCGACCAGAGACGCACGCGGTCTCCCAGGCCCAACCGGTCGACAACGATCTGATGCAGCAGGCTGTAGACACCGAAGCGGCAAGGGCCGGCTGCGCAGGGCATCAGCAGGGCGAGCCGCTCGCCGGGCTCGCGAGGACAGGCGGTCCGCTGGAGCAGGCTGCCCAGGGTGATGCACATGGGCAGACATTCCTTGCCAGAGGTCTGACGGCGTCCCAGCCGCAAAGCCTCCGCGTCCGGCTCGGGCAGGCATTCCGCACGCACCCCCAAACCCCGAAAACAGGCCGCGACCATCTCGGCGACCCCCCCCATGCGCGGGATCAGCAGCACCTCGCCCCTGTCCCGAATCCCCCGCCACCCGGTCTGAGCCCGGGCCAAGCCGCCAAAATCACTCGGGTCGGATCCGGGGCGCATCTGGAGGCGGTCTTCGCGGACACAATGGAGGAAGGCCTCGATGCGCGTCTTCGTGCCGGCGTCGCCGGAATGCCCGTCGGTTTCGATGACAGCGAACGGCTTGCCCTCCATGACGTGCGCGCAGAAGTGCAGGTTGAAACTGTCGGGCCCGCACGAGTAATTGCTGGCATAGAGGCCGTAGACGCCGGGTGTGCGGCGGATCTGATGCGCGGCCCGCAGCACGCGCTGGCCATACGCCCAGTACATCTCGCTGAAGACAGGCACCGCTCGGTCCACCGGGTAGCAATCGAGCGGGATCGCCAGGGCGCCCTGCTCGCGCAGCAGGGCAGGCACATTCGAATTGAGCACGGTGTTGTAGATCGTGTACGGACGCCCCAGCACGACGATCGGCAGCACGTCCCGCTCGGCGCAGAACTCCAGGATCCGGCCCCCGATCTCGAGACAGCGGCGGTCGAAATCGAGCTGGGCCTCGCGCGCAGTTTCCCAGGCCGCACGCCATCGGCGTCCCCCGATTTCCAACGACGCCGCCAGGCGACGGCAGCTTTCGATGAACTCGGGGGAATCGAGATTGGCCAGCCCGACGTCAATCACCGGCGACAACACCCGCGAGCGCTCCCCACTGTCCAATCCCCACCGGATCATGTCAGGACTGGCCTGGAGGATCGGGCAGGTCTTGGCAAGCGGCTCGCTGTCCACCCGCGGCAGATGCCGGATCATCGGCAGGAAGACGTAATCCGCAGGCTCCGCCGCAAGTTGGTTCGCGAGCCCGCAGTACAATTGCATCGGGGCGCAGAACGGCACATTGGCCTCTTGAATGCCCCGCTTGAGGGCGGCCCGACCGGCGCCCGTGTGGAAGACGAGATCGAAGCCGAGCGTCCGCAGAAAGACGGCGAAAAACGGCAGCAGCCCTTTGAGCGCGAACTCATCGGTCAATGCAATGCGCCGGCGGGTTCCGTTGCCGGGGGCGGACGCATCGAGACGGCGCATCAGATCCGCCACCAGCGCCTCGCGTTCCCGAAACGGATCGGGCGAACGGTCCGGCAGTTTGATCCGGCGCGTCCCTTTGTCATAGAGAGCGCATGCGCCGCCCCAGCGAAACACGCGCCGTTCCCCGCGGACCACCGTGGTCAGGCTGTCGATCCGGCATCGGTTCCCGGCCCCGCCGCACCCGGCGGTCGCCTGGCAGACGAATGTGTCCTTGCGCTCGACCCGTGCTGACAAAAACCGGTCGAGGTCGAGCCCGTCCGCTCGGTCCAGGGAGATCGCCCCTCGGGCCAGCAGGGCGATGCCGAGTGCGCCCACGGTGCCCGGGTTGGGGGGGATAATGACCTCTCCGCCGGTTTGGCGCGCGACGGCGGCGGCCAGAGCGTCCGCGGCGAATGGCATCCCCTGGCAGAAGATCACGCGTCCGACAGAACGGCTGCCTTTGACACGGTTCAGGTAGTTCTGGATGATGGAATCATAGAGGCCGGCCAGAATGGCCCTCTGCTCCACGCCGGCGGCCACCGCCTCATCGATCACCTCCGCCATGAAGACGGAGCAGTGCTGGCCCAGAGAGACACCGTGGGACGCATCGAGGGCTTCCCGTCCGAGCTGGGCAACGTCGTCCAACCCGGCGAACTTGCGTCCCTGTTCCTCGATGAACGAGCCGGTTCCCGCGCTGCACGCCTCGTTCATGGCGCAATCGATGACACGGCCTTCATCGAGCCGGATGTACTTGGCGTCCTGGCCGCCGATCTCGAAAATGGTGTCCACGCGCGAGTCGTAGTGGAGAGCCCCTTCGGCGTGAGCCACAATCTCGTTGATGATCAGGACCGCGTCGGAGCCGTAGCATGTCCTGCACAGCGACCCCACAATCTCCCGCCCGCTGCCGGTCACACCCAGCCCGAGGACCGGGAACCTCCCGGCCGGTCCGTCCACGAACGCGCGAATCAAGGCCTGGGCTGCGCCGACCGGATCGCCTCCCGTCCGGCGGTAACAATCCCAGAGCGCTTCCCCCGCCAGGGCGTCCAACGCCACCAGCTTCGACCCCGTCGATCCGATGTCCAATCCCAGAACCAGCCGGCGCTCGAGCCCTTCGATCCGGGGCGCCGCAGGCGAGATCATGCGCCGCACCAGGGCCAGCGATTGGGCCAACGGCGGCAACCTCTCGAGGCGCGCCCGGGTCTCCCCGGCGAGCAACTCGGACAGCGTCGGGAGGGGCGCCTGCCGCTCGGCTGCGACAAGAGCGCTTCCCAGGGCCTCGAAGAAAAGGGCATCCTCGGGGGTCACGGTTCTGGATTGAAACCCATTCTCGGAGAGGAAGCGCGCCACAGTCCGCTGCACACGCAGCGAACGGCTCACTCCGCCGATCAGGGCCACCGGGCTGGGGCTGAGCCGCGGTTTGAGGAGAGTCAACACGTTCGCGCCCACCGCGTCGAACAATCCGGCCAGAATGCGGGCCCGGCTTTCGCCCTTGTTGGCCAGATGCGTCATGTCCGTCTTCAGGATCACCGGACATCGCCCCGAAAGCGGCGCGGGATCCGAGACATCGGCGCACAGGGCGCTGGCGGCCCCGACATCGAGCCCGAAGCGCTCGGTCAATTGGCGCAGGAAATTGCCGGTCCCTTGTGAACAGCGGCTGTTCTCCCGGAAGATCTCGATGCCCTTGTCTCGCAGTTCGAGCACAGAAAAGCCATGGCTGCCGATCGAGATGACGGTGGCCGGACTGTTGCCGAACAGGAACCGATAAGCCCTCGCCTGGGCCTGCTTGGTCGGCACACGCGGCAGTCGGACCAGTCGAGCCAGCCGCCCGCTCGAAGCCGCCCCGCTCAGCGTCGGCCAATCGAAGTCCGCCAGCGCTGCGATCAGCCGCGGGCCCGGCTGCTTCGCATGATCAAAACACACGCGGCGTGTCCACCGCCATTGGCCGTCGACCCGCGACAGCTCGACAATCTTGACGGTCTCGCCCCCCAGATCGATGCCCAGGACGCGCGCCGGGGCGACCGCGCCTCCGGTCGCGGGCTCCGAGCCGCGCAGTGACGACACGGAGCCCGCCTGCGGAAGGGCAGGCGGCGCTACCGGCGGCGGACGTTGTCCGGAGCCGGGCGGAGGGGCGTGCGCTGCATTCATACGAGCCGCGGATCAGCGTGATAACTGATGACAGCCACGCGGCCACGATTCAATCCGAAACCCATCGAATTCTCCAACCCCCCGGGCATGGCGGGATTGAGTCGGGTCTCCCCCAGTGCATCCGCAGTTTGTGGGTTGGAATGGAGTTTGCGCCGGGTCGGGGCACGCGGCCCGCACCGGGATTCTCCATCCGGTGTAGGCCCGGTGCCCTCACCGGGCGACAGAATAGCGACAACAAAGAGATGCACCGGTTGGCCTCCACTCCGATCCCTTCGGCTTGCAGCCGGGCGGCAGGCGGGTAGAGTGGCTTCGAGACCTCAGCTTGTCTCGACGATGAACATTCACCACTTGGAGCTCTTCTACTACGTCGCGCGCCACAAGGGCATCAGCGAGGCTGTGCGGAACATCCCCTACGGAATCCAGCAACCGGCCGTCAGCGCCCAGGTGATCCAGCTCGAAGACGACCTCGGCCTGACCCTGTTTCACCGGCGTCCGTTTGCCCTGACCAAGGCCGGCGAGGAGTTGTTCGAGTTCATCAAGCCGTTTTTTGACAACCTGGACAGCATTGGCGAGCGCATTCGAGGCGGCATGGCGCAGGCGATCCGGATCGGGTCGTCGGAGGTGGTCCAGCGCGATCACTTGCCCGAGGTCGTGCTCAACGTGCGGAAGCGTTACCCGCAACTGAAGTTGTTCCTGCGGGAAGGCTACCAGCCGCAGATCGAGTCGTGGCTGCTCCAGCAGGACATCGACTTGGCGATCACAATCTGGGAGGGGCGGCTGCCGGCCGGCATGCATCACGAGGAACTCATCCGGCTGCCGCTGCTGCTCATGGTCTCGAAGGACAACCCACTCAGGAGCGCAGCCGATTTGTGGAAGCGCGACCGGATTGACGAGCCGCTCATCACACTCCCGGCCAGCGAGGCGATCTGCCGCCATTTCCGGCGGGAACTCGAGAAGCGGGACATCGATTGGTTCCCGAGTCTCGAAGTCGGTTCGTTGGGTCTGGTCGAAACTTATGCAGCCAACGGGTTCGGCATCGGCCTGGGCCTCCATATCCCCAAAGCGGCCCACCCGCCCGGCCTGCGCCTGCTCCCGCTCACGGAGTTCCCGCCGATCGTGGTGGGCGCCTTGTGGACGGGGAAGCGGACCGCGCTGATGGACTGCTTCATCCAGGAATGCCACCGGCGCGCGGAGTCCCTGAGCGGCTAGCCCGCATCGCGGTCCTCTTGCGAAGTCTGACCGCCCTGTGCACAGACGGGGTGTGAACCGCGCGGGCTAGTCGGCAAACAGATACTGCAGATCGTCCAGCGTGAGGCCTTGGGCGAATGTCTCCTCACCGAACACGTCTTCGACCAGCGCCTTCTTCTGCCGCTGCAGCGCGCGGATCTTCTCCTCGATGCTGTCCTTGATGAGCAGGCGGTAGGCAATCACCGTGTTGGATTGCCCGATCCGGTGTGTGCGGTCGATGGCCTGAGTCTCGACGGCCGGGTTCCACCAGGGATCGAACAGCACGACGTAACTGGCCGCCGTGAGGTTCAGACCGAAGCCGCCGGCCTTGAGCGAGATCAGGAACACCGCGTTTCCGACGCTTTCCTGGAACGTTCTCACCAGCTCTCCGCGATTCTCGGTGTCGCCGGTGAGACAGAACAGGGGCCATTTCCGGGCCGATAACACCGGCTTGAGCAGGTCGAGCAACTGGACGAACTGCGAGAAGACCAGCACCTTGTGCCCCTCCTCCATCAGGGGTTCGAGTTGCTCGATCAGGGCCGTCACTTTCGCGCTCTCGGCTCTCGAGTCGGGTTTGACCAGAACGGGGTGGCAGCAGATCTGCCTCAGGCGAAGCAGCGAGGCCAGGAAGTTGAATTGGAACTCGGCGAGCTCCTTCTGGCTTTTGACCCGCAGGAGCAACTGCTGCGCGCGCTTCAATTCGGCGCGATAAAGCGCCTGCTGTTCGCCCTCGATTTCACAAAACAGATCCTCCTCGATGCGGGCGGGCAGGTCCTTCGCCACCTGGCTCTTCGTGCGCCGGATCAGGAAGGGGCGCACCCGCGCAGCCAGGCGCCGGCGCGCGAAGGGATCCTCCTTCGCGCCGTAGAGTTGGGCGAACCGGGCCCGGCTTCCGAGCACGCCGGGCATGGCAAAGGCCATCAGGCTCCAGAGATCGAGCAGCCGATTCTCGATGGGCGTGCCGCTGAGGACCAGGCGGTGCTGAGCCCGAAGCGAGCGCGCGACCTGCGCCGTTTGGGAATTCGGGTTCTTGATGTACTGGCCTTCGTCAAGGATCAGGGCCTGCCAGGAAACAGAGGTCAGGGCCTCGCCCAGAATGCGGAGCTGACTGTAGTTGAGCACGTGCAGATCGGCCTCGGCCTGCCCCGCCACAAACGCGTCCAGCGCGCTCGAAGGCCACGACTTGACCCGCAACCCGGGCGCAAACCGGGCCGCCTCGGCGTGCCAGTTGTCCATCACGGACTTCGGGCAGACCACCAGCGATGGCAACGGTCCGTCCTGCGTCCGCTCCACCCTGGCTCTGCTGGCTCCTTTTCCCGGCACTGCCGAGGAGGGGGGCGGCGCCGCCGGCTTTGCCGCTGCCGCCTCGTCGCGCAGCCAGACCAGCCAGGTCAGCGCCTGCACGGTCTTGCCCAGACCCATGTCGTCGGCAAGGATGCCGCCGAAGCGATTCGCCGCAAGATAGGCCAGAAAATGGAACCCATCGAGCTGATACGGGCGGAGTGTGGCCGTGATCCCCGCCGGCAGCGGCGGCGTGACGCGCGCCTGGATCTCCTGCACACGCCGGTGAATCTGTTCGGCCTGCCGCTCCGGCAGAAACTTGCGCGCCGCCTTGTCCGCGAGCTGGAGCGCGTGCAGCCGTTGCGGCTCCGCGGTGAGCTGACGCGGGTTCAACCCCAATCCTGCCAGTTGCTCGTCCTCGTCCGCGCTGAGATCGAATTCGAGACGGCGCCATCCCTTGCCCTCGAGCCGGACGAAATTGCCTTTGGCGTTGAGCAACAACTTCAACTCCTCGGGTGTCAGGGTCGTGTCCGACGTGTCGAGCACAACCTGCAGGTCGAACCAGTCTATCTCGACCTCGGTCACATCCAGCCGGACCCGGCCCGACACGGCGTCCTGCGCAAGTGTTGCCAGCTCCCCGGCGAGATAGACCGTGATGTGGGGCGGCAGCGATTTGAGCCACGGGACGAACACGCCGGGGAACTTCTTGGAAACGCGCAGCGCGAGCGTCGCCTGATAGGGATCGACCTTGAGCCCGAGCGGCTCGAGCAGACCCGGCACGCACTCGAGAGACGCCCGGTCGTGAAGCACAATCATCGCCTCGTCGTGGGCCGGCTTCAACCGCTGCGTGCGCGTCGCAGTCTCACGCCAGGCGTTGCCATCCCAAGTCTCGTGCCGGCTGCCGTCGGCCGCCTCGGCGCAGACATGAAAGAGGCAGTTCTCGGTCGGGCTGCCGGGGTAGATCGGGCGCAGCTCGCAGCGAATCGCGATCTGCATCGGCACACGGCGCACGCGATCGCGGACCCGCACCGGCAAATCGATGCTCAGGGTCTGAAGCAAGTTCAGGCCCGAGACGGTCTCGATCGCGGGCGCGGGCACAGCGCTTTCGCAGCCGGGGTTCAGAGTGCCGTCGAGAAGCGGCGGACCGGTGTAGACCGTGGTGCCTGTGACATAGAGCGGCGGATGGCCGGGGAGTGTGCAGAGCAGAGGCGACACCGGGTGGCCATCCTTTTGCACGAGGCGAAACCGGTAATCGCCCTGCTCGTCGGCTGCGGGGACCATCTCCCAGTGCAGGGGATCCGGAGAGCGGATGAAGGCCTCGCCCGCGCTGTTGACCAGGCGGGTCTCGAGCCCCTCGGATCGAAACAGGCGTCGCAGGATGACTTGTGCCTCCGGGGCGGTGTACCGGAACTCCCCGCCGCGCCCGTAGTAAATACGCTCAGACACCAGAGCCCAAATCCGCTCCGCCTCCGGCGTCAGTTGCGCGGTTCCGTCACCGTAATCCTGGGTCAACCGCTGGCATTGGGTGGTCTTGAGGCTTTCGAAGAGCGCCTGGCCCGGACGCTTCCATTCAAGCACGGCATCCTGCGAACGCAGGACCACCCGCAAATCGAACGGCCCACGCACGATGGCGCCGTCCGCCCCGGGAGTCGCCGCCAGCGTGTCCAAAACGCCCTTCCATCGCTCGATTTCCTGGCTGCGGCGCCACTGGGCCAGTTGCTCCTGCACCGCACGCAGATCGGTGACCGGTTCGAGAAAGTGGGGGATGGACTTTCCTTCCTCGATCAGGGCGTTGGCCACGTAGAGCCAGAACTCGCGCTCGCTCTTCGGAAAGCTGGGCCAGATCGACAAGGCCTCCCACCCGTGTCCTCGAGTGCTCAGCCCCAGATCCTCCAGGTCCCACACCGCGAGATGATTCCGGGCGCGGCACCGCATGTACACCTGGTTCAGCTTGCGCAGGAACTCGACCTCGCCCCTGTCCAGCCGCCGGCCCAGCGCGGACGCGACTTCCCGGGCAAAGCCTTCGGGCGGAGGCTGGGTCTTGGCGGCTTTGGCGGAAGGACGGGCTGCCCGGTGCTGGTCGAGCTTGCCGGCACTGAGGCTGCGCACCGCCGCCACGCTGTGTTCGGCGAGGACAGCCTGCATCGCGGCGTAGACATGCTCGCAGTCGATTCCTTCCGGACACGTGCATTCGCCGAGCCAGCCATCGCTGGGATCCCACACCAGGGTCACGGTGGAATCGTAGTCGCCTTCAACGATGGCCTCGAAGCCGTCGGGGATCGCCTTTAGCATCGTGACCGCACCCATTTGAAAATGACGCTGGCCCCGGCGCCGCGTGGCGCGGTCGAAGCCCCCGATAAAGGCGGAGGCCTCATCCCGGTCGAATTCTGCAAACGCATCGTTCATTCTATCGGCAAACATAGAATCCTCGACCCCTTCAACGGAGCAGAGAAACTTGTCTTGTTTACAGCAAGTTTCACCGGTCGAGGATTCTAGAACAGCCTTTTGTAGAGGCTGAAATAGAGTTCTTTCATGCGCTCGCACAGCCCGCGCCGCCGCCATGAGGCAAGATCCATGCAGTCCGAGTCGCAGAAGTCCTCCTCGATGACGGCCTCGGCCTGCCGGGCGAACCCCTGGTCGTAGATGGCCAGGTTGGCCTCGGCTTGCGCCTTCATGGAACGTGAGGTGAAGTTGACCGACCCGATCGAGGTCCAGATGCTGTCGACGATCATCATCTTGGTGTGCAGCATGCTGGGTCTGTACTCGTACACCTTCACCCCCGCTTCGAGGAACTTCCGGTAATCCCGCCTCGATGCGTACCGCACGGTCTTGAGATCATTGTGACGGCCCGGCAACAGGAGGCGCACGTCCGCCCCCCGTCGGGCCGCGGCGCACAAGGCCCGGCGGAAGTCGCGATCTGGCAGGAAGTAGGCGTTCGCGATCCAGACGCGCTCCCGCGCCGCCTGGATCGGGAGGTAATGGTGGAGCTTGGCCATCGACAACTGGGATGTGCGCGTGCTTCCCACCGCCTGAGCCTTCAGATCGCCCACAGGTACCGGATCGGGGAACTGCCCCGGCCCGTCGATGACCTCCCCGGTGGCGTAAAGCCAATTCTCGCAGAATGTCCTCTGGAGCTGTTGCACCACCGGCCCCTCGATCTCCAGGACCACCTCCCGCCACTCGCCCGAATTGCGCACGTTCCCCTGCCATCGGTCGTCCACCGCAAAACCGCCCGTGAACCCGATCCGCCCGTCAATGGTCACAATCTTGCGGTGCGTCCGGTCCCCCGTCTTCGTGATGGTCGGTATGGTCACCGGCTTGTACCTGCGAAAATGCACCCCCGCGGCCATCATCCGCCGGTCAAGCCCCCCCGTGCGCGATCCGACCGCATCCACCAAAACCCGCACCTGAACGCCTTCGCGCGCCTTCGCGCACAAAGCCGCCGTCACCTGCTCGCCAATCCTCCCCCGGGCAAAGATGTAGAGCTCGATGTTCACGCTGTCCCGGGCGTTCTGAATCGCCTCCAACATCGCGGGGAAGAAGGCATCCCCGTTGTTCAGCAGCCGCGCCCGGTTGCCCGGAATCAGCCCGCTGGCCTGACCCATCAGCGTCTGCTCGAATTGGGGGCTGGCGACGCCGTAGTCGGGATTGTACCGGTACCCGACCCGCTTGCCGTGCGAAGTCGTACAACCCGGCAGCGCCAGCACCATCAACCCCGCCAACACGAGCGTTACCCCCCATTCCCCGCGCCCGCGCCCGTGATGCCCGAGCCCGGATAATGCGCAGCGCGGGCTGGGGAGATCCTGGGGCGCTCGACTGCACGGCTTCGCGCGGTCGGGCATCCGGGCCGGAACAGCACGCGGACTGCGGATTCGATTCGTCATGCTCAGCTTCGTTTCGGGTCGCACCGAGGGGGGATAGTCAATCGCCTCGGGCTTGTTGTGGCAACGCCTTTCAATCCGCCGCCGCCAGTCTTCATCGCGGGCATTCTGGGGCGCAGACGGGGCCAGCGCTCTGTGCGGGGCCGCACTGGAGCCCGGGTGTGGCATCGGTCAGGGGATCCGGTCCTCGATTCGGGCTCGCTGGCCCGGGCGACTCGCGTACACCGTCCCTTTTCGAGGATGCGCATTTCCTGTCGCCTCCGGCGCGAGCGCAGGCTATACACAGCCGCATGAAACGCCTTGCACTTCTGATCGTCCTGAGTTGTCTGAGCCGAAACAGCAGCGCCGCCCAGTGGGTTGTCTACGAACCGCCCTCCGGGAAGGCCAACGGCAAACACATCGTTCTCCTGGCGGGCGACGAGGAGTATCGGTCCGAGGAAACGATGCCAATGTTCGGGAAGCTGCTGAGCCAGCGCCACGGTTTCAAATGCACCGTGCTGTTCTCCCAGGATGCGGCAGGCGTCATCAACCCGCACAACCAAACCAACGTCCCTGGACTGCACCTGCTCGCCGATGCCGACCTCGCTGTGAACGCCTTCCGCTTTCGCGAACTCCCCGATGCCGACATGAAGCATATCATCGATTTCCTCGACGCCGGCAAACCGATGATCGTCATCCGCACCGCCACCCACGCCTTCGCCTACAGCCGCAACAAACAGAGCCCCTATGCGAAGTACAGCTACGACGCCAAAGGAGGGGGATTCGGCGGCCTCACGGTCGGGGAAACCTGGACCTACCACCACGGTGATCATGGCAAGGAGGCCTCGCGCGGATTGGTCGACGGCAAACACCGCCAGCACCCCATCCTGCGCGGGGTCGCCGACGTGTTCGGTCCCACCGACGTCTACGGCGTCAACCCGGATTTTCCGGCGGACGCCACCGTGCTCCTGCACGGTTTGACACTCACCGGCATGAACCCCGACGACCCGCCCAACCTGAAGAAAGCCATCATGCCGCTTGTCTGGCTGCGCCAGTGCACGGCCCCCTCAGGCAAACAGGCCACAATCCTCTGCTCAACCATCGGCGCCGCGGTGGATTTCAAGAGCGAGGATCTGCGCCGCCTGATCGTCAACGCCAGCTTCTTCCTGACCGGACTCGAAGTGCCGGCGCGGGCCGATGCCACGCCTGTCGGAGAGTTCAATCCGACTTACTTCGGCTACAACAGCGCCAGGAAGGGCGTTCGGGTCGAGGACCAGGCGCTCAAGTAGTCCGATCACCAGAACTGCCACGCACCGCGGTACACCACCCAAAGCCCAAGAAGGAAATTGGTGACCGCGTGAGCCGTCATCGCATCGCCCAGACGCCTCTTCCAACAGACCAATCCCTGGTACGCCAGGCCGCAGAGAATGCCCGCCAGCCACTGGAAGTGCGCGAAGCCGAACACAGCGGACGTCACCAGAAAAGGGGTCCAGGCAAACGCGCCCAGGGGAATGGACAGAAAGTCGTTCTTCACGAGGTAGCGGTATAGAAACGAGCGGTAGAACACCTCCTCGATCGGAGGCACGACGAACGTCGAGCCCAGAATCCGCACGGCGATGAACAGAAGCGCCAGGGCGGACCCGTCTCCGAACCGGTCGCTCGGATTCCAGGCGGGGCCTGCGCCGCCAAGTTTCGGGTAGTAGTCGTTGAGGCCCACCCAGACGGCGAACACGGCCACGCCCGCCACGAGCGCCTCCCAGCTCAACTTCCAGCGCATCTCGCGAACGTAACGGCGCGTCAGCCACACGAGCCAAAGACCAACCGCCGTCTTGGCCAGATACATCCAGTAACGGCCCGCTGACCCAAAAAGGCCCTGGCCAACCGTCAGCGCGAGAAACACCGCAAAGGGCAGCACACGGGCCAGCATCGGAGATTCCTCGAGCTTTTGGGCGAGTCGCTTCATCCGCTTCATTCCATCGAAACCGCAGCGGCTCGCAAGCCCGAACGCGGGCGAAACGGGCTGAATCGGGGGTTGACCGGGGGGCTGTGAAGGACATACTTAGTTGCGTTTAGAAACTATTGTGACGCCCGAGTGCACACGGCGAATCGCCATCAGCGATCCCAGCGGGCCCGGCAAGGACTCGCCGCACCGGCAATTCTGCAGCCCAAGACCTGGACCTTAACCGCCCTCCGCCCTATGCGTTCTGTCTCTTCCCTGCTCAATTCCGCCCGGGCTCTCCAGGCCCGGCGCGGGCGCGCATTCACGCTCATCGAGTTGCTGGTGGTGATCGCGATCATCGCGATTCTCGCCTCGATGTTGCTACCAGCCCTGTCCAAGGCGAAGTCCAAATCAATCCAGATCAAGTGCACGAGCAACATGCGCCAGCTCGGGATTGCGATCCTCATGTACGCGAACGACTACCGCGATCAGTTCCCGGACTGCGCCGGCGCCGCCTGGCCCTGGGACCTGCCGGCTCCCGCCGCCAATGCGTTTGTTCGCAACGGCGGCAACCGGAAGATCCTCTACTGCCCCGGCTTTTCTCAGCAGGACAACGACGAACTCTGGAGCTTCACGACCGGCGTCACCAACGAACTGGCTGACGACGGCGTCGGCGGTTACCGGGTCATCGGGTACGCCGTCGCCTTCAAAGGGTCTGGATGGCTTCTGGCCACCAACATCACCGAGTCGCTGAATCCGGCGCCCTGGAAGATGAGCGATGGATCGCTCTACAATCCCGGATCGAGCGAACGTGTCATCGCCGCTGACGGCACCCTCTCGAGCGGCAGCAACCAGTCCGACCGATCGAGGAACAACTACATCAGCGTCGACGGCGGCTGGACCAAGAACCATCGGGCGCCCCACCTCAACGGGCGGATACCGGCAGGCGGCAACGTCCTCTGTCTCGATGGCCATGCCGAGTGGCGGAAGTTCCAGAGAATGGTCGTGCGCACCTACGACACGCCCAGTTTCTGGTGGTAGTGCGTGGCAGCCCTGCCGCGAATCACACCGCGGCATGTGAACAGATTTCGGCCCGGGCATGTCCCGAGGCTGCGCTCAGTATCGCAGATGTCGGGGCTCGTTGGATGCCTCAACTGCGTTCGACATCGCACCCCGAATGTCGATGCGCTGACATCGAGACGAGGCAGCTTGCCTCAGCAAGACTTGCCTCCCACCTGAATCCTTCGCAAGAATGTCGCCATGCGACACCTGATTCCTGCAACCCTACTGGCACTGGCCCTCGGGGGCTTCCCGCAAACAGCCTCGACCGCCCAGCGCGTCCGGTCGGAACTGCCCTTTCCGGACCTGCCCGGCCTGATCACGTTGCGGTGCGACTTGCACATGCACACCGTGTTCTCGGACGGCAAGGTCTGGCCCACAGTGCGGGCCGAAGAGGCCTGGAGAGACGGCTTGGACGCCATCGCCGTCACCGACCACATCGAGTATCAGCCCTTCAAGGCCGACGTCACGACTAACGACGCCCGACCTTACGACTTGGTCCGGCCCCATGCCGAGTCGCTGGGACTGCTGACAATCCGGGGAGCTGAAATCACGCGCGGCGAGCCGCCGGGCCATTGGAACGCCATCTTCCTCAAGAATGTCGCGGCCTTGCGCCAGAACGACCACCGCGACGTCGTACGCACGGCCTTCGAGCAGGGGGGCTTCATCTTTTGGAATCATCCCGGCTGGCAGCAGCCCAACTGGCAGTCGGTCTGGT
>Ga0116149_1003994_pt1 | contig 14832 bp, 9 predicted proteins | sample AD_UKC057_MetaG_FD_89787 | JGI IMG/M metagenome (GOLD analysis project Ga0116149, IMG submission 89787) | Active sludge microbial communities of municipal wastewater-treating anaerobic digesters from USA - AD_UKC057_MetaG | ecosystem: Engineered > Bioreactor > Anaerobic > Digestate | place: USA... | reverse complement strand
GCTCTGCGCTGTCGGGGCTTTGCCCTGTTGCACACGCGTCGCCCGGCAGCTCTGCGCTGACGGGGCACTTGCGCGGTTGTAAGCGCGTCGCCCGGCAGCTCTGCGCTGTCGGGGCTTTGCGCGGCAGCCTGCGTCAGTTCCAGTCCAGGATGGACGGGTCGTAGTCGGCGGGCGCCTTGTAGCCGAGGAGCTCGATGCAGGTTGCAGCGAGGCTGGAAATACCGAGACCTTCCTTCAGCACCTTTTTGTACTCGCCCTGGTAGGCCGGATCGAACACAATGCCGGGAACCGGATTGAGCGAATGGCTGGTCTTTGCCTTCGGGCTGCCGTCGGCCTTGCGCGAAACGGCACCGGTTTTCTTGTCGTGCTCGAACATATCGTCGGCGTTGCCGTGGTCTGCGCTCATCACCATAACACCGCCTGCGGCTTCGACAGCCTTCCTGAGGCGCGCCAGCTGAAGGTCCATCGCCTCCATCGAGCACAGCACTGCCTGGTAAATGCCGGTGTGTCCGACCATGTCCCCGTTCGGGAAGTTGAGCCGGATAAAGTCGTACTTGCCGGAGGGAATCGCCTCAAGCACGTAATCGGTGATCTCGGCGCACTTCATCCAGGGGCGCTGCTCGAAGGGCAGCACGTCGCTTTTAATCTCGACATAGTTCTCCAGCTTTTCGTCGAACTTGCCCAGCTTGTTTCCGTTGAAAAAGTACGTCACGTGCCCGTACTTCTGGGTTTCGCTGATGGCGAGCGTGCGCACACCGGTTGCCGCAAGGTATTCTCCCATAGTGCGGTCGATCGCGGGCGGGGTGACGAGGTACTGCGACGGGATATGAAGGTCGCCGTCGTATTCCATCATGCCCGCATATTCCACAGCCGGAACTCGCCCGCGGTCGAACTTGTCAAAGTCCGCCCCTGTTTCAAAGGCGGCGGTCATCTCGAGCGCGCGGTCTCCGCGGAAGTTAAAATAGATTACCGAATCTCCGTCTTCGATCGTTCCGACGGGCTTTCCGTTTTCGGCGATTACGAATTCCTTGAGGTCCTGGTCGATAATGCCGGGGATTTCCTTGCGCCAGGTTTCGACCGCTTCGTGCGCGCTTGAGAACAGACGGCCCTTGCCGAGCACGTGCGTGTTCCAGCCGCGTTCGACCATTGACCAGTCGGCGTTGTAGCGGTCCATCGTGATGTACATGCGTCCGCCGCCGGAGGCGATGCGGAAGTCCGCGCCGCCTGCATTGAGGCCTTTCAGCCATGCCTCGAACGGATCGATGTACTCGAGGGCGCTCGTTTCGCCCACGTCGCGTCCGTCAAGGAGGGCGTGGATCCGCACCGTCTTGACCCCTTCCTTCTGCGCCTGCACGAGCATCGCCTTCAGGTGGTCGATATGCGAATGGACGTTTCCGTCCGAAAAGAGCCCGATAAAGTGAAGCTTTCCGCCGGTTTTCTTCACGTTCGCGACGAGCTTCTTCCAGGTCTCTCCGGCGAACATCGCGCCGGTTTCCAGCGAATTCGACACAAGTTTCGCTCCCTGCGAGAATACCCGGCCGCAGCCGATCGCGTTATGGCCGACCTCGCTGTTTCCCATGTCCTCGTCCGAGGGGAGCCCTACCGCCGTCCCGTGTGCCTTGAGCTTCGTCGTCGGCCAGTTCTTCCGAAAGTCAGCGAGCGCTTCCATGTGCGCCTGGGCAACCGCATCTCCTTCCTCGTATTTCCCGTATCCAACCCCGTCCATAATCACGAGCACGACCGGACCCTTCCGGCCCTTCCATTTTGCATTTTTCTCGAGAGCGTGTACCATTTTCAACTCCTATTGATTCGGGACCGTGTACACCTGTTGCGGCGCATCTGTCCCTACAGTTTCGCTGTGTAGGTCTACTGTAACAATTTTCGTGCCTCTTGGACAAGAAGAGCCCATGCGCTGCGCGGAGGCACTACGGTTCCCGGGGAGCGCCAAAAAGACGCCGCCAGCCGGCGGAACGAAAGACTATTCCGGGGCGGAGACGATCCGGGTGTCTGCTGCCTTCGGCAGCTGCGAGAGCGATCAACATCTGCGCTTCCGCGCAGCCTGATTCGAGTTCGCCCCTTGTAGTTCGTTCGCCTGAGGGGCCTGCGAACGTGCGTCCTGAAAGCTTCGTTGTTCGTTCTGCCCCGGTATGTTGTTCGGTTTGTAAATAGGTAAAATCGTACACATTTTGCTGCTTTTTCCTTGCACCCCAAGAAACTGTGCACTATCTTTTAGTAACTGACCGTAGGTCATAAAATGAACAGCAGTAACTTGGTGGTCTATGGGTATTTACGAACGGAAGGAACGTGAAAAAAACGAGCGGCGAGCGTTGATTCTTGACATGGCCCGACGTCTTATCCTTGAACGGGGGGTGGATTCAGTGTCGATGCAGGAGCTGGCAAATGCCTGCGAATTGAGCAAGGGGGCGTTGTATTTATATTTTGACAACAAGGAAGCCCTGCTTGCGGAGATTTTTCACGAGGCGGCATCGGCTTTTATTGGCTATGTGCACGAACGGATACGACCGGAGGATACCGGTTTGCAGGCGATACACCGGCTGTGGTCGAGCTACCTGGAGCTGTTTGGACAGTCCAGCGATATTATTGTGCTGTTCGGCGTCAAGAATGCGCTTGCACCGGAGTATCCCTGGAAGGCGGAAGCCGATTCCGGAGATGCGATTCCCGAGACGGCCGCAATGCTGGGTTTGATTGCAGATATTCTTGCCAAGGGGGTTGCCGACGGTTCGCTCGACCCTGCGGTGGTTCCGGATCGGGTTGCGCACAGCATTATGATGATTGCCGGGGGAATTGTCGAAAACATCGCGCGGCTTCCGGTACATATGCGGAACCATACGCTGATTCTGGAGGAAATGAAAACGACGTTCGAGATTGTGCTCAGGGGAATCGCGTCCCGAACCTGCGATCCTGGGCTGCTGAACCTTTCCGGCGGGTGAGGCGGTTGTGAAGGGCGTGAAGGGCGTGAAGGGCAGTGCCGAAAACTGCCGGTGCGCGGTGCCTCAGGCGGGTTTTGTGCAGGGAGTGTCTTATGGAACGTTTTTTTTCCAGACCCCGGCTTATTATCGGGGTTGTTTTGGGCATTACGGTTTTTTTTGCCGTCCAGCTTGCAAGAGTCGGGATCGACAATAACAATTTCCGGTTTATTCCCAAGAACGACCCAGCCCGGGTGACCGCCGAATGGATCGACGGCAAGTTTGGAAGCCAAGTGACCATACTTGTGGCTTTCGAGCAGAAATACGGGTCCGTGTTCGAGCGGGACTTTATTGAGCGGCTGAGTGTCTGGGACGAGCGGGTATCGGCTATTCCGCTGGTAGAGGCGGTAGTGTCGCTCGTTACTACCGACTACATCACGGGAACAGGCGGAGCGATCGTCGTCGAACCGCTCGTTTCAGGGGATTTTTCCGGAACGGGGCCCGAGATCGAAGCCCTCCGCGCCAGAGTCCGCTCCTGGGACCTGTACGATCGCATGCTTGTTTCGGACGATGACTGTGCGACTCAGGCGGTGATTACGCTCGATGTGAGGGCGGATGAAGCCGGAAATCCCGAAACCCTTGCCGCTTTTCGCGAAATCAGGGGCGCAACGCGCGAGCTGTTCGATGCTGCGGGCACCGAGTTCTACATAACCGGGCTGCCGGTGTTCAGTGCAGTGATCAATGAAGCCGTCCTGCAGGACCTTATGGTGCTTGTACCGCTGGTGGTCATCGTGGTGCTTTTGATTTTGTTTTTTTCGTTCAGGCGCGCCTTTGCGGTGATCGTCCCGATGCTCACGGTGCTGATTGCGACTGTCTGGTCGGTTGGTGCAATGCCGCTCTTTGGCATCAAAATGTCGATTTTAACCACGATACTTCCGGTTATTCTTGTTGCCGTCGGGAGTGCGTATGGCATTCATGTGGTGTCGCACTACATAGACGAGCGCGAAAAAGGCGGGCTTCCGGATGCTGAAGAACACCGGCAGCTTGTCTTTGCATTGGTTCGGCGGGTCGGAAAGCCGGTGTTTCTTGCCGCGCTTACCACCTTTGCGGGTTTTATTTCGTTCTGCTTTACCAGCGTCGTGCCCATCCGCGAATTCGGTTTTTTTTCGAGCTTCGGGGTTCTTGTTGCCTTCGCCGTCTCGATAACCTTTATTCCGGCACTCTTTCTTGTTCGCGGCCCGGTTCCGCTCAAGAGGAAACGACTGCTATTCAATCCGGTCGACACAGTAGGCGGCGAGGCAGCAGACCCCTTGAGCGACGCCATAACGACCAGCTTTCTCGGCATAGTCCGGGGAAAGCGCAAAGTGCTATTTTTTACCGCCTTGCTGTGCAGTGCTTCCGCCTTCCTGATTCCGCGGATTGTCGTGGACAATGTGCTCGTCGAATACTTTCATGCGGATTCAAATATTGCCCGCTCCGACGAATTCATCAGGCGGCAGTTCGGCGGTTCGAAAACGGTAAGCCTGGTTGTCGAATCGGACGAGCCCGGCGGTGTGCTCGATCCTTCGGTTCTGCTCGCCATGGACGGGCTTTCGGATTATCTTGAAACCCGCGTGAAAGAAGTCGGAAAGGTAACCTCCTTTACGCATCTTTTAAAGCGCATCAACCAGGTATACAACGCGGAAAGCGGTCCGAGCGGCGAAAGCCAATCGTTCGGAGGTGACAGTGTGCCGGTCAGTGCGCCGGACAGTGATGCGGACCTGCAAGGAAATCCGGAAGAAGAACCGGCTTTCGGTTTTGTGAGCGAAGAGGCGCCTTCCTTCGGCTTTGGTTTTGTGGAAGCCGACAGGTCAGGATTCGGCAGCGATGATGTAGAGCTCTCCGGAGGAGCCGCCGACGCCGGAACCGGTGCCGCCGATGCCGCTGCCAGCACTCCCGACGCCGACATTGGATTGGGCTACTACGAGATTCCGGCCGATCCCGCCAAATACGGGCAAGTAGACGAAGCCGGACTCAAGCGGGTGATCGGCAACTATATGATGCTGCTCTCCGGCGATATCGGCGCGTTCGCGGACGATCCCCTGGAACCGAAGGCGGTCAGGATGAACGTCCAGATGCGCACCACCGGCCAAATCGATACGGACCGGGTGCTTGCCTCCATTCGCGGATACATCGCCGACCGCTTTCCAAAGTCGGTGCGCGTGACTGTCGGCGGCTTCGCCCTCGTCGAAGGCGCGCTGAACAATCTGGTTGTGCAGTCCCAGCTTGTCTCGATCGCGATTTCGCTCGTGATCGTGTTCCTCATCCTTGCAGCCGCATATCGCTCGGCTGCTGCGGGCATCATCGGCATCATTCCGCTCAGCCTGTCCATCCTGCTCAACTTTGCGGCCATGGCCTTTTTTGGCATCAAGCTGAACGTCGGAACCGCACTTGTCGCGAGCGTTGCAATCGGAATCGGCGTGGACTATACCATCCACTATCTGGAAGCGTATTACCGTGAGCGCAAAGCCCTGAACGGCATGGACGGATATCTGGAACGGGCTTACGAATCCTCGGGGAAGGCGATCATGATAAACGCTGCCTCGGTCGGAGCGGGCTTCGGTGTTCTCGCGTTTTCCGGCTTCAACATTCTCGCCCAGTTCGGCCTTCTTATCGCCTGCACCATGGCGACTTCCTCTCTATCCGCGCTTATCGTGCTGCCGGTTCTTTTGAACTGGCTGAAACCTGCATTTCTGGACAAGGGGAACCCCTAGAAAACTTGCCGGTTTTCCGCCCCCCAAAATCCCCGAATCTCCAAAGGAGCACTTGCATGAATGCCTACACAGTAACCAAAAAAAAAGTCGCGCTGTTGGCGCTGTACCTCGCATCGGCGGCCGGCATCGCTTCGGCTTTTGCCGAAGACGCCCGGTCGATCATTGAAGCTTCGCGGAACCGCATATCCGCGTCCACGGTGTCCAGCCGCGCCCGCATGGTGATAACCGCGAAGGACGGAACGTCCTCGGAGCGGCTGATCGATCAGTACTCGAGCGATACGGACGGCGCTAATCGCGCCATGATCGTATTCCAGAAGCCCGCGAGCGTCGCCGGCACCCGGTTCCTGACGATCGAGAAGGCCGACGGCGGCGAAGACCGCTGGATTTTCCTTCCGGCCCTCGGGAAGGTTCGCCGGGTTGCGGCATCCGAAGGTTCCGGCAGCTTCGTGGGCACCGATTTCTCCTATGACGATATTTCTTCGGCCAACCGGAGCGCCTCGGCCGATGTCCATACCCTGGTCCGCGAAGAAGAGTACGGCATCTCGCTGTGCTACGTGATCGAGTCCGTTCCCAAGGACAGCGCGTACCAGTATTCGAAAATGGTTTCGTGGACCGCAAAGGATACGCTGGTTTCGCTCAAGATCGAGCTCTATGACCGCAAGGGTAAGCTGGTCAAAACCGTCGAGATGCTCGACGTACAGGATGTGCAGGGCCGGCTCACGCCGACGCTTACCCGGATGAAAACCCATGCAAGCGGAACATCCACCGAAATCAGGATGGAGATTCTCCGCTACGACGATCCGATCCCTGCAGCCGTGTTCACTACCGACTATCTTCTAACAGGGAGGCTGCGATGAAAACCGATCCTTACTCCCGCATGTCCCGGCTCGGCTTTTGTGCCTTCGCCGCGCTGGTGTGCGCCGTTCCGACGGCGGCCCAGGAAGAACCTGCCTTCGGCTTTGGCCCTGCCGAGCCGGCTTCAGCAGCAGAATCGCCGGCCGATTCTGCTGACAGCGGCGTTCTCTCTCTTTCCGGGGAGGCGTCGGCAGCATTCGATGCGTATACGGACGACCTTGACAGCGTCTTTGCCGGCAAGGTGCGCCTCGATGCTTCAGGAAGCCGGGGCGAAGCCCATATCGGCTTTGCCTTCACCGCTTCCGGCTCCGCTTCCGGCACTGCTTCCGGCACCGCATCGATCGCCGTCGATGAAGGCTGGGTGCGCGCCTTTTTCGGCAAGGCCGACCTCGAAGCCGGCGTGCGAAAAATTGTCTGGGGCAAGGCCGACTCAGAAGGCCCGCTCGACGCGATCAATCCGGTAGACTTTTCGGACCTTCGAGTCACCGGCCAGATGGATCGCAAGATCGCGCGCCCCATGCTTCGCGCCGGATTTTCCGCCGGCGACTTTACCCGGCTCGAAGGCGTCTTCGTCCCCGCATTCGTCCCGAACCGGTTCGCGCTCTCCGGACGCTGGGCTCCGGCCGCCCTCGACGAATCTTTCAACACTTTGTTCGCAGTGCTCCACTCCGGCGGACAATCTGATGCAGCGCAGACTCTTTCGGCAAAGATCGCCTCTGCCTTTGCGCCTGAAACCGCAGACCCGAAATACCCCCAGTACGGACTCAGGCTGACCACCTCGTTCGCTTCGCAGGACATCGGCATCCAGTACCTGTACGGTAACCGGAAAACGCCGAGCGTTTCGGTCGACAGCACAAAACTCTTTGTCGCGCAGCCTAATCCGCTCGAACCGGAAAACCCGACGCTTGTGTTCAATCCCGATGCACTCCGCATTTCCTGCGACCGCTTTCATCAGGCGGGAATCGACTGGGCGAGCGTTGTTGCAACGCTGAACATCAGAGCCGAAGCCGCCTTGCACCTTACGGAAGATCTTTCCGGCAGCGACGGCGCCGTTTCGAATCCCGATTTTGCCTGGTCGTTCGGCTTTGATCGCGATATTGCGGGTTTTACGATTCTGGCGCAGGGCTTCGGTTCGATTGTTTTGATGCACGACCGCATTGGTGTCTCTCCGGACGATTGCCAAGGCGATGCCGACGCAACTTCTACGAGGATTCTCGCACGTATTTCAAGAAGTTTTTTCAGGGGCGAACTCGATTTCTCCGCGACGGTGGTTTCCGGCATCGAAGACCGTGACTGGATGTGTCTGGGCGAAATTTCATCGACCCGCGACGCGCTTTCGATCGGTTGTAAGGGAGGTTTGTTCGGCGGCAGGATCGATGGGGATCTGGGCCAGTACCGCGGCAATGGCTGGGTTTCCGCGTATCTGACGTACCGCTTTTGATACGCTGAGACCATAGAAAAGATACGGGAATCGGGGATCGGACCCGGCAGCTTCGTGCGCTCAGCCGTTCGTCGTTCGCCCGGTTGTGCGCCTTCCCGTATCAGTGTCTGGCTGTCAGTTTTCCTTGATCAGTCGCGCGAGCTCTCTTCCGCGCTCCGTGAGGAGGGAAAGATCCGCTTGGGACGGGACTCCCTGCCATTCGACGCTTTCGACGCTGGTCCATTTGAATGAAGCGATGCGTTCTTCGTATTCTTTTTTCGCACCGCCGACCCAGCCCCAGCTGCCGAGGCGCAGGACTTTTTTGCTGGTGAAGTGCTTGCGCTCGAAGAGGTCGAGGATGTGGGCCATTGGGGGGAACATTTTGTATTCGTAGGTCGGCATGGCTAAAACGAGGCCTGCGGCTTTGTAGGCGTCGGCGAGTACGAAGCTTGCGTCGGTGTCGGGCACCTGGTGGATAGTGAAGGGGACGCCCTCGGCGCGGATGCCGTCGAGGACTGCTTCGAGGCCTGCTCTGGTGTAGCCGTACATAGAGCCCCAGACGACGCAGATTTCCTTTTCGCACGGAGCGGTGCCGGTGTTGTAGCCTGCGTATTTCGCGTAGCGGGAAACGATTTCCGCAGGATTTTTCCGCCAGATGATACCGTGGCTCGGGGCGATCACTTTGACGGGAAGGGCGCCGAGCTTGTCGAGGGCCTTGTTTACGAACGAAGAAAAGCTGGCGACGATGTTCGCGTAGTAGCGCAGGGATTCATGTTCGAAGAAGGTGTGTTCTTCTGCGGTAAACTCGTCGTCGAAGATGCGCTCTCCGAGGGCGCCGTAGGATCCGAAGCCGTCGCAGCTGAACAGGATTCCGTTCTTCCGGTCGAAGGTCATCATGGTCTCGGGCCAGTGGATGTTGGGCGTTTCGAAGAACTCGAGCACGGTGTCTTTTCCGAGGTCGAGCGTGTCGCCGGTTTTCACCTCGCGGAGGTTGTCGGTAATTTTGAAAAAGTTTTTAACCAGGGCGATTCCCTTCGGAGTGGAAACGATTTGCGCCTTCGGGTTGCGGCGGCGAAGTTCGATAAGGAATGCGGTGTGGTCCGGCTCAAGGTGGTTGAGCACGAGGTAGTCGATAGCTTCGAACGAGGTTCCCGCAGAGGCGAGTTGCTGGTCGAACTGCCCGATGGAGCCTGCCCAGTCTTTGGCGAGGTCGATGAGGGCGGTTTTTTCTCCCTTGACGACGTAGGAGTTGAGCGTGACGCCGTTCGGGATCGGCCAGATGCCTTCGAAGCGGGCGTCGGTATGGATATCTGCATGGATTGCGTACACAGAGTCGGTTATTTGATGGGCTTTCATTGTGATTCCTCCGCGCGACAGTATAGCAGGTAGGCGCTCTATTTTACAACCGATCAACGCATCCGGCGCACCCCGCAGGTGCGGCGCAGGTTGGCTCTGTTGGTGAGGCCGGCGCCTGTTGGTGAGACCGGCGCCTGTTGGTGCGTGTTGGTGCGCGTCATGTTTTCTGATACACTCCCAGTTCTGATGGCACACGTTTCTTCCGCGGCACGTCCGCGTTTCGCGCTTGCTCCGATGGCTACGCTGAGCCATGAAGCCCTGCGCTTGTTGATCCACGAGTTCGGAGATCCGGACGAATACTTTTCCGAGATGATCCACGCACCTTCCTTTGTGCACGGAGGCCGCTTCGAAAGCTGGTACGTCAGGACCTCTCCCTGTCCCGAACGCATGGTGTGGCAGCTCACCGGAGGCAGCGAAGGCCCGATGGTCAAGGCGGCATCGATGCTCCGCGCGTATGGGGGCATCGGGCTCGACATCAATATGGGCTGCTCGGCCCCCGACATCGCGAAAACCGGCGCCGGCATTGCCTGGATGGGCAAGCCGCTTGCCGAAGTCGCCTCGCTCGTCCGCTCTGTCCGCGCCGAATTTCCGGCCCGGCTCAGCGTCAAGTGCCGGCTCGGCGAGGACGAGAATTACCCGCGCCTGCTTGCATTCTGCCGGATGCTTATCGATGAAGGCGCCGAGCTTATCACGCTGCATCCCCGGTTGCGCAGGCAAGGCTATGCGCGGCCTGCGATGCGTGACTACGTCGGCCGGCTTGCCTCCGATCTTCCGGTTCCGGTGTACGGCAACGGCGATGTTTCGTCGGCTGAAGATGCTCGGTCTTTCCTGGAGAAATCGCACTGCGCGGGACTAATGATCGGGCGTGCCGCGGTGCAGAAGCCCTGGATATTTTCGACGATTTCAGGACTGCCGCCCGCCGCATCTTTGACTGCTCCCGACGGACGGGTTGACCACCGCGCGGTGTCGGATTTCTTTCTCTCGCGCCTTCGCGAGTGCCAGCCGGAAGAATTCCACATTTCCCGCGCGCACCGTTTTTTCTTTTACTACTGCGACAACTTTTCGTTCGCCCACCATATCAAGATGCGCATTCAAAAAACAAAGACCCCCGATGAAATCGGAGGTCTTCTGGATGACTATTTTGTCCAGGTAGAAGCAGACCGGTTCTCGCCAGTCTGCTGAAGCGCGGCGGCCGGCGAGCGCCCCCGGGAGGCGCCCCGGTTGCCTGTATCAGGGAAGCGGGAATATTTTCTGGAAGCTTTCGAGCACAACCCCGCTGTCAGGCTTCGCATCGATGTCGACGAGCTTGGAAAGATCCCGGTAGTGGTTGATCAAAGGCGCTGTCTGCGCGCGGTATACTTCGAGCCGTTTGGTGATAGCTTCGATCTTGTCGTCTTCCCGGATGAACAGATCGCCGCCGCATTTGTCGCATTTGCCTTCGACTTTCGGTTTCATGTAATCAATGTGATAATTCTGGCTGCAGTTTTTGCACACCCGTCTGCCGGAAAGGCGCGCGGTCACATCATTGTCGTCAATATCGAAATTGACGGCTGCATCGACGTTCACGATAGAGGCGAGCGCTTCGGCCTGGGGTATCGTTCTGGGAAAACCGTCAAGGATGAAGCCGTTTACCGCATCGCTTTTGGCAAGCCGCTCGCGAACCAGTTCGATAGTGATGTCGTCGCTGACCAGCTGACCTGCGTCGATTATAGCCTGAACCTTTACGCCAAGCGCTGTTTTTTCGCGAATTGCCGCACGGAAAATTTCTCCGGTCGATATATGGGGTATCTTGTACAAACCGGCAACAAGTGCTGCAAGCGTTCCTTTTCCGGCTCCGGGAGGGCCTAAAAATATCAGTTTCATCATGCGCTCCTTGATCAAGTATTCTAGCATGATACAGATAAAAAAAGGCTGAATCAAGTAGAATGCGGATAACTTCTGAACAGCGTCAATTTTTCGCCAAAAGCCGATCTCAAAAGTAACCGAGGCAATTGCAAGAAGCTCAACCGACTTTTAAAAATCGGCTCACGGTTTGTCCGGCAGTGCTTCGAGCCGCTCAGTACAGGCTTTCAGCAGTAATTCAGCTTCGGACAGGGGAGTTGGTGGATTTATTCCTGTCCACCTGTTTTCAGGAATCAGGATTCTCAGTGCCGTCCGGGCTGTTCTTCCAAGCGAGATCATTCTGGAAGCAAGGTCTCTGTGCCTGTCCTGCAGACTAAAAAACTGTGTTCGCAGTTTCTTTTCGTTTTCGGTTTCCGATTCTCCGGAACGCGCCGTTCTCCATGCTTCAGAAGCGGACTGGTATAAAGCACGGTTTACAGTATACTCGGTTTTGGTATTGCTATATGCTTCGGCAATGTCCTTGGCCAAGCTCAGAACGTTCCGGGCGTATACCTGCATTTCTGTTGTGTCGGCCAACTTTGCTTCCAGCGTTCTGTTCCAGGACGACCAGGCGGTGTACTCCGGGCCGAAAACGTCCTCGATCCGGTCTTCCGGATCAGCTTTTGCAGTTGTTCCGTCGAGACTAACGAGTATTCTTCCTCCTGCAGGGATCGTGTGTGTGTCAGTTTTTGTCCTGAAGGTAAACGCTCCTTCCAAAACGGAGGCAAAGAGGCTGCCGTCGACTCCGGCATACAGCCGTATGCGAGCTGGAACGGAAGCGGCTTCCATTTCTGCCGCAAAAGCGGCAATTTTCATGCGGTCTGCGGGCTTCGCTGCAAAAGAGATGGTAAAGCCGCCGAGCGCCGGCAACAGAATCCTGACCGGATGCACTCCGGCTCCCTCGCTTGAAAAAAGCGCGACCGCCCGCTCGCCTGCAGCGACAGTGATCCCGTCTCGCCATCTGAAGACGGTTCTGCCTTTTGGACCGTTCACCAGGACATCGCCGAAGGTCAGCATCGTACCGTTTTCGATCAGGATCCGTTTGCCGCCTTCTTTTTCTGCTGTGGGGCGGTCTGCATCCGGCGATCCGGGCTCTGCCGACCGGACCGCCGCTTTTTGCGGCACTGACTGCGGCGCGGTAAAAGCCGGCGTGGCAGAAGCCAGCGCGGCCGCGAGCAGCGTTATGCAGGCAAGTCTTCGGCTCTCACGCATTGAACGAGCCTGCACAGACGAGAACGTCGTATTCCCAGGCAACCGGACCTCTTGATGCGATCTCCCGCAGGGCGGCGGCGAAGGCGCCGAGTCGAATCGTCCCGACAGCTGCCAGAACTGCCGCTCCGTACGGGGATTTTTCGCTGTCCGTCCAGCGCGCTATATCAATTTCTGTGATTCTTTTTGCTTCTGTTATATGGAAGTGGTCGCAGTTTGCGTCGATTCCGGCTTGCAGGAGCGCTGTCCGGACGGTTTCCTTGTTCCAGTTGAACAGCGGATTTTCCGGATCGGCAAAAAAGGCGTTTTCTGCGTCCTGGATTTCGGCGCGGAGCGGATTGTCCTTGCCCAACAGGCTCGATAGCCGCATTCCGCGCGAGGGGATGCGCGCCGAACAGACCGCGACTGCATTGTCGGCAGCCCAGGGTTTGCACGAGTCGAAAAACGCACGTATTCCTTCAGTCGTCGCTGCCGCATCTCTGCACAGGATCCGGTCGAAACGGACGCCTTCGAATAGTTCTGTTTCTTTGGCTGTATCCTGGCCGCCGGGCGGCATTCCTCCGGGAACAACGTGCAGAAGCGGCCGGTCGAGGGAATCGAGGCTTTCGGCGTAGCGTTCCAGCATGTCTTTTCCCCGGGGATGTGCGCACAAGCCTGTCGTCAGTCCTTCCGGCGCCTGGCGTATGGCTTCCCACAACAAAAGCCCGTCATCGGCGCGGCAAACCAGAACCCGGTGGTGGCGAGCTGTCCTGCTTTGGTCGAAAAGAACGGTTCTTAATTCCAGAAGCGCTTTGGTTTTTCCGGAGTCCAGACGGCGGGTCCACTCGTCTCGCCCGCGGTTTCCAGGACTGAACGTCAGAATTTCACCGCGGGGTGCAGAAAACAGTTTCTTTTTTCCTTCCATGCCAAAGTAGAATTTGTCATACGCGGCGGCAGCAGGTGCGCGTGAATCCGTGCCGGTGCTCGCCTGAACGGCTCCTTCCGCGCCACTGCCGCCCGCGCCATCGCCGCCCGCGGAGGATTCGAAGTTGTCCATGTCGTCACTGATCGCCGCTATCTGAAGTTCCCTGCGGTTGAGCACTTCCGGCCTGATGCGTCCTTCATAGCCCTGTTCCGACGGAATATAGAAAAGCCGGCCGACCAGTTCGTCCGGAAGGTACTGCTGGGCGACCCAGTGGTCGCGGTACGAATGCGGGTAGGCGTAGCCCTGTCCGTGGCCGAATCCTTCGGCGTCGCGGTTTCCGTCCCTGAGGTGGTTCGGCACTTCGGTATCTTCTTTTTCCACCGAAGCGAGCGCGTCGAAAAACGCCATCGCGGAGTTGGATTTCGGGCAGGTCGCAAGATAGAGTGCTGCATGGGTCAGGTGGAATCGTCCTTCCGGGAGACCGACGCGGTCGAAGGCGCGCGCGCAGCTTTCCACGACGGTTATTGCGTTCGGATCGGCGAGCCCGGTGTCCTCGCAGGCGGAAATCAACATGCGCCGGAATATGAATCCGGGATCCTCTCCGGCGGCTATCATGCGGGCCAGCCAGTACAGCGCCGCATCAGGATCGCGCCCCCGCAGCGATTTTATGAACGCGCTGATAACGTCGTAGTGGTAGTCGCCGTCCCGGTCGTACAAAACGACCTTCTGCTGGATGCTTTCCTCGGCGGTTTTCAAATCGATGTGTATCGCCGTACCGTCCGCAGGGGGCCAAAAAGGCACCGACGATTCGACGGCGAGCTCGAGGGCGTTAAGAATGCTTCTGGCGTCTCCGGATGCAGTCGAAACAAGGTGATCCAGGGCAGCGCTTTCAAGGGTGACATTCCAACGGCCATAGCCGCGCTCACGATCGGCGAGGGCTGCATTGGCGACTTCGCGAAGATCGTTTTCCGTCAACTGTTTCAGCTGGAACACCCGGCTTCGGCTCACCAGCGCCTTGTTCACTTCAAAAAAGGGATTTTCCGTGGTTGCGCCGATCAGGATAATGGTGCCGTTTTCTACCCAGGGGAGGAGGGCATCCTGCTGGGCGCGGTTCCACCGGTGGACTTCGTCGACAAAGAGGATGGTGCGGCGGTCGTAGAGCTTTCGCTGGTCATCGGCGGCTGCGATGGAGTCGCGAATCTGCTGCACTCCGGCGAGCACCGCGTTCAAGGTGACAAAATTGCTTTTGGTATGGTTTGCAATGACCCGGGCGAGGGTGGTCTTTCCCGTTCCGGGAGGCCCGTAGAAGATGACTGAAGTGAGCTGGTCTGCCTGGATTGCGCGGCGGAGGAGGCGGCCGGGTCCGATGATGTGGTCCTGGCCGATGTATTCGTCGAGTTTTCGGGGCCGCATGCGCGCGGCCAGCGGTTCCCGGCTTCCCTTACCGGGAGCCGAGAACAGGTCTGTGGCCGTGCTCATGCTCCCTGACTTATTCCCGGTTCCAGTTGGGCGAGTCTGCCGAAGGAT
>Ga0116149_1003992_pt1 | contig 14837 bp, 8 predicted proteins | sample AD_UKC057_MetaG_FD_89787 | JGI IMG/M metagenome (GOLD analysis project Ga0116149, IMG submission 89787) | Active sludge microbial communities of municipal wastewater-treating anaerobic digesters from USA - AD_UKC057_MetaG | ecosystem: Engineered > Bioreactor > Anaerobic > Digestate | place: USA... | reverse complement strand
CGACGTCGAATCGGTTTGCCTTTCGACCCACTGTTTTAAGAAATGCTCCATCGAAGAAAGCGATATCAAATCGCTCTTCGGAGAAAATTTCCAAAAATACGATAAAATAGAGTTTTTGTGCGGATGCTTCCGAGACCCTTCACATGCCGTAAAAAATTGCCGGCACATAAAAATGCCGAGCGAACCGATCTGCTTTAACTTTTTCACCAACCCAGGCATAATAAACGATTTCGCTAACAAAGGCTGCTATATGATAACTCCCGGCTGGCTCGCCGAATGGGAAAAAAACATAGAGTCCGTCTGGGGGTTTACGAAACCGGCGGCCAGATCTTTTTTCAAGGAATCGAACATCAAAAAAATAATACTTCTCGATACGGGCATAGCCCCGCCTTCCGCAGCCGCAGATACGGAAACGAAACTCGACGGGTTATCTAAATACCTTGGATTAAAATACGAATCGTTACCGGTAGGGCTCGAATATTTCGGCACGGTCCTCGGCGCAAAACGCAATTCATGGCTGCTTGAAAAAATCGATGAAAAACACCGTAAACAAATCGGGGAATTGAACAGGAAATTATCGTACAACCTTTCGGCGTTCGAATTCACGTCTGAAATAGCCGGCGCAGCCGACGAAAAAAGCATCGCTAAAAAAATAATATATTTGTTCGACAGCCTTTTCGCGCCTTCAGATATTGTTTATTATTCGCTCGTCGGCCCGGCCGTAAAATGGCGTATGGCGCGGGACCAAAAAATAACGCCATGCGAAAATGAGCCGCAGTGCGAAACTATTTCAGAATCGGCGGAGAAAATGGCCGCCGATAAAATAAGCTGTCTTGCAATCGGCGAAGGATTTAAGGTTTTCATCGGCGCCCCGGAGGAAAACCAGGGCATGGTTATAATAAACAGGCTTAAGTTCCCCCATTACATAAACGATTATATGGAACTCGCCGAAAGCGTCGCCAATATTTCATCCATAGCTATTTCCAACGCCAGAAAATACGAAAAAATCGAAGCCGCGGTCGACGAAGCCCGCCGGGCGAGCAAAGCTAAAAGTTCGTTTCTGGCGAATATGAGCCACGAATTGAGAACTCCGATTTCATCCATAATAGGCTTTTGCGACCTGGCTCATTCAAAAGAGGCTTCGGCCGAAACGCGTGAATTTATAGGATATATAAAGCTCAGCAGCCGCATCCTTCTTTCGCTGGTGAACAATATTCTCGACTTTTCTAAAATCGAAGCCGGCGGAGTGGAAATTGAAAACATTGAATTTTCGCCCGGCGATATCGTCAGGCAGGCCGCCGGCATGGTTAAAGTGCAGGCCGACGCAAAAAAAGTGAATCTCGAACACAGAGTTCCGGACCCTGACCGCATGCTGATCGGAGACGCTTTCAAGCTGAGACAGGTGCTTTTGAACCTTCTTTCAAACGCCGTTAAATTCAGCGACAGGGGAACGGTTTTTATTGAAGCGCGCGCATTAAAAGATCTGGGCGAAACCGTCGAAATTACTTTTTCCGTAAAAGACGAAGGCATAGGCATCGACGAAAGCAAAAAAGATATAATTTTTAAACCTTTTTCCCAGGCCGACGGGAGCGTGTCGCGCAAATTCGGCGGAACCGGCCTCGGCCTGTCTATTTCGGAAAGTTTCGTCAAGATGATGGGCGGCCGGGGTATCGACATTGAAAGCAGCCCGGGCGTCGGAAGCCGTTTTTATTTTACGCTCGAGTTTAAAAAATCTCAAAAAAAACCGGCGCCGCAGGCCGTAGAAAGCGTTTCGAACGCCGGCCGGGCTGAGGGAATTTTAACCGGCGGCGAAAAATATAAAATACTCGTAGTGGACGATAATTCCGTCAACCTGGAGCTGATGAAGCGGATTATCGATAAATCGGGAAATACGGCTTCCACCGCCGATAGCGGCGAATCCGCTCTCGGCATGCTTGCGGGCGATACTTTCGACCTTATAATAATGGACCTGCAGATGCCGGTCATGGACGGGCTCGAAACTTCGGCCGAAATACGCGCCCGCGGTATAAAAACCCCAATAATAGCCGTGAGCGCGACGACGATCGAACATTGCGCCGAAAAATGCGCAGCCGCGGGAATAGACGCGTTCATTCAAAAGCCCGTCGGCTTCCAATCGCTTAAGGAAATAATCCAGAAATACTCCGTCAGGCGGTAAAAAACGCTCTTCACTTTTCAAGACTATTTTTGTTACCTATTCAAAATTCAAATGCCAAAATCGGCATCAAAAATTAAAAAAGCTTGCAAATATACTTAAACTTGATTATAATATTTTCATAAAAATAAAAATCATCTCTTTTCATGAAGAAGGTGTTATAATGAATGTGTTAGTAATAGGGCGCGGCGGGCGCGAGCACGCATTAGTGTGCAAAATAAAGCAATCGCCGCTGGTAAAAAAAGTATATTGCGCAACAGGCAACAGCGGCATCGAACAGCTCGCGGAACGCGTTAATATCCCCGCGGAGCACGTCGATAAGCTCGTTGAATTCGCAAAAAAACACGGCATCGGCCTCACGGTCGTAGGCCCCGAAGTGGCTCTGGCGCAAGGCATCGTCGATAAATTCGAAAAAGAAGGGCTCAAGATATTCGGCCCTTCAAAAGCTTCGGTGCAGCTTGAAAATTCCAAAGCTTTCGCCAAGCAGCTTATGAGCAAATACAACATTCCGACGGCTAAATTCGGCGTTTTTTCAAACGAGCAGGACGCTTTCGATTACATCGATAAGAACAGCCCGCCGTTCGCCATAAAAGCCGATGGCATGGATTCGGGCAAAGGCCTTATAATCGCGCGCGATGAAATTACGGCCCGCCTCGCGGTCCAGGTCATAATGAAAGATAAAACTTTCGGCGAAGCCGGAAACTGCGTCATAATAGAAGAAGCCGTTTCGGGCACCGAAACCGGAATAGTAGCCTTCACCGACGGCGCAAAAATATTGAGCGCCACGTCCACCCGCGTATATAAAAGGGTTTACGACGGCGACCGCGGCCCTTTCACCGGCGGCATGGGCGCATATTCGCCCGACCCGCATATTTCCGAAGCCGACATGAAAACAATAACCGAAAAAATACTCCAGCCCACCATAGACGCCATGAAAAAAGAAAAATATATGCTCAAAGGCGTTTTATACATGGACCTCATACTCACCGATAAAGGCCCCAAGGTCGTGGAATTTCTGGTCAGGTTCAACGATCCGGCCACCCAGACGATACTTCCCCGCTTAAAGACCGACCTCGTAGAAATCATGCTGGCCATATGCGAAGGCAAAGCCGACAAGCTCAACATAGAGTGGGACCCGCGCTCGACCGTAGAAGTGGTCCTGGTTTCAGGCGGCTATCCCATGAAATATAACACCGGAATGCTTATCAGCGGCGCATGCAACGTCTGCGAATCCGAAGACCTTCTTTTATTCCACGCAGGCACGGGCCGCGACGCTTCGGGCAAGATGATAACGGCCGGCGGCCGCGCGCTCGATATAGTCGCGATAGCTCCGAGCATAAACGAAGCAAGAAAAAAAGCATACAACGAAGTAGAAAAAATATATTTCAAAGACATTCACTTTAGAAAAGATATTGCCTCAGACGTCTTGGAATTTGAAAAAGCGAGGTGCAAATAATGAGTCCGGGTTCCATAAAAATGAAATTCTGCGAATCTCTTGACCGCTTCGTCGAGATTCGTCAGTTCAGCGAAGAAGAAGTAGATAGAATATTTAAAAACGTTAAAATAACCGATAAAAAATCTTATAAAAGGCTTGTTATCAATACCACAATAGTGAATTACCTCGAAGAAATCGCCCAGCTGGTATTCGGCAACAACAATTATTCGCTGTTCGGTGAAATAGCCGAGCAGGAGCTTTACAATCTGTGCATTAAAGTCAATCCGTCGCTCGACATCAAAAAAGTCACCATCACCGTCGACGACGACGCTAAAGGCTCGCAGGACAATCAAATTCAGCTTCTGAATAAAGTGGATTCCTCTTCTGACGGCAGCTGGGATATTTCCGAACGGCTTATCAACATGGAAAAATATATCCACAGAAGAATAGTCGGCCAGAACTTCGCGGTATCGCTGGTTTCGCAGGCTATAAGAAAAGCGCACGTCGGCCTTCGCAACCCCAACAGGCCCATCGGCTCCTTTATTTTCGCGGGCCAGACCGGCGTCGGAAAAACCGAACTCGCCAAGGCCCTGGCTGAATTTTTATACGGCAACGAAAACGAGCTCATAAGGATCGACTGCTCCGAATACTCCATGAGCCACGAATACGCAAAACTCATAGGCGCGCCTCCGGGCTATATAGGCCACAAAGAAGGCGGCTTTTTGACCGAGGCCGTTAAAAACAAACCCAAATCGGTGGTTTTATTCGACGAACTCGAAAAAGCTCATAAAAAAGTGCATAACCTGCTTCTGCAGATAATGGACGACGGCATACTCACCGACAACAAGGGCGTTAAAGTCCTTTTTAAAGACTGCGTCGTTATAATGACGTCGAACGTCGGCGTGGAAGAATTCAAAAATATAGAAGTGGCGATAGGCTTCGACCATAAGACCAAAGACCTCAGCCACAACACTAAAGAGCGCGAAACCAGAAAAGCGCTCGAAAAAGAATTCGCTCCCGAATTTTTGAACAGGGTCGATGAAATCGTAACGTTCACTTCGCTCACCAAAGAAGACAGCCTCACGATAGTCGATATCATGCTGAACGAAGTTATAGAAAGACTCCGCAAAAATCTCAAAATGGAAATAGAATTTCCACAGAAAGTCCGCGAATTTTTAGTGGAAAAAGGCTTCAACCAGAAATACGGCGCGCGCCCGCTGAAAAGGGCCATTAAAACATACGTCGAAAATCCCCTGGCGGAACTTATAATCCAGAAAAAATTCAAAACCCACGACCAGATCACCTGCAAACTCGGCTATCTTACGCTGAAAGAAATTAAAGAACGCGAAAAATCGCTTCTTAAAGACGACGCGAAAGACGCAAAAGATAAATACGAAATGAAAAATAAAGAAAAAGCGCTTGATCTGGTAAAAAGCGAACCCGACAAAAACAAGACGGTTAAAAAAACCGACAAGGAAAAGGTCATTAAGTTCGTTTTAAAAACCTCTAAAAAAGACGCAAAAGACGAAGACGGCGGCGGAAAAGCCAATAGCGAAACCGCTCCCGACGACGAAGAAAATAAATAAGCCGTTATTATTTATTTTTTAGCCTTAATAAAAAAATAAATAAGGTTTTCTAAAAATAAATAAAATGATATCGCTGAAATTGAGTAAAAAAATATGTCCATGAAAATTTTATCGGAACAATAAAATAAAAATTTAGCGCGGACTTAAATTTTTTTCTCGACGGACGGCAACGATTAAACTTCATAACGTCGGCTCACGGGCGATGTTGATAGACAATATTAAGGTAGGTGCTACTTTTGGAAGACAATTTAACTAAAATTCGTGATTTAATTGCTAAATTTAAAGATAAATCATGGTACACTAGAAAAAAAAGCGCTGAAGAAGTTATTAATTTCGGCGCCTCGGCCTTTAACCCGCTCATGGAGTCGGCCCGTTCCGAAAACGACGACATCAGGTTCTGGTCGTATTTCTGCCTGGCCAAAATAGACGTAGAACACGGCATCACATTCCTTTTGCAGCAGCTTCAATCGACCGAAAGAAACAACAAGAATTTCGCCGCGCTCGTGCTTGGCGAATCCAACGACAAACGCGTCATTCCCGAACTTATTTCCACTCTCAACGACGATTCGTGGGCGGTATGCGCGGCGGCGGCCAAAAGCCTGGTTCACATGGGCGAAAACGTCATACCCGAACTCATGGAGCCTTTAAAAACGGCCAACTACAACGTCGCTTTCTGGATAACTAAAGTGTTCTCGCGCCTCGGCCAGAAAGGCCTGCAGGTGCTCGTGCAATTTTTAAGGCTCAAGAATAAAAACGTCAGGGTGCTGGTTACCGAAGCGCTCGCCGAATCTAAAGATTTGAGCGTCGTGCCGTATCTTCTAGAATGCCTCAAGGACGAAACTTATTCGGTGCAGAACCATGCGGCCGAAGCCATAGCGAGCCTCGGCGAAGGCGTCGTCGAACCGCTTATATCCCTTATAAAAGACGAGCACGAAATGCACGACTGGATGATTAAAATATTCATGAAGCTCGGCAATAAAAGGGTACGCCCTCTCATAGACCTTCTTAAGCACCCCGACCGCGACGTGCGCATGCGCGCGGCAGAACTTCTGGGCACCACCCAGAGCGACTCCGCCGTAAAGCCGCTTATAGACACGCTGTCGGATAAAGTCTGGCTTGTGCGTAAAAGCGCGGCCGCCGGCCTCGCCGAAATAGGCGAAGCCGCCATAGATCACCTTATCCGCGCGCTCAAAACCGAAGATGAAAACGTCAGGTACTGGGTAACAACTATACTTGGCAAAATAGGCGACAAGACCATCGATCCTCTCGTAAAAATACTGCAGACCGGCAACAAAGACATGAAGGCGCTCGCGGCGCAGGCCCTCGGAGAAACCCGCGACCAGCGCGCGGTCCGCCCGTTGATAGAATCGCTCAAAGACGAATCGTGGATAGTGAGAAATTCTTCCGCGAGCTCGCTCAAACAGCTCGGCTCTATCGCGGTGCTTCCGCTTATCAAAGTGCTGATGAGCCAGAACGAAGATCTCCGCTTCTGGTCGCAGAAAATAATCGCCGATATCGGTTCGCACGAAGTAGACCAATTCATAGATATCCTTCAGAATAACGACAACAGCGAAATGCGTTATTTCGCGGCGTTCGGCCTGTCGATCATCAAATCTAAAAAAGCTATCGAGCCTTTGATCTCGGCGCTTTTAAACGACAACGACGAATGGGTGAAAAAATACGCGGCCACCGCGCTGGGCGCCATCGGCGATAAACGCGTAATAAAGCCTCTCATAGCGGTTTTAGACTCGGACAACGAGGAAATATGCATATGGATAGCCAAAGTGCTCGGCAAAATGGGCAACGAAGTAATAGACAGCCTCATGCAGGCGCTCAACTCCAGCGACGAAAAAGTACGCTTTTACGCCATGGTGGCTCTCGCCGAAACCGGCGAAAAGCAGTCGGTCGAAGCGCTGGTCAATTTCCTCGGCGGCAGCGGCTCCATGGCGTCCCACGCCATAAGGGCGCTTACCAACGCCGGCGAATCGGCGATCATGCCGCTGATCAACCTGTTCACCATGGACAGCTACGAGGCTAAAAACAACGCCGTGCTGGTGCTTTCAAAGTTCGGAGAATATTACGATAAAATAAACGACATTTACGAAAAGAGCGAGCATAAAGACATAAAGCACTGGTTGAGCAAAGTCCTTCACGACATGAAAAAGCCTAAATTAAGGCTGAAAAAATAACGGCCGAAACGCTTTATAAAAGCGGTACGGGGTCCGTCAAAAAAATATATAAAAGCCTTACGGCACCAATAAAATGGGCGGCGCGTGGCCCGCATAAGCGGTCCTGGCCGCCCCTGATTTAAAAAAAGGAGCGTCTAAATTGCCGGATAAAAATTTTTTCAGCGCGATCGTCGATAGAAAAGAAGGCGATCTGGTAGTTTTAGAAATGCAGTTCGGACACGAAGTTATAATGCCTGAAATTTATTGCCCTCAGGGCATCGGCGACGGTTCGGTCCTTAAAATATCCATAGAATACGACCGGGAAGGCACTATAAAGCGTAAAAAAGAAATACAGGATATGCTAAAGCAATAAAACGCCGGCTATATTACAATTTACACTATAATAAACGGAGGGGTTTTATGATCGATAATCGTTTAAAAACTGTTATTCTGGTTCTGCTCACGGTATTTTTTTCATTTTCTTACGCTTACGGCACCGAACAGGATATTTCAAAACTGATATTCAAAGACGCTCTCTTCGTCTTAAAAATGAATGCCGGCGCTTTGATTTCCCAATCGCAATCGTTCGAATCGCAGATACCGTCTTTAAAAAAAGCGCAGGAAGAAATACAGGCCGAAATCGAAAAACGCACCGGGCTTTCAGTCAAGCGCGACATAAAAAATTTCGTACTTTCCGTCGGACCGGAAGTCAACTTCAACGATAAAAAGCCTAACAATGTGCTTATAGCTCTCACCGGGGCTTTCAACGCCGAAAAACTGGCGGCGGAAATCGCCAAAGAAAAAAAGATAAAAGTGAGCGTTGAAAAAAAGAACGGAATGACGGCTCTTGTAGCAGAAAACGGCTTTCAGGGATTATTTCTCAACGAAAACACTCTTGTATTCGGCTCCAGCGATGCCGTAGAAAGCCTGGCGGCCGGAAAATTCAGCGCCGGAGAATTAAGCGGCGCTTTAAAGAAATATTTCGACGAATCGAATTTTTTCTTCAGCCTCAGCCTTAATCAGAAAATGAAAGACGACATACTTAAAAATATGCGCGGCGGAGTTCCGCCGATAGCCTCTATTCTTCTCAAATCTCTTGTTTCGCTCTCGGCGTTCGACAGCTATCCGGCTTTAGTGTTAAAGGCCGATTTCAGCGAAAAAAACGCGGCGGAAGATTTTAAAAAGCTTATCGACAGCTTTAAAAACATGGCCGATATAATGATTTCGGCAAAAGAAAAAGAAGAGGACGAAAAAATCTCGCGCGCTAACGCTTTTGAATTGCTCAAGCCCGAGCTTATAGGAATGAAAATGGCAATAGCGGCCGGAAAAACTTTACTCGGCTCGATCGCGCTAACGGTGGACGGCTCCTGCGCTGAACTTAAATTTACGGTCCCCGAAGAGTTCCGCGAAATGCTCAAACCCGAACAGCTTCCTATTTTAGCCGCCGGCGCGGGCATTCTGGCCGCGATTGCCATTCCAAATTTCACGAAGGCAAGAACCAAGGCCCAGGAAAAAGCCTGCATCGCCAATATGAGGACCATCGAAGGCGCCTGCGAGTTATATAAAATGGACAACAACTCTCCCGCGACGCTTACCGTCGACGACCTGGCTAAAAAAGAATATTTAAAATCGGCGCCCGTGTGCCCTTCCGAAAAAGCGCGCCGCGGGCTTTATAAGATAATAATCAACGACGAAGGCTTCGACGTAGAATGCCCGTCTCACGGCAAGTTATCGAATTTTAACAGATAAGCTGAAAGGAGAAACGTCATCATGAAAAAATATTATATAGCTATAGCGCTTTTAGCGGCGTTATTCATCACTTCTTCCGCCTACGGCGCCGGATATCCCGATTTTATAGCCGGAGACCCCGCGATTTTGTTCAAAATGGACATAGGCCCGCTCGCAAATAATAAGTCTATCATGTCTTTATACAGGGGGGAAATTAAAAAGTCCCTCGACGTCTTATTCGGCGAATTCGAAAAAAAGACGGGGCTTTCTTTCACCCGCGACATTTCTCAAATAGGCGCTTTCGTTCAATCCGGCATCGATTTTAACGCCGCGGCCCCTAACGGAATATGCATTTTCATTTCCGGAAAATTCGACCGTGAAAAATTAATGGCCGAATTCGAAAAAGCCTCTCTGCCGGACGGCGTAACTATAGAAAAAAACGGAGATTTAAAAATACTCGATTTTAAAAAAGCCGATTTAAAATGCGCGATAGTAAACGAAAACTTTATAGTATTCGCCACCAGGGATATAATGGAAAAAATAGCCGCGGCTAAATTAGAAAAGTCCGATTTAAGCGCGGAATTAAAAGATAAATTCGAAACCTGCGGCTTTTTCTTTCACGCCAGGTTAATCGACGGGCTTAAAAATATTTTATTCACCGAAAAATTCATGTCCAGCGTTCCGCCCGATTTAAAAGACGCCGTTTCAGGCCTCAAAGAATTGACACTATCCGCAAAAGCCCTCGATTTCAATTTAAATTTTAAATTCGGCGAAGCTAAAACGGCGCAAAATTTTCAAAAAACGTTCGACGCTCTTATGGGCATGGCCAATCTTTCACTGGACACAAAAATGCGCGAAGCCGAAGATAAAATCAAAAACAGCGGTTCGGTTTTTGAAATAATCGGGTCGGACGCCGTAAATATGAAAACGGGTCTCGCTTTCATAAAAGAGCTGGCCGGGCTTGTTAAACTTAAAACTGACGGAGTCTCTGCCGATATAGGCGTGAAATTTCCGGAGGAATTCTCAAAGGCGTTTTCGCCTGAAATGGCTCCAATTCTTGTAGCCGCAGGCGCGATAGCGGCGGCGGTCGCCATACCCAATTTTCAAAAAGCCAGACAGCGCGCAAAAGATAAAAAATTCGAAAGCCCCGCCAATCACGATGAAAAAAAATAACGGCACGTCTTTAAACGACGAATTAAAATGAAAGCACGGTATAATGAGCGAAATTAAAAACAACATCAAAAAGAAGTCTAAAAAAATCGGCGCCGCTATTCTGGACAACTATATCAGAAGGCTGGCCGACACAAAAAAAGAAAACCTGGAGAAGCTTATTAAAATGATGTCTAAATTCGACGAGCGCATCGTTTTAACCAAGCTGTGCTCTTTTTTAGAGCACGCCGCCACCATAGACGGCCTTCGCAACGCGCACGACGCAATAGTCAGCTATGGCGTTAAAGCTTTGCCTTATCTCGAAAAGCTCTATCAAAAAGCCGGCCTTAAATTCGAAGCGCTCGAATGCATAATTTTCGCGCTTTTCGCTATAGGCGCCAGGCGTTCGTCCAATGAAAAGCTCTTAGAGTTATATAAAAAATATAAAGACGACGAGCAGTATAACCTTCAGGCCATAATCGACATGTTCGAGCTCGAGCTTTTAAACGAAGCGGTAGCCGCCAGTCTTGAATTCATACAAAAAAGCGACGAGCATAAAATCGAGTTCATATCCATGATGCTCGAATTCTTCGAAGGCCATCTCGAAGTAGAGGCCTGGCTTAGAAAACAAAACGATTCAGGCTGCCGTAAACTGATAACGCTTCTCGACGATTACTCGGAATCTTTTGAAAATATGAGCGTGACGCGCGACAATATAGAATTCTTCAAATTCGAGGAGTTTCTCGGCGCAGACCGCAACGCCCCGCTGGAAGAGATAATTTACTGTTACGAAATGTCCAATCTGGTGGCCAATTATATAACTTCCTATAAGGAAGAAAACGATATAAACTTCATGCCTTACAATCATATAAAGGGTTTCGTTTATCTTTTAATGAATAACGCGGTAGAACTCATTAAAAACCTTTCCGGGCCCGCGTTTCCGATTTTAAGCGATCTCGACGCCGAGGCCTCGCAGCTTTTTTCGAAAGACAGCCAGAAGCTACAGTATGAAAAACTTTACGCTTTTTTCTGGCAGGACATGAAGCTGATATACGGCGACGTCATAAAGCCTGTAAATATTGACTATTTCGCATGGCGGACGCTGTGCCTCACTTATTCCACAGCGCTCGATTATATCCAGAAAACCGAGCAGTATTCCATAACCAAGGACGAGGACGACGAGGCGTTCATTAGCTTCGTATTCGGAGTTTCGGAAGAGATAGCCGGAAATATAGAAGAATACCTTGTAAGCGACGGAAGCGGCGGCAACGTGTTCGCCGTGGACGAGGCCACGCTTAATTATTTCAGCGGCTTAATAAAAGGCCAGTAAATTAAACGCGATAATTTTTAAATCAGTGAAGTTCTAAATTTCCTTCAAAAACCTTAACGGGCGAGCATTCTAAATGAACATGACCGCCCGTTTTAATTTCGGCGCGGCATGAGCCGCCGGGCAAAAGCACTTTTACGCGCGGGCCGCAGAATTTATACGAAACTGCCATGAAAGCCGCCGCCGAAGCTCCGGTTCCGCAGGCAAGGGTTTTGCCGGCGCCGCGCTCCCAGACCTGGACGCTTATTTCCGAGCGCGACTTTACCGTCACGAACTCCACGTTGGTTTTATCGGTAAAAAGCCTGTGGCGTTCAATAGCAGGTCCGAGACGCTCGAACTCGGAATCCGAAAGCGGTTCGTCTAAAAAGATAACGCAGTGGGGATTTCCCATTGACACCGAGTTTATTTTAAATTTATATTTGCCGATCCGCAAATCTTTTATAAAATCTATTACGGGTTCTCCCATGTCCAGCACGGCCGAAAAACCGCCGCGCGACTTTTTTATAGACGCGCCGCGCGGGCCGGAAAGCGTTTCGACGCGAAACGACGCGCCCCGTAAAGCCGCGTTCGTGTAAGCCGCGAAAAGGGCGAAGCAAGCCAGGCCGTTGCCGCACATTTTAGCCTCGCTTCCGTCGCTGTTGATGATTCGCATTTTCAAATCATAACGTTTCGACGGCGGATTGAAAACGCCGACCACGCCGTCGGCGCCAATGCCAAAATGCCTGTCGCACAGCATTTTAACGGTATCGGGCGAAAAAACCTCGTCGAATTTAACGCAAAAACGGCAGCCGTCCTCTTCATATTTGCGGAAATCGACCATTATAAAGTCGTTTCCAAGGTGGTGCATTTTAGTGAATTCAAAATTCATAACAGGCCGTCCATGACATAAAAATTTTTCTAGCAGCAGTATATAGGCTTTTTTTCGTTTTGTATGGATAAATGTATCAGTGAACAGTGTATAGTGAATAGTTAAGGCCGGGGCTCGCCCTGCGAGCTTTATATATAAAATTATAAATGCTTTTTAAAATTTCAAAAAGTCCTTTAGTTCTCCGCTCTCCACTCTGAACTCTTAACTTAATTTTTAATTTTTTTCCATACCACATAGAAAGAATCTGCTTATATAAAACCGCGCCGCACACTATTTTACTTTAATGACTACCAGAGTCATATCGTCGAATTGTTTTTCAGTTCCCTTGAAATTGGTTATCTGCCGCATTATATATTCTATGATATCTTCGGGGCCGTTAAGTTTAGCGGCTTTTTTAAGGGCGTCGAGAAAATTAGTTTCGCCCCACATCTCTTTTTTATAATTCACCACGTCGAAAATGCCGTCGGTATATAAAGCGATAACGTCTCCAGGAGAAAGTTTAAACGACGCCGTGCTGTAACTTACGTCGGCTGACACTCCGAGCAGAAGGCCGGGGGCTTCGATAGACTCCACCGTATCCGTAACGCTCGAATAATGCGCCGGATAGCAGTTTCCGGCGTTGGAAAGTATCATCTTTCTTTCTTCTGCGTCGTAAACGCAATATAAAAACGAAATAAAAGAATTGGATTCGAGATCGTTTATGACGTTTTTATTTATTTCTTTCACGACGTCGGCCGGATATATTTTTTCTATAGAGAGGTGGCGGAAGAGAGTCCTTAAAATCATCATCTGCAGCGAAGCCGGAATTCCCTTGCCGGCGACGTCGCCCACGCATATGCCGTAGTAGCGGTCTGACACTTTTGCGAAATCGTAATAATCTCCGCCCATCTCGAGAGCTGAAAAATTCATTACGGCCACTTCCAGGCCGGGTATTTCTACCGCCGATTTTGGAAGCAGCTTTGATTGTATGCGGTGGGCTATTTCGAGTTCCTTTGATATGCGCTCTTTTTCAAGAAGATTTTCGGACAGTTTGAAATTTTCTATAGTGGTGGAAAGCTGATCGGCTATAAATTCGAGTTTTTTAAGGTCTTCCATGTCGAAAGCGTTTCCGGAGTTTTTATCGGTTATATTTATTACCGCCACCACTTCGTTTTTTACGCATATAGGGACGGCTATAAACGAATTGGTTTTATAGCCGCGGTTTTTGTGAAGCTCGAACTCGTTTTTATAAAGCGGCAGGTCGGCGTTAAAATCAGCCGAAGGATATAAAAGCGGACGCACTTCTTTTAAAATATAATTGGTTACAAAGCCGCGTTTTTTCACCAGAAGGTCTTCTACCTCGCGGCCGCTTTTTCCTATGCGGCCTTTTACAAGTATGTCGCCCCTGGAATTATCGATCCATATAACGGAGGCGCGCTTGCATTCCATAGTGCGTTCTATGACTTCGATTATCATCTTCAAAAGATCGGAAATCGAAAATGTCGTTTTTAAAATTTTGCCCATGGAGTAAAGCGTTCCGAGCTCGTTTTTACGGGCCTCGAGTTCGGCCTTGATAGCGGCCAATTCGCTGTCTAAAGCGGTAAGGGTTTTTTTGAGTATCGCTTTTTCCAGGTTTATATTTTTAATAATATTGTTGCGGTCGTTCGAGAGGAAAAAATCGAAATCCTGCTTGTTTTCGATTATAAAATTTTGTATGTGCAGGCAAATGCCGCGTATTTTTTCGAGATCTTCGACTGAAAATTCTTTTTTGTCGCTTTTATCGGTAACGTTGACTATCGCGGCAAGTTTGCCTTCTATCATAATGGGGACGTTCAAAAAAGAATTCGTCCTGTATTTCATCTTTTTTTTAATAGACTTGAAACGGTTGTCTATTTCTATATTTTCAATAATCTGAGGCGCCTTGCTGGCGATCACGTTAAGCGTGACGGGCCCTCTGTTGTATATGCGCTTATTCTTATTGTTCTGCACGAGAATATCGCCGTTTTTTTCATCCAGGAATAGAATCGAGCATTTATCGCACTTGATGACGCTGATTATAGAATCTATGACCATGTAAAAAAATTTTTCGAGAACGAACCGCGAATCCGCGAGCTTTCTAAGGTTGAACAGATGTGATATGGAATCGAGCTTTTTTTCGAGTATGTGAGAGCTGCTTTCCATCACGTAGTTATCGAAAAAGCGGTCTATGTACTGGCTGCATTTTTCTATGATGGCGTTAACTTCGGATTCGTTGACGGGAAGCAAAAAATAATGAAACGCCCCCTGGTTGAGCGATTTAATTGCGAAGGAACGGTTTTCCACGCCGGCGGAAGTGATTATGATTATTTCGGAATTAAGGGCCGTCAGCAGTTTCAAAGACATTTCCGTGTTGAACTCGTCGTATATGTTTTCCAGATCGAGTAT
>Ga0116149_1003990_pt1 | contig 14841 bp, 6 predicted proteins | sample AD_UKC057_MetaG_FD_89787 | JGI IMG/M metagenome (GOLD analysis project Ga0116149, IMG submission 89787) | Active sludge microbial communities of municipal wastewater-treating anaerobic digesters from USA - AD_UKC057_MetaG | ecosystem: Engineered > Bioreactor > Anaerobic > Digestate | place: USA... | reverse complement strand
GGCAGTCGTAATTTTTGGCTTAAGATAAAGGCCAACCAATGTTGTTCTATGGCCTCCTGAATATCTTCGGCCCACAGCATAATCCAACCAGCATCGCGGACCGCCATAGCATCTTGATGATCATTCCAGATATTAATTGGGGCAGAAATAGAGCGATTAGCACAAGTCATGACGAGAGGGAGACGTAAGCCCGGTACATTATATATTACTTCAGCCATATAAAGTAGCCCCTGAGAACTGGTAGCCGTATAGGCTGGTATACCCATAGCCGCGGCTCCTAAAATTGCTGATAAAGCCGAATGTTCACTTTCAGTTTGGACAAAAGAAAAATTGGCTTGCTGATTATTCTTAAGTCGCACTAGTTCTTCAATAATACCGGTTTGCGGAGTAATAGGATAAGCGGCTACTACTCCTGGCTGGCAAGCGGCTACAGTTTGGGCAATTGCCTCAGAACCTTTGAGAAATAATTTTTGAGCGTTATTGTTGATATTTTTAGTCATGCGTCTTACTTATTAGTTTAGCGGCTAGTTCATAATTAGTGATAAAAGCTTGCCAGTTTTTTTGAGCCACTTCTTTATTTATGAATTGTTCTTTAATGGCTTTTAGCCAGTTTTTTTCCTCAATGAATGGCCAGCAGGCACTTAGAGCCCCCAGCAGGCCAATTGCTAAATCTTTATTAAAAATAAAAGAAGAAATCTGTTGGCTGTCATAAATTAATAATTGTGGTTTTGATTGATATAAATTAAGGTCAGGGTTACTAACAATTGTTAATTTACGACCTAGTTGCCGGGGATTATACAAATTATGGTCGTTGATTAGCAATATATTGGGATGTTCAATTGGCTGATGGGTATAAATTGGCCTGTGTGCCAACCTGACATAAGCTTCAACTGGTGTTCCATTTCTTTCTACGCCAAAAAAGGGCATAGATTGAGCCCACCAGCCCTGGTAGAAAGCAGCTCGAGCCAGTAAAGCTGCGGTAGTAACTACACCCTGTCCACCTAGTCCAACAATTTTTATTGTTTCTTTATTATTTTTTAGCATCTGGTTGGGTTAATTGTTGAATCATATAATTAAAGAAATCTTCTGGTAATTCTCCGGTAAATTTATAGCCGTTAATAAACCAGGTAGGAGTACCGTCAATACCACCCAAATCAATAGCATCTATGTAGTCTTTTTGTAAATAAACCAGGGTTCTTTTTGTATCCAGACAGTTTTTGAGTTGGGTATCGGAAAAGCCATATTCTTTAGCTAAGTCTAAAATTTGGCTAGTAGTTGCATATTGTCCTTGATTGAGAAGAAATTGGTCATGAAAAACCCAAAAACCTAAATTGCCTGCTTGTTCGCCGGCACATAAAGCTGCTTGGGCTAATAGCTCTGAGCCTTCTTGTCCTGGCCAATTGCGCCAAATATACTGAACAATATCTCGATTTTTATTTACCACTTCACGAATTACCGGATAACTAACACGACAATGTTTACAATTAAAATCACCATATTCCACAATTACTACTTTAGGTGACGATGTTCCTAGGTAATATGGAGTAAGTCCTTTGGTTAAATCAATCCATTCTTTAGGGTCTAGGTTTTGATAGCCTGCTTGCATTAGAAGTTCATCCACAGAAACACGATTTGTTTTGATTTGCCAGGTTAATTTTGCCGTTTTGTAAATAAAGACTATTAGGAGAAGGCCTAATAGAATCAGGAATATAAGTATAATTTTACCCCACCATCGCTTATACCATGGTTTATAGGGATGTTTTTGGACTTTAACTAGGGTATTAAGACGACTTTGCCAGCCAGTTTCTTGACTGTCAGGTGGTATAATACTGGTAGATTGAGATATTTTACTATTAGCCATTGTCGAATTTTAAATCTTAAGTTATTATATATTATAGCAAATTATTAAGTTATTAAATAGATGAAAATTATTACTTGGAATATTAACGGTTGGCGGGCTATTTGGCAAAAAGGTTTAGCTAATTTTGTGGAGCGTTACCAGCCAGATTTATTAGGTCTTCAGGAGACCAAGATGAGCGATGAACTAGCTACTAGTTGGTCAGATAAACTCCCGGGTTATAATATTTTTTGGCATGGTGCCCGGCGACCTGGTTACGGGGGAACAGCAGTGATTGCTAAACAGGATTTAGCAGATTTACAGGTAATTAATGGCCTTGGTCAGGATATATTTGATCAAGAAGGCCGTTCCCAGATATGTGAGCTGCCTGATTTTTATTGGCTCAATATTTATTTTCCTAATGCGGGTCATGAATTGGGCCGTTTGGATTATAAGCAAAATTTTAATGAGTATCTTCGGCAATTTGTTGCTAATTTACGGCTGAAGAAACCAGTTATTATGAGTGGTGATTTTAATGTGGCTCATCAGCCAATTGACTTAGCTAATCCCAAAACCAACGAAGGCAATGCTGGCTATACCCAAGAGGAGAGACAATTTTTTAGTCAATTACTTAGTGATGGTTTTATTGATATTTGGCGGTATTTACATCCAAATGAGATTCAATATACTTGGTGGACTTATCGCTTTAAGGCTCGTTCACGTAATATTGGTTGGCGGATTGACTATTTTCTTCTTACTTCTGAATTGTTACCTCGAGTAAAAAGTGTTACTATTTTAGATCAGGAAATGGGCTCGGACCATTGCCCGGTGGAATTAATTATTATTTAATATATGGAAAAGTATCAGCATCAGCAATTTGAAGCTAAATGGGAAAAGGTTTTTCAAGATAATGGTCTTTATTGGGCTGGCGAGTCTATTAATAAGCCCAAGTATTACATTTTAGATATGTTTCCCTATCCCTCGGGTAGTGGGCTTCATGTTGGTCACCCTAAGGGATATATTGCTTCAGATATTGTGGCTCGTTACCGACGAATGTGTGGTTATGATGTTTTACATCCAATGGGTTGGGATGCCTTTGGTTTACCAGCTGAAAATTATGCCTTAGAAAATAAAATCCATCCTAGTATTGCCGTAGAGCATAATATTGATATCTTTAAAAAGCAGCTAAGTATTTTAGGCCTTTCCTATGATTGGCGGCGGGAAATTAAGACTACTGATCCTAATTATTACCGTTGGACTCAGTGGATTTTTCTTCAGTTTTATAATTCTTTTTACGACCGTAAAGCGGGGAGGGCGCGGCCCATTAGTGAGTTAGCGATACCCGAAGGATTAAGTCCTAAGGAACGGCGGGCTTTTATAGACGACCATCGTTTAGCTTATGAATCAAATAAACCTATTAATTGGTGTCCTACTTGTAAAACTGGTTTAGCCAAGGAAGATTTAGAGGAGGGGCGGTGTGAACGTTGTGGCTCTAAAGTTGAATTAAAACCACTACGGCAATGGGTCCTGAGAATTACCGAATATGCTGATCGTTTATTAGACGATTTGGATTTATTGTCAGACTGGGAAGATTCAATTAAAGATATGCAGAGAGCTTGGATTGGGCGGAGTCGGGGGGCTAATGTTGCTTTTATTATTAAGGCTGGCGGTAAGGAGATAGGCAATTTAGCGGTTTTTACTACAAGGCCAGATACTTTATTTGGTTGTACTTATGTAGCTATTTGCCCAGAGCAGCCAATATTAAATGAGTTAGCACCTTATATTAAAAATTGGTCTGAAGTTGAGCACTATATTTATGAAGCTAGCCAAAAAACTGAATTAGATAGAACTGATTTAAATAAAGATAAAACTGGGGTCCGTTTGGAAGGTTGTGAAGCCATTAATCCAGTAACTGGTCAGGGCGTACCAATTTTTGTAGCAGATTATGTTTTAGGTAATTATGGTGAGGGGGCTATTATGGCTGTGCCGGCCCACGATGATCGTGACTATTTATTTGCTCAAAAGTATAGTTTACCTATTATTCAAGTAGTTCTTGGTCCAGATGACCATTTACCTTATACCGGTTCTGGTAAATTAGTTAATTCTCATTTTTTAAATGGTTTAGAGGTAGAAGAGGCTAAAAAGGTCATAATTAATTGGTTGGTAGAACGGGGAGTAGGAGAAGAAACAACAAATTATCGTTTGGAGGACTGGACTTTTTCTCGCCAACGTTATTGGGGTGAGCCTATTCCCATGATTCATTGTCCCCGGTGTGGTACGGTGCCAGTGCCTATAGACCAATTGCCAGTACGTTTGCCAATGGTTGACCATTATGAACCAAGTGGAACAGGTGAATCGCCACTTATAACAATTAAAGAATGGATTCATAGCACTTGCCCTCAGTGTGGTGGCCCAGCAGAACGTGAAGCCAATACTATGCCTCAATGGGCTGGTTCATCTTGGTACTATTTACGTTATCTTGATCCTCATAATGATAAATGTTTGGTGGATCATGAAATAGAGCGACATTGGTCGCCAGTTGATCTTTATGTGGGAGGAGCCGAACATGCAACGCGTCATCTTATTTATGCTCGTTTTTGGCATAAGTTTTTGTATGATTTGGGGGTTGTTAATTATCCTGAACCTTTTACTAAATTACGCCATGTTGGTCTTATTATTGGTGAAGATGGGCGTAAGATGAGTAAGCGCTGGGGAAATATTGTCAATCCTGACAATATGGTGGCTCAATTTGGAGCTGACGCCCTTCGTCTTTATGAAATGTTTATGGGCCCCTTTGATCAATCTAACGAATGGCATACTAGTGGACTTAAATGAACTCGTAGATTTTTAGATAAAATTTGGTCTTTAAAATCTAAAGTAACTAGTGAAGTTAACAATCTAGAAGTGGATAGTCAGGTGCAACGTACTATTTCTAAAGTCGGTGCCGATATTGAGCATTTTAAGTTTAATACTGCGATCAGCGCGCTTATGATTTTAGTGAACAAATTATCTGAACAGCAGACTATAAATAGAGAGAATTACCAAAAATTATTAATTATTTTATCACCATTTGCTCCATATTTAACTCAAGAATTATGGTCTCTTTTAGGTAATGAAGGTTTTATCTCCGAGCAATCTTGGCCAACGGTTGACGAAAAAATATTACAAACAGAACTGACGACTTTAGTTGTTCAATTTAATGGAAAGACAAGGGGAGTTATTACTTTACCTATTAATACTTCACAACAAAAAATTATTGATATTATTAAGCAAACACCTAAATTAAATAAATATTGGATAGATCAGGCAGAACCCAAAAAAATTATCTTTTTACCAAATAAATTAATCAATTTTGTTTTTTAGCATGCCTCAGAATTATTATAATTTGAATAAAAATTTACGTCGTGAGACCGAGCAACTATGTCAGCTCTATGGCCTGAGGCCTAGTCATCGTCATAGCCAAAATTTTCTAATTGAACCCAGGTTCTATCAAAAATTAGTAGAGGTAGCTGACATTCAACCTACCGATGAAATCTTAGAAATTGGACCAGGCTGGGGATTTTTATCTATGGCCCTAGCCCAAAGAGCCAAAAAGGTTACTGCTGTCGAGTTAGACCAGCGTTTAGCGGAAATTTTACCGACTCGTTTCCTAGCAGGTGGTTTTAATAATATAACATTAATACATCATGATATATTATCTGTAGTGATTAATCGGCCAGAACTAGATGCTAAGCCGGGTTTAATTAATATTACTTTGCCTACTAGCTATAAACTAGTGGCCAATTTACCATATAGTATTACTTCACTCTGTCTTAAAAGATTTTTGTCTGGCGAGGTAGAACGGCCGTCATTAATGGTGATAATGGTACAGAAGGAAGTAGCTTTACGATTGACGGCTAAGCCGGGTAAAATGAGTCTTTTGAGCTTACTTGGCCAATATTATAGTCAGCCTACCTATATAGCTGAAGTGCCAGCCACTAATTTTTGGCCTAAGCCACAAGTAGATAGTGCTATAGTTAGCCTTCGGTTGATACAGCCAGCACTATCAGGCGAAGATGAACGATGGCTATGGCGGTTAGCACGGATTGGTTTTAGCTCACGTCGTAAGATGCTTAAAAATAATCTATCTGCTGGGCTTAAAATAAAGGAATCAGTGGTGGTAAACAGTTTAACTAAAGTTCAACAAAACGCCCAGTGTCGAGCCCAAGACCTTTCCATTGATCAATGGTTGGGGCTAGTTGGCATCTTTAAAGATATTATGATATAATTGCTAAATCATGAAATTATTATTTTTAGAGGCACAATGTAACCTATATGAATATTGATTCAGATAGTCAAAAGCCAATGACTCCAGAAGAGTTTGCTCTCTGGAAGGCTAGACGTCGAGCTCAGCGTCAAAAAAATTGGTCGTTAGCTGGCCTCAGTACATTAACGGTAGCTATTATAGTAATGTGGTTTTTACAATTTAAGCAAAATATTACTGCTCCGCTTTATCGTCAGCTTGGTTTTACAAGTAATGAAGAGATTGAGGCAACTTTAAGGGGACAAAGCCCTAAAACGTCCCAAGAGCAACAGGATGATGCCCTAAAAGCGCAAGATACAGATAAAGATGGATTAAGTGATTATGATGAATTAAATATATATAATACCTCACCATTTTTGGAGGATAGTGATAGTGACGGTGTACTAGATAAAATAGAAATTGAACGGGGACAAGATCCTAATTGCCCTATTGGTAAAGACTGTACCAGTTCAGTCCTCACAAGCCCAGCAATCACTGTTACTAGTTCTTTAGAGGCTAACACTGCTGCCTCAGGGCTTGTTAGTCAGCCAACCGCTACATCCTCGGATTTAATTGGGATAAGTAGTCTTTTCCCGTCCGATGCTAGTAGTTTAAGACAGATTTTATTAGAGTCAGGCATGGATCAGAGCATGCTTGATCAATTTAGTGATGAAGATCTTCTGAAAGCTTATCAAGAAGCTTTTCAGTAAAAAGGACCAATAAAAAGAGAGCAAAAATATGTAGCAATAAAAATTATATGAAAAAGACAATTATAAGAATTATTACTATTGCCATATCAGTATTAATTTTATCTATTCTCTGCTGTTATCCTATTTTACAGAGAGCTAGAGCTCAAGAGGTGCCGGCACCAATGATAGGACCACAGTTACCAGTGCCAGGAATTAATTTTTTCCAAGTATTGGTGCCGGCACCAATGATAGGACCACAGTTACCAGTGCCAGGAGTGCCAGTGAATGTTTTTGGTGATATTCCGGCAATGACTAAAGAAGTTAAAGATACAGTTTGGAATAGGCTATGGACCGCCCTTAATAAAGCGGCCAACAGGACTCTTGGTACCATATTAAATAAATATTTAAATATGATGGCTACTGATGCGGCTATTTATGTTGCTACTGGTGGCAAGGGGCAAACTCCAACTTTTGAGGCCATGGGGCATGAAGAATTTTGGAGACAGGCAGCCAGTGAGGCCGGCGGAACTTTTGTAGAAAATTATTTTACTGCCCTTAAAGAAGGAACTAAGACACGTACTCGAAGAGAACAAAGTGTAGATTGTAATAATATAGGTGGAACTTCAACGGTGACTGTAGCTTTAACCGAAGTAGTCTCTACTGATCCAATTAGTCTGAAACCTATTACTACTTATTCTGATATGACTGTTTACCTGAGGCAACCTTCGACTTCTACAGACCAAATACAACTTGATTTTTCAAAATTACAATTCGCCATAGAAGCTGGCACTTTGTCATTAGAGTGTCAAGATGCCATAGAGGGGGCATTAGATATATTAGAAAATGGGGGTGGAGAGCAGGTTAGTTATACCAGTAACGCTCTTCCTAGCACCATTAACCTGCTAAATAATAGTGGAACGGTTGGTACTCTGAAATTGAGTTTTGGGTCTGGGGATATTAATGTTTGTCAACCCTCTAGTATGATGGTGGCCCTTAAAATAGGCTTGGGTTTACCTAGCGGAGCTGGGAGTAAGGCAGAGACAGGACCTATTTGCGACTGGATGGAAATGAAAAAAAATTGGGAAGAGGCTTATAAAGAATCTATCACCAACACAAATGCTTTTATCAAAGGTATTCAAAATATGTTTGATATTGGTAGTAATGATTTGAGCGTCGCTTTTTCTTTAGGCGTAGCTCAAAGCAGTCTAATGAACTTTGAAGCTGCAACTAGAGAGTATGATATTAACTTACAGGAAGGTTATAAGCCTAAACAAAATATTGGAGGTCGATATGTAGAGTTACCTGGAGGTGGTAAGGCAACAATTCTTAAAGCACAAAGCGATTTATCTAGCCCTTGGCTAACTATGACTGAAGATGTCTTTATTAATGTTCTTAATACATTTACTTCAATTTTGAGCAAGACATTGTTTGATAGGGCCATGGCCAGTCTTATGCAGGCTTTAGGCGGTAAACCAGATAAGGTGGCGGGAACTTCCCAGTTAACAAATTTTTATTCAGGTGGTAGTTTTGGTCGAGCTCAGTCGGAGGCTATAATGGCCCCACTTTTAGACATGACTTTTGGGCCAGGTCAAGATATAGATTTATTAAGTAATTTATCTTCCTGTCCGGATATAAATAATCCTGGGCCGATGAATTGCGTTATTAATAGCAATTTTGTACAGGCCATCACTGATGGGCTTACTGTTAGTGAGGCATTGCAGAAAAATTTATTAAATCCTAATGCTCGTTTTGGCGGTTCAATGTATGATGTTGGTTTTAATATAGAATCGGGTGATATTAGCTGGCGAGCAATGAAAATTTTACGTAAATATCGCATTTTACCAGTCGGCTGGGAATTGGCAGCTGAGAAACTGACAACATTAGGTAATAATGAACGAGTTACTATTGGTGACGTTGTTGGTTGTTATAGTCCTTTTGATGGTTATGAAACGGGCTATAATCAAGGGTGGTGTCGTGGATTGGTTGATCCGAATTGGCCGCTTAAGGCACCATTAAGCTATTGCGTTAAATCTGGTTTTGGCGGTCAAATAGACTATATGGATGTTATGGGCACAGATCAACCAGCCTCTAGTACGGTTGGTGCTACTCTAAGTAGTATTATTCTTTTACGCTCTAGTAATTATTGCGCTGATGAACAGAGTTGTCTAAAAGAGAATAATAATGGTGGTTGTGATGTTTATGGTTACTGCGTAGAAGATCGCCGTACCTGGAAATTCCCTTCCAATAGCTGTGAACCATATTTTAATACGTGCCAAGCTTTTACTAATGCAGAGGGTGAGAATATTGGCTTTTTAAGTAACACCCTTGATTATGCTCATTGTAATGCTGATAATAGTGGTTGTCAGGCTTATTGTAATAGTTATAACTGGGCTAGCTCTTCTTATAACTGTACCGCTGGTGGGGAAGAAAATAAATATTATCTTAATGGTAGGGTTGAAACTTGTGCGGAAAGTGAAGATGGTTGTAGTGAAATTATTAGATTAATCAATGGTGGTGGCGTTAATTTATTGTTTAATAGTAACTTTGAATTTAGTCAAACAGGGGCCAGTTCATCTAATAATCAGCTGGATAATTGGTATTTTAGTGGTCCGTCAATCCATGGCACTATTGTTGATAATACTAGTGGGGAAGTATATAGTGGTAATAAGTCTTTAAAAATTGTTCACGATACTAATCAAGGTGGCGACTTTTCTGATAGTAATCCAAAGTCTCAACCTCTCCCTGGTGACGGTCTCCTTTCTTATGATTGGAGCTATCCTAATAAAAGTAGCCTACCTAAGAATTTTTTAATGAGGCCTGGGGTTAGTTATACTTTAAGTGCCTATGTGTACAGTGATGAGGCGCCAGTTACTTTGGCTATTGGCAATGGTCAGACGAAATTAAATAGTGAAGCTTGGAAACGCAGTGCTACCAGCACTCTTGGTTCGTGGCAAAAACTTTCGGTTACTCTTAATAATGATGAATATTATAATGCTAATGCTTTTGCCATTTATACAGAAAATAGTGGGACTTTTTATGTAGATGATATCATGTTTGAGATATCTAGCTATGGCAATAATGGCTTTAATCAATATCGTGCGGCTAATTATTCTTATGAAAAGATACTACCTTCCTATTTGCGTTCAGTATGTTATAAGCAAGTAGGGAATAGTCTAGTAGAACAAAATGATGCACCACCAGAGTGCGATGATTATGCTCGGATTTGTCTACCATCAGAGGTAGATTGTCAGTTATTTATTAACCAAGCAACGGGTGACGAAATTCCGGCTAAAGTAAATTTGCAGAATTATTGTCCGGCTACTTGTGTTGGTTTTGCTTCTTTTTGGCAACAGCCAACTCAATTTGAAAGTGGTCATGAGACACAATTAATTCCAGGGATGGCTGAAACATGTTTGCCCACTAGCGTTGGCTGTTCAGAATTTACTAATTTGGATAATTTATCGGGCGGTGGAGAAAATAGAGAATATTTTAGTTATTTAAGGCAATGCGTCAAGCCTAGTGATCCAGAGGCCAATTGCGCCACATTTTATATGTGGCAAAATACCGCCTCAACCGGTCTACAATTATATTCTTATAATTGGCAAGCTAGCTCAAGTGGAGCGCCTCAGCTTATTGGTGAAAATACCTGTAGTGCTTCTTCGCTGTGGCCTGACTCTTTAGATTATGATGCTGATTGTCGGGAAGTCCGTAATCAGGCAGGTGCCGTATTTTATGTTCCTTATTCTAAAACAATTACTTGTACTGATGACTGTCATCCTTATCGTTTATCTGATTATAATATTGATGAACAGATTACTAGTGCGAGTGGTTGTCAATCAGCTGGAGGGCATTGGTTAGCTGATCGTGCTCTATGTGTTGTCTGCCAGGGAACTGGCCGGTGGGATGATAATAATCAGGCTTGTATATATAAAGGGGCACCACAAGAAAGTCAAACTTGTTCAGCTAGCCAGAATGGTTGTCGTCAGTATAGTGGTACTGGGGCGGCTAATTGGCGTTTAGTTATTAATGATACTTTTGATGATAGTATTGACGGGTGGACACCCGCGGTGACCTCTTCTGCTACTATTAGGACTTATGGCCATTCGCTATTATCTACTGGTAATGATGTTCAGAAGAAGCTACCAAGTGATAATTTAGTTAATGGTGCAAAATATCGTTTGCAGTTTTTTGCCAAGAGTTCAGTTGGCCCAGTGACGTTGTCTGATATACATCTAGAAAGTAGCAATGCCAGTACATCTATCAACTTTGATTTACCCACCAACGGACTCCCTTTATCCGACAATGAATGGAAATTTTATAGTGTTGTTATTAGTCAGCCTATAAATATACAGGCTACGTCTGATAATTCTGAGGGTCAATTTCAAAATGTTAATAATGCTAGTTTATATTTCTCAGCTAGTGGTCGATTTTTGCTTGACGAAGTAAGATTAATGGAGGTTAGAGATGAATATTATTTATTAAAAGATACCTTAGATGTGCCTGACGTTTGTAATGAAGATTATAATGGAGTCCCAGCGGCTGGCTTTATGTTAGGTTGCCAAAAATATCTAGATCAAAATAGCAATATCCACTATTTACATAGTTTTAATGACTTGTGCCAAGAATCGGCAGTTGGTTGTGAGGCTATGCTTAGTACTCATAATTGGTCTACTTATTATTATCCTTTCCGACCAACTAATTCTCCTAGTAGTTTATTAGCTGATATTACACCAGCTGATGAGGTTATCTATGCAGTTTATGATCCTGATAAATTTTGTTCTTATAATGATAAGGGCTGTCAGAGATTAGGCAAGGAATCAACCTATGAAGATCAAGCCGTTTATACTACAACTTTCTTAAAATTTGATCCTGATCGTTATCGTTCCGATTTATTAAATTCTATTAAATGTTTACCCGAGGATGTTGGTTGTCAAACGTGGAGCGGGAGTGCTGGTCTAAGTTATTTTAAAGATCCGGGTAACCAGCTTTGTGAATTAAAATTTGGCAGTTCTGGAAATACTATGAGCTGGTATAAATATCCAATTAAACGTTGTACGGAAAGTGATACCTTTAAATTCTGTATCAGTGACCAAGATTGTGCCAGTGTTAGCTCTAGTAGTTATTGTTCTATATCGGATGAAACGGAGTTATGTCCAGTTAATAATTTAGTTGGCAAAACTATTGGTCTAGGTGGTGGTATTGTTAAACAGCCAGTAAAGTATGCTAATTATAATTGGGTAGGTCTTTGTCCTACCACTCAGTCAGGTTGTACTGAATATATTGATCCATTATCTAAAGTGAACGGTGATTTATTGGCCTTTACACCAAGTACTACTAATGTTTCTAAAACTATTAATTTAGAACCCTTTACGGCCTACACTATTCAGGCGCATACTAAGGCCAATAATAATCAGACCGAAGATATTAACTGGCAAGTTGGGGGTAATAATTATAATTTTTGGATTTTGAATAGTAATAATCAATTAATTAGTACTTCTGGTCTTCAAATATTGGGGCTAGATGCTCTTAATCATAATGATAGTAATCCAGTAGCTAATGGTTATTATGGCAGTGCTATTTTTATGACTAATGCTTCCACCCAGATGACTGTTACCATACCAGCTAGTAGCTCGGCCCATATTCAAGAGGTGTCAGTTCGTAAATTACTCATTAATTATAATCTTAATCAAGACTTAAATAGCGAGGAATGTACTGATGGCAAGACAGAATATGACAAGGGTTGCCTATTATTTAATGAGAGGACTTATTTACAAAATAGATATGCTTCCTTACTTTATGATACCGACAAGACTGCCAATGACATTAACGGTGTAAGTCCGCAGTCGTCTGCTGACAATACGGCCAATCGCCTTATTAAAGTGAAACCATCTAGAGTCTGTGGCAAATGGCTAGAATGTACAACTTATAATACTATTCAATTAGATAATGGCACTACTAAAAATATTTGTTCGGCCTTTGGGCTCTGTGATGCTTTTGATGCTTATAATAATTGTGCGCATTTTATAGATATTAAACCAAGCTCAACCGTTAACCAAACGGTGGGTGATACTTTAACCCTGGGCGAGGTTCGTAATTTAACTGGCTACAGCAAGGTTGGCTATACGGGTACGGGGTATTATAATGATTTATATAATCTAGCTGCTATGTCAGAGCAAGGGCTTTTAGTTAAAGATTATGATATTAATGGTAGTTTTGAATTAGTGAGTGGGAAAGGATTAACTCTTGACGGTAATAGTTTAATATACGATTATTCAGCTAGTAGGTGGGCTGATCCCTATAGATTAGCTAAGGTTATTGTAAGTCCACAGGAAGCCATTTCTGTTGATCATAGTTTTAACAGTGATTATCTACCACCAGATGGTAATAATTTTCTACGTCTAGGCACTAGGATGATGACTGATTCTAATAGATTTTATGGTTATGTAAGGACAGACTCTTCTTATTATATTCCTGTTCAAGCTAGCACTACCTATAGCTTAAGTGGTAGTTACCGGACAACTAATGGAGCAGGTGCTGGTTTTAGGATCTGGGAATATACTTGTAAAAATCCAACCACTACCGCTCCATGTCGTCCAAATGGTTTATCGTCTAATATAACCCAAAGTATTGATATGGATGATACTCACAATAAATGGCAGACCCAAGCTCTAGTCTTTACTACCAAACCAGATACTAAATATATTGCTATAGAGCTAGATGCTTTTAATGAGAATGGTATTGCTTATTTTGATAACATTCAATTAGCCCCCGTATTAGCTATTCGCTCAGATCGTTATGCCGTGCCTAGCTGTCGGCTTTATCCGGAGGGCAATAGCCTGTCTTGTGATTATAGTTCAATCAATAATCCAGTCATTCGCAAGAAAGGACTTTTGGGTTATTGTCTAGAATACGACCCAGCTAATGAGAAGAATTGTCTTTTGTGGTATCCCTTAGATAAGATTGCCGCTGACCCAATTGAAGAGGGGGTTGGCTATAATGGTAAATTCCCACTTTATTATTGTTTACAAGCTACTACCAGTTTGCGATTAGAGTATCGGCATGCCTTCTGGTTAAATAGTGATGATCCAAATGAGTGTCCACCGCACTATTATCGTGTAAACTTAAGTGGGGGGTGTAATGATGAGTTTACAGATATCGCCTGCGTTCCTAAAAATGATCCTACAGATGGCAGTATTTATAATAATTTAATTATTCCCCAATATGGCACTACCATAGCTAGTGTAACGCCTTCCTGTAATCATCATGAAGACAGGAATGACAACAAGCCGATTCAAGTATTTGGAGGTGTAGCATGTCTAGATTGTAAGGATCCGAACCCCGATACAATGAATGCTAATGTTAATTCTATAAATGATGGATGGTATGTATATGACGAGCGTTTACCTGAAGATGATTGTACTGTCAGTTCCACCGACGAGTGTGCATCATATAGAAATCAGTATGATTGTTTGCATCATAAGTGTGGATTTGCTCCGGATTCGAACAACGCACCAGGTATTTGTGCTGCCAGTTGTTCTTGGATTGGAGATTACTTTGATTGTATACCACAAACAACTTCACCTAGTTTTACATACTCACAATGTACGGGCACTTGCTATACACCCAACCAATGTGATAGTTCCAAGGGTCAGCTGGAGCTCTTTTATGATGAAGATGGTAAATATAACACTTTGGGGCGAGGTCCTAGATTGCGTCCTCAGTCTTTTCCAGCACCATCATTAGAATTTTTATGTAAAGCTTTATGTCCTGGATGTTATGATCCTTCTGGTAATAATGGTAATGGAAGTTGTTCGAATAGTAACAATGAGGTGCTTTTAGGTAGTGAGATTTATCGTGACCAATTTAGTATCGTGGTAACTAATCAGAGTTCTAGCGTGCCTGCCCCTACCTCTTCTGTCTATTGTACTAAATTCGTTAAGGTGGTTGATGAATTTGGCAATAATATCTTTTGGTCAGATCGAGTCAAAGAAGGCAGTAGCTTTCAGATGCCTTGTTATATACCCAATGCTAGC
>Ga0116149_1003982_pt1 | contig 14865 bp, 21 predicted proteins | sample AD_UKC057_MetaG_FD_89787 | JGI IMG/M metagenome (GOLD analysis project Ga0116149, IMG submission 89787) | Active sludge microbial communities of municipal wastewater-treating anaerobic digesters from USA - AD_UKC057_MetaG | ecosystem: Engineered > Bioreactor > Anaerobic > Digestate | place: USA... | reverse complement strand
CCCAGAAGTAATATATAGTATTCCCATAAATAATGAAACCTACAAACCAAGACACTATCAAATGGCTCTATAAACTGGCATCCACCATCCATCGCCCCTGCGATATGGATATAGGTGATTTGGTGTCATATGGGATGGAGGGATTATTGAGGGCGAGTGAAAGATTTGAGTCCTGCCGAGGCACACAATTCGTCACATTCGCTAAACCCTGGATAATCGGCGCGATTAAATCAGGCATCAGAGACGAGTGGAGCGCGATCAATCGCAAAAGGCGGCGATATGATGAGGTAATGCTCTCGAAAATTGGCGAGGATGAACCCGACCCCACAACTATCGACCTGGAAAATGATCTAGTTGATAGGATCGACAGAGATCGGCTTATTGCCAGGGTTCTCGATGTGGTCGATGGTTTACCCGACATAGAGCGGCGAGTTATCAATTATATTTTCGCGGACGGACGAAGGCAAAAAACCGTGGCGCGGCTCATGGGCTATTCCCCTCAGCGTATCTCTCAGATCAAAAAACGAGCAATAGAGCGGATACGGCTGAGGATGAGGCCGACAATATCATTCCCGGAGAAAAAATCTACTAGATGATTTTTAAAAATAGACAACAAGAGAAGGTAGAAGACCAGTACGACATCCACGATTTTTCATTCCGGGACGGGATATGCTGACGGGAAAATTATCAGACATGATTAAGCGGCACGAAGGACTAAGGCTCTCGCCCTACAAATGCCCTGCCGGTAAAAGAACCATCGGATACGGTCACAATCTGGAAGCATCCCCGCTACACCTCCTCGATAAATACCTGGATCATTATCTCGCCTCAACCAACGCCATCACCGAGCATATGGCAGATTGGATTCTGGATCAGGATATTCTCCATGCCGGTATCGCAGCCGAACAGTTAACCCCCTCCTGGCATACCCTCAACGATGCGAGGAGAGCCGTGGTTATCTCGATGATATTCAATCTCGGCATTCAGGGATTTACCCAATTCCGGCGCATGAGATCGGCGCTCGATGCCGGAGACTGGAAGGCCACAGCCGCAGAGATGAGGGATTCAGCCTGGTATCGTCAGGTGGGCAGCAGGGGTGAGGAACTATCACGGATGATGGAGACAGGCGAATGGAAATAGCAGAAAGAAACTTTGAAAAACTCCCCCTTAAAGCCAAATTATCGGCCCTGTATGAGAACACCGAGGAAATCAACAAAACAGTCAAATGTATCGCCCAAAAGAAAGAAAAACTCATTCCCACAATTATAAAATGGTCAGCCGTTACCGCAATCGGTGTCTATGTTTTGTTCCAGGCCGTCCCCATCGAATCGGCACTCCCGCTCATCAAAGTTATCCTCGGAGGATAGATATGAACCTAGTCAGGACGTTTTATCAGTCACTCGCCACACCGGAAGAGAGATCCGCATACAAAGCCGCAACCCGCATGTCCAGGGAGGACCGGGAGGAGTATCTCCGTAGTGTGTTCGGCGTGAAGGCCACAGAGGAAATGATTCAGCAGTTCGCCCAGGCCAGCAGGACGGAACTCCTGTCCATCGCGGACGAAGTGGTTAAGCAGGCGGCACAGGAGACACGGAAGGGCATTCTGGCGGCAATCGCGTATTTCTTCTCGTTCAAGTGGCTGTGATGGCAGACGAGCCCAAGATCAAGGCCCAAGTCATCAAGGCACAGACCATGACGGACGGCGCTCTCAGGATCTACCTCGATGTATTCAACAGTGATGACATGAGCATTGCCTATCTCACACTTCTGGCGAAGGATCAGGCTGTGATTGAGTTTGAGCCGAAGAAGGCTCAGTAGGATATCGGCGCATAGACATGACTGCAAAAGAGAAACACACCCTTAAACTATTAGAATACCTGGAGAATCCTGAAAACAAGTGGCTGAATCGAACTGAGTTGGCAAAACAGGTCTTAGGTATCGGTCAGGATGCCATGTATCGCCACTTCACCGGCGAGGAAATCACAGAGATTGAGTCCCAAGCCCTTGAGCGCAGGCGGCAGAGGTACAAGCCCATGCTTTCCGAGGTGGATAAGAGGATGATCGCAAAGGCGAAGCAGGGCGATACCAGGGCGGCAAAACTTGTCTATGAGCGGTTTGAGGGGCTGATAGACCAAAAGCACGTCATCTCGACAGGAAAAGATGAACCAGCAGCCATTAATATCACAATCAACCGAAACGACACCTGATTTTGACAAGGATATTGCCAAATTCTCGCCTCGTCAGATGGAGGCAGTGAGGCACCTTGATTCCGGGTTGATAAAGTTTCTGCTCTACGGCGGCGCTCTTGGCGGTGGGAAGAGTTACTTTCTCCGCTGGTATGCCATACGGCGGCTCATAGTCATCTTTAAACTGTTTGGACTGCGGAATGTTACCGGGATGCTGGCCTGCGAAGACTACCCATCACTCAAGGACAGGCAACTTCAGAAGATATCAAGAGAGATCCCTTCATGGATCGGGACCATGCATCAGGACCATAAGGAGTATGGTCGCTGTTTCATTCTGCACGAGAAATGGGGCGGGGGCATTCTCTGCTTTAGAAATCTTGACGATCCGAGTAAGTATGCATCAGCCGAGTTCGCCTTTATCCTTGTCGATGAACTTACCAAGAATGAATACGACATATTCACCTTTCTCCGCACCAGGCTCAGGTGGCCGGGATTGCCGGATGTGGAGTGTCAGTTTGTGGCTGGCACGAACCCCGGAAGCATCGGGCATGGGTGGGTAAAGCAGCTGTGGATGGATAAGCTGTTCCCTGTGGAGTGGATAGAACCGAACGATTATCGTTCGCAGTTCGCCTATGTTCCTTCCCTCGCGGACGACAACCCTCACCTGGACCCATCCTATTGGGCAATGCTCAACACATTACCGGAAAATCTCCGCAAGGCATTCAGATACGGGGATTGGGATATATTCGTAGGGCAGGCATTCCCTGAGTTTTCAAAGGTTGCCCACACCATTGAGCCTGTGCCCGTTCCAGAGCATGCCCCCCTCTACATGACGTTTGATTGGGGTTATGGCGCACCGTTCAGCATCATGTGGTGGTGGGTGGACGCCGATAACAGGCTGTATGGATTCTCTGAGTGGTACGGGTGGAATGGTAATGCCAATGAGGGATTAAGGCTCACCGACAGCAGGATTGCAGAGGGAATTATTGCGCGGGAGGAGGCCCTTGGAATCAAAGGTAGGCAAATAACCCGACTGGCCGGACCTGATTGTTTCAGTAAAAAGCCAAGCTATCTCACCGGAGGCCAGGGACCGTCTACGGCAGAGGTATTCGCGGATAAGAAATATGATCTGCACCTGATTCCCGGCGACCCCACAAGGAAAACCAAGATAAGGCAGTTTCGGGAGCGATTGAGGTATGAGGTAGACGAGAAGGGCAACCCTAGAACCATGCCGATGCTCGTTGTTTATAACACCTGTGAGCAGTTCATCAGGACAATTCCAAACATGGTAATGAGTGAACTGGATATTGAGGACGTGGATACCAAGGGCGAGGATCACATTTACGATTCAGCATGTCACGTTGTCCAAGCACGCCCCATCTCCCTCGAAGAACTCAAGCCCCGAAAATCACAGTGGGAACGCAGAATTGACGAGCTGATGCGGGACAAGGAAGAGGGGGACGGTTTCGAGACAGAGGCGCGGCTTGCATCCCGGCAGGCGTTATCAGACCTTGGCGTGGACCTGTGGGACGAAGAGGACAGGTTCCTGGACCGGGGCGAAGTTGTGGAGACGATGGTATGAGCAACAGCCTGGATATCTATCTATCCAAGAGGGACGCGATTCAGACGGGCGATGCTATTCAGTGGCAGAGCAGATCCATTCTCGGTTGGCTGATACGATGGAGGACAAATTCAGAGGCGAATCATACCTCTATCGCCGTTCGGTTCAAGGAGTACGACACAGAGCGCGTCTATATTCTCGAAGCATTGGAGCACGGTACAGTTCTCAACCCTCTGAGCGCGCGGCTCAAAAAGCACGATGGCAAGGCATGGCTGTTACCCCTCAAGGCCGACTATGCCCATTTGCGGAAGCCTATGGGCCAGTGGGCCTTGGAGCATGTTGGGGTGGGTTATGACTATCCCGGACTAGTTAAGCAACTCTGGCGCAAGGTCCCGCCGAACGCTGACCGGCTGTTTTGCTCTGAATACTGGTGGATGGCGCTTACCGAGGCAGCCAGGAGAATGGGCGCGGAAAAGGTTGTGCTGGAGGCCAGGAAGATCCTTATGGGGAAAGCCCCGCAGCCTGCGGATATTCCCAAGCTAGGACTGACACAGAAGGAGATACAAATTCTATGATGGACGCTCTAATCATCTCCAATCCTGTATCATCAATCATCCTATCCCTGCTCATCGGGTTATTCATCGGCTATGCCCTTTCCCGTAAGCAGCAGGACAAGCCGGTGATCGAGATACCCCAGGTGGATCATATCGTCACGGCTGACACGATGGACGGAGATCCGTATTACGAGGCGCAGCAGGAACCCGACCCCAAGGGGAAACGGATAGGGACCATAGAGTAATGTACCGCTCCGACCCCTACCTCTCATTCATCCGCTCCAAGCCCTGCCTCGTATGCGGACGCAAGGCCGTTGCTCACCATGAGAAGCTCAAGCAGGGCGGCATGGGCATCAAGCCACCCGATAACCAGTCTGTCCCGCTGTGTACGGCTCACCATGACGAGCAGGAGCGCATCGGCTCACCGGCGTTTTGGGACAGGCACAACATAGACGTAAAGATGGCTATCATCCGGCTGAATACGGAATACCTGGAGGAAAGAGGATTATGAAACTGCTTCTCTGTGAAATCTGCCGTACCCCCCTTGCGATGTTCGACCCCGCCGACCTGAGCGTCCCGCTTACCGGGGCGATGTTCAAGCCGAGGTTCATAGACCGGGAATGCCCTCCCACGTTCCATCCATCAGTTGGGCAGGAAGACATCGTATGCCCTCAGTGCCTCAGAAGGCCGTTCAACGATCCTCACAGGCTGCTCACGATGGATGGATGGATTGAAATACCGGATGCTGAGGATGACATGCTTCACCTGGACGGATTCCCCGGCAATTCGGAAGTGACCAAGGGGGCTGAACCGCTGATGATAGATATGCAGTCCAATCCCCTCACATGCCCCCACTGCGGCAAGATCTGCGGCTCAAAGATCGGACTGGTGAGCCACATACGAAACAAACATAAGGACGAAGACAATGGCTGATAAAACCCCGAGAGAACTCATCCCACAGGAAGGCAATGAAAAAGTAGGACTGGAGGTCTTCAAGCTCGTAGCGGAAATTATGGAGGACCGTGAAGCCACTGGCAGGCCGCAGATGTGGAAGCGCAGCTATGAGTTGGGCAGGAACAAGCCCTGGAAGCAGAAGAGCGATAAAGTCCCGCTCAACACCGCGAACCTCATCTACACGCACCGCGAGAGGACCGTGAACGAGGGAACGGACAATAACCCCACGTTCAATGTCGCGCCCCTCGGCATGATCCCCGAGGAAAAGGCGGCGATGTTCGAGACGCTGACCCGCACCCCGGAATACTGGTGGCAGGACCAGGAGCAGCAGGACGTTCTTGAGATGTCCATGCGGACGGGCGAAACCTACGGGGAAGTGTTTGAAAAGGTCATGTTCAATCCCACGCTGGAGTACGGCATGGGGGAGATCGAGACAACCACTATCGACCCGTATCATCTCGGATGGGTTCCGGTCAAGGCACCGTTCAGGAAGGCAGAGGCAATCCTTGAATTTCATTCCATGACGCTCAGGGAGGCCAAGAGACGCTGGCCCAAGTTCGCCAAAGACCTGAAATCCGACAACGAGCACCTGAAAGACCTCGGGGATGACCGCAGGGAGATCATGGCGGGGAGCAGCAAAGAGAAGTCCACTCTCGCCACCATAGGCGGCGCGATCAAGACCCTCTTGGGTGATCACTCCACGGGCAAGGGAGAGACGGAAGAACTCCTGGTTGTCGAGTGTTGGGTGAAGGACCGGACCAAGGTTTCCGTCGATGAACCGGTATATGACGAAAGCGGGCAACAGAAGGGCGTTATCCGCACCACCAAGCCCAAGTACCCCGGAGAAATCCGCAGGATACTGACCTGTAACGCGGGGAAAATTGTTTTAGAGGACAAGCCGAACCCGTCAATCAATCCAACGTTGCCCATCGAGGAGGCTGCGAAGACGTATCTGTTCGATAAGTTCCCATATTCCTGGACACCCTCAATCAAGGACACGGGCGGCAACCACGGAATTTGCGACATAGAGCAGCTCGAATCACTCCAGCAGGAGATTCACAAGACCATCTCCCAGGTGACGCTGTTCAAGGACAAGGCCGCAAGGCTCATGTTCGTTAACCCCAAGGATTCCGGGGTGTCGAACAGTCATATCACCAATTACCCCAAGATCCTCAACCCCACGACCTCGTACACCGGCCAGGGATTGAGGTGGGTAGACCCCCCACAGTTCCCGGCTGATTTGGTCAACTTTATGAACGTGTACAAAGACCTGTTCTACACGGTGGCGGGCACTTTCGATCTGGATCAGGCCAAGGCACCGGGAAGGGATGTGATCGCGTACAAGGCGATTGCGGCCCTCCTTGAGAGAGCCAAGACCATGCGGAGGGCGAAGATCCGCAACTATGACAAGATGATCCGGGAACGGGGAAGGATGTTTCTCTCCTGTATGATGAATTGGTACGCGGAAGACCGGATGATTGCCTACGAGTTGGACGGCAAGCAGGAAACGGCGACCATCAACGGGCATAACATCATTGTCCCGGCAAAACTCACGGTTGTATCCGGTTCCACCATGCCCATCTCCAGGGTTCAGCAGCGGGAAGAGGCCATAGAACTGGCAAAAGGCGGCTGGATAGATCAGGTGGCCTTGCTCAAAGCCCTGAATTATGAGGATTGGCCCGAGATCGTCAAGAGGATGCAGGCCGGTCCGTTCGGGGAGTTCATGGGCAGGCTGGAAGCACTCGGCACACCGCCCTCCATCATTCAATTCCTGTCACAGCTTGGCTCAATGGACCCCAAGGACTTCCAGAAGGCCGCTAAGGCGGGTGAATTGCCTCAGTTCATGCAGTTGATTCAGCAGGCAATGCAGCAGGGCGTTGACCCGGCACAGCAGGCCGAGATGATGGCGAAGGATGCCGAAGTGGGCAAGACACAGGCTGAAATCGCGGAGAAGGAGGCCAAGGCGCACAAGACCGGCATAGAGGCGGCGAAGGTGCAGGCCGAGATTGCCAAGATCGAAGCCGAGACGAGGCTTTTCTATGAGAAGATCGCAACGGAGCGCATCAACCAGGAGGTCGCCCTGTTCGGAACAGAACTCGATTCGGAGTCTCTGAAGATCAAGAGGGCCGAACTCGTCCACAACATAGAGATGGAGCACAAGGCGGCTGAGAGCAAGGACCGGGAGATAGACGTGAAGAGTGCTCATCAGTACGAAGAAAAGGGCATGAAATCAAACAATCGAGAGGTGACGAAGTAATGGCCCCGCAATACGATTACCGATGCCCCGACTGCAACGAGCGGTTTACCGCTTTTTGGCCCATAGCAGAGCGCAACACACTGACCCGCTGCCCGAACTGCGATGCTGCGGCGAGGCGGCTTATCACCATTTCAGCCGTGGACTGCTCAAGCGAGTGTCCTAAGTGGATAGCATCCTGCCGGGACGTTGCCGACGCGGGAGACGGCAGGCCGGAGACGGCGCAATTCCTCAAAGACCCCACGAGGGAGAACTACGAACAGTGGAAGAAGGCCACAGGACTGCGACACCTGGAGCCGGGAGAAACGCGGATGAACCGGATACGCAGGGCCGAGGAGCTGAAGGCGGCGGAAGACCGGCTGACAGAAGAGACCCTGAAGGGTTTTCAGAAGGACCAGAGCATAAAGGTGAGTTGATGGACCTGTTGGATGCGCTGTTTTCGGAGAGCATAACTGATATGGACACGGAAGCCCTGACGAAATGGCTCCAGACCGTTGAGACGGTGGACGAGATAAGCCGGGCGGTCAGTGATTTCAACGAGGAAGTGTTCAAGAATCTGACTCGAAGGCATGACGTACCCGCAGATATCAGGATCATTCTCGCCAAGTACAGCGTGATCACCACGGAACTGTCCGAGATGCTTCTGCTCGCCACAAGTGATGATTCCTACCTGATAATGGATAGGAAGGAGGATGCATAGAGAGTGAGAGTATTAATACTGTCCCACCACGGTTGTATCAGGGTCATGAAACAGGGTTTTGCACTGATGAAGAATCACGATGTTCATTTCATGCAGAACTCGGTCACGGACGAGGCGTTTCTCCTGCCCATGAGGGAATGCTCGTTCTACACCACCAGGGAAAGTCTGACAGCCAAGCTCGCGGTCATGCCCGACTTTGACGTGATCCATGTCCACAATGAACCCGACTGGCTGGTGACGGCTGCGAAGAAGGCGAAACCGAACACCCCGGTAGTGTACGACTGTCATGATTTGGACTCGCAGAGGGACGGGGAGAAGGCGAATCCCGACGAGATAGAGGCCATGAAGGCGGCTGACGCTTATGTATTCCCCTCCCAGGCATACTACGAAGGCGCATCACGGTATCACTCTCTTCCTCCCCACAAACCCAAGGCAGTGGTCTACAGCATGTGCAACCAGATGAGCATCGGACCACTGCCGAGGGTGCGTGGCATCGCCTACGAGGGCGGGATTGCGGCCCCTGTTGAGGGGTACAACTACACCAGATACCCGGCATACCGGGACCACCGGGCATTGGTCGAGGCCATGTATTACGCCAACATCCCCATTGCGCTCTATGGAGTGAGTGACATCTTCATGAATCAGTACCGCTCGATCGGCGCTCTGTGCTTCCCCCCCATGCCCTATGTCAGTATGCTCAGGGAATTAACCCGGTGGGACTGGGGCTTCGTGGGCTGCGCGGAGAAGTGCAAGACGATGGAAGGGAGTATGCCGAACAAACTCTTTGAGTATATCGCGGCGGGAATCCCCGTCATAGCCTGCAATTCGCCCGAAGCTGAAAGGTTCGTGGTGGACAATGAACTAGGCGTGAGCGTGGACAGCATAGAGGACATTAACGACATCTACGATACCCACGAAGAATGGCGGGAGAAGGTCAGGGAGAAGAAAGATCAGTTTATCATGGAGAGGGAGATCGACAAGGTGGAGAGAATTTACCGGATGGTGACAGAATGAAAACCGCCCTCGTAACCGGAGCGGCGGGATGAAGCCCACGGCTGATAGGCTGTGGATGAAAGTGTATCGAAACCTCTTATGAACATCAAATTACTAGACGCTGTAAAAAGAATCGTCGATAAGAGCAGTATAGGGAAACTTCCCCAGGACTACTCGGGGGAGATAACCCTGAAGATCATAATCCACCAAGGAGGTGTGAGAGGCAAGAAGGAGACGATAGAGAACACCATAAGCGATTGAAAGGTAAATCGGATTCCTAGATAGCCAGCTAAACGCTGACACTAACAAGGCCCGGTACTCTGAAAATGAGTATCGGGCTTTTTTATTGGAGAAAACAGTGAGTGAAGAAGCTTTTGAGACGCTAACAGATTCCGGGGGCTCACCCGAAGCTGGAGATTCGTCGTCTCCAGATCCCTCTACCGGCGAACTTTTCGAGACGATGGATATTGAATCGCCCGAAACCCTCCCCACTGAGGAGCCAATTCAGGAAGAGGCCGCGAAAGAGGACACGCTTCAAGAGGAAAAAGAGGCCAAAGAAACCGAAACCCAGGAGAAACCCAAGGAAACCCCGGAAGAGCCGGAAGAGAAAACCGAAGAAACTGACAAACTTGAGCCTTTCCACAAGCATCCCCGCTTTCAGGAGATGAACAAGACCATCAAGGAATTGAAGGCTCAGGTTGAGCAGTTGACGGCGAAGCCTGCTGAGGAAACCCCTGAAGACCTCGGATACAGGGACATCACGAAACTGACACCCGACGAGATTCAGGACTGGCAGGACGAAGACCCGGTTGGATGGGCAAAGAACCTTCTCATGCAGGCCAAGGCAGAGGCCAGGAACGACATTTACGCCGAGGCGCACCAGAACACCATGAGAGCGGCGGCTGACAAGACCCTTGATGATTTTGTCAAGGCTCACCCCGACTTCGATGAGGTGTACGAATCCCGTGTTCTTTCGCAGTATTGCGACGAGCACCCCGGACACAACATCATCAGCGCCTATCTTGCCATCAACGAAGAGAAGACCAGGGAAGCCCACGGCAAGGAGATTGAAACCCTCAAGGCATCGTTCGAGGCCGAGAAGAAAGCCGCTATCGACGCAGCCGTGAAGGAAGCCGTCGAGAAAATCCAGAAACAGTACAGGGCGAAGGAAAGCGTCACGGTCATAACCGGCGACACCACCTCCCCCACTGTTGACGACGAGGACACCGACACCGGGGGCGACCTCACCAAGTTTCTCCACAGACAGATGATCAAGGAAACGACAGCATAAAGGAGAAACATCATGGCACTTACTTACGCAGAGCTTGAGTCAGTCACCAGGAATTACTTTTTAGCTGACAAGGGCAAGGCAACGGACATCTATTTCAAGACTTCCTTCCTGCTTGAATACCTCATGAAGCAGAAGAAAGGCCTCTGGGAGCGTCCCTCGGGCGGCGACTACATCAGGATACCGCTTGAGTACGATGGGCAGGAAGCAGGGTTAGCATAATAGCCCCAGTGTGGTAGATTACAATGGCAAGAAGACCTTGGACTAAAGACGAAGAAAGATACTTGGCACAGCGCATCCAGTCGGATGGTGTTACGCAGTGTGCCAAGGCTCTTGATAGGCCGGAATCATCGGTCTACCACAAGATGCAGCGTCTTGGTCTTCGGGATTCCAGATGGTGGACAGACGAGGAAATCGAATACCTCAATGCCAATCACGGCAAGAAGACGATGAGAGAAATAGCCAGACATCTTGGCAGGACAACCACAGCCGTACAGTCAAGGGCGATAAAATACGGACTTTCCAAGAAGAATTATTATCCCCCCGATCGGTACTGCATTGATTGCGGAAAGAAACTTGGGAACAAGTATCTCAACGCAAAAAGATGCGCCTCCTGTAGACCAGCTAGCCTCAGGGGAGAGAACAGCCCCCACTGGCATGGTGGGGTATCTTCCTTGTACAAGGTCGCAAGGCACAGACAACAGGAGTGGCGGAAGGCTGTAATCAAGAGAGATGGTTATGAGTGTCACCTGTGCGGAAGCAATAGAAGGCTTCATGTCCACCATATTAGGCCATATACAGTAATCAGGGATTTCATAATAAAGATGTACCCCTATCTTTCCACCAGCAATGCGGAAGACAAGGAGATATTGGCGCAGCTTATAGCTGATGAGCACTATCTCGAAGACGGGATTACACTTTGTTATGACTGCCATAGAAAAATACACGCTGAAAAACGGGGTGAATTGCTGGAAAACCGTAACGCTTCGGGCGACGGCAATCAGCAGCCAAGCCAGTCGAATGTGGTTTCAATAGTAGACTGGAAGGTTCAACGACTAACGGGTGAGGACACACAGACCAATAAGCCCGACACGAGCGCCCCGCTCTCTATCATTGATAGGGTGATGATATAGTCTGAGCTGCATGGAAACATGCAGAAGCAGGGCTTAAATGGCCCCGCGATAACACGACTGTTTATGAAAAGGGTGAAAGCCTGACCAGCGACGATCGGGTAAACGTCAACGTGGCGAAGTTCGCATGGAAGCACGCTAATCCATTTGGCCTGGTTGGGAATGCCTAATGACAAGAGCTGAGTGGACGCAGGCAGAAATATCTCTCTTGAGAAAGCATTACGGCACGATGCCTAATGCCGACCTTGCGCGGATGATAGGTAAATCCAAGCAGGGATTGCAGCACAAGGCGCACAGAATGGGTCTGACCACAAAGAAAGTGGCTACCTACAAATATTGTATCGACTGCGGAAAGAAATTGAGTCGCGCAGCCATCTACAATGAAAAAGCTTGTAGATGTGTTGAGTGTGCAAGAAACCACCGCTCTGGTGAAAACCATCATAACTGGAGAGGCGGGGTAAGCGAGCTTCGCAGTATTGTGCATTGTTTGCTCAAGCCTTTGTGGATCTACCCCATAATGCAGAGAGATAACTATACCTGCCAGATATGTAATAAACGTGGTGGCGATTTAGAAGTTCACCACCTGCGTCCATATCACAGCATTAGGGATAGGGTACTAAATAATAACCCTCATCTAAATATTGACAATTTTGAAGACCGAAAAAGAGCGGCCCTTCTTATTGTTGAGGATCACGAACTAGATGACGGCATTACTCTTTGTGCCCGATGCCATTATGAGCTTCACAACCAGAATCGGGGTGAATTGCTGGAAAACCGTAACGCTTCGGGCGACGGCAATCAGCAGCCAAGCCGGTCGAATGTGGTTTCAATAGTAGACCGGAAGGTTCAACGACTAACGGGTGAGGACACACAAACCAATAAGCCCGACACGAGTGCCCCGGACTCCGATACCCTAACGGAGTCAAGATATAGTCTGAGCTGCATGGAAACATGCAGAAATAGGGGTTAAACGCCTCTATGATAACAAAACTGTTTGGTAATGCAACCATCTACCGCATCGACACCCTGAAGAACGCCGGGAAAGAGGCTGATATCAAGCTGGCGGTCCAGCGTATCAGCTCCGCTCAGAAGTCCATCACCGCTCTTCTCGCAGGGTCCATCTACGACCTGCCGGGAGGCGATTCCAAGCGGCTGACCGGGCTTCGGGCGCTCATGAACGAATCCACCACCACGAAGTACGGCGATATCGCGGAGGCCGATCTCGTAGCCAGCGATGGAACCTATCCGTGGGAAGGCAAGATGAGCGCAGACGCGGCAACGATGGACCTGGCCCTCATCAGGGCCGGTAAGCGTGGGTCCAAGGTCCGAGACGGCGTGGGCGGCAAGGCCAACATCGTTATGACCACGGAAACCCTGAGAGACACCCTTGAGGGCATCCTTCAGGCGCAGCAGCGGTTCACCAACGACACCAACAAGGCCGTCGCGGGATTCGATGCTCTACATGTCTCAGGTGTTGACATCTTCGCGGATGACTACTGCCCCGCGTCCCATGTTCTGTTCCTGAACACCAACCATGTCGGCTTCGCCATTCACGCGAACGGGTACTTTGTCCGCGAGAAGTGGAGCAAGATCCCCGACTCGGCAGGTGACCGCACCATGAAGATCCTGTGGGACGGCAACCTGGTCTGCAACAACCGGAAGGCGTTCCAGGGGTACAGCAACGTATCGTAATCACTTTGAAACGGCCCTCAAATAGTCCCTGGAGCGGGGGTGGGGGCCGTTAAACCGCTCCAAAAGGAGAACAACGATGTCGAATTTTTCAGCACTGAAGATCAGGGGATGGGCTCAGACCCCGAGGCAGATTTCTTCCACCCGGAATCATGAGGTCGGAGAGGTCCGGTACACCGCAGACGGCAGGGCCTTCATTTACGCCAAGGACGGCGGCAGCGGACTTTCCACCGGGAAGCTGGCATGCGCGAAGGCTATCGACTCCGATGTCGTGAACAAGACCGGCTCTGCCGTGGCAATCGGAGAAAGGCAGATGACCCTCACCATCACCGCAGCGAACCCGGCCATTGCGGAGAACGAGTTTGCCAACGGCTTCCTCCATATTAATGACGGAACGGCGGCTGGCGACAGCTACAAGATCGAGTCCAACACCGCGGTAGCCCTCAGCGGCACCTCGATCACCCTCACCCTCGCGGAACCGATCAGGGGCACGGCGCTCACCACGTCCTCCGAGTTCACCCTCGTTCACAACCCTGCCTACGGGGTAAGCCACACCACCACGCAGGCATCGACCCCTGTGGGCGTTCCCCTCGTGGACGTGACCGCGAACTACTACGCATGGCTCCAGTGCCTCGGCGTGGCGGCTGTGCTCATTGAGGGTACTCCCGCAGTAGGGTCCAAGGTCACTATTTCCGCAAGCGTATCCGGCGCGGTCAAAAAGTTTGCAACCGCAGAAGACCCGGTTGTCGGTGTGATGTTCGGAACCGCCGGAGTGAATGGCGAATACAAGCCCGTCAGACTGTGCATCGGTCACTAAGGGGGTAAGTTATGGCATTTACGTCCGCAGTTTTGGGAACCACTGTATTCGGCAACAAAAGGGTCAAGTGGGGAACCTTTACCACGTCCAGCACCGAGACGGGCGGCGACATAGCTACCGGCCTCACCAGGGTAGACATAATGCTGCTCCAGCACTCGGGGGCGTCCGCTGCGGCTGATGCACCCGCCGTTACCGAGACGTTTCCGCTTTCGGGCGGCGATGTGACCGTCATACACACGGCATCGGCAGACGGGTACTGGCTGGCAATCGGTGACGATTAGTGGCCCACGAAACCGTAACAGAGTTAATCACTGAGGTTATAGGGCGGGTCCAGGACCCGTCCTTTACCTCCACACGCATCCTTCGCTATCTCAACCAGGGCATGAAGGAGATATCGGGGCATCCCGATATTCTCCTGCCCGAACTATCCACTTCCGACACGGTTGAGGCCGGGACCACAAACCCCTATGTGGCATTGCCGGATGATTATCAGAAGAAGCTCTACTACTGCCATTCCACCACGCTCAATCGGCGGGTGAAGATATTCAACAGTTACCCTCAACTTCTCAGGCACGTTTCCACACAGGACCAGGCAGGGAGCGTGTGGGGTGTGGCGGTGAGGGGATCGTACCTGTACTACCAGCGCATTCCCTCTTCAGCGGAAACTCTCCAGCTTCACTACTACAAGAAGCCCACGGCACTTGAATCCGATTCAAGCCCCACGGAGATACCCGAGCAT
>Ga0116149_1003979_pt1 | contig 14875 bp, 15 predicted proteins | sample AD_UKC057_MetaG_FD_89787 | JGI IMG/M metagenome (GOLD analysis project Ga0116149, IMG submission 89787) | Active sludge microbial communities of municipal wastewater-treating anaerobic digesters from USA - AD_UKC057_MetaG | ecosystem: Engineered > Bioreactor > Anaerobic > Digestate | place: USA... | reverse complement strand
TGAAAAGTGGCTCTCAGTCGTCCATCTTTTGGGCTAATTAATTTGGATAAAGCCAAAGCATAAGTATTTAATAATTTACTAATTTCTCGATACTCTAAAAGTAAGGAGATAATAGGGTGTTGTCCCTTGATTTTCTGCAAATTTGCAGCATTAGTAGATGGGCCATTTTTTGTTTTATCTAAACCCTTAGAACTCAAAGAAAGTTTATTAAATAAAATATCCTGCAGTTGTTTGGGTGAATTAATATTAAATTTTTCTCCAGCCTGATTATAAATGGCTTGGGCTAAATCATTAAGGCTATTTTGCCATTCCTTGGCTAAATTAGCTAGTACTTCTTGATTTATTTTAATACCAGCTAACTCCATTTTAGCTAAAACAGCAATAAGTGGAATTTCAATTTCATTATATACTTTCAATAAAGAAGCGTCAGCTAATTGTTTAACTAGAGCTTCATGAATAGTCATAATCTGTAAAACTCCCGAAAAATAATCCTTGGAGTTGTCATTATTTTCTTCCCACTCAAAACCAATCTGGCGACCAATATCTCTAAGACTAGCTTGCCGTTCACCAGGATGTAAAAGATAGTTGGCCAACAAGGGATCGCCAACCAATCCCTCTAAAACAATATCTTGAGTTAAAAAAAATTTAACAACATCTTTAGCTTGAAAAATAATTTTTTTTATATCTTTATCTTCTAAAATTACTCTCCATGGCTCTAAAATCGAGCCACTAACAGATACAGAGGGGGTAAATAACTCACCTTGAACTTCCTGTCCTATGGTTAATTCATAAACCTCATTCTGACCGGCCAGCATTAAACCTGTTAGCTGACCACCTTCAAAGGCTGGACAAAGAACTAAAGTTTTCCCTAACCAAGCGCGGGCTAAATCAGTTGACTCATGAACATTATTTATTTTAATTATTTTAGCTTGATGAATAGTAAAAGCTACTGGCTGGCTTTGGTGATAATGGGATAATTTTTCTAGCCTAGGAAGAAGACTATTAAGTTGCCATTTTAAAAAAGCTTGGCGAGCTGAAGCAAAATCAAAACCAACAAACTTTGCTTCCTCTAAGGAAAATTTAATCGGCACATTAGAGTCAATAGCTGCTAATTTTTGACTTAAATCCAGACTTTCTTGATTAGCTAAAATTAGCTGACGCCAACGTAGTTTTATATTAATATTATCACCAGCGGCCACAGCTGCCTGAATATTATCTAGATTGCCAAATGACTGAAGCAAACTAACCGCTGTCTTATGACCAATGCCCGGCACTCCCTTAATATTATCACTAGCATCACCACACAAAGACTTATAATCCACCACCTGCTCTGGCTTAAGACCCATAATTTTTTCTACCCCCTCTTTATCTAAAATAACTGTCTTCTGTAAACCTCGTTGTAACCAATAAACACTGACATGATCATTAACTAGCTGAAAGACATCTTTATCTCCAGTAACCACATAACTATGAACGCCCTTAGGCGTATAATTCACAATTGTTCCAATAATATCGTCAGCCTCATAACTAGCTAATTCAATAATGGGGATGTTAATGGCTGCAAGCAATTCCTTAATTATTGGAATCTGACTATATAGCTCTTCGGGCTGCTTAATTCTTTTAGCCTTGTAGTCAATAGATAGCTCGTGACGAAAGGTTGGCTCGGGCCTGTCAAAAGCTACTACTAAATAATCTGGCGATAATTCATTTATAACCTTAAACAAAACGCTAAAAAATCCATAAACAGCATTAGTCGGCTGGCCATTAAAGGAAAGGTCAGACTGAATAGCATAAAATGATCGATAAGTAACGGCATTCCCGTCAATAACTACTAATTTTTTATCTGCCACTGACATATCAATATTATAATTTGTTTCTCTTATTTTAAGCAATAAAATATACCCGCTTTAAGGCGGGTATATTATAATCATCTTAAAGATTCGCTTATAGCCGACTTCATATCATCGCTCCATTTGTCTTGCCAGTCGGTGGGCTGATGGTCCCAAAATTGAATTACATAAACCCGACCATCCTTAGTCATCTTCTTTTCAAAATTTTGTTTACCCTCGTCATCGTCCTTTAATTGATTCCAGACATCTTCTGGATAAACCCTAATAACTAGTGGCTTAGCATAACTAGGGACAATTTCATAAACATAGGCTGGATCACTAGTCGGTATAAAAAATCTAACTTCTGTATAATCGTCAGCATTAAATCTTTCTGTTTGGTAATAAATAAATTCCGGCGGCAAGTCTAAGCGAAACCCCAAGTCTTCGTTTCTATAATGATATAAATTATCTTTACCCAATTCGTCCATATTGGGTTTTGTCTCATTTTTTATGACCCACCAGATTAATGCCCCGCCAACAATAATTACTAAAATTAATAGCCAGACCCATTTGGGAAGTTGCTTATTTTTGGGCATAACTCAACTATTTAATTTTTTATTTTTTACCTTTTTCTATATCTTTGAAATTCTGTTGAATTTGCCATAGCCTATAGGCAGTTGACAAAAAAACATAAGCCATTAACAAAATTACCATTCCCATGACCAATTTAGCCATGAACTCAGTCCAGACAGTTAAAAAACTAAGAATTAATAATAAAATGCCAACCACGGTTAAGCTAATTATTATCTGCTTAATTTTTTTATTGATGGCTTTAATAACATTTTCCATATTTATAAATTAAATTAATTAATAGATTAAATTATAACATAATTTATAAGTACTGACTATAATACCACCATCTGACCATCTTCTCCGGATAAAGAACCGTTAAGGCAAAAACCAGCAGCTTGACGATGGCCGCCGCCACCTAAAAAATTAGCCAACATCGACACATCAATGTCGGTTGGGCGAGACCTTAAACTTCCCTTAATTTGACCGTTTTCAGTTTCTATCAATAGTAATGTGCCAACAACGCCCTGAAGACCACTAATAAGCCCAATAAGGCCGCTAAGATCATCAACACCTAAATCAAACTCAGATAGCTCATTTTGTTTTACTACAGCTATAGCCACTAAATATTCATAATTAATTTTTAGACGACTTAAAACAAGACCCCACAAATGCATAACCGCTAGATTTTTATTAGCTAAGGTCTGCCCCATAATTTTAGGCACCCTAGCTCCCATTAACATCATTTTAGCCGCTATTTTAGCGATTCTGCCACTGGTATTAGAATATACAAAATTACCAGTATCAGTTAATAAACCGACCAAAATAGATTTAGCTATTTCCACATTAATTGGCCAATCAATGGCTAACAAAAAATTATAAATTATCTCTACGGTAGCGGCAGCTTCACTTTCCTTAAAGTCTATATCAGCATAATCTTCTTGCCGCTCATGATGATCAAATTCAATAACTATTTGATTGGAGCGACGAGCATATAACCAATCCTTTAATTTACTACGACTAGCCGTTGCACAATCTACAACAATAATAAGATCAAAATCATCAAATTGTTCCTTGGTTATTTTATTTGTCAGTTGGTTAATTCTCGATAAAAATTTAAAATTTTCATCAGGAACACTAGAGCAATAAGCTACTGCTGGTTTATTAATAGCAGCGGCTAATTCTAAAAATATATTAGCTGACCCCAAGGCATCGCCATCAGGATTAAAATGAGTAGCTATAAGCCATTTTTTAGCCTCACTCATTAATGACCATGCTTGAAGAGCTACTGCCTTATTCATATAAAATTAGATCGATAATCCATCAATTAGACGATTAAGATGGTCGGCTTGTTCGGCTGAATTATCAATTAGCCAAATAATTTTGGGTATACGTGGTAATTGACATTGTTTAGTCAACAATTTAGCAATTTCTGCCGATTTTCTTCTTAATTTCTTTAGGGCCGTACCTCGCAAATTAATTGGCAGCACTGATACTCCAACTTTCATTTCCTGATAATCACCACCCAAACTAACATAGGTAATAGATAATAAACCATCGGGAAATTCAATCAATTTATTAACTATATCAGCTATCTCCTGATGTAAAACGACATTGGTACGTTTTAAATTACGAACCATAAATTACAATTTTTTAAAAATCTGCTCTTCACGATAAACCTGCAAAACATCTCCCACCTTCAGTGCATCCGGACTTTCAATTTGTAAACCACATTCTTGATCGGTAGCAACTTCCTTAACTTCTTGCCGACCGGCCTGAAGTTCAATTAACTTACCCTGATTAATAATTTCTCCGTTCCGTATTATTTCTAATAAGCTATCTCGGCTAATACTGCCTTGTATAACTTTGCCGCCAACTATTTGGATCGCCCCGCTTTGCTTAAAAATCGCTAATATTTTAACCTGCCCTAAATCTATCCGTCTAATTTCTGGCCTCATTAGGGTTTGCATATCTTGCCTAATTTTATTTATCAAATCATAAATAATTTGATACCGTTCAATGGCCACTTCCTTTTCTCTAGCTAAATCTTCAACTTGAGGGCTCACTCCCACATTAAAACCAATAATCTTTGCCTGATTAGCAGCTGCCCTAATAACATCTCCCTCTGTGATGTTTCCCAAACCACGATAAATAATCTGAACAGCTACTTCTTCATTGTTTAGTTTTAGAAGAGATTCCTCAATAGCCTCGCCGCTACCATAGACATCAGTTTTAATTAACAAATTAATAGCAGTGCCCTGAAAAGAATCATTATCTTGTACTTTAGTAATGGCTTGATTTTGTTTTTTAGCCACCGTTCTAGTTTTATCTCCATGCTCTATTAGCTCTATTTTAATCACATCGCCAATTTCTGGTGTAGCCTTAAGACCAATAACTTTCACTGGAGTAGAGGGCCCAGCCTCTTTAATAGATTGGCCGCGATAATTTTTTAAGGCTCTCACCTTACCATAATATTGCTGATTGCACATTAAATTATCACCAACCTTTAAGGTACCATCTTGAACTAAGATAGTGGCTACTGGTCCTGCACTTTTATCTACATGAGATTCAATAATAGTCCCCACAGCGTCAATTAACGGGTCAGCTAATCGATCCTCGGAATTAATATCAGCTAATAACAAAATAGTGTCTAACAGTTCGTCTATGCCCTGGCTATGTTTAGCCGAAACTAAACAAATAGTGGTTTTACCGCTCCATTCTTCAGGCACAAGACCAAGATCATTAGCTAGTTCTTGTTTTACTTTTTCTATATTAGCCTCTGCTTTATCGATCTTATTAATAGCCACTATAAAAGGCATTCTATTTTCTTGAATAATACGATAAGCTTCAATTGTTTGAGGTTTAATGCCGTCATCAGCCGCTACCACTAAAATAGCTAGATCTGCTACCCTGGCCCCTCGTTTACGCATAGCAGTAAAAGCTTCATGCCCCGGCGTATCTACAAAAGTAATCACTCTATCTTTACGAGTAATTTGGTAAGCGCCAATGTGCTGAGTTATGCCACCGGCTTCAGTAGCCACTACATCTGTAAGACGAATAGCATCTAATAACTTAGTCTTGCCATGATCAACATGGCCCATTACTACGATAACCGGCGGTCTGACAATTAAATTATCAGGATTAGAGGGTTTTTCTCTTGTTTCTGATAACTTTATTCCATTATAATCCATTGCTTCATTAGAAGAGGACACCACCTCTATTCCTAATTCACTACCAATAATAGTTGCTGTATCAATATCTATTTTTTCATTAAGTGAAGCAAAGATGCCATTTTTTATTAATTCACCTAACACACAATTAACTGGTAAACCAAAGGCCGTAGCCAAATCCTTAACAGTAATAACTGCCCCTATTTTGGCTATTCGTCTTTCAGCTCGGGCATTAGCTACTACTTCTTCTTGTCGCCGTTCTCGTTCTTCACGATTTTTTAACTCACGAGTTAGTCGTGGCCACTCTCGAATAATACGTTGAGCTAAATATTGATCTATTTTGATTGCCCTTTGACCAATATCGAAGCCAATTTTAGGTAGAGTATCTTTTAATTCTTGAGGAGAAACTCTAAGACGACGCGCTAGTTCAGTAATATTCATAAATAAAAAATCATACGCTGGCTCAACAAGAACCAGAATTTAAATTAAATATTTTGCCCTTATTTTACAATAGTTTTATTGGGAAGTCAACCAATAAAACTATAAAAACCTATAAATATAGGCTTATAAAAGATATTTTAGTTATGAACGGTGAAAAACATGACTAATTTTAGCTACAATTTTCTTATTAGATAATATATCTATAAAACTCAGCCATAAACTATATTCCAGAACAGTTATTATACCTATAACAACCATAAAACCAGCTATTAATAAAATCTCGGCTATAAGAGTTAATAGTACCTCGCTAAACGACAAATATCGTATTAAAAGTAAAGATAAAAGTGAATAAGGTATAGCCAACAGACCAATAATAAAAATCCACACTAACGAAACTAAGATGTTAATCAAAATAATTATAATAAACATCTCCAAACTAGGTAATAAGTTCTCACACAACATCTTCCAGGCCTTTTTAGCTGAAGCCGCCCAACCACTTTTTTTATCAGACAAAAACAGAAACAGCCAATACCGCCCCCACATACCTACCAGCCAAATTAATATTAGAAAAAACAAAACAAAGAGAATATAAACAAAGATGCTAATTATTGGCTGTCTGATAAGATAAGCACTGGCCATGCTCAAACTTACTATTACTAAAGTAACAAGCAATATAAACTTTATGGAAATAATAATGCCAGTTGTGAGCCAAAAAGTAGGCCAATTAGTTTTAATTTGTTGCCAAAAACTCATCTTAGGCGCTGGTAAAGATTTTTTGCCTTCAGATTTTATACTGGCCTGTATTTTTTGAACCAATAAAATTTGACTATTAATGGCAAAAAATAATAAAGCCGCTATGATTATCAGACCCAACAAACCACTAACAAACAGCAAAGGATTATGAAAAGCAGAATTAACTAACAACAGCCCGCTATGCCAATAATTAGACAATGAATTTAAAAATCTAGCCCATCCGCCACCGTCAAAGGCATTTAATAAACTATTATATTGACCAATATTGCTTAACATCGCCGCAAATAGCCCTATAACCCATAGCCAGCGGCTCTTAATTGTTATCCGCCAAGCTTGTTTAATTATATCCCCATAACGAATCATAATTTTATTTAATTTAATTTAGAAGATTTTTTAAACCAATAAAGCTGCTGAAAAATGCTAAAGATACTAGACAACAGCCAATACATTGCTAGACCGCTCGGCAATGTCCAACAAATTACTACAGTTATAAGGGGCATCATAAACATCATTTGCTTATTCATCATTACCGCTAAATTCTCAGTTTGACTTTTATTACTTTTTGCTGGCATAGTATAATGAGCCGAAATTTTAGTCTGTAAAAACTGAGTTAATCCAGTCACAACCGCTAAAATTTTATTTGGTTTAGCCAAATCTATTATACCAAAAAAAGTAGTTTTTAACAACTCCGGCCGATTAATAAACGGGTAGACTAGTGCTAGCGACTGGTTAGAAAGACCATCGCGAAAAACCATAAACACCGCCCACAATAACGGTAGTTGGATTAAAAGAGGTAAACAAGAAGAAGCTGGATTAATTTTTTCTTGACGATAAAGGTCCATTAAGGCCTGACCTTGTTTTTCCTTGTTATCTTTATATTTATCTTGAATCTCTTTAATTTTTGGCTGCAAACGATTCATGGCCTGCTGTGATTTTAGCGACTTCTGAGAAAGGGGCCATAAAATTAACTTAACCAGAATTGTTAAGGCAATAATAACTATTCCCATGTCATGCCCCGGCAAAATATTATAAAACCAGACCAAAAGATTAAGTACTGGCTGATAAAAAAGAATAGTAAATAAATGTTTCATAAAAAAATTAACGAACCGGATCCCAACCGCCAGTTGTCCCCGGATGACAATGTAAAAGACGATTCACGGTTATTATAGTTCCTTTAATTAAGCCATGTCTCTTTAAGGCCATTTTAGCATATTCCGAACAAGTTGGTCGAAAACGACAGCAACCATAAGGAAAACAGCTTCTAAACCAGCCATGATCTGGCGACAAAGTTTTTTGATAGCCCGAAATAATGACAATTATTACATTAATTATGATTTGCTCTAAAGACTTAATAAATATCATACTATTAATTCTAGTTTTTCCAAAATCTTAATTAATTCCTGTTTTAGATTATTAAATTTTAATAAAGGCCAGGGAGCGATAACAATAATCACCATATCATAACCCTTAACCATCTTGGGTAAATTTTCTTTCACTATGCTCGCCAAACGACGTTTAATTAAATTACGTTCCGTAGCCAAGCGGCAATAACGACGACTTACCACCAAACCAAAACGATTATAATTTAAACCATTAGCTACTATCCTAACACCTACTAGTTTACCATAATATTTAGTATCAGCTGCCTGAAAAAGGCGATCAAAGTCTTTTTTTTTAGTTAAACGATATTGCTTTTTAAGCATAGAAAAAATTAACCAAATTATTTGGTTAATTTTTGACGCCCCTTATTTCGACGACGGGATAACACATTGCGACCATTCTTGGTCATCATTCTTTTTAAAAACCCGTGCTTCTTTTTAGCTTGCAAATTATTAGGTTGATAAGTCCGTTTCGGCATATTATCAAAAATTAAAAACTACTTTTAGTAATATAGTCTAGCCAAAAGCATACCAGCTTATTAGGTCTTGGTCAATACTTATAAAAATTTTATTATCCACATTTTATCAACAAAGTTATTAACTTTTTGATGGGTTGCCGAAAAAAATAAGCCTGTTATAATAAAATTAAACTTTCTAATCCCCTACTTATGGACCAATCCTCCCTAGAACAAATTTGGCAGGCCATTCTTAGTGAAGCTGAATTAAACATGTCTAAAGCTAGCTTTACTACTTGGTTTAAAAATTCCTTTATTTTTGATTATCAAGATGACATCTTAACTATTGGCGTTCCCAATGCCTTTACTCAAGCTTGGTTTGAAAATAAATTATCTAAAGACATTGCCCAAATTTTCTGTAAGGTTACCGGCAATAAGCTAAAAGAAATAAAGTATGTCATCAAAACCAAGCCTAAAGAAGTCCAAGATACCTACAACTTCCTTGCCCCTGATACTAATGAACAAAAAAAAGATAAAACCCCTAAGAATACACCAATTAAAGATGAATCATTGTGTCTTGCGGCTGGTCTTAATGCTAAATATACCTTTGAAACCTTTATTGTAGGTAAACATAATGAATTAGCTCATGCTGCTTGTTGGGCTGCCATCCGCCAACCAGGAGAAACATATAATCCCCTCTTTATCTATGGAGGAGTGGGATTAGGTAAAACTCATCTCCTTCAAGCTATTGGCCATAAGATGCTTGAGTCAGGCAAAAAAGTTCTTTATGTTACTTCAGAAAAATTTACTAATGATTATGTTGACGCAGTCTATCATGGTCAAGGTAATGCTTTTAAGAGTGTCTACAGGAATGTGGACTTATTATTAGTTGACGACATCCAATTTATGGCCGGTAAAGATGGTACCCAGCAAGAATTTTTTTATACTTTTGATCAACTCCACCGAGCTAACAAGCAAATAGTTATTACGTCTGATCGCCCGCCAAGAAATATGAAAGCTGTGGAAGCTCGTCTCATTACCCGTTTTGAATGGGGTATGGTCGCCGATATCGGACAGCCCGACCTAGAAACTAGAATAGCTATCTTAAATTCTAAGTGTCAACAAAAAAACTTTCCTCTAGACCCGTCAGTTATCCAATATATTGCTACAAATATAAATAATAATATCCGCGAATTAGAGGGAGCTTTAAATAGAATCATTGGATTTTGTCAATTTCATAATTGTGAACCAGATTTATCTATTACCAAACAAATATTAAAAGATTTTTTTATTTCAATTCAAGCTAATAATTTATCTACTCCTCAAAAGATATTAGAAGCTGTAGCTAATTTTTATAATCTTAACCTATCTGAGCTTACTGGCAGTAGCCGTAAAAAAGAATTAGTGATTCCTAGACAAATAGCTATGTACTTATTAAGAACTAAAATAAATGCCTCTTTTCCTGCTATTGGCCAAGAATTAGGTGGACGAGACCATACCACCGCTATGCATGCTTGTACAAAAATTGAACAAGAAATACAAAATAATTCTAAAATTAGACAAGATATTGAGCAAATATCTCAATCAATTACTTCGGTGTATTAACTGTAACTAAAATGTTGATAACTTTTATTTATCCACCGACTTTAAAAAATAAATGAATTTATGCACTTTCCGTTAACAATAACCCTCACTTTAATCCACAATCTAAATAACAATATTTTAGCTAATATTATTTATAAAAAATACTTATCAACTTTTACCCAGCTATTATTAATAATAATATAATTAAATATATAATTAAAATATTATGCAATTAACAATTCTTCAAAAAAATTTACATCAAGGATTAAATATTGTTAGCCATATTGCTGAAAAAAATCTTAGCATCCCTATTTTAAATAATATTTTAATTAAAGCTAAAGATAATATTATTACTTTAGCAGCTACTAATCTAGAAATAGGTATAACCAAAAAAATAAGAGGTAAAATTACTAAAGAAGGAGCAACCACTATAGATGCTAAAATTTTTAGTGATTATATTGCCCTCTTACCCAATGAAAAAATTAATATCCAATTAGTTAACAAGCAAGATTTAAAAATCAACTGCGAAAAATATAATACTATCATTAAGGGACAAAGCTCTGAAGATTTTCCAGTAATTCCTCAAATTGACAAAAAAATTAGCCTTACTCTGGCCGTTTCTGACCTAAAAGTGGCCCTTAACCAACTTCTATTTGCTATCAATCCTACTGATAGTCGTCTAGAATTGACTGGTATTTTATTTGATATTAATGATAAGTTTATTAACTTAGTGTCTACCGACAGTTTTCGTCTAGCTAAAAAGGAAATTAATTTTCATTTATATTCTGGCACCATAGATTCAAATGGTCTAAAGATTATTGTACCCCTAAAAACTATGCAGGAATTGGCACGAATTATTAATTTTCCTAATGATGAGTTAACCGAAGATAGTGATCAAATTCAAATCCATATTGCTGATAATCAAATTTTATTTATTTATCAAGGCGTAGAAATGGTGTCTCGTTTAATTGAAGGACATTATCCTGATTATGTTCAGGTTATTCCTACTAATTTTAAAACTGAAATTACTATTGACCGGGGAGAACTTTTAAGAGCTATAAAAATGGCTTCAATTTTTAGTGCTAACTCTAACGCCATTGATTTAACTATTAATAGTGATCAGCAACAAATAGTAGTAGAGGCTGTATCAGGCCAAGTTGGTAGTCATCAGGCTGAATTAGCCGCTAAAATAAACGGCAAAGACAATTCTATTCGTTTAAATTATCGTTATTTATTAGATTGTCTTAATGTGTTATCCGCTAATCAGGTATTATTAAAAATAATTGACGATGTCAGTGCCTGTAAAATAACTTTACCTGGCAGTGAGGAGTATCAATATATTGTAGTTCCAATTCGTAAATAATTATTTAGCGTGAGCGATAGTAAGTAGAGAAAAAAGAGCCGTCTCATTACCATGGCCTCTTTTAGTAGACCAATTAAATTTTGTTAAATTGTTTAATAATTGAACTAAATTATCTATTTTTAGTGTTGAGGCTTGATTAATTAATTTTTGACTAACACTTTTTGGTAAATTTAGTGATTTTTCAATTTCTATTGACGGTTGTCCAGCCAAAAGGCGAGCTTTAATATCTAGAAATTGGAGTATCTGCCGGTTCAGTAGAGCTAGGCCACTGGCAATATTATCTTCATTATTAAAAAGTTCTTCAATTAATTTTGTTGCCTGGACTAGTTTTTGGTTACAAAAGGCCTCTATAAATTCAAATAAATGTTTAGTGGTATTATTTACTAAAAGATTGATGTCCTCTATGTCAATGGCTTTTTTATGGTCGCTACCAGCGAGATAATTAGTTAATTTATTAAGTTCATGGTAAATCTGCCAAAAATTGCCACCAGTTAGCTCTAATAATAGTTTTTTAGCGGCTGGGGTTAGTTCTACATCTTTTTCTTGAATAAGCTGATTGAGAAATTTCTCCATGTCTGGCCCTTTTAGTTTAGGATAATATTTTGTTAATTGAGCTTTTTGGGTAAGGAGTAAAAATAACTCTTGTTGATTTTTATTAAGTGGCCTGATTCGTCCATCACCACCAAGAATTACTGGCTGATATTTTCCTGCCCGATATTTCATCTCTAGATTACAGTCATTGATAAATAAATAAGTAGATGGTAATTCAAGTGTTGCCCCATTTTTTAATTCATTGATCAAACCATTTTCTACGGCTGAATTTTTGCCAGCGAATAAATTATTGAGAGTAATAATTTTAGTGGAGTAGAAAAGAGACTGGTTATTAAGAACATTGTTGAGTTCTAGCCAATCTGTTTCAGGTACCTCAAAAGATTGCAGGCTAGTGGCAACATTAGAATCTAATTTTTTTAATTGTTGCTTATAATCCCGCTGAATTTGAAAACTTTCTATACCATAACGGAAAAAAATCATAAACTTTATTTCTTGGTAGTAATTTTTTTAGTTTTTGAGACAGGGGTACTAGTTCTTTTAATTGTTTTTTTGGTTGTTGTTTTGGAAGTTTGTTTTTTAACTTTTTTTTCTGAGGTAGTTTTATTAGTCTTTTCTTTTTTTAAGGCTTCTTTGGCCGGAGCTTCATTAGTTTTATCAGTTGTACTAATAATATCTAAACGCCAGCCGGTTAATCTAGCAGCGAGGCGAACATTTTGGCCATCTCGACCAATAGCTAATGATAACTGTTCTGGATCAACAATAACAGTTGCTTGCTTATTTTCATAATTTAGATTGACTTGTTCAATTTTTGCCGGTGCCAGAGCATTAGCAATAAACTTACTAGGATCATCACTATATTCAATAATATCAATCTTTTCACCGCCAACTTCATTAATTATAGTTTGGATTCGCGAGCCTCGTTGGCCGACACAAGAGCCAATGGGGTCAACATTATCACTGTTAGCGGCCACTGCCACCTTAGAACGACTACCAGCTTCTCGAGCCACTGCCTTTAAGTCTACTAGACCATTAGATATTTCTGGGATTTCTAGATAGAAGACTTTACTAAGAATTTCATCAGCTGTTCTGGATAGGACAATCTCCGGCCCCCGATTACTTACTCGGACTTCTTCAACAAAGACCTTAATACGACTATTGGGGCGGTAATTTTCGCTAGCTATTTGGTATTGGGGCGGGATAATCCCGACAGTTTTTCCTACATCTACTAAAATATTATGGCCTTCGCGGCGTTGGACAATTCCACTGATTACTTCTTTTTCTTTGTCTTTAAAGTCTTCATAAATCATATCACGTTCAGCCTCTCTTAATTTCTGGATGATTACTTGTTTAGCGGTTTGAGCGGCCATGCGACCATATTCTGTATGGGTTGGTAATTCAACAATAATTTCATCACCCACTTTAGCATTAGGTTTAATTAATTTAGCCTCACTAAGTTGAATTTCAGTTTTAGGATTAAATTTTTTAATAATTTCCCCGTTTTCATCGTGCATTTCTGTCGGTAGCTGGTCTTCACGCCCTGTAGTTAATCCCTTAGTTACTTCCGGGTCTATAGCTACAGTTGATTCTTGTAAACTCTCTAAGGTTAGTGGGGCATTAAAGGTTGGGAGGGGGATGTCTTCCACCACTGTTTTAACATCATAGATTCTAATCTTAGAAAGGTCTTCATTAAACTTAACTTTAATGTTTTGATTTTTGTCGCCATAGTCTTTACGATAGGCTGCGGCTAAGGCTGATTCAATAGCCTCAATAACTGCTTCATAGTTGAGGTTTTTTTCTTCACAGATAAGTTTAATGGCATTCATTAATTCAGACATAGAAAAAATTAGCTGATAAAAAAAGCTAGTTTAATTAAACTAGCATAAATTAATTATCTCAGAAATTGTAACTTTGTCAATTATTGACAAATTAAATTTTATGTGTTATTATATTCCTATAGTACCTAAAAAATATAACAAAAAATATAAGGAGGTGCCAAATGAGACACCAAGACTTTATTTTCACCCTACTAATTGTTATGGTCCTGATAGTAATTACTGGCTGTAGTAGTAATACAGCCAGGGTAGAGGTAGGCCTTGACGCTAACAATCAACAGTTGTTGGCTGTTGATGCCAAGGGTCATCTACCTGCAGAGGATTGGCTCCAGGTGAAAGGGACTCAGGACTGGTCCCTGACTCGGGATTATTATTTAAAAAAAGCCCAGGAAGCTGCTACACCTGAGGACAGTCAAGTCTGGTTAGACTTAGCTAATCAGGTGGTGGGCCAGGGCAGTACCCTGGTGAGGCTTATTAACGCCAGCCGCTACAGGGTCGTTATTCTAGACGGCCCGTTTGCTGGAGAAGTGCTGGATCCTGGCGAGGTTAGCAGTGCCGAAGCCAGGGTGCCCGTAGGAACATTTGTTTTTACCGTTGGTTGGGGAAACAACCAACGGGCTACCATTGTCCGGCAAATTGTGGCCGGACAAAAGACAGTGGTTATTGTTAACAAATAACCACCGCCTATTCCCGCTAGTAATAGCGGGTTTTTATTATTTTAGGCTGGTCCTGCTCCTCCACCAGGTAAATTCTGGAAGATAAAGTAGGTAATAGCGTAAGCTAAAACAACAATAAAAAGTCCAATAGCCGCTCGTTGAATACTGTTTTGTGCTTTTTTCACTTGAGTATCATTACCGCCAGCCGTCATCCATAATATACCAGCATAAATCATCAGGATAACAAAAATGGTACCTAATAGACCAAGGACTACTTGTATTATGGTGGCT
>Ga0116149_1003971_pt1 | contig 14897 bp, 11 predicted proteins | sample AD_UKC057_MetaG_FD_89787 | JGI IMG/M metagenome (GOLD analysis project Ga0116149, IMG submission 89787) | Active sludge microbial communities of municipal wastewater-treating anaerobic digesters from USA - AD_UKC057_MetaG | ecosystem: Engineered > Bioreactor > Anaerobic > Digestate | place: USA... | reverse complement strand
TCACTGTTTTAAGGGGGCTTACTTTTTAATCATGAGGCTTTTGTAAAATATTTGAGTTGATTTTCAATAACTTAGCAATAATTGAAATTTATTTCATATTTTTATCGGACAATAGTGAAATAAAATATATATTTGCCCACATTAACCAACTGAAATGTTTATGATAAAATCGTTATTATCGACAACTCTATTCATTTTATTCTCCACAACCCTCCTCCTCTCGCAAACGGCAAAAATCACTGGTACCATAAAAGACAATTCAAATAACGAATTTCTTTATGGTGTAAATGTGATTGTGACAGGAGCTAACGACACTGTTAACGTTAAAACCGGTACTACTACCGATTTCGATGGCAAATACACTTTAGATCTCTCTGCGGGAACTTATACAATTACATATCAGTATATCGGGTTTCACCGGGAGAGAATGAAGATTACTCTTAAAGCAGGCGAAGTAAAAACACTCGACTTAAGCCTGAAACCAAGTGCAGAACTCATCGATGAAGTAGTGGTGAGTGCGGGTAAATTCGAGCAAAAACTTTCGGATGTTATTGTTACCATGGAGGTAATCAAACCTACCATGATTCAAAACACAAACACAATTAGTCTTGAAACCTCTGTAAATCAGATTACGGGTGTGGATGTTTCCGACCAGCAATTGAGTATCCGAAGCAGTTCGGGGTGGAGCTACGGTGCCGGAACAAGGGTAATTATGCTAATGGACGACTTGCCAATAGTTTCGGCTGACGGCGATATCAAATGGAATTACATTCCTGTCGAAAACATTTCTCAGATCGAAATCGTAAAAGGGGCATCATCGGCACTGTTTGGCTCTTCCGCATTGAGCGGTGTAATTAACGTAAGGTCTGCTTATCCGACCGATAAACCTGAAACCAGAGTAAGCTACTTTATTGGTGTTTACGATAGCCCGAAAACTGAAAGTTACAAATGGTGGGACGAAGATTTTTATTTTAACGACTCTTTATTTTACCAGCATATTCCTTTACGGAACGGGTTGTATTATTGGATTAAAAACCCGATGTATTCCGGATTAAACCTGTTTCACTCACAACAATTTGGAAACCTCGACATTACCATGGGTGGTAGCCACTTTGTTGACGAGGGATATCGCCAGAAGGAGTACGAAATCCGCAGCAGGGCTAATGTAAACTGGCGTTATAGAAGTAAAAAAATCGAAGGTCTTGCTTTTGGCATGAATACAAATTTTATGGCTGTCGATAAGTCGGATTTCTTTTTCTGGCATTCCGATACACTGCCACTAAATACTCCCGAAGTCGATAAACTGTTTGCCCCCACACAAGCATATCGTGTAAATATTGACCCGTTTATTTATTATTACAAACCCAATGGGTCGAAATATAAAATCAGAACACGATATTTCGGTACCCGACAGTATATTCCGAACGATACAGCCAAAAACAGTAACGGGGACTTATATTATATTGAATATACCTATAGTACCAACCTTGGTGAAAAGGGGAACGTAACTGCCGGCGGTGTTAATGGCTATTCAGAGGTGCATTCCAACTTATTTGGTGATCATTTCCATAACAACTTTGCATTGTATGGGCAGCTCGACTGGAAGTTTGGCAGACTGAAAGCCTCGGTTGGGTTACGCGGGGAATATTACAAAGTTGATACCGCCCAAACAGAATCACTGGTTCAATTCGGTGACTTCGAAATTCCATTTAAACCTGTGTTCAGGGCCGGATTGAATTACGAGTTGTTTGAATATACCTTCCTCCGGGCTTCTTTTGGACAGGGATACCGTTTTCCATCAATTTCAGAAAAATATACTGCATCCGATTTGGGAGGCCTCATTAACCTGATGCCGAATCCTTATTTGCAACCCGAAAACGGATGGAGTGCCGAAATTGGCATCAAACAGGGAATTAAACTATGGGAAGGATGGAAAGGCTTTGTCGATTTGTCGTTCTTTATGCAGGAAATTTATGATATGATTGAATTCACCATCGGATTCTACGATCCGGTAACATATTTACCCTTGCCACTCAGTCAGGGAGTTTTCGGTTTTCAGGCACGAAATATGGCGGATGCCCGTATAACCGGGGCTGAAGTGTCGATAGTAACCAGTGGCGATATAGGCCCGTTGAAAACAACGGTAATGATGGGATATACTTATAATAATCCTGTTAATAAAGCCGGAGCTGATTCAACGGCATCTACCGACAATCCGGTATTAAAATATCGGTATATTCATTCATTTAAAGGTGATTTAGACTTCGAAGCCAAGCGTTTTACATTTGGGTTTAACTGGATTTATAACAGTCCTATGAAAAATGTTGACCGATTGTTCTGCGACGAGCGTGACCCTTCGACCATGGACGAATATGAAGCCGACTTATATGCCTTCTACTATTTAATGAGTGATCTGTTCCTGCTACCAGGTTACTTCGACTACCGAATCGCAAATGCCGACCAGCCTTATGTGTCGTTTGATGCACGCATGGGATTCAAATTTAATGAATATATCAGGGCATCAGTACTGGTTAAAAACGTATTCAATTCTGAATATGTGGGCCGCCCGGGTGACCTCAGACCACCACGCCGGTTCGAGATACAACTTACCGCTAAATTCTAAATTTAATATAAACAAAAATAAGTCTAAGCTAAGTTTGAGCTTCGACCAAATAAGTAAACAAAAAAAACAATACTTTTGATGTGTAACTAAAAAATGACAATTATGAAAAAACTGACTTTACTTTTAGCACTCGGTTTATTTACCACCATCGGCCTTATGGCCCAACCCTGCACACCTGATCCAGGTTGCGAAGATCTTCTTAACCCGGGTGAAATTTGCCCGATGGCTTTCGACACCGGCTATGTAAACATTCCTTACGAGCAGGTAATCACCTTTTTACCACCAGCAACTTACAACTATCAGGGAACCGATTTGCAGGTTCAGAAAATTGTTATTAACTCTGTTACGGGTCTTCCCGCTGAAATCGCCTGGGATACTGACGCCGAAGAATTTATTCCAACCGATCCCATAACAAGGTATTGTGGTGTAATGTTTGGAACACCGGCTACTGCAGGAGAATATCCTTTCGGATTTTCGGCAACAGTATATGTTAAGCTATCACAATTTGTAGTTATTCCAGTTCCGGTTACAGAAGCAACCCTCGAGTATTCACCTTTGTTAGTTATTCTGCCCGAAAATCAAGCTCCCCCTGTTGCTGAGTTTTCAGCCTCTTCAACAACGGTTAACGGTGGTGAACCCATTACTTTTACCGACATGAGCTTTAATGCCACAGCTTGGCAATGGACATTTGAAGGCGCAGTTCAAGAAAACAGCACCGATCAAAATCCAACAGCTACCTGGAACACCGAAGGTATTTATGACGTTACACTCACTGTAACCAACGGCAACTGCACACCTCCCAAATTCGACACCTATGTGGCAACCGATTACATCAGCGTTTCGACCAGCATTTTTAACAATGCCAGTTTCTCGAAAATCTGTACAATCTATCCCAACCCTTCCACAGGAATTGTTAACATCGAAGCTGTCGGATTGAATTCAATTGAAGTTTATAATTCGATAGGTCAGGTTGTATATTCGCTGCAACCCGAAAGCGATAAACTTACCATCGATTTAAGTCATCTTGGAACAGGTGCTTATATGATTAATGTTGTTACCGAAAAAGGAAATGCCCGTACCGGACTTACTTTAGAATAAATTATTCTCTTTACAGAAAAGGACACTTTGAAAATCTCAGTGTCCTTTTTTTTTTACACATAAACCAATAAAAAATCCGGTCAGAAATTCTCTGACCGGACTCATATATAGAAGTTTCGGTTTACTGCAATTTATTTACGTGAAGAGCCAGGCTTGATTTCAGATTAGAAGCCTTATTCTGATGAATGATATTTTTCTTGGCCAGTTTATCGAGCATTGCAGAAACTTCGGGCAGGAGTTTTTCAGCTTCCTTTTTGTCGCTCATTGCGCGTAAATCTCTGACTGCATTGCGGGTTGTTTTTGCAAAATAACGGTTGTGTACCCTGCGGGCTTCGGTTTGACGAATTCTTTTCTTTGCAGAATGATGATGTGCCATATCTCTTTAATTCAATTTTTTAATAAATGTTGCCCCTTTTTTGGGAGTGCAAATATACATTAATTCTTATTAAACACAAATGTTCATTAAAATTTTTTGTGATAATCGCCGGTAGCAAAGGAATTTTACGCTATTTTTCTTCAATAAGTCCAAAAAAAGCTTTTTCGAAGCCTTCGAGAGGACCCGGGGCCGGCGACATCATAAGAATACCCGATGGACCAACCAAAAAATAAGCAGGAAAAGTTTTAATCTTATAGTAATCAATCACCTGCTGGTCGCCACCCGTGTAAATGATGTCCCATGGATAATCGTAACGCGAGAAATAGCTTTTTGCTTCTTCAATATTTTCATCAGTAACAACCGTTACAATTTTGAAATACCGGCTGTGTTTGTTGTATAGCGTCTGCAGCAACGGTAGTTGTTGCTGCGAAGTATACGACTGGGAATTAACAAAATTCAGGTAAACAAACTCATTTCGGTAATCCGACAATTTAACCGTGTTTCCGGCAGAGTCAGAAAACACAAAAGGTGGTGCTACAGTACCCGGGGACATACTCAGCACTTTATCCGCAATATTTTGCCCTATTAGCCTATGCTCAGGATATTTGGTAACAATACACAGCGAATCGAGGGTGAGCAATAGTGGTGCCCAGGCATAATTTACATTATAAAATGCATCATGAATGCCTTTGAGGATAACCAACTCTCGCAACTGATCGTTGCGTAACTCAACCAAAATGGCGAATACTTTTTTTATGTTCGCGATACTATGCCCTTTGTGTACCTCATAAAATAACCGGGCTCCGAGTATTTCACCAAGTATTTTGTCGTTAAGCAAATTATCAAAGAAATCCTTGTACAATTCATTAAATAAATCCATGTAAGCCGGGTTCTCGTACCACACGCTATCGTACGTATAATTGCGAAACGAGATTTCGGGTCGGTTGCGTTGGTAGGCTAAATAACGTAATCCGGCATACCGGTATTTTTTATATGCATCGAAAAAGGGATTTTTAGCATATGCAAAGTGTTGATTTATTTCATTGATAAAAGTGTCTACATCCGAATCCATTCCTTTGGTGTACAAATCGAACAGCGACTCATCAATATACTGGTCGTAGAAATAATCAAAATCCAGAATCAGGTAATTTAAGTCTTGCTTTTGCATCCCTTTGATTCCAATGTGTACCGGGATGTAGTCGAAAAATGGGTTTAATTTATCGGCAGGCGTTTTTTCGGTTTTTTCAGGAAGTATTAACTCATACGTACAGCCGGGTTCAACATAAAAATAAGCATGATACAACCCTTCTTCCATAAAAACATATTCTGGCCGCTTCACCTGAAATCCGACAGAAAAGTTTCCGGACTTATCAACCTGAATTTTAAAAACCTCCTCTTTTAGCATCGTAATACGATCGGAGTACTTATAAAAAAGGAGTTCTGCTCCGGCATATTCAGTAGATTTACCGATAACTTTAACCTCTCCGGCCATTAAAGTAGCGGCGGAAATCGATAGAAAAAACAATAAAAAGTATTTCATCATCGTATTTTGCATTCTATTACTAAAAACATTTTTATTCAACAATTTATTATGGCTTACCTTTCAAAATATTTAAGAAATCAGCGAAAACGCAAATATTCACTCTTTCTTCGTATGTTTGCAACAAAAATAAGAACATTGAAAACAAAACCTCATATTTTAACAGGTATATTTTCAATTCTGACAATCATATCGTGTGCCAAAATGGGAAGTTTGGGTGGTGGCGCAAAAGATACGGTGGCACCTGTGGTTGAAAAATGCATTCCGGACAACGGATCTGTGCATTTTGCAGGACGTAAGGCTGAAATATATTTTAATGAGTATGTAAGCCTGAAAGACCTGAACAGTAAAATGATTGTGTCACCGCCAATCGTACCCGCTCCCGATGTGGTGGTGTCGGGCAAAAAAATAATTATTAGGATTAACCCCGATTCACTGCAAAATTCTAGAACCTATCAGATAAATTTCGGAAATGCCATTGTTGATGTAAACGAAGGGAATCCGCTGAATGGATTTGTGTATTCGTTTTCTACCGGAGATGTTATTGACTCGCTGAAACTTTCGGGCACTGTAATTGATGCCCAAACACTAAAACCTGTCGAAGGCGTTGTGGTGTCGTTGTATTCGTGGGAAAACAGAGAAAATTTCCGCACATATATTCCACAGTACCTGACTTTTACCGATAAATACGGAGTGTTTCAATTGGAGTATCTCGCGGAAGGAAATTACGCCATACTTGCCCTGAAAGATGCCAATAACAACTACTATTTTGACCAGGCCACTGAATCGATTGCCTTTTTTAACACTCCGGTTTCACCATCAACCTGGCTTACATCACCCCAAAGCGATAGCATGCAACAAGGATTAAACAACATGCCTGAACAAATCAACCTGAAACTTTTTACCGAAGACCGCCAACAGCAATATATTTTAAAAACCGAAAGATCCGAACCCGGTAAAATTCAAATTGTATTTGCCCAACCCAACCGCAAAGCACCGGAATTTACGCTTAAAGGAAATCCTGAATCGGTGTTTAATTTGTCGAAAAATAATGACACACTCAGCATTTGGATGACAAACAATCTGAATGCTTCAGCCGATTCGGTTACTGTATTCCTGCGCTATTACAGCGACAACTCATTTACCCAATTAATTGCCGATACTGCTTATGGTGTTATCAGCAACAAGTCATCGATTGCTAAGTTTACTGTTTCGATTGCAAAACAACAGGAATTATTCGCCCCCATTGGTCTTATGTTTTCGAATCCAATTGCTACTACTGATGCTACTAAAGTTCTGATATCAGAGAATAAAAATGGAGAAGATCCGATTTCTTTTTCGTTTGAAAAAACAGTAAATCCGTGCAAACTTTCAATCGAGTCGGCACTTGAATCAGGAGGAACCTATTATCTGATACTTGCCCAGGGAGCCTTCACCGATATCTATCAACAGAAAAGTAATGCCGACACCCTGAGTTTCACCATGAAACGGACGGGCGATTATGGCAGCCTGATTGTTATTCTGCCCGGAACCAACGAAGCTGCTTTCGCAGAACTGCTTTTACAAGACAAAGTGAAGTATAAAGCCTCATCGGTTGAAGGAAAAATTGTTTTCGAAAATATATTAGTTGGAAAGTATTCAATTCGCATCACACAGGATCTGAACAATAACGGATATTGGGATAGCGGCAATCTCGAGAAATATCTGCAACCCGAGCCGGTGTATTATTATAACGGGGAATACGAAGTGCGTAGCAACTGGCAACACGAACTGGAGTGGGCTGTACCATTCAACAGTAATGATAAATAATGAAAAAAGTACTTATTATTAGTTACTATTGGCCCCCTGCGGGGGGTATCGGGGTTCACCGGTGTCTCAAATTTGCAAAATACCTTCCGCAGTATGGATGGACACCTGTGGTATATGCTCCTTCGAACGCTCGTTATGAATACACCGATAACACCAACTTCCGGCATATTAGTCCTGATCTCGAAATTATAAAAGCACCAATTATTGAACCTTTCGGGGTATTTCGGTTTTTGAGCGGACGTAAAAAAGCCGAGACTACCAATCCGGTATATGTCCGCGACCGTAAGCGCAGCATCATCGACAAAATGGGAATCTGGATCAGGGGAAATATTTTTGTTCCCGACGCTCGAATGCTTTGGATAAATCCATCGATAAGACGACTAAAAAAATACTGTCGTGAAAACCATATAGATGCATTACTCACCGATGGCCCCCCCCATACCAATACGGTGATTGCACTCCGATTATCACAGGCTTTGGGTATTCCCTGGCTGGCCGATTTTCAGGATCCGTGGACACAGGTCGATTATTACAGCATGCTCTACATAGGCCGCTGTGCCGACCGAAAACATCACAGATTGGAACAGGAAACATTCGCTACTGCAAAAAAGATTACCATAGCCAGCCCCACCTGGGCACGTGACCTCGAAAATATTGGTGCACGAAATGTTGACCCGATATACTGGGGCTACGATGACGACGACTTCCCCAAAAATGAGGTGGCTTTCAGCGGATATTTCAGCATTGTTCATGCCGGACAATTGGGTTACGACCGCTATCCGGCCACTTTTCTGAAAGTACTTGCCGATATGTGCAACGAAAACACCCTGTTTCGCGAAAAACTTCGCCTCGAACTGGCTGGCACCGTTGACTACAGCATAGCACAGCGAATAGAGGAACTGGGTTTAAGTAAAAACTATAGTGCCCTTGGCAAGATGAGTTTTCCCGATGCCATACAACTTACGCTCAGAGCCCACATGTTGTTATTACCCCTGAATATTGCCGAAAATGCAAAGGGGCGTATTCCAGGAAAACTATTCGAAAATCTAAAAGCACGACGGCCAATCTTATGTTTAGGCCCTGATGGCAGCGATAGTGGAACGATTGTTACCTCAACAATGTCGGGAAAAAGCTTTGAATACGACAATTACGATGGCATCCGCAACTACATCAGCGAAGTTTTCGAAAAATATCTGGCAGGCTGTAATACACTTCCCGATGTGGATATCAGTTTCTGGTCGGTGAAGAATCAGGTAAAAACCCTGGCCTCTTATCTCGATGAATTTACTAAATTAAATACCTGAAAACTATGAAATCGTACCGCCCGGCATTTGCCATTGTCACGGTATTATTCTTCATGTGGGGTTTTATTACCTGCATGAACGACATCCTGATTCCATTCGTAAAAGCTGTATTTGAGTTAACACGCGCCCAGAGCATGCTTATTCAGATGGCATTTTTCAGTGCCTACTTCTTTGGATCGCTGATATATTTTATTATTTCGTCAACCATGGGAGACCCCATTCAAAAAATCGGATACAAAAACGGGATTGTTGCCGGATTAATAATTTCGGCAGTTGGTACAGGGATGCTTTATCCTGCAGCCGGCAACCATGTGTATGGTTTGTTTCTCGCAGCACTGTTTGTGCTGGGATTAGGCTTCACGTTGCTTCAGATAGCCGCGAACCCGTATGTGGCTATTTTGGGAGACGAAAAAACAGCATCGGGAAGATTGAATCTGTCGCAGGGATTCAATTCGTTTGGCACTACCATAGCCCCTATAATTGGAGGCTATCTGGTTTTTCACTTTTTTTCGGGTAAAGGTCTTGTACTTCTCAATGCTCAGGGAAACCCGATAACATTGGCCGATGGAAGTACTGTTTCGGCAATGGGGGTGCAAATTCCGTATCTGATATTCACACTGGTGTTTGTTATTCTGGCACTGATTTTCATTTTCATTAAGCTTCCCCAGTTTTCCGACAACGCCCATGTCGAAAAAGGGTTCGGCGCATTGCGATTCAATCACCTACTGTTCGGAATGTTTGCCATATTTTTTTATGTGGGTGGCGAGGTAAGCATTGGGAGCATTATGATTAATTACCTGCACGAGCTGAAAGGTTTTGCCGAGATGGATGCAAAATCCTATCTGGCATTGTACTGGGGCGGCCTGATGATTGGACGTTTTATTGGAGCTTACGCTTTTGGCATGCAAAAAATATCGGCAACGACCATACTTGGCATGCTGGGTATTTCAGTCCTTGGTTTCGGGGTTATCTACACGGCTATTTATCTGGAAAGCGGGAAAAGTCTTCATTTGTTTTTACCCTATTTTGCCTACCTGGCACTCAATGTTCTGGCATTTTATTTCGGGCGCTCAAAACCCGGACTAACGCTCAGTATTTTTGCAGGTATCGCACTGATATTATTGGGAACCAGCATGTTTACACATACCGATCTCGCCATGTGGTGTATTTTAGGCATCGGCTTATTTAACTCGATAATGTGGTCAAACATTTTCACCCTTGCCATTAAGGGTCTCGGGAAATATACAAGTCAGGGTTCTTCGTTGCTTGTAATGATGATACTTGGCGGGGCAATTCTCCCATGGATTACCGGATTTGCAGCCGATCACATGGGCGGCTATCAGAAAGCCCTGTTTGTTCCGGCAATTTCGTATTTATATCTGATGTGGTATGGTCTGAAAGGCAGTAAACAAAAAACATCCTTACAAAAGCCCGGTGAGCAGTTGTGATCATTGAAAGAATAATAATGCGATTTTGTCTGGGGTTTATACTTTTGTTGATGCCCTTCACGAAATGTTTCCCTCAGATGTTGTATTTTCATTTCAACGACAGCATTCAGCAGGTTTGCGGCGATTGTGTTACTGAAAATTTTCTTTTCGACGACACGTTGATTGCATTTGCAGGAACACAGGACAGCCTTTCTTTTTCGATAATTGATGAAACCAATTGTTATTCCACAAAGGTAATGGGAATTCCGCTTTGTGTTTCGTGTGTAAGCGCTGCCAACAGGGTGCTTCATACAGCATACCGGCTGGCTTTTGTTGATAAGCTTACCATACAGGGTTCATGCTGGGATTTTGTAAATAAGGTGTTTAGCATGACAACGACCGACTCAATCCGGAAAAAAGACATTTATTTTGAGAAAAAGACCGGGCCTTATGCTCCTATCGACCTATTGCAACCCGGCGACTGGGTATATCATATAAACCACGAATTTAATCAAATTGAGCATAGCGCAATATTTGTCGGATGGGCTGATTACGAATCGGGCATTGCCATTGTAATTGATTATATTGGATTAAACCGCAAACGCGCAGCAAAATTCGGATTACACAATCTGAACTCAGTGTATGCAGTTTTCAGAATGGTCAAACAAAACAATTGAAAACAGCGATGTTGCTGAATTTTATAAATACAATCAAAAATAATGGTTTATTTCTTATTGCTGTAAGCATGCTGATATTTTCGTGCGGACAACGATTCGACAAGCTAAAAGCACAGGCCAGTTTAATATCTCAAGATACGGTCTCAACCGATACTGTTTCGCTTGAATTCGAGCCGGATTCGAGTCTGATATTCAATCTTTTTTCAGAAATACAGTATTCGGGCGACACCAGTACCGGCGACACATTGTTTACAGGTTTTGCAGAAACCTATTCCGACGACAGTATCAGTATCTTTTGTTTCAGGGGAGGTCCGCAGCGCAATATCTCATCGCGTGGAATTGTTTCGGGGAAACCGGTTGGAATCGATCAATCATGGAGTTTTGTCACCGAATATGATTCAACCGAAACGGAATTCGGAATCTGGGGTGGCGGAGCCGGGTGGACAGGCCAACCCTTGCTGATTTGCTGGGACACCGTACAAAAACAAAAGCTTGGTATTACCAATCCCGAATTTCTGAACAACGATGAGGCAATGGAACTCATCATCGGTTCGTTGTGTGGAAATATCTATTTTCTGGATGCAGCTACCGGAAAACCCACACGTGAGCACCTCAGCATTGGGAACCCGATAAAAGGAACTGTTTCGGTTGATCCGCGTAAAAACGGACTATTGTACGTCGGGCAAGGAATACAAGTCGGCGAAAAGTTCGGTGCCTATATTTTCGACATGTTTAATCAAAAAGAAATTCACTATCAACCCGGATATGACCATTTTGCCTACTGTGGCTGGGGTGCATTCGACAGCAACGCCACCATCGACAAGCAAACAGGAACGGTTTTCTGGCCCGGTGAGAATGGAATAATATACCGTTTTGTGAGCGAATTGTCCAGACCGGTCGGAAATCTGACAAAACTACGCTACCGCCACGACCATACATTTCGTCACGGGATAGAATCGGCCATGGCTGCTATCGGAAAATACGGGTTTATTGCCGACAACAGTGGTACCATACTTTGCATAAATTTACAAACCATGAAACCCGTGTGGAACATCGACAACTTTGACGATACCGATGCCTCCATTATGATAGATGAAGAGAAGCGCGGAAAATTTTACTTGTATACGGGCAACGAAGTCGACAAACTCGGTCCGGTACATGATTCATATTTCCGTAAATTAGATGCGGAAAACGGATCCGAAATCTGGCGCATCAGCCGCACTTGTCACGGCAGCGACCTCTATGGCAAGGTAAACAGCGGGGGCATGCTATCGAGCCCTGTTTCCGGAAAACATCTGGGAGCGCATCTGGTATATTGTCTTTTTGCCAGAACCGATGAAAAAAACCGCTCGGAACTGGTTGCCGTAAACAAAGCCACCGGAAAAGAGGCTTTTACAGTAACCCTCGATAACTATACCTGGTCGTCGCCTTCGGATTTTTACGATAACGAAGGAAATATCTATCTGTTTTTTGCCGATGTAAAAGGAAAACTCTACATTATTGATGGCCTTACGGGAGAGTTACTGGTTAGTAAACAAACCAACTTTTGTTTTGAGTCCTCGCCCGTGATTATCGACAACCATGTGTACATTGCATCAAGGGGAAAAAAGATTCTTTGCCTCGAAATTGATTGCGATTAACTTTCGCAATAACAACTGATTAACTACTTTTGTGTTTTACATAATTCATCTTTGATGGGAAAAACCTATATTGCAGGGATTGATATCGGCGGAACCGGTACAAAAATTGGTTTGGTTGACGAAAAAGGAAATATTGTTTCGCAAGCCACGATGCCTACCAATTGTGCGACAACAGCAAAAGAATTTGTTGAAACTGTCTGGAACAAAACGGTTGGGCTCGCGGGGAACTTAACTATTTCGGGCATAGGCATTGGAGCCCCCAACGGTAACTACTACAACGGTTGCATCGAAAACGCCCCAAACCTGCCATGGCGCGGACGAATTGAATTGTCGCGTATGTTCTCAGAAGTAAGCGGGCTTCGGGCAATTGTTACTAACGATGCCAACGCAGCTGCAATGGGCGAAATGAAATTTGGTGGTGCCAAAGGCCTCGATCACTTTATTTATATCACCCTGGGAACCGGAGTAGGATCCGGAATTGTTTCGGGTGGAAAAATGATTTATGGGCACGACGGAATGGCCGGCGAACTCGGACATACCATTGTTGTACCCGGAGGAAGAAGCTGTGGATGCGGTCGCCGGGGTTGCCTCGAAATGTATGCATCGGTGCGGGGTATTGTTTTCACCATGAATGAGCTAATGCAGGACAATCCGGAAGTTTCAGCACTGGAAACCACCGAAAACCTGCAGTCGAAACATATTTATCAGGCCGCAGTTAACGGTGATAAACTTGCACTGCAAGCCTTCGATATCACGGCATCGGTATTGGGAATAGCACTGGCCAATGCCGTTGCATTCTCAAGCCCATCGCATATTTTCATATTCGGGGGTCTGGCAAATTCGGGCGATATACTCATGCAACCCTTAAGGCGCTATTTCGAAGAGAATCTGTTGAATGTGTATCAGAATAAGGTTTGCATCGAACCCTCACTCCTCCCCGATTCGGATGCGGCAATTTTGGGTGCAGCGGCTTTAGCATTGGATGAATTATAAGTGCATTGCACGATTATTAACTGCCTCAGAATGTTTTTTGCTATATTTGCAGGCTAAATACTGGAATATGAAAAATAAGAATATTGTTGAAGATGAAATATTGTTGAACGCCATTAACGAAGCTATTCTCGATAAAAAAGGCCAAAACCTGGTGAACATCGATTTGCGTACTACAGGGTCAGCTGTGGCCGGCCATTTTGTCATCTGCAGCGCAAATTCTTCAGTTCAGGTGCGCGCTATTGCCGAACATGTGGAACGAAAAATACGCACCGACCTTCTCGAAAAAGCCTGGCATAGCGAAGGATATGAGAATTGCCAATGGGTTCTGCTCGATTATGTTTCGATTGTAGTTCATGTTTTCGAAAAGTCAAGCAGAGATTTCTACAGGCTCGAAACCTTATGGGCAGATGCCAAGTTTTCACACTTTGGCGAAGATGGTAAGCTTATTGTAACGAACTAATTTCGTTTAAATTTGTTAAAAAAGTAAAATTTTAAGTACTACATGGCAGACAATATGAATAAGGGTTTCAATTCGCAAAAACCTGAGAATCCACAGGGCGATAAAACCCCTAATAAACCGAAAATTGGGAATTACTGGATTTATATCGTTATTACCATTGCGCTGATAGCGTTCACTTTCATTGATTTTGGCCCTAAGGCAAAAAGCATTAACCGAAACAAGTTCGAAACCGAAATGTTGCGGAACAACGATGTGGCTAAAATAGTAATCGTTAACCGCGAACGTGTTGACATATACATTAAACCCGACAAATTGGCAGAAGAACGCTTTGCCGATTTGGGAAAAGGCATCTCTTCGCCATCGAAAACCGGGCCTCACTATTTTTTCATGATTGGAGATGTTGAAACATTCGAGCGTCAGCTTGCCGAAGCACAAAAAGATTTTGCCCCTGAGAACATTATAACAGCAGAATATAAAACCGAGCGGAATTATCTGGGCGAAGTGCTGGGATGGTTGCTACCCATTGCCATTCTGGTAGGGCTATGGATTTTCCTGTTCCGCCGTATGAATGGTGGCGGTGCCGGGGGAGGTCAGATTTTCAATATTGGTAAATCGAAAGCACAGCTCTTCGATAAAGAAAAACACGTAAACACCAATTTCAATGATGTAGCCGGACTCGAAGAAGCCAAGGTCGAAATCATGGAGATTGTTGACTTTCTGAAGAACCCGAAGCGCTACACCGAACTGGGTGGTAAAATACCCAAAGGAGCCCTGCTGGTTGGACCTCCGGGAACCGGTAAAACCCTGCTGGCTAAAGCCGTAGCCGGCGAAGCCAATGTACCGTTCTTCTCGATGTCGGGTTCCGATTTTGTCGAAATGTTTGTAGGCGTTGGGGCCTCGCGCGTGCGCGATTTATTCAAGCAAGCCAAGCAGAAATCGCCGTGTATTAT
>Ga0116149_1003969_pt1 | contig 14900 bp, 9 predicted proteins | sample AD_UKC057_MetaG_FD_89787 | JGI IMG/M metagenome (GOLD analysis project Ga0116149, IMG submission 89787) | Active sludge microbial communities of municipal wastewater-treating anaerobic digesters from USA - AD_UKC057_MetaG | ecosystem: Engineered > Bioreactor > Anaerobic > Digestate | place: USA... | reverse complement strand
GGATACCGGAAGTTCCTCAAACTGGCCGACGAATACGCCGAATCGGTCGCCAAACGGACGGAAATCTAGGGTGAACAGCCGATAACCCTGCCGAAAACCAAAAATTTAGATGCGTCGGCCCTGGCTTGAGTGCTTCCCGGCATTGCCGATCTCCGCCTTTCTGTGCTATGCTCGTTGCATCATGCGGGGGATGTTTGCCAGTTGGGGAACGGGGTTCATCACGGGCGCGCTCGTTTTCGGGACGTTTTCGTGGGCCGTGCACGCGGCGGAGCTGAGCGTGCCGGCCATCGCAACCTTCTCCGACGACACCTTGGTTGAAGGCGCAGCGCGCGTGATCGGGTCGCGCCCGCTAACTGTGGTCCTGTCGGGAGAGAACCGACAGCGCATGTTCACCCTCGCGGATCTAGTCTCGGTCGAACAGCTTGTTGAGCAGGCGGGCATGGAGCGTCCCTGGACCTTCAAAGAGGCCGGACGCCCTGAAAAGGTCTACCTCGAGGGCGAATATCCGCTCGTCAACTTCCTGACCCGCCTCACCCTGGTCAACGGCAGCGTCGTCACCGGACATGTGATCTCCGCCGCGCTGGAACTCAAGGGGCCGACGGGCAAACGGAAGATTTTTCTTCAGCGCCAGATCAAAGGGACGAAAACAGAGACGCTCAACGATCTGGTCTATCTCCGCACGCTCCGCATGCCGGCCGCAACGATCGCGGACGGTCGTTCAATCAGCGGACGCATCGAGGGATTCGGCACCGTGCTGTCGGTCACCGCGCTGGACACTGCGCGCGGCCATGTGCTGTTCGCTCATGTCGCCGACGGCGCGTGCTTTGATTTCGGGACGCTCCTGCCCGGACGCTACGACCTGTGCGTGCTGACCGACACGCACGCCTTGGCGGGGCTGTCGGATTCTGTGCCGCCCGAAGCAGACCGGGGCGCGCCGCTGCAAGAGGGCGACCCGGCCGCGATTGACGTAAAATTCCCGCTGGCGGACGACTTCTTCAACGACCGCTGGATCTTGCGCCTCGGCGGCAACCGCGCGTGCGCCAAAGCGCTGGTATACAAACGGCGCGCGGAATATTATGAGGCTGCGCGCTGGACGCCGGGCGGCTTTCTCTGGCATCTGGAGGTCTGGACGTGGCACTTCGCCGATCCAGACTGGAAGGTTGACCGGCGCCACATCCTCATTCGGCACAAGCAGAAGGGCGGCGAGCGCAACCGGACGCTCTTGCTCAGCGAGCGGCTCGGCGCCGTAACCCCCGGCACCCAACTCCATCTTCAGGCAAACGAGGCCCCCGATGCGACATGGCACACTGTACGCACTCTTGACTAAAGCGGCGCTTCACCGCCGTCTCAGTCTTTCGCTCCGGCTCGCGTTGCTCGCGGGCGCGGCGCTGCCGGTCTGGCTGCTGCTGCTCTGTGCGGCCGACAACCTTTTCACCCTGCCTCCGCGCTTGCGGAGCGTCTTGGCGTTCGGCTCGCTTGCCGTGATCGCGTCCGGCGTGGCGCATCTCGTCTGGCGCTTCGCCGTCCGTCCGTTCGATCCCGCGCGCACGGCCGTGTATCTGGAGCAGCGCTTCGGCATCGCCGACAACCGCCTGATCAATGCCGTGCATTTCGCGCGCAATCCCGAACTGCCGGGCGAGGTCAAGCAGGCCTTTCTGCAAACAGCGGAGCAAAGCTGCCGCCGCCTGCCGCTGCGCCATGTCTGGCAGCACGCGCGGCTGCTGCCGGCCTTCAAGCTGTTTGCCGCCAGCCTGCTGCTGTTCCTCGCCTACGCGATCCCGTTCGGCGCCCATGCGCGCAATGCGTTCCTGCGTTTTCTCAATCCGGCAACCTCGCTGACGCCCCTCAACACCACGCAGTTTTCCGTGACCCCGGGCGACACCGAGATCATCGAAGGGGTCCCCTGTCCGGTCCGCGCGACGGCCAGCAAATTCGAGCGTCCGGTCTCCGGTCTGGACATCGTGGTGGATGACGGCGGCACCCCCCTGCTCTATCCGATGCGCGCAGAGGGCGACGGCTTTGCATTTGATCTGCGCGACCTGTCGCGCGACACCCGCTACGCGCTGAAGAACGGCCACGACCGCAGCCGCTGGTACACGGTTGCCATCGTCCGCCGGCCGCGTCTGGACGGGTTCACGCTGACCGTCACGCCCCCGGCCTACACCGGCGAAGAGCCCTTTGCGCTCGAAGCGTCCACGCGCGAGGCGTCGCTGCTGACCGGCTCGCATGTGCGGCTCCAGGCGGGTATCAAAGCCAGCGAGCGTGTCGTCTTCTTGCGCGACGGCCACCCCGTAGCGCCGGAGGCCTCCGACGCGCCGGATGAACGCGCGTTCACGGTCACCGCCGACACCGACCTCGCGCTGGATGTCACCGACGCGCGCGGTCTCACCCACACCGGGGTCTGGCAGTGCCGCTTCACCACCGTGCCGGACGCGCCGCCCGAGGTGCGCCTGCTCAACCGCGAGCTGAACATGCAGGCCGGCATCGGACAAACCGTGCCGCTCAGCATTGAAGAGCGCGATGATTATGGCCTGACCGCGATGGAAGTCTTCACCGTGCGCAACGGAGAGGAGACCGTTCTGAAGCGGATCGACTACCGCGCGCGTTCGCGCACCCGCACCGAGGCGTGCATCATACCGGTGTCGGAAGACCTTTTTTCCCGCAATGCCAGCTATAAACTCTGGGTACGCGTTTTCGACAACCACCAGCCGGCCCAATCCGGCACCGTGCTCACGCCGCTCACGCTGCACGTGGCCGACCTTGCCAAAGCGCCGCCCGCAGGCGACGCCGATGACCCGCACATGCAGCTCTTCGCCGCCCTGCACCAGGCGCACGACCAGCAGAAAAGCCTTCGCGACTGGGTCGCCGCGCGCGTCGAGCACGACCGGCGCGAACGGGTCAGTCCAGAACTCCAGAAACGACAGGCGGAGGTTCACGGGCGCCTCGCTCAGGGCGTGACGCTCGCCGACAGCCTGTACCGCCGCGCGAAGCTGAAGAAAGGGCTCTACGACAGCGTCGTGGCGCTCAAAGAGGCCCACGCCGACCCGCTCATGCGGCTAATCCCGGTCGTCGCGGGACTTGATGATGCGGGACGGCAGGCCGGGCTCAACGGCATTGTGATCAAGCAGACCGAACTGGTGACCGCGCTGCAGCGTATCTTGGGCGCGGTCAATCGGGACAAAGCGCGGGCGGATCTCCAGCAGGCGCAGCTTGAGAACGAGGCGCAGGACCAGAAACTGGCCGAAAAACTCGAAGCGCTCAAGAAAGACCTCTCGGCCTTCAAGGACGAACAGCGGAAAATCATGGCGGATCTGGAGGCGATCGATAAAAAGGAGCCCGAGGACTGGACCGAGGCCGAAGAGAAGCTGCTGGGCGAACTGGCCGCGCGCCAACAGGATTTCGCCCGCCTGTTTCAGGCTGCGTTCAACGATCTCTCCAAAGTCGAAAATCAAGACTTCTCCAATTCGGCGATGGCGGACGAGCTGATCGAAATGATCGAGGAGCTGCAGAAGTCAGGCGCCGCGCTGGATCGCAAGCACATTGAGATCGCGACCGTGAACGAAGAGTTGCTGGGGCAGCAGGCCGAGCGGATCGAGGCCAATCTGGAGCGTTGGCTCTCCGATTTCAAAGACTTCATCAAGTGGAACGGCGAGGAGGGCGGCATCTTCCCGGACGTGCCGCTGCAGGACCTGCCCGAGGAGCTGACCGACATCATCGGCGAATTGATCGACGACGTGAGCGACATGGAGGATGTGGAAGATTCGACAGGCTCCTCGCTCAGCGCGATGGACGACGGGTTGGGCTGGGGCGTGAGCGACGGCAACATGGACAACATGTCGGCGCGCGGTATCACCGGCAACGTCATGCCCAACAACAACGAGGTGGGCGGTCGTTCCGGCGAGGGGCGCTCCGGCAAGTCCACCGGACAGTTTGTCGAGAAAGAGGCAACCGGCAAGGGCGGGCGCGACACGCCGACGCGCCTCGTGCAGTCGCCGTTCGAGAAAGGCACGGTCAAGGACACCTCCAAAGATCCGCAGGGCGGCGCCACCGGCGGCGGCAAGCAATCCGGCCTGGGCGGCGATGGGCTGCGCGGCATCACCCCGGATCAGAAACCGGACGTGCAGCAGCGCCTGCCGGGCCAACAGGCCGAGCTGAAACAGAAGGCCGAGGCCCTGCTGCGCGAGCTGAACGTGCGCAATCTCCCGACCGGCGATCTGGAAGAAGCCGTCAACAAAATGGAGCTGATCCAGAAGTTCCGCTCTACCGGCCAGGGCCTTCAGGCGCGCCAGGTGCAGAGCGACTTGCTCAGCAACCTGAAAGACGCGCAGGTGATCCTGAACACGCATGCGCGCGGCGGCACCGAACAGAGCGGCGCGGCGGTCCGCCGTGCATCCACCTTCCGCTATCAGGGCACCGAACCGACACCCGAAGGATATGAGGAGAGCGTGGACGCCTATTTCCGCGCCCTAGCTGACCCGGACACAGGAGAGTGAACCCATGCGAATGACACCCCTGTTCTGCACCGCGCTGCTGGCCTGCGCCGCACGGTCGACAGCCGGCGAAAACCTGATCAAGAACGGCAGTTTCGATGAAGGCGAGCGCGCGGCCGCGCATTGGGAGACGGCCAACGGGCTCACGACTTTTTTCATGACGGAAGAGGGCCGCGGCCGGATCGTCAAGATGGACACCAGCGTCGACCGGCAACAGGCGCTCGCGTGGCACAAGGCATTCGCCACCGACCCAACGCTGCCCCCGCCGGCCAAGGTGCCGATCGCGGCGGACAGCTACGGCAGCATCGGCGGCAACGAAGGGGTGATGCTGGATTCCGAGCTGATCGACTGCGTGCCCGGACAGGACTACCGGTTGACCGCGGACTTCAAAGGTGCGGGCAAGCCCTTCGTCTGGATCAAGGGCTTCCTGTGGCATCCGACGCGCAAAACCTGGGTGGACGGGTATCAGACCCGACTCGAGCCGGCCCGCGTCAGCCCGGACGCGTGGAGCACCTTCTCGATCGGCTTCAACCCCACCGTCCGATCCCCGCGCATCCAGAAGTTTAAAGTCAGGCTCTACGCTTATTGGCCGAACGGGCTCTACTACTTCGACAACATCCGCGTCGAAGCCATCGCACCGGACGAGATGCAGCGGCTCATCAGGTTGCGCGACGGCAAGTGAGCAGTCCATCAGTAACCGAGCTTCTTTTGGATCAGGCTTTCAGCCAAGGCGGTGCCTTTGGGCGTCAGCCGGCCGTTCGACACCAGCGGCTCGCTGAGTCCGGCCGTCTGAAAGGCGGTAAAGAGGTCGACCGTTTCGACGCCGTGGGCATCCGCGACGCGCACCACCGTCTCGGCATGGCGTCGCGCCTCCGCCGCGTGCGGGCAAGGCGTCGCGCCAGGCTGGCAGCCGCAACCGGGCATGACATCAAATGCCGGCGGCACGACCAGCACCACGCGCGGGCTACCGCCGGCCGGGCTGGCGAGCAAGCCGGTCAGGGCGGACAGACGGCGCTCAAAGCCGCCGGAGCCCCCCTCGCGGCTGAGCGCCAGCAGCGACGGGGCAACCACTGCCGCCGACGCCGGCATGACGCCGTTCAGCGAGGCGAGCGGCAACAACAGGGACATGCCAGAGGCGGCCTCGTGTTCCTCAACCGCCTGCAGATCCAGTACCCGCCAGGGCCGCGCGTCGCCGGCCCCCGCGGAAACGTCATAGATGAAGCCGTCGAGCAGCACCACGCCGTTCGTCCCTGAAAGGGCGGCCGGCACTTCGACCGGATCGCCGCGCGACGCTTTGGAGGCGACCAGCACGACAAAATCATCGCCGCACTTGAGCGTCTCGCCGGACACCGCGTCCGGCAGGCAGGCGAACGGCTCGCGCAGGAAGCGCGCCGCGCCGCGGTTGATCTCGACGCCGTGGTGGCGCAGCGACCAGGCCAGCCGCGCCAGCGAACCGGCTTCCGTTTCGTCCAGATAGACGCGAGCCCATCCCTTGTCAGTCAACAGCCGTTCCACGCGATTGGTTCGTGATCCATCGGCGCGTTCGATATCGCAGACCAGCTCATACGGCAAGCCGTCGGCCGCCGTGGTGCGAATGCGGATGATCGGATGTACCCGGTCATCGGAGTAACAGGCCGCGGGAATGCCGGTGATGCGCGTCGAGACCTGCGCTTCCGACCATACCGGGCCTTCATACGCCAAAATCGTCTCGTAGCTGGCTGTTTCGCCGCTGGCCGCCAAGGCGGTGACCGTCACACCGGCCGGCAACCGGCTTTTTCTGAAAACTGCGGACACCGCCTCGCCCGCGCCCAGCTCATCCTGGCAGGCGGCGGACTGCCACCGCGCCGTGTGGTTCGTACCCCAACAGGACGAGCCGTCCTTCAGGATAAAGGGCACAAACACCTCATCGACCCCGGCAAAGCGGTAGGCCGCGCCGCTTTCGGCGGTCGCAAAGGGGTGCACGATGCGGTCGAGCGTCTCCCAGCGGCCCTCGCGCAAGTCGCCGCCGGTCAGCATGACCATGTTGGTGGCTGCGCCCGGCTCGCCCGAACGTTTCCAGGCCATCCCGGTATCGATCTCCTGACGGCAGACCGTACGCACTTGCAGACGGCGCAAGCCGGGCTCGAGCGGCACATCCTCGCCGGAGGTCCACTTGTCATACGGCTGATGCGCCGGATGTTCCAAGACCGGCCGGCCGTCAACCAGCAGCCAGGCGGGCGCCACGCCGGCCAAGCCGAACCGGTATTTGCCGCCGGAAGGCACCACCAGCCACGTCTGCAGGTCGACCAGATGGTTTTTGCGCGTCCAGTCACCGCGGTACCACTCCTTAAAGGTGGCGGGCAGCTTGGTTGCGTCGCTCACCGTGAACCAGACCGGGCGGCCGTCGACGCGCGTCTCCAACATCTGCACGTCCGCCAGCGAGCGCGGCAGGTCCATGCCGGCCGTGCGCTGGGCGCGGCCACGCAACGGCGCGGGATCCACAAGGGCAGGCGGGCCGGGCTCGGCCAGCCGGTCACCCGGCACCGCGTACAGCTTGACCATTTGCGTGCGTTTGGCGCTGCGCGCGTCGACCAACACGGTCACCTGGCTGTCGTCCGACCAGACCACGCGCGTCGGGGCCTCGTTGGTCGAAACATACGCGCGCACCGCGGCCATCGGCCGGTCTCCTACCCGCGCAGGCAGGCGCGCCAGAAAGAAATCGTCCTGATCCTTTTCGACGATCAGCCGCGCCGGGGCCTCCGCCACGTTCCAGGCCGGGCGCGCCTTCAAATCACGCGGCGCCTGCGCCGCGGCGACGGTCACGCACATTGCCAGGCCACACACCCAAACAAGACAAGCCAGATGCGCATCCGGTAGGGCGGTCTCGCCGAGACCGCCGCGGACGCCTCGGCGAGGCGTCCCTACCAGACGCGCTTTAGCGTTTGCGTCATAACCGCTTGCTCTGCGTTTCATGCAACGCACCCCTGCACCGTGTTCACCCCGCCGTCTGTCTACTGCTGTATCCATGCCTGCCGATCCGGCGACGTGAAGCCGCCCGGATTCCCTCGCTTTCCGAACAAAAAATCAACCTGCGCCCTTGCCGAAACACCGCCGCTTTTGGCATGATTTCTGCGTTTCACTAACGGAATGGAACGCCGCCACATAACTCACGCCTCTTTGAACCTCGCTCGTGCGCTTCGGGCTCACCGCCTGATTAGATCGCAGGCATCATGCCAATCGCGGTGCGCTTTCACCCTGATCGAGCTTCTGGTGGTGATTGCGATCCTCGGAATTCTGGGTTCCGCGCTCGTGGTCTCGGTGCAGTCCGGCTATAAGCAGGCGCGCCAGGCCAACTGCAAGTCCAACCTGCGGCAGTTCGGCGTGGCGCTGACCATCTACCGCGGCGAGCATGACAACCGCACGCCGGACTGGCTCTCCAACCTCTATCCGGAGTATGTCGACGACCGGGCGATGTATGTCTGCCGGGCCGACAGCAACGGCGGGCGCGACCGGGTAAGGCCCGAGGATTTCGTCGCCGCAATCCGCGACAGCAGCGCGCTGGACGCCAACAAATTCCGTGACAACGAAAGTAACTCGGACAACACGCGCAACCGTGCGGTCGAATGTTGTAGTTATTTTTATGAGTTCTCGATCGCCTCTCCGGGGTGGGGAAAAGACCGTTTCTGGCCTGAGGGCGACTATTCAACACTGAATGCCTACAAGAACGCGCAACTGACCTACGGTGACGAGAACAGCGGCAAAGATTCCGCCGGCAACCCCCTGCCGTACAGCGCGTCGCGCATCCCGATCATCCGCTGTTATCACCACTGGCGCGACATGCGGCTTTATGGTGTCGCCTATGTCGACCGCTCCAGCCGCCGTGCCACGAAGCAGTACATCACCCTCAACGTGGCTTACGCCGGCAATGTTTTTGTCGGGCCGCCCTGGTGGGAAGGCACGATCCATCCAGGAGAATCACGCGATTGACCCTTTGTCACGGGCGCGGCCTGCCGCGTCCGGTATGAACGAACACCGAAACAACGCACGCTTATGAAAAACATCGCTTACCCTGCATCCTGCATCATTCTGGCAACCGCGCTGGCCCTCGTTGTCGGGTGCACCAGCCAGCAAGCCCCCTGGTTCGGCAAAGGCCCGGCAGAGTCGGAGCCGGAAGTGGCCGAGGCCGAGCGCCTGTTCGAACAGGGCTACCTGCGCTCTTTCATCGTGGCCAGCGTGGCGCCTTCAACCAACGCGGCGGTCAATGCCGGTCTGCAAGACCTCCAGAGCCGCGTGGCCCGCCGCCTTTCGCCCGAGGTGCTGGAGGCCGAGCGGCTCTTCGAGAATGGCCAACGGCAGGAGGCGCTGGCCGCCTGCACCGCGCTGGCCGCGAAAACGCCTGACGCCGTGGGCCTGCCCCAGTTGCGCGCCCGCATGACGCGCGATCTCTCGCCAGCGGTAGCCGCCGCCGAGGAACTCTTCTTGGCCGGCAAGACGCAGGAGGCGATCACCGCCTGCATCGATATCACGCGCAAGGACCCAGAGGCGGTGGGGCTCGCCGACCTGCAGCGCCGCATCAACCTGCGCCTGGCCGAGGAGCGGCTGGCTGCCGCCAACAAAAAGGCCGAGGCCACGGTCGACCTCAGCTCGGCCGACGCCCTCGGTTTCGCCTCCATGCCGCAACGCTACCGCCAGAAGCAGCACGTCATGGGAGAAACCAACGTTGTCGTCACGCCGCTCACCGGGATGCAGAAAGCGCTGCAGGAGCCGATCAGCCTGACCCTTGACAACGCCGATGTCAACGCCATCATCGCCGAGATCAAAAAATCCACCAACATCAACTATATCGCCGATAGCGAGATCGTCAGCACCAAAAAGATCACGGCCCGTTTTGACAACACGCCGCTCATCGAGATGCTGGAGTACTTCGACAAGAACCTCGACATCAGCTTCTCGGTCTACAGCAATCTGGTCTGGATCACCCAAAAGGAACCGCCCGCGGCCGGCGTGCCGCCCATGAAGACCCGCGTCTTCCGCCTGCGCAAGGGAATGGTCGGCTCCGAACTCGGCAAGTCCGCCCAAGGGGTTTCACTCTTCAAGGGACCGGAGGAGCGCGGCAGCGGCGGCTCCAACAACCAGCAGCAAGAGCAGCAGCCGGGTGCCGAACCCAAGGTCGGCCTGCTCGAAGCCATCGAGCGTTTCGTGCCGCAGCCAGAGGGCGCGGACTTCATCTTCAACGACAAGGTACACGCGCTGATCGTCAAGAACTCACTGGAGAACCTCGCGCTGGTTGAAGAGCTGATCGCGGCAATGGACCTGCGCCCGCTGCAGGTGCTGATCGAAGCCCGCTTCATCACCACCACCGTCACCGACCTGCGTGAACTCGGCATCGAGTGGCTGATCGACAACCGCGGCACCTCTCAGTTCGACCCCGGTTCGCTCGGTGCCTCAGACCCGTGGCAGCGTGGCGGCACCAAGGTCACACCGGTCCGCAGTGACGTGATCTCTGGCGTTTTCAGCGGTGTCGGTGACGACGGGAGCGGCGGCGCCAGCCTCGCCTATCAGTTCCTTCTGGGAGACACCGCGCTCAAGGCGGTTCTGAACGCGCTCGAAAAAACCGGCGACAGCCGCACGGTGGTGGTGCCGCGCGTGACCACGCTCAACAACCGCGAAGCACGTTTCCGCGTGGGCGAGGACACCTCTTACTTTGAGGAGGTGGAGACCGACATCATGACCAGTGGCGGCTACAACAACAGCGATTCGCGCGACAACGTCACCTATGACTATGATCGCCCCACGATCGTGGAGACCGGCTATTCCCTGATCGTGACGCCGAGTGTCGGTGCGGACCTCTCGGCCATCAACATGGTGCTCCGTCCCGAGATCAGCTCCATCAAGGAGTGGAAAAAGTATCGCCTCAGCAGTCTGGACAGCGCCGACAATGTGGAAAACGAGCCGGCCATCGAAATCCCTATCATTTCGCGCCAATACATCGAGACTGAAGCCGTTGTAAGAAGCGGCGAGACGGTTGTGCTCGGCGGCCTCGTGGATGCCAGCAAGAACCAAGACACCTCGGGAACGCCCTGGCTCTCCAAACTGCCCTTGCTCGGCTATCTTTTCAAAAACGAGGATAAGAACGAAACCACGAAAAACATCCTGATTTTCGTGACCGCGACACTGATCAGCGACAAGGGCGAGGAGCTGATCCCGCTGAACGACTTCGAGCGCTACGGACTCGACGTGCCAGCCGGCGCGCAGGTACCCGACATCCTCAAAACCCCCAATCCCCAATAAACGCTCAATGTTCAACTCCCAACGCTCAACTTTCAACTTGTAACCTGTAACCAAAAACCAGAAACCATGTCTCGCACCAAACAGATGATTGCCCTTGATGTCGGCTCCCGTTCCGTGCGGGCCGTCTGGGTGGGCATTCGCGGCGGCCGGCCGGCCGTGACGCGCGCGGAAACCTTCTCCTTGCCGATGGACGAGGACGATCCGCACAAGCTGATCGCCGCCTGGGTAGACAAGCTCGGGATCGCGAAGCAGTTCTGCGCGGTTGCCCTGCCGGGCTCGCAAACCGTCTTCCAGAGCGGGCGCATCATGCACAACGACCCGCGCTCGCCCGAGCAGGTCGCCGCGATGGACATCGCTCAGTTCAACGAGATGGCCGGCGACGAGATGGCGCATGACGTCTTCGCGTTCGACACCCCCTTCGAAGCTGGCGTACGGCGCTACATCATGTCGATGGCGCGCCCCGCCTCGATCCAGGAGGTCATCCAGGCGACGCGCCGCAACCACCTGCGCCCGTCCGATCTGATCGCCGCGCCGGTCGCGCTCTATAACGCGATGGAAGAGTTCGCGGGCCCGCATGAAGAGCCCTACTGTTATGTGAGCATCGGCCATGCGCAGACCGAAGTCGCCGTCGGCGTCAGCAACGGGCTGCTCTTCGCGCGTTCCCTCGCGGCGGGCGGCAAGCTCTTCACGGATGCGGTGGCCCAGTCCACCGGCCTGCCGGCCGTGCAGGCCGAGGTGCGCAAACATGTCGATTGCGGGCTGCGCGAGAGCGACGCCTGCTGCGAGCCGCTGCGCCTCGCCGCCGACCGCTGGGTCTCGCAGTTCAACGCCTGCATGGGCGTTTATCGCAGCCAGTTCCAAGACCGGAAGTTCACCGTCGCGCGTATCATCATCACCGGCGGCGGCGCCCAGCTCAAGGGACTCAAGGAGTATCTCGCCGCTAAGTTGTTCCTGCCGGTCCAGCACGTCACGGAGTTGCCAGATATCGACGGCGGCTATAAGCCGTATGCGGGTGTTTACGACATGGCCTTTGGCCTCGCGATCTCCGCGATGGAACAGGGCAAGACCACGCTCTCGCTGCTGCCGGGCGACCTCAAAGACGAGGTGGTATTCCGCGAAAAGAAACCGTGGTGGATTGCGGCCGCCGTCTTTCTGACCGGCACCATGGCGCTCTACTCCGCCACCGGCGTCTACCTGTTGAAGCGCGACGGCGCGTTATTGGACGCGGAGCGCGACCAGCTCCGACGGCGCGAGCAGATCGACAAGCGCATCCAAGAGTTTCGCGCGATGCAGGCGATCACCACAACCAACGCCCAGCCGATCACCGGCCTGTTGATCAACGGGCCGCTGGCGCGCGAAGTGATGACGCTCGTCGCCCAGACCGTGGACCCCGAGGACTGGATCACGCTGTTCTGCGACGAGAAGATCTACAATCCGAAAGAGCAGGATCTGAACACCAAGGCCGACACGCCCCAGGCGGCCGTGCGCAACCCGTTCTCGCTCTTCCGCACGCTGCGCCCAACAGCGGCCGCGCCGACGACGGCCGACAAAAAGGAACCGCCGCCGCGCAAGGACCTGGTTGATCCGCTCTCGGCCGTCTTCATCGCGGAGGGTTACACCTCCAACCCGAGCCTGAAAAGCGTCAGAGAGATGATTGAACGTCTCAAGACCTCGCCCGACATCGTGCGGGTCGACCTGCGCAGCGACGACCAGGTGCTCGCCCCAACCGGCATCCCCGAGCTGGAGGGCGAGAAGCTGCCCAATTTTAGACGTTTCGTTATCGAGATCGAGGTGAAGCGCCCATGAAGAAGTGTTACACGTTACAAGTTACAGGTTACAGGTTATTGGTTAAGGGTTCCTGTTTTCTTGTTAGACGTAACCCGTAACCTGTAACTTGTAACCAGAAACCAGAAACCCTATGTCCTTCTCCAACCTCCATATCCAATCAGCCTTTCGGCTGTTCTCGACGGAGCGCGCGCAAGTCGTGCTGATCATGCTCTTCATCGTGGTCAGCGCGTTCTGCACGGTCCGTTTTGTTGTGGTCCCGCAGCGCGAAATGGCGGAAAACAACCGGATGGTGCGTGAGCAGCTTGAAGGCAGCCGTTACGCGAACCTCTCGATCGCCAACATGCAGACCATCGCCGATCATGAGGCTGCGGTGCTCGGCCAGCTTTCGAACGAGTGGTCCCGCATCGCCGAGCGGCTCTCCGCCTTCCCCAACCAAACCGTCTTGCGCAATACCGCGGTCAACCGGATCGATTACAAAGTTGAGCTGTACGAAATCCGCCAGCGCCTCCAAGAGAAGTCCGGCGAGCTGAAGATCCAACTGCTGCCGGTCGAACTGGGTCTTGACGAAACCGTCACCAGCGGCGAGGCGGTCCGCACCCGCATGCTTCAGCTCAAGGCCGTCGAGAAGCTGGCTGACCTTGCGCTGGACCGCCAGATCCAGCGCCTGGTGGAGATTTATCCGCTTTCGCCGGTCGCGCACACCGATAAAAACGGGACGCGGATCTTCGAGGAGTTTCCGGTCCGGATGGAGTGCGACGTCGACTTCGAACACCTTTACACTTTTTTCCAATCCGTATTTGAAGAGAACCAAGTCTTCACATTCCGAAATGTGCGTATTGAATCAGGCCCGACTTTCGATTCGAAACTGCGCGTGAAAGCGATCCTCTCCGCATTGTTATTCGAATAACGCGGGCGGAGCCCGCAACCCAATTTGGTCTCACACAAAGGCACAAAGGACACAAAGGTTTTTTTATGGCATACCATTCCCCTTCGTGGCCGTCGTGCCTTCGTACGAGAATGAACTTGTTTTTTATTGTGTTTGTTGGTTCTTAAGGTACCTAAAGGATTGGACATGGACAAACTTTGGAAATGGATCATGCACCTGAACGCCAAGGCCTTCTGCCTGTTTGCGGTCTTGGCTTTTTTCGCCGTGGCCGCTTGGTGCGCGTTCAAGTATCTGACCCCCGCCGAGCCGTTCAAGGACGGCGGCGCCCGGCCGCCTGAGTTGCCCGCCCCTTGGGAGATCGGCACGTTGGCGTTCGTATCGAACCAGCTTGCGTCTGAAACGCTTTCCATCCCGACCGATCCCTTCCGTCCGACTCTGGAAGCGATCTTCACCAACGAGACCGAACGGGTGGCCTTTATCAAAGCATTGCGCGCCGCCCAGGCCGCCGCTGCAGGTCTGGGCGGAGGTGCAGCCGGCGCCTCCGACAAGAAAGAAGATCCCTTCGCGCACCTGCGTAAAAAGACGGCGGTGCCAGACGGCCTGGTGGGCCCCAACGGCCAGCCCATGGTGGTCCCCAAGCTCTCATTCCTCGGCTTCATGAAGCGGCCCGACGGCCAGCAGGCTGCCATGTTCCATGACTCTGTCGAAAACACAACGTTCTTCTATGAGTCGGGGAAGCAAGTTCGGGGCGTGGATATTGTCAGCGCCAACATCAACGAGGCTGAAATCCGCTTCCCGGACGGCACCTCGCGCAAGCTGGAGATCGGCGGCACCGTCGAACTCGCGCCAGAGCCTGCCAAGGCGCCGCCGCCCAAGCCGGCTGGCAAACCGGCTGTCGGAAAGCCTGCGCCTGCTGCGGCAAAACCTGCTGCCGCCGCTAAACCCGGCGCGGCCGCCAAGCCCGCGCGCCCGGAAAAACCCGGCGCCCGTCCGCAGCGCGGAAAGCCCAACCCCCAGCGCAAGGCCTTCCAGTGACCGTATTACTCAGAAATCCTGTCGTCAGTACCCCGCGCCTCTGCGTCTTCTGCGTTAAAAACCTCTCCCTCCTTCTTCCTTCCTCCTTCTTCCCTATTTCTGCGTCTTTGCATTTAAAACTTCAACCCCATTGACTACTCATGCCCGATATCCGTTACTACTCCGATGAACTGTTGGTCGAGGTCACCCAGAAACTCGTCGAATGCGGCCTGCTCACCCTTGACAAGCTCGGCGAGATCCAAGGGCGCGCCGCCTTGACGCTCCAAGGCGTCGACCGGTTGCTGATCCAAGAGTCCATCGTCAATGAAACCGATCTGCTCAAGGCCTTCTCCGAAGCCAGCGGCATCCCGTTCCACAACATCGGCGATTTCAAGATCGAGCAGGAGGCCATCGACAAGGTCACTGCCAAGGTTGCCCTGCGCCACCGCATC
>Ga0116149_1003966_pt1 | contig 14906 bp, 7 predicted proteins | sample AD_UKC057_MetaG_FD_89787 | JGI IMG/M metagenome (GOLD analysis project Ga0116149, IMG submission 89787) | Active sludge microbial communities of municipal wastewater-treating anaerobic digesters from USA - AD_UKC057_MetaG | ecosystem: Engineered > Bioreactor > Anaerobic > Digestate | place: USA... | reverse complement strand
TCGTCCATAGTAAAACCTTTACGGATATATTCATTGAGCCGTTTGGTTGCCCAAATACGAAATTGTGTACCCCTTTGAGATTTCACCCTGTAACCAACAGAAATAATTACATCGAGATTATAGCCGTTGACTTCGACTTCTTGGGTTTTTCCGGGTATAGCTCCATGCTGAGTGGTTATTCGGAATTTCCGAACAGCCACTTTTTCATCAAGTTCACCCTCGCTAAAGATATTTTTGATATGTTCATTGATAGTTGATTTTGCTTTTCCAAAAAGCAATGCCATCTGCTCCTGCGAAAGCCAGACGGTTTCGTCTTCAAAGCGGACATCAACCGAAATTTTTTCATCTTCGGTCTTAAATAGAATAAAAGAGGATTGGTTGTTATTTATCATGGCTATTTTCTCCCCGTACTCTATATTTCTTCGTTTACTAATCTTGCCCCTCATTTGTTTTAACGCACGAACGCGAGAAGGGGGTCTTAAATCATTCTATCATTGGCTTAATCATACTTTCAATAAATTCAATCTCTTCATTTGTTAAGTTATACTTTGAGTATAATTGTTTATCGATTTCTTGAATTGATTTACTCCAATCTATATCTGAATAATTTGTAAAATTCTGATTTGGGACAAATATATATGTTTTTGAAGTACCATGATGACTTGCTTTGGCAAGACTATGAGTAAATCTTGCAAATTTAGATTTGAAATATTTACACATATTATTTGCTGAATCTATATCTAATGATAAACCAATACCAAATACAATATAAGTTTCGGTACATATAGTACCTACATCGCCAATGAAAACATTAAGGTTGTCGTCATTTAATTCTGTTCCTATATTATTTGTATATGGTGCAAAAACTTTTACTTTATCTATCAGATATTCATTTTCTGTTACTAAACTTTTATCTACATAACATATTTTTCTCCCTCTTGCATAACAAGTTATTAAATTCTTTTTATTTTTTCTCGGTGTTATAAATATTTGTTCATTATTAGTAATATTTCCTTCAATACCAAAGGGTTTCCTTGAGGATATATAATTTTTAAATGAATCAAAATCAAAATGTGAACAAATTTTATTTAGCATTTCAACTGCAACATTATGGCGAATAAGTATGTCAGAACCTTCTGTTTTTAAACTTCGACAAAAACAAGTTGGAATAAGATTATCTTTGTAGGTACACATCTTTGTTAAGTCTTTAGAGTTATCATAAGATTTATCCCACAACAAATAACAAATTCCACCTCTTAGATTTATATTTTTAAAAATTAATTCAGGTTCTAGAAAATCATGTAATTCAGATATATGAATATCATTCAGCATTTCATCCCGAAAAGAATCTAGCCCCTTACCACCTGCATACCATTTAGTTGGCATAATCATAGATATATAATTGGGGCTTAAACTCTTTGCAGCATCCATAAATTTATTATAAATAGGAGATGCACTATTTTTGTTAGTGCCTTCATCTTTTTGCTGATAAGGTGGATTTCCAACTATTACATCAAATTTCATGGAAGTATTGTTTATTTTTATTGTTTCGTTTTCTATCAAATCATTCTCCTTTATTAAGTCGTAAGAGGTATAATTTTGCTCTATATGACTCAAATCTAATTCTAAAAGTGTATATACTTTTCTTGTGAATTCATAAGCAATATTAGAAGTAGGAATGGAATAGAATTTATTTGCTACATCCCTCCCATACTTCTTATAAACAGAATACACAAATTCACCTTGTTTTGCCGCGATATCAATTAAAAATGTTTTATTATTTATTGCATCATCAGGGATTGCATTTATTAGTTTATCAGTTACAATTCCAGGTGTTACAATTTCAGAATCAGATAATCGACTAAATTTTTTCATTGCATTGCTAGCCCTTTCTATCGGTGCAATAGTTAAATCATTTGCCAATGAATTTACATTTTGAATTTTATAATCTAATTCGCTTAAAACAAATGGATTTATATATTTCTGAAATAATTCGAGAGTTTCTTTATTAAGTGACAAATGATATGCAATACGATTATTAACTGTATTGATTGCAATTTGACTTATTATCTCTTGAAGTGATTTAACCCTAGAATCAGTTAAAAAAGAAAAAAACAAAATGCGTGCATAATACATAGCAAACTGACCCCTATAATCATTGACTGTTTTTTCGTCAGATGAGTTCGTTGCTATTTCATCTTCTTTTTCACTTACCTGGTCTTCATTATCTGGAGAATCTTCAATTTCCAAATCATCGCCTTCACCTTCTGAAGGAGAAATTTCAATACCTTGTCTAGAGCCAATTTTTCCTTGTTTTTCAATTTCAGCCTTTATTTCATCAATTTCTAATAATGAGTAGTCTATGGAAATCGATTTCGCTTCATCTAAAACACTTCTTTCACTTGAATACTTTCTAACAGCGTCTAAAATATCTGCAGGTTGTATTTGAACCATTTTATTATTGTTCATAACAATGATTGGAGAGACTTGTAATTCTTTTTTTATCCGTTCTTCAAGTTCGGTGTTTCCGTTTGATTCGGTATTTACATTGTAGATTTGCGATTTGTGTTCCTGCATTTGAAACATACGATTTGGATTGAAATCTACTAATAATGTTTGAGGCTTCATATTGTACTTTACATTATCGCCATCTGGTTCTTTATATTCTTTAAGGAACTGACTTTGTAGCCTGAAAATGGCTTGGTCGTACTCTTGTGGGGAAGCCGTATCTTTTAAGTACAACATTGTATCCCATTGGGGAACAGTGCTTCCTGTAAGCATTCTATTTACCGTTAAGGTAATGGTTTTCTTATTTTCACTTTCACATATACTTATTCTTGATTTTACTGACTGCGTATCATTGTATAAACGCTCATTTTCTATACCGGAAATGTTAATAATTTCATAAGAGCTTAAATTTTTAAATTGTTTGGATTTAATTAATTCTTCAAGAGCATCACAAGAAGCACGGTATGGTAGAACACAAACAATGTGACGACACATTTTCCCATCTTTGAGTTTATTATAGTCCAAGAAACTTAATAAGTTTTCATCTTCTTGTGAACCATCAATAACATTTAATAGATCAACGATTTCTTGTTCATGGATAAACTTTTTATGAAGTTTATTTTCACTATCTATAAGTATAGATTTCGGTTTTAATAATTCTGAAAAAGCATAGGTTACACCATTGTTTTTAAGCTCTTCCATTTTTTTTCTTGAAGACTCATTGGGATTAAAAGCGAATCTTATCATTTGAGGAAAGCCATAATAAGGATTATCCCACTCTTTTACATCATCCTTTATTAAATTTTCTTCATTCCATTTTTCTAAATCTTCTGCAATATTTGTGAATTGGTAAAATGCTATTATATCATCTTTAGTAAATTCACTATTCATTAGAATTCGATAAGGAGTACCAGAAAGGTGTATGCGAATCTTTGAGTTTATAGTTTTGGTCGTTTTTTCTAATATATCAAGTGATTCATCATTAAGTTTTTCCTCACTTGTTCTTTCCTTTGCAGAAAAATCTTTTAATACCTTACCATATTCTGAAGCCCTAGCGCCAAAATGAGTTTCGTCGATGAGCAGCAAGTCAATTTGGTTTGCAAAAACTTCCTTGTGTTTTTCTTTTATTGAATTCCCTTGCAAGTCTTGTAGAGTAAGGAATAAAGCTACTTTTTTATTTGCACTAATGTTTTCTTTAATAAAAGATTCGTTTTGTAAAAGAGAATTGCTATCAAAAAAAATAAATCCATCAAATTTTTTATGGCTTTCAACTGTTTTTTTCCATTCATCCCTGACATCAGCTTTTGCAGAAACAATTAAAACGATTTGAGCATTCATTTCTACTGCACAACACATAGATGTAAAAGATTTACCGAAACGCATTACAGCGTACATCAACAGGTTATCTCGGCCTTTTTTAATGGCTTTACTAAATCTATCAATAGTTTCTTGTTGATTTGGTCTTGGGGCGTATTCTTCTGTTCTTTTGTAAGTGTGTATTATCGGAACATGCCTATCTTCAAATCTATAGAACTGATATTGTAAATCATTGTTCTTATGAGCAGCTTTAATATGTGTTATAGCATCATTTAAGTCATTAGCTGTAGTATCTTTAAAAAATTCATTTGAATAATATGGAATAGATTTAAATGAATCGGGCAAAAGTCTTTGCTTATGGATCTCGTCTTCTAGGTACTTATGAACTGCAAAGTCTCTAAAAAAAGTCTCTTCATCAACTTTTGCAATCTCTTGAAATTTCTTTTCCAGTTCTGGAAAATGTTTTCTCCATTCATTCAGCCTTGTTTCTACAGGTCTATAGGTGTCACCAACTTTTAAATAATTCGGAACTGTTTCAGTAGTAAACGCATAAATTTGAGGTTCAACCCTACCGATTATGATTTCATCAAGTAATGATAAATCTAAATTCGCCATAATATCTATTCCTTACTTTTAAAAAGGTCAACAAATCTAATTTTTTGTCCTTCTTGTTCTGTTTCTGGATCTTTGTTATTCCAATTTTTAATCCAACAGTAAATCCCATTATGTTTAAACATATTTTCTTTAAGGCAGCCCTCACATTGTATTCTCTCTATTTCAGATTCACCAAAAAGATTATCGGATTTTATTGTTTTAGTCCCACAAGTTTTTGGGATAACACCTTTAAGACCATCCATTTGCCAAACATTCCATGAAACAATATATGCAATTGTTTGAATTTCTTTTAATAAAGGTTCTCCTATGAACTTATAATAATAATTTTCAATAAATGTAACAAGCATGGCTTCTCTGGCAATCAATAAACTATCGCCATGATATTCAAAAGCATAAGTACTTTTAAATGCAGTTTCAGCTGCATCAAACCATTCTTCAATATTTTCCACATTTTCATTAATAACACGAAACTTTCTGTCTAATATTCCAATCCGTTTTTCAACAGGAATAAACTCACCAGTTGTTGTATCATAGCGACTTGTTAAATATGGAGCTTCCCCACATGCAATTTCAAGTCTTCGATCACTTACATAATCTTTCCATGTTTTATTTTCAGGGAAAGTGATTTTATTCTTATTAATAATCCAACTATTTGTATCTATCTTTTTTATCCCCGTATTAAACACATTAGCGTTACCAAACCATGCATTATCTATTAAGTTGTTTTGTTCGTTGCATACCCAGGAAGGAGTAAACACTTCAGCCATGTCTTTAGAACGAGATTGTTGAAGAAATATGTTTTTTTTGACCCGTGGCATGATGATATTACAATTTATACCAGTTATTAATTCTGGTAGTATCTGTGCAGTGAAATGATATTTTTCTCCTAAGTGCTCATAATTATCTGTAGCCCAAAGAATATTATTTTTGGTTGTCTGATCAAGTAAAAGAATATCAAGCACATCAGGGTATAGCTTAACTATTTCATTTTCTTTAATGTCAATTCCAGTCTTTAGCAAATTATATTCCTCTTTTCTTCGCCCGCCACGGACGGCGGGCGTCTTGGAACACAGGATGAAAACACTATTTTTATTACTAATATTTAGTCAAACAAAAGTCTGGCGCAGTTTCTCTTCTAACAACATATATGCAATACGCAAAACATCCCGATCTAGAATGTTATCCGCATTAAGTTCATCATTCCATATTCAAGTAATACACGCAATTGGAACAAGATCAAAAATGTTTCTTCTTTCAAATATCTTCCTTTCAGCTGCAACCGCAAACACTGAAACAATCATGCCCGAAAATCCACAAAATATCTCAGCCACATGATCATTAAAATCTTAATACATAATATTATCAAGTATGTCAAACCCAAAATAAATCACATGACATACAAAGAATTACATGCCCTCACCCCAAGAAAATTTATCATTGATTTCAATAGAATGATGCTTGTTCTCAGCGCACTTCCTGTTCGCTTCGATAGTAAATTAAAGATTATTTTACGCACCCAACTCTGAGCTGAATATTGCGTTCTCCCGCTAAGAGCTTTGGACTGACCCCTGTTTGTTGGACAAAATTATTTTGCTTATGAAGCTGATTCCCTGAATTTAACAGGAGAAATCCAACCTAATTTTTTCTTTATCCTTACATTGTTATAGTAATCAATATAATCATCTATTTTCTTAATCATCTTCGCAGCTGGCAATAATTTATTATCTTTTTCTAAATAGATCGTTTCGCATTTTAGAGTTCCAAAAAAGTTTTCCATACAAGCATTGTCCCAACAATTCCCTCTCCGGCTCATGCTTTGGACTATTCCTAAATCTTTAAGTAATTTGCGATACTTCTTTCCGAGATATGGTGATCCTTGATCCGTATGAAAAAGTGTTCCCTTCAGGCAATATTTAGTACTCAATTTGTTTAAAGAATCAATTGCAAGTTCCTCGTTGATGTTCATCGAAAATGAACGCGAAACTATTTCATCATTATGTAAATCAAATATTGAATTTAAATACAACCAGCCTTCCATTACTCTTATATACGTCATATCTGCTACGATTTTTTCCATCGGCTTAGATGCATTGAAATTACGATTAAGAATATTTTGAGGTATATTTTCTCTATTCTCCTTTAGCGTTTTATAGTAATCTTTGGGATATTTATGCCTACGAATCTTTGAGCTAATCCCGTTCGCTTTTCTAATTCTTGATAATTTCTTATGATTGTGAATTATTCCAAGCGACTTAAAAAACTTCGACATAACTTTTGAACCACTATTTTGAGTTTCTTTCGGTAGAAGTTTAATATCCGCTAGAACTATTTCTTCTATTTCTTTCGTGTTCGTAGCTTTATTGCGATAATAGCATACGCTTCTTGCAATGCCGGATATTTTCGAAAGATTCATGATTCCGGCTCCATTTTCTTTTGATTTTTTGATAGCTTCGATTTTTTGTCTTTTTTTTTACTATCTGAAATATCTTGCTGAAGAAGCTCTGCATAATTTTTCCAATACATATTTGCGTCGCGCAAATACTTGAGTTCCTTTTTTAGTCTTTTCAGCTCATCTTTTTCTTCTTTATTCAAAAGTATTTCCTGATATTGAGTATTTGGTTTCTTTAATATCCAATAACGAACATAATCTCTTGTTAATCCATACTTTTTTGCTAATTTCATGTAGCCGTTTATTCCAGGTTTATATTCCTTACGAATCTGCTCTTCAAGTTCAAATGGAAACTTTCTTATCATTTTTCTAACTCCTAAGTGTCCAACTTGAGGGGGGCAGTCCAGAAGCTCTTCTCGCGGGAAGTCGGAACGATCCCGACAAGCGAGACGCTTCAACAAGCGACACGAAGTCGCGACAAAAGCGTCTCGTCAGTTTCCGCATCCTGCGGAAACTCGCTCGCCCTCTCCCATATTAAATCACATGATTGGCGAAGCCAATAAAGATAGTCCATCCCGGGAGAGGGCTTTCACTCATACATCTTAATCCTTCAGCAAAAGACGAATGCGCGAAAAATCCATCAAAACGTCCGACGCAGTCGAACACTAAGGATCAGTCATTTCCAAAAGCATGAAACTATTGACAGCAATAATACCTAAACCATTCGGCGAAGCCGAATACCAAATAAGCGCAGACTATCGCAGCCATTTCGAAGAAATGCGCGATAGTTCTGTCGCGACAAGCCCCGCGCAGCGGTGCCCTTTTCTTTCGTCCATTTCTTTTGGGCACAGCAAAAGAAATGGACAAACGGATTTAAAAGGTGCGGAGCACCTTTTGCGTATTGCATGACACCATGCAAAAAAGCTAAAGCATTGATTACTTGACAAACCCCCTCCTTATTCATTCAATAAAAACCGGCAGGCATATCTCGCCAATAGAAAACTGCGAATATTATCACATGCCGCTGAAAATTCTAAGATGGAAAGACTGATTTGAAATATTTACTTTTTTCTTTGTGCACAGCGCTTTTGTTTTCTTCGTGCTCGACGGAAGTATCTTCCGAAAAACTCGCTGCGGATACTTCATCATCGGCAGTCATCCGTGACAAAAGACCATTCGGCAAAAGTTTCATCCGGATAAAAAAAGGCTCGGAAGAATACGTAAAAGTTTTGAGACTCGAAAATGATTTCTTCGAAAGCAAATTATATTTTTCTTCAACCGGCAAACCCGGCATGGCATATTTTGAAACATCTTCAGGCGAATACAAAGTCGAATTTTTCAGTGCTTCAACAGATTCCGACCAAGACGGTTTTCCCGACTGCGCGGAGCTTTTGAGCGAAGACTCAAGGAAAAACTTCATAGCACGTTTTGTCAGAATAGCAGAAACCCAGTTTCTGAAAGAAAGCCCTGCATGGGAAAAATCCCAGCGCGACTGCGCTGGTCTTGTACGTTTTGCTTACCGCGAATCGCTCAAACTGCATGATGCAGCATGGACTTCAAAAAGCGGAATAACCGAAACAAAAGACCTTCCTCAGATTACTGAATTTTACTATCCGAAAATTCCGCTTCTTGGAGTTAAAATCTTCAAAACAAACGAAGGAAGCGCAGACGACGTTTCAACTTTCGGTGAATTTGCCGACGCGGCGACTCTAATGCGCCTCAACATGGATTTCATCTCGAAGGATTTATCACATGCAGAACGCGGAGATGTACTCTTTTTCTGCATCAAATCCGGAAATTCTTATTCATATCATACGATGATTGTGACTGAAAAATATCCCGAAATCAGGCTGATTTATCATACAGGCGAAAACGGATTAGTCAAAAGAGTAAACTCAGCATATCTCTCGGAATCAGCCGTTTTCCGCCCTGTAGAAAGCAATAAAAACTTTCTGGGCGCATTCAGATTTAAAATAATTCATTGATTCTATTTCACTATGTATTAAAATAAGTTCGAAATTATACACACAATTACGGGGTGAGCATGAAATTCGCGAAATATACGATTCCTTTGATTTTAATGTTTCTTACTATTCCGGCGCTTTTCTTCGGATACGGCGGAAAAGCCTCACCGGCATTTTATCTCGGAACGGATAAAACATTTACTCTAAACGAAAATGCCTATATCAACCTCGAAGGTCCGGAAAACCGGGATTATACTTTCAGGGTTTATAAAGTAAAAAACCCGGCTGATTTTTTCGTCAAAGGCATTTCAGACCGCCTTGTCGAACAGCAGGGAAAAGATAAAGCTTTTGCAGATTTTTTCGCGATACTCTCTCAGGCTACATCTGATTTCAAAAAAGATTTCCGGGAACTTGCAAGAAAGGAATTCAATTCCGACACGAGAAGCAGCTTAAAGGAAGCGGTCAATGCAGACCTCGACTCAAAAACTATTGTTCCGCCGAAAGCGATTCCGGCATTTGTCGATAATGCCGAAATGCTTTTTACTTTTTCTGTTCAGGCGTCAAAACCTGATGAGAACGCCGAAAACCCATGGGCATACAGAAAGATTCCTCTTCCGGTAAAAGAAAAGGGAGTTTATCTCATTGAATGCTTCTCAGCAAAAAATACGGCATATACAGTTGTAATCCGTTCCGATTACGGATTTGTTTCAAAGCAGTATGATTCCGGCTCAATGATTTTTGCTGCTGACATGGTTACAGGCGAACCTCTTGACGGAGCATCCGTTTCATTATACGATTTCGCGTCGATGAAGAAATCTTCTTCTTCAAAAACTTCAAACGGTATATGTTCCTTTTCAAGCAAACCTTCATCAAAATCATTTATAGTTCTCGAAAAGAACGGTCAGTTCGCGGTAAGCGATCCCGATTTCTTTTCAAAATCATTCTACGGTGAAGGCGGAGTACGCGCGTATATCTATACCGACCGTCCTGTTTACCGTCCGGGTGATGAAGTACAGTTCAAAGGCGTAGTCAGAAATTTTTCATCATCATATATAACAGTTTCGGGCAAGGCAAAGGCAAACGTATACACGGAAAAGGGCGAATCAGTTAAAGAAAACATTCCGGTTGAAATCAATTCAGATACCGGAACTTTCAACAGCAAGTTCACTCTTCCCTCAGGCGAACCATATCTCGGAACATATAACATAGTTCTTGAATTTGAAGACAAAACGTATTCAAGCGAATTCTCGGTCGATGCATACAAGAAACCGACATATCTCGTTAAAGTAGAAACTCAAAAGAAATTTTATCCGGCGAACTCATCCGTTCAGTTAAAGATAACTGCGAAATTTTATTACGGAAGTCCGGTAGCCGGTGCGCGGTGCACATACAAAGTTTTCAGAAAAAAGAAATTCGACTACTCACCTGTCGGAGCGCTTCCATTCTTTGCAGACGCTGCGGATTATCTCGGCATCAACATGAACGGAAACAATGAACTCGTTTCTTCCGGTTCAGCTAAGCTTAACGATAAGGGAGAAGCAATCACATCAGTAAAAATCCCCGCACTTGATGAAGACTACACTTACACCGTTCTCGCTGATGTAACTGATAACGATCTTACTTATTCGGGAAGCGCATCGTTTTCCGCAAACAGATCCGACTGCTTCGTAAAAATATTTAAAGACAAAAATCTTTACGAACCGGGCGCAAGCGCGGAATTCAAGGCAAAGCTCGTTCCTTACGACAAAACAAACGAAGCGGTACTCAAATCACTCGCAGGAAGAAAGATATCTTTTATTCTCTATTCAAGAAGCTTTTACAATATTTCAACTGAAGGCGAACGAAAAAAGATCAGCGAATCTTCTGCAGTAACTGATAATGAAGGAAGTGCAGTTTTTTCATTCAAAGCTTCAAACGCCGGCCACTATGTTGCAGTAATAAGCACGAAAGATGACAAAGGTCAGATAACCGAAACCGAAACTCCTTTCTGGGTTTCCGGAAAAGGTCAGGCGATTGACGTTCCTTTCAAAAACATCACAATCAAGTCATCAAAAGATATATACGCACCCGGCGATAAAGCCGAAATACTTATAATGACTCCTGCAAGCGGCGGACACCTTCTCGTCTGTGTTGAAGGAGACAATCTCATCTCGAAAGAAATCATAAAGATGAATGGTAATTCTCACAAATACTATGTAAAAATAACTGATGACATGACGCCGAATTTTACGCTGAATGTTGTTCAATTTTCAGCCGGTAATATCTACACAAGCCAGCTTAGAGTAAACGCGCCTCCGGTTGATAAATTTCTCGATGTCGCAGTTAAGCCTGTTAAGACCGAGTATGCGCCAGGAACCGAAGCAGAGGTGGAAATTTCAACTCTTGACTACAAGGGCAAAGGCGTTTCGGCCGAAGTTTCAGTCGGAGTCGTAGATGAAGCAATTTACCAGATACGCGAAGAAGACCGTCCGAACATTTCGACCTTCTTTTATCATCCGCGCACAAACAATGTCTCGACGGTATTTTCTTCAAACTACCGTCTTTTCGGATACGCGGTTGAAAAAAATCTCAAACTAGCACTTAATTCAAAAAATAATCCTCCTCTTGCAGTGCTCAAAGAAGATGACGAAAGAGCGAGAGACAGATTCAAGGATACTACTTTCTGGTCTGCAAGAGTCAAAACGAATGCAGAAGGGAAAGCCGTTGTAAAAATTCCTCTTGCTGACAATGTGACAACATGGCGTGTTACTGCAATTGCCGTAACCAAAGACACGAAGGTAGGTCAAGGAATCGGAAAATTCCTTGCACGCAAAAAACTTATGATAACTCCTGCTATCCCTGCGTATATTCTTACCGGCGAAGAACAGCAGATAGGTCTTTCAATAGCTAATCTCACGGAATCAGACCGCGAAATTGAAGTCGAAGCCGATGCCGACGGAGCCGAAATTACCGGAACTAAAAAACGCAAGTTTCAAATCAAAGCGGGAAGAACTGCCGGAATCTACTATACTGTAAAAGCCCCTGAAAATTCAACTAAAGACTCATTTATTCTTTCTGTAAAAGCAGAATCACTGGGCTCTGCCGATATAATAAAAGTTCCGGTAAAACTTAAAACTTTCGGACTAAAGGCAGACCAGCCGATATCCTTAACATTAGGTGAAGGGGATGCTTCTCAAAATGGAAAGTATTCCATACCTTCAAAATTTTCAGGCGGAACTCTTTCACTTTATATCAGTGCGGGAGTCGAAGACTCTTTAATGCAGGCGCTCGATTATCTAGCCGGATATCCTTACGGATGTGTCGAACAAACCATGAGCCGCTTCATGCCTCTTCTCGCGGCAAAACAGGCAGGTTATATCCCTTCACATATTTCAGGCGACCTTGACAGAATGACTTCTGACGGAATGAAGCGAATTGAATCGTTTCAGAAACCAGACGGAGGATTTTCATGGTACGGAGAAGGATCATCCGACGCAATGATGTCAGCTTACATTCTTTTTGGACTCTCAGTCGCAAAGAAAAACGGACTCGCAGTCAATCCCGACATGGCGGATAAAACCGTTAAGAAACTGAGCGAGTATCTTTCAAAACCATCACTTCCGCTTTTTGAACGCGGGTACATTCTCTTCGCTCTCGAAGAATGGCGCAGTAAAAATTATAAATCAGTTGTTTCTTTTTACGCAAGCCTTGCGGCAAAAGGAACAATTTACGAAAAAGCAATCGCAGCTTCACTGCTTTACAGCGAAGGCAATATTCAGAATGCAGATAAGTTTTTTGATACTGCATTCAAGGAACTTACAGCATCTTCAAAAAAAGGGTTCAATCACGGAGCTGAATGGAAAGACGATGAAGTAGAAACCGCATCGGTTCTTCTTCTCTGCGCTGCGAGAGTGAAAAACAAGAATACTCAGGCACAGGTTCTTGCCGAGATGCTCGCAGAAAACCGCATTGGCAATGCCTGGAAAAATTCAAGAGACACCGCAATGGCAGTAATTGCTCTAAGCGAATATTCTAAACAGAAAAGAGTCAGAGGCGGAGCAAGCGGCATCAGTGTTTATCTTAACGGAAAACAGATTCAGTCTTTTGCGCTAACACCTTCCGAAATCGGATCAAACCGAATTATAAAAAAGGAAGTTTCTTTTAAAGCCGGAACCAACCTTATCGAAATCAAAAAATCGGGCGGCGGAAAACTTATGATTTCTGCGAACGCTTCATATACTGACAAATCGCCTTCTTTCAGCGCTTATTCGAGAGGAATTTCAATTTTCAGGAAATATAAACTGTCACAGAAGGATGTCAAAAATCAGGCAGGCATTTCATCATTCGGAGCACAGACATCATTTGCAGTCGGCGATCTTGTTGAAGTAGAGCTGACCATTACACCTGACGCACCGGCAAATTATCTTCTTGCAGATGACATTCTTCCAGCAGGATTTTCTTATGTGAAAAATGACCAGCTTTTCTTTACCGATTCACTGCAGAAAGGATATACTGAACGTCAGATGTATGACGATCATGTAGTATTTTTTATGAGGTATGGCCTAAATTCAACTTCTGTCAGATACTTCATCCGTGCGGAAATTCCGGGAACGTACAAGGTCATACCGGCTGGCATTTCTCATATGTATAATCCGAACATCAAGGGTTATTCATCAGACTCAATTCTGGAAATCAGGAAATAGGTGGATAATATGAAATACAAACTGATACTGATATTAAGTTTATTTTGCCTCACAGCTACAGGCATCTGGCTTTATGCGGGTGATGTCCGCATAACATCACCTAAAGGCGGCTATACTTCAGAACGCATTCAAAAGATAGAAGGAATTGTAGACGTTCCGGGGCTAACACGTGCGACTCTTGTTATTAACGGAATTCCGCAGACGATACCGATTTCCAATAAAAGATTTTCAATCAACATAGTTCCTGCACCGGGAAATAATCTCGTAGAACTTCAAGCCGGCGGATTAAGCTCAAGAGTTTCATTCTTTGCAAAGGTTCCCGGACGCGACATTAAAGTTCTTTTGACATGGGACACTCCGACTGACGTAGACCTTTGGGTTATTGATCCCAAGGGCGATAAATGCTATTACGCGAATCCGTCAATACCGTCAGGAGGAAATCTTGACACCGACGTCACAACAGGATATGGACCTGAAACATTTACGATGGCAAAAGCAATGCCCGGCAAATATTCCGTTCAGGTTCAGTATTATTCTTCAGGCGACGCCCCTGCTACACGTGTAAAACTATATGTCATCATGTATGAAGGAACTCCGAAAGAACAGCGTAAGGAATTTTCGTTTATAATGACGATGCCTTATCAGGTTTATCATATAGCAGAGTTCAATATAGATGCCGATGAATAGCCTTTGCGCACTTCTGCTTTCCGTGTTCTCAATGTTCGGCGGAATAGATGAGAAGTGTGCAAACTTTGAAAAACAAAATGGAAGGTGCGCAGTTCTGATTACCGAATGCGCAAATTACAAGGCAGTTTATTCATATAATGACGAATGGGTTTATAGAAAAGGTTTTCCAGCCGGTTCGCTGATGAAACCTTTTTCTGCAATAATATTTCTTTCTCATAAAAACGTCTTCCTGAAAAATCCTACAATTAACTGCAATGGACGTTTTGACTTCAAATCACGTGGCTTCAACGGCTCAAAAGAAAATGCAGTCAAAACTGACAATAATGAAACATATATCGGATGTTCACTTAAGAAAGGTCACGGCATTATTGATTTAAGCAGAGCTATTTCTGATTCATGCAATGTTTTTTTTCTGACGAAGGCATCAGAAGACCCTGAAGCCTTTTACTCGAAACTTCATGAATATTTTTTATTAAATAAAAACGCCGCAGAAACGAAACTCGGCAATCCTAAAAGTTCTCCTCGAATCAGCATTTCGCGTGAAAAAATGATTCTTTCTGCAATCGGAGAAGACGGATATCTTTTATATTCACCTGTCAAAATAAGTTCGATGTATATTTCACTGCTTTACGATGGCCCTATCCGCGAAATAAGTTCAGACGGTTCAGGACAAATTATTTCAAATCCAATCATCAATGAAAATGACCGTAATATAATTAAAGATTCAATGACTCAGGCTGTTAT
>Ga0116149_1003965_pt1 | contig 14909 bp, 9 predicted proteins | sample AD_UKC057_MetaG_FD_89787 | JGI IMG/M metagenome (GOLD analysis project Ga0116149, IMG submission 89787) | Active sludge microbial communities of municipal wastewater-treating anaerobic digesters from USA - AD_UKC057_MetaG | ecosystem: Engineered > Bioreactor > Anaerobic > Digestate | place: USA... | reverse complement strand
GGACGTCTCGTCCCCCGGCAATGAGAGTTGCGGACACTGTTTGCGGGCGACGAGGACGTCGCCCCTCCCGTGCTCTGTCGGTGAACACGAAGGCGTTGGAGCGGGGGGACGTCTCGTCCCCCGCCATTGCGAGTGAACACGGTGTGTTCTCGGCGACGGGCCGTCGCCGCTCCACTTCATGAATTGGCCCTGTGTTCCGGAGTGACGGCGACGGTGTGCGCGGGGTGCTGACGATTGCCGTGTTGACTGCGGTGTTGACTTGCACGCGATGCCCTCCGCTACTCTTGCTCCAGAGGTCTCCTATGCATGTCGTCATCGCCCCAGACAAGTTCAAAGGCACACTCACAGCCACCGAGGCCGCTGAAGCCATCGCCGCCGGCTGGCGAACAGAGCGCCCTCAGGACACGGTGCGCTCGTTCCCGATCAGCGACGGCGGCGACGGTTTCGGCCAATTGCTCGCGCGGCATCTCGAGGCCGAGGAACGGACGGTCGACACGGTCAATGCCGCACACGAGCCGATCCGCGCGCCGTGGTGGTGGGAACCGCGCAGCCGCATGGCAATCATCGAATCGGCCCGAATCATCGGTTTGGCGATGCTGCCCCGCGGGCGGTTTCACCCGTTCAACCTCGATACGTTCGGCCTGGGAGCCGTGTTGCGAGCCGCCGCCGCCGCGCATCCCCGGGTCTGCCTGATGGGCATCGGCGGCAGCGCCACCAACGATGCCGGATTCGGCCTCGCCCGCGCGATCGGCTGGCGGTTTCACGACCGGCGGGGAAAGCCGATCGAGGATTGGACGCGCCTGCCCGAGCTCGAGCACGTCGAACGGCCTGAGCGTCCGCTGCGTTTGAGGCAAGTCCTGGTGGCCGTGGACGTCACGAACCGCCTGATGGGTGTGCGCGGGGCGACCCGGGTCTATGGACCGCAAAAGGGAATTCGCCCCGAGGACGTCAAACCGGCGGAACGCTGTCTGCGCCGGCTGGTGCGAGTCCTCACACGGCAGTTCCACTTCGGCGTTCCTCCGCACCATGTGCCGGGCTCAGGAGCGGCGGGCGGCTTGGGATTCGGCCTGCGCTGCTTCGGCCCGGCCCGCCTCGAACCCGGCTTTCGCCTGTTCGCCCGGCTGAGCGGGCTGTTGGATGAAATCCGCAAGGCAGACCTGGTCCTCACGGGGGAGGGCGCGATCGACCTGACCACCGTGGCGATGGGCAAAGGCGTGGGACAACTGATGCGCATCTGCGGGCGGCTGCGGCGTCCCTGCATGGCGCTTGCCGGCCAGGTGCACGTCTCCGGGTACAGGCGACCGGGCCTGGTCGGGTTGTATGGCATGGCCCCGACCCTGACCACGACTCGAGAGGCCATGGCGCGTCCCGCGCATTGGCTGGGTGAACTGGGCCGATTCAGCGCCCGCGCCTGGTCCGCTCAGACCAATCCCTGAGAAGCGAGTTCAGGCACAAGCCCGGTGCGGCTCAGTTGGCCGGCGCAAGAGGCCGTCAGCCGAGCTGCGCCGCGTCGGCCTCGATCTCGAAGAGCAGGTCGTCCCGGCAGATGTCGTTCTTGGCGATAATGACGGGGATCTTCGGGAGCCTGTGGTCGCGGCAATACCGGTGGAACTCGGATGCGTCTTCCCCATGTTTGAAGTAGCCGATCATGCGCGTGACGTCTCCCCATCCCATCCGCCGCGACTCGAGAATCGCGGCCACGACATTCATGGCCAGTGCGACCTGCTTGCGCAAATCGCCCACGTGACACGTCTCACCCCCCGGAGCGATGCTGGCAGTGCCGGAAACGTACAGACGGCGTTGGCCCGGAAGCTCGAGCTCGACCGCCCGGCTGAAGCTGCTGCCATACTCGACGGCCGGACACTGGAGCGGGGAAGGGATGGCCTGAAGCCGGATGCCCGGGCCCTTCGGTTGGATGGCAAGAAGGCCGGCAATCACGGCTGTGCCGGCCGAATTGCCGCCCCCAATCCCCGTGCTCGCCGGCACCAGGCCATCGTAAACCTTGCGCTCCAGGAAGAACTGGTTGCGCACCCCGTTGAACTCGTCGTACCAATCCAGAATGTCATCCAGATAAAACCAGGTCCGGAAGACGTTCGAAAACGCCATGCCCGCCAACTCGAGCGCCGACTCCATGATCTCGAGTGTTTCCCAGGCCTGCTCCTCGCGCGTCTCCTCGCTCGACTCCGGATGCAGCCCGCCCAGGACGCAGTAGCGCGCATGCTGATCTTCGAAAAGCGTGCCAACGGTATGTCCCTCGAGGTTGATGGGGTGAACGTCGATCCCCGAGACGGCATGCACTTGAACCCCGGCGATCGGGCCGCCGCCGCCATTGCCCTCTTCGACCCACGTCATCGGCCACTCGATGCCCGCGACACGGTAGCTCTTGGCATGCCGAATCCTGAACGGATCGACGACCAGCCCAAACACATCCTCCCGCACGATCCGGAGTTGGGCATTGTCGGCCAGGAAATCGTACAGGCGCTGGAAGAGCGACGCAGGATCTTCGGAACCGACTGCCGGAACGGTGATGAACGTTTCCTGAAATCCCCCGTTCGGCAGGCGGATCACCTGCATGCCATTAACCGCTCGAGTCGACCGCTTCTTGTCCATCGTGTCTCCGGTTCAAACACGCCGCCTCGTGTTGAGCGCGGCGAAACACCCTGATTGCCCGACATTTGGCGGAGGAAGTCAACAGAACAATGCCCCAAAACGGAACAATGCCGCACCCGCCTCGGCTTGCTCCGAACGGCATAAGTCCCCAGCGTGCGATCGACCGCGGAACCGATCGCTCAATCCCCGAGCCGCAGGCCATACATCGTCTCGGCCACGGTCCGGCTCGCGCTGACGGTCTCGGCGTACGGCGTGTCCGCAATGTCCACAAAGCCGATCTGGTAGTTCTCCTCGTCCAGCACGCGCCCGATCGTCGGCTCGTCCTGGTACTGGAACCAATGACAGCCCACAAATTGCGGATGCCGCAGCGCCCCCCGCACGTAGTCCTGATAGGCCCGCGCGCGCTCGGCCTGGTTGTCGACAGGCACCAGGCCGGTGTGAAAGAGCCCGCGATCCAGGGCGCCAAAGTGAAACTCGCCAATGATCAGCGGCACGTCGGCATCCCCGGCGAACCGGAAATCCGCCACGCTGCGCTGGTAGAGATTGTAGCTGACCACGTCGCAGAACTTCGCCGCCGCGGCCGCCGCGCGGTCGTTCCCCCACGCAAACCGGCAGCCCAAATAGAGCTGGTTCGGCGCGACTTCCTTGATCACCTCGCGGATGGTGCTGAAGTACCGCTCCGCGGCCTTCGTGTAGAAAGCACGCAAATCCCCGCCCGCCTTCTGCCGGTCAGCCTTGGCCGGGCTCGCGGCCAGGGCGTCCCACGACTCATGCGAACTGCCCCACGCGGCATTGAGCTTCCCGATCTCGCCATACTTAACCCGCAGGTCGTCGAGCAGCGCAAGCTTGGCCGGTTGATCCGCCGGAGACGCCAATGCCCCCGCCGCCAGAGAGACGTCGTCGCCCCAACCCATCTCGTTGTCCGAAAAATACCCGATGCACCAGGGATCGCCCGCGCTCTTGCCCGCCTTCGACGCCATCTGCCGCCGTAAACCCTCCCGGAACGCGGGATCAAACACATCCGGGAATTTGCCCCAGTACCCCTCGCTCCCCTCGATCCGGCGCGCGCGCGACGACCCGATCGTGTCGGTGTAGGGCGTCCGCCGCATCAGGCGTATGCCTTCGTCCGACCAGTTGGCGATCGTGTTCAGGCCCCAGGCCCGCAGGCGTTGATGCACAATGCCGGGATAAACCTCCCTCCACTCGGCTCCGTATTTGCGTTTCAGGTTCGCCCCGGCAAAAGAGAAACACTTGGGCGAACGCCCGGCGTAGTGCCCCTTCAACGCGTAGGCCGACGTGATGAACTCGGCAAAATCGGCCTGGTCGCCGGGAAAATCGACAAACCAATCCGCCCGCTCGTCGATCGGAGTCGCATCGAGCATGCGCACACAATCGATTCCGTGGGACCAGAAAAGCCGGCCCTCCGGATCGACAAGCCACCACTTGCCCCCATGCTTCTGGACACGAAAAAACCCCGTGGCCTCGAGCTCCGGTCCCGCCGCCCAACCGCCATAACGGTTCCACCCCCGAATGCCTGGCGCCCTCGCCAGCGATCGCGCCTCGGCATCCCGCTGGCTTGCGAGGCTCGCCGGAGCCGGCGTCTTGCCGGGCCAGGTCTTGTGCCGGTACTGCCCGAGTGCGTCGATGAACGGAAAGAACGGATCGGCATCGCTGACCCAAGCCGTTGGCGGCGTGTAACGGCCCGTCGCGCGAAACTCACCCACCTCGAAAACCAGATCGGTCTGGGGCTTGTTCACAAAGACAAGGATCTGCGTGATGTTCGCCGGGTCGATCGCCCCCTGCCCCCCGGGCGCCACCGGGTAACCCCGCAGACCGAAGAGCTTGCCGTCCATCGTGCTGTCACTGGCCCGCCGCAGATCGACCCGCAGAACATTCGTCGCCCCAGCCCCGACGGTCACCGAGCGCGTGATGCAATGGCTCGTCCCGTCGGCACCAGGATTGTCCACCCGACAGTTGATCGTCACGCTCTTCGATCCGGGATTGCGCACAGCGGCGACGACTTGGGCAAACGCCGTGAGATCCCATCGCCCATCAGGCGCCTTGAGTGCCACGCCCGGCCACGATTCCCGGTGGCCAGTGGCAACCCGCAAGGCGGAGCCTGAGCCGCTTTGGATGTTTGTGACCTGCGAATCGGTCAGAGCCAGAAACCCGCCGCTTTGGGCCATCGAGAAATCGACCAGACGCAAGTCAGCGGCATGGGCCGACAGGACGAGAAGCGGGGCACACGCGAGTGCGGATCGCGCAACACCAATATGTGGCAATCTGGAGTAAAACATGTTGAATTCCTATTAAAAAAGGTTTGGTAACGTTAGTGTTATCGTTGATGGACCCCTTCAAGACACTACAAGCGGTTTCCCTTGCGTCCTGAGCCATCGCTCCGCTTCCCGATAGCTCGGACACAACTTCGCGACTTCGGACCAAAACCTCGCCGAGTGGTTCATCTCCCGCAGATGCGCCAGCTCGTGCAAAATGATGTAGTCCCGCACAGGCTCCGGCACCTGGATCAGCCTCCAGTTCAACGAAATCGCCCCATGCCGCGAACACGATCCCCAACGCGTCCTCTGATTTCGCACCCGCACGCCGCGCACGGCGAAGCCGTGTTGCTCCGCCAAAGCCCGGACGCGCGGCGGCAATTCCGCCTTTGCCATCGACCAAAGATGCTGTTCGAGCCGAGGACGCACGTCATCAAACAGGTTCCCGATTCGGACAGCCTGGTCCGCAAACCGAATCACCAACGCGCCATCCGCCGCGCCCGCCGACAGAAGGATCGGTTCTCCGCGAAACAGGATCTGGCTGCCGATAAACAACCCTGTCGGACGCAACGCGCCCTCCTGCCGCCGCCGCATCTGCCTCTCGATCCACTCGATCTGTCGGTCTGCAAAGCGGCGCCCTTCGGCAGTCGAACCGCCGCGCGGAATTGTCACGCGCGCCACGCCCTCGGACGTCAACCTGAGAATGTAGCGTCGGGCGCGGCGGTGCCGCACGAACTGCAGCGGCACCCGTGCCGTGCCAACCGTCAAAGAGGCGCCCTTGTCTCTGGTGGGAGCCAACGGCGAAAAGAGAAACTCGGTCTGCACAGGGTCCCCAACCCGTTCCGCTCCTGCTTACCTTTGGCCAGAGTTACAGGAGCGTCTCTTTCTGTCAAAGGGAAGCGAATGCCACCCGACAAGAGAAACGATCGCGCGAGCGTCGCAGCATAGAAGAAACTTGTTGTCAGCACGGGAGTTTCTGCTACCCTGCGCTCCCAATGCGGCGGGGCGAGCGCGGAGAAAGAGCGTTTGCCCCGGCACTCTCAGCGACGCAGAACACAACAAACAACGAATCGAACCAACAATTAGAAACACGTGACATCGCAGGAGGAAAGCGAATGAAGTTTAACCAATGGACGCTGGGGCTGGCCGCGGTGGGTCTGGTTAGCCTCGGTACGGCCGCTCAGGCCGAAGAAGCACAGAACCCCATCTCGACCGCGTTGTCGTCCACGACGATCAGCGGTTATGTGAACACCTCGGCCATTCTGCGGTTCGGGCCGAGTCTGCCCAACGGCGACTACTCGACACCGGGGCGCACCTTTGACGCCAACAACAAGTTCAACGGGTTCAACCTCGACGTCGTCAAACTGCAGATCGAGAAGCCGCTGGACGAAAGCCAGTGGTCGGCCGGTTATCAGGTCGGACTTCTCTTCGGTCCGGATGCGAACACCTACGGCACCGATTCGCTGGGTGGCGACAGTGATTTTGGCATCAAGGATGCCGCCGTCACGCTGCGCGCTCCCGTGGGCAACGGATTGGACTTCCGCATCGGCTACTGGGAAAGCCCCATCGGCTACGAAGTCTTCGACGCGGGCAACAACCCGAACTACAGCCGCTCGTACGCGTATGCCATCGAGCCCAAGCAGTTCACCGGCGTGCTCGCTTCGTATCGTGTCAGCGAAGTCCTGAGCCTCTCCGGCGGCATCGCCAACCGCGGCTGGGAAGCCGGCGGCACGTGGGATCATCCTGTCCGATTCTACGCCGATAACGCGATCAACAAGCGCAGCGGCGGCAAGACCATCCTGACCTACCTCGGCTCCGTCGCCCTCACGGCTCCGGAGAGCGCAGGCTTCCTCGAAGGCGCCACCCTCTACGGCGGCATCATCGACAGCGGCATGGCGCACGGACCCGACGTCCTCAATCTGTACGTCGGCGGCACGATGCCCACGCCGGTCAATGGACTTCTGCTCGGCCTGTCCTATGACTACCGCGGGAACAGCGAGGACAGTGGATACGACTCGTCGTACGCCAACGCCTTCGGCGCTTACCTCTCCTGGCAGCTCACCGAGAAGCTCAAGTTCAACGCCCGCGGCGAGTACGTCCGCGGCTCGAACGGCACCTGGTACTCCTCCGGCGCCTGGGATCTCGACAATGTGGACGACGACGGCAACCCGGATCCGCTCCTGATCATGGACGGCGACAAGAACGAACTGATCGGTGTCACCGCGACCCTCGATTACAGTCTCTGGGCCAATGTGCTCACACGCCTCGAATTCCGTTGGGACCATGACTGCAATGGCAATGGCATCTTCAACGACTATATCCCGGGCGTGAAGAAGGGGACCGACGACGCCTTCCAACTGGCTCTGAACGTCATCTATAAGTTCTAAGGCCTTTCCACTCTGCGCCCCCCTCCCGGCTCGGCCGGGAGGGGGTTTTTTGTCGCTCCCAACCCCTCCCGGCTTTCACATCGCCTTGTCGCCCCGCCGCCTCTCCTCAGAAAACCATCACGGACGCGCGGCCGATCGCGTGGCGCGCGGTTGATCGAGACGACGTTCTCGTGCTAGATTTGCAGCCATGAAACCTCTCCTCGACGTTCGGGCGCCGGCCCGCGCCCGAGGGCGCCTCGCAGTCGTGGTATGCATCGGCTCGCTGAGCGGCGTCTGGCACAGCCCGGATCTCCTCGGCGCACTCTCCGCCCCGTCCGATGCGTCCAACCAGGCGGCACAGGACGCCGCGTTCGCGCCCGCCCGCATTCGCGAACCTGCGGTTGCCGGATTGTTCTATCCCGCGGAAGCCGGGGCGCTGTCGTCGGCGGTCGATCGCCTTCTTGCGCGCGCGCAAACCGAACGCGTGTCGGACCTCAGGGCGCTCATCTGCCCGCACGCGGGCTATCAATTCTCGGGGCCGACTGCCGCCCACGGTTACAGACTTCTGGGCGGATACGACTGGCGGACTGTCATTGTGCTGGCGCCCAGCCACTACGCCCGGTTCAGAGGAGCAAGCGTGGTGGGGGCAGGCGCGTTCCGCACGCCGCTCGGAGACGTCCGCGTGTCGGGATTGGCCGCCCGATTGGCCAGGACGCCCCCCTTCGGCCCCGAACGGCCCTGCCCTCTGCAACGGCCTGCCTGGGCTGGTCAATCGAGCCGGTCATCGCCTGCGCGCGGCCAGGAGACACCGCACACCTGGGAACATGCGGACGAGGTCCAGGTGCCGTTTCTCCAGAGAGCGTTGAAGGACTTCGATCTTGTGACGGTGATCCTGGGCGAGGTGGATCCTGCCGAGGTTGCGCGCGGTCTGGCCGGGCATCTGGATGAGCACACTTTGGTGATAGCCAGTTCCGACCTGAGCCATTATCATCCCTATGACCAAGCCAGAGCGCTCGACACACGGTGTGTGAAGGCGGTTTGCGACCTGGATCTCGATGGCATGCGCGAGCAGGAAGCATGCGGCCGGGCGCCGATCCTGGCACTGATGCACCTGGCCCGTCAAAAGGGATGGAAGGCCAAGCTCATGGACTATCGCAACAGCGGTGATACCGGGGGTGACAAGAGCGGCGTGGTGGGGTACGCCTCGATCGCTTTCACCGGCGAAGGCGAGGGATCGAACCCCTGCTCGATCGAGGAACGCCGACGCCTGATCGAGTTGGCGCGCCAGGCGGTGCGCGAGGCCGTCGCAACCGGTCGCTCGCCGTCCGTGAACGCAGAGGACCTCCCCCCACGCCTGCGCGAACCCAAAGGGTCGTTCGTCACGTTGACACAACAGGGCGCATTGCGGGGGTGCATCGGCAACCTCCGCGCCACTGAGCCGCTCTATGCCTCGATCATCAGCAACGCCCGCAGCGCAGCCACGCGCGATTACCGGTTCCCCCCGGTGCGAGAGGGAGAACTCGTCTCGCTCGAATTCGAGATCAGCCTCCTGAGCGAGCCAAAGCCGCTGAACTTCACGTCCCCGGAGGATCTGCTCGCCAAACTCCAACCGCACCGCGACGGCGTCGTGCTCGAAATCGGCTCCGCCACATCCACGTTCCTGCCCCAGGTGTGGCGCCAACTCCCGGACAAAGCCCAGTTCCTCTCAGCCCTGGCCAAGAAGGCCGGCTGCGGACCCGATGACTGGAGAAAGCCCGGCACGCGCGTCCTCGTCTACCGCGTCGAGGCCTTCAAGGAATCGGAGTTGAGGCAGTGAACCCTGCGCCCGTCCGCTGGGCCGTGGCCGGGCTGGGGTTTTCGAGCGCTGTCACACAACTGGTCCTGCTGCGGGAACTGCTCGGAACGTTCCAGGGCAACGAGCTGATTCTGGGACTCCTCCTGGGCGCCTGGCTCCTGCTCACCGGCATCGGCGCCTGGCTCGGCCGCTGGATCGCCACACCCGCCCGACCAACCCGCCCCCGCGGACCCCAGCCATCCGCGCCCTGCCGCTCTGACCCGCACACCCCCGCGGATTCGCCCGTAGGCGCGTCATCGGCTGCGAGTCTCCGGTGGATCGCCGCCCTGCAGATCTGGATTGCCTTGATCCCCCTCGCCCAGGTGCTCGCAGTCCGGCTCGGACGCAATGCCGTCTTCCTCCGCGGCGCAACGCTCGGCCTGGATCAGACGGTCTGGAGCAGCCTGCTTGTCCTCGCCCCGTACTGCCTCGCCTCGGGCATCTTCCTCACGCTGGCCTCCCGGGCGTTCGACGAAACCGATGCGGCTCGAGGCGCGTCGACGGCGTACCTGGCCGACTGCCTGGGCAGTGTGATTGGCGGCGCGTTGTTCACATTCGCCCTGGTCCGGTGGCTGGATCACATCGCCCTGCTCGTGGTGCCATCGACAGCCAACCTGCTCCTGGCAGCGCTGACGCTTCGGCGGATGCCCGGAAACCGAACCGCTGTCCTGCCCCTCGCGCTGGCGGCTTCTCTGGTCGCCTGCGTCGCATGGCTTGATCCCGACGCCCGCACCACCGCCTGGCAATGCCGCCCCGATCGGGTCGTGTTCCGCGCCCAGTCGCCCTATGGACGCCTGGTGGTGACCGAATCCGCCGGCCAATTGAACTTCATCGAAAACGGATTGCCGCTGCTCTCGAGTCGCCAGATCGAGCGCGCGGAGGAAATCGCGCACATCGCAATGGCCCAGCGCCCCTCGGCCCGCAACGTGTTGCTCATCTCGGGCGCGCTCTCCGGCACCGCGGGCGAAATCCTCAAATACGACGTGACCAACGTGACGTGCGTCGAGCTCGACCCGGCCGTCCTCGAGGCCGGACGCCGCCTCCTGCCTGAGCGACTGACAGACCGGCGCATGAGCGTCGTCAACACCGACGGTCGGCGCTACGTGCAGCGCGGGGACGGACCGTACGATCTCGCGATCGTGGACATGCCGGCCCCGGCAACCGCGCAGTTGAATCGCTACTACACCGCCGAGTTCTTCGCCGAACTCAGGCGCGTGCTCGAACCGGACGGCGTCGTGGTGTTCGGACTCGGCCAGTACGACAACTACGTCAGCCCGGAACTCGCCCGCATGCTCGCCTCGATGGCGCGCACGCTGCGCCTGACTTTCCGCACGGTCCTCCTCCTGCCGTCCGCCAAGGTCTGGTTCCTCGCTTCAGACGGTCCGCTCACTCCGTCCATCGCCGCGCGGCTGCGCCAGGCGGGCGTCTCCGCCCAATGGATGAGGCCTTCGTATCTCGATGCCATGCTCACCCCGGAACGATTGGCGGCGGTCGCAAGCGCCGCCGATCTGCCCGCGCCAGTGAACTCCGATTTCCGACCGGTCCTCTACTTCCTGCACCTCCGCCACTGGTTGAGTCAATTCGACGTCTGGCTCGGCGCGGCGGCGATTGTCCTCGGCCTGAGTCTGGCGGCCTGCATGGCCCGGTTGAGCGCCTCGGCTTTCGCAGTGTCCAGCGGGGGCTTCGCCGGCTCGGCTCTCGAGGTCGTCCTCCTGCTCGGCGTGCAGGTCCTCTACGGGTCTTTGTACCAGCAACTCGGCCTGGTCGTCACTGTGTTCATGGGCGGTCTGGCCGTGGGCGCCTGGCTTGGCGGACGGCTGCGCAGCGGCGATTCAGGGGCCACCTGTTCGCCGCCAACCTGCTCAGCCCCCACGAACTGGAGGCGCGGGAACAGCCTGTCCCCGGTCATGACGGGGGACGAGCCGTTCCCCCTCCAAGGCCCTCGGACAGCCGGCCACCGACTGGCGTCCGTCGCCTTTGCGCTGGCCGCCTACGGTTTCCTGTTGCCCTGGATCCTGACCGCGCTTGGCCAAATGAACCGCGCCGGAATGCCGCCCTGGTTCGGACAGTTCCTCGTCGCCCTCCTCACGGCGGGCTTGGCCGTGCTGGTCGGACTCGAATTCCCGCTGGCATGCCGCGTCGAACGGGCGGATGCGGGCTCTTTGGCCTCGCGGATTTTCTCCGCGGATTTTGTCGGCGCGTGCGTGGGAGCGATCCTCGCCGGCGCCCTGCTGATTCCCATCCTGGGCGTGGCCGCGGCGTGCGGTCTGGCGGCGAGTCTCAATGCGCTGGCGGGCCTGCGACTGCTCTGGCTCGAAAGGACATGATGCACAAGCTCGATCCAATCCTCTTGAAGGCGGTTCGCTGGACCGGTTGGCCCCTCCTGCCCCTGGTCCTGGCCTTTGTGGCGACCGGGTATGCCATCAGCGGGCGGTACGGATTCGGGCACTTGGTCGATCAGCAGGCCGCGCTGACGCTGCACAAGCTCCTTCACGCCCCGCTGCTTCTGCTCCTCCTTGTGCACTCCCTCCCCGCGATCTATCTTGCCCTCCAGCGATGGAACAGGACGCGAAAACGACCCGCCGTCCGCACCCACGGACACCCGCCAGGCTGACCCGGCGGCGAGCCTTGGAAGTCGGCGCCCTCGGGTGCGCCGGACTGTTCGGCGCGGACTCGATCTTCTCGTTTCTTCGGAGGTGGAAGCAGGATGCCGAACCCGCCGATGTTTTCAAGGGCGACGCCCCCTCGGACGCAGTGTGGGACCTCTGGCAGAAACGGGGCTGGGTCCGGGAAGCGCGTCACTACCTCAAGCTGGACCGCAACGTCCAGTGCAAGATCTGTCCCAACAACTGCCTGCTCGAACCAGGCGATCGAAGCCACTGCCGCAACAAGGTCAACCGGGGCGGGACGCTCTATACGCTCGCCTACGGCAACCCGTGCACGTTCCACGTCGATCCCATCGAGAAGAAACCGCTGTTCCATTTCCTCCCGGGCAGCCGCTCGTTTTCACTCGCCACATCCGGCTGCGTGTTTCGCTGCCTCAACTGCCAGAACTGGGAAATCTCGCAGAAGAAACCCGAGGAGACCAAGGATCCGCAGGGGGCCGAGTTCCGGCTGCGCCCGCCTGTGCCGCCCGCGCTCACCCTGGGCCAGATCCGGCGCCTGAGCCTCCTCCCCGAAGACCTGGTGGCGGTGGCGCAGGATCTCGATTGCCCGTCGATCTCCTATACCTACTCGGAGCCGACTGCCTACTACGAATACGCGTACGACTCGTGCCGGCTGGCGCGCGCCCACAAGGTGCGCAACGTGCTCGTCAGTTGCGGCTCGATCGAGGAGCGCCCGCTGCGCGACCTGGCCCAGTACATCGACGCGATGCATGTGGACCTCAAGGGCTTCAGCGACGAAATCTACCGCAAGCTCAACTCCGGACGCCTCGATCCCATCCTGCGCACCCTGACCGCGCTCAAGAGCCTGGGCGTCTGGGTCGAGGTCATCAACCTCGTCGTCCCGACCTACACCGACGATCTCGACATGATCCGGCGCATGTGCGGGTGGCTCGTCGCGCATCTGGGTGTGGATCAGCCCCTCCACTTCTCCCGCTTCCATCCCCAGCACAAGCTCACCCACCTCGCCCCGACGCCGGTCGATTTCCTCGTCCGAGCCCGCGACGCCGCGCGGATCGAGGGGCTGCGCTATGTCTACATCGGAAATGTGTCCGGCCTCGCCGACGCCCAAACCACCTTCTGTCCAAGCTGCAAGCGCCCCCTCATCCAGCGCGACATCTTCGCCGTCGCCGCGCTGGACGTGGTAGGCGGCAAGTGCCGCTTCTGCAACACCCCCATCGCGGGAGTCTGGGCGTAACCCGCATACTTCTTAGCGGCAAAGCCGCAACCAAAGGCCTTTACCAAAACCGGCGCTTGGACTATCAGTCAGAGTGTCATGCGTTGTCGTCTCGTCCTTCCTCTCGCCGCGGTGTTTCTGACTCTCGGCGTCGCCCACTCGGGCACGCCGGTCATGCGCGTCGTCCAAGCCTCAGGCGCAGGCTTGAACCTCCTCCGGAACCCCGGCTTCGAGCTGGGCACGACCAACATGCTCACCTCCTGGTCCGCCGGCCCCCAGGGGCTGCGCGCTGCACCCGGCGAAGGCCGCACCAACTCGCAGGCCCTGGCGTGCCGGGCCTCGGATGCCACCGGCTGGTATGGCGCCAGCCAAACGCTCACCCTCAATCGCACCAACTGCGTTCCGGTCGCCGTCCGCGGCTGGAGCCGCGCCGAAGAGGTCAGCGGAAGCGCCGACAGCAACTACTCCCTCTACGTCGACATCGTCTACCAGGACGGCAGTCCGCTGTGGGGCCAAACGGGCAACTTCAGCGCCGGCACGCACGGCTGGGAAGCGCGCGAGTTCGTCATCCTCCCCGAGAAACCGATCCGGTCTCTCACCCTCTACTGCCTCTTCCGGAACCATTCCGGCGAGGTCTGGTTCGACGACGTCTCCGTGGCCGAGATCAGCGCCCCCGCCGGGGCCTTTCTGTTCCAGGGCACCCCCATGACCGTCGGAACCCCCGCCCCGCCCGCGGGACAGCCAGCCGCCTATTCCACAGGCGACGGCCTCGATCTCACGCTCACCGGCGGACGCGTCGCTCGCTTGTCCGTGGGCGGGCGTAACCTGACCGGCAGCGCCCCATCCGGATTCCTCGCGCGCGACATGGCCGCAAACTCGGACGTCTTTTCCTTCGACGAAGGCGCTTGTCCCGATTTGAACCTGCTCCTGCGCGCCACGATCATCACCAACGCCGATCATCTGGCCGTCTCAGGGACCGTGGTGGATACCACCGGCACCGATCGCGCCATCATGCTCCTCTTTGCCCTCCCCCTGGATGCCGCCGGTTGGAGCTGGGGCCACGATATCCGCGAGCAAAGACCCGTCGCCGCCCCCGAGGAACTCAGCAACACCGTCGGCGTGAACTGCGGCGCCAATGGACGCCATTCCGTCTATCCCCTGGCCTGCGTCAGCGATGACCAGTCCGGACTCGCCCTCGCCGTCGATATGGCGAAGCCGGCGCAGTACCGCCTTGCCTACCATGCCGGCACGAAACAACTGTTCGTCGCCTACGACCTCGGGTTGGTGCCCGAAACCACCCGGTTCCCCTCCGGCGCGGAGTTTCGATTCGTCCTCTTTCGATTCGATCCCCGCTGGGGATTCCGCGGCGCGTGGGAGAAGTACACCTTACTGTTTCCCGCATACTTCACCGTGCGTTCGAAAGACCAGGGGATCTGGATGCCTTTCACCGACGTGAGCACAGTCAGCGGCTGGCAGGATTTCGGCTTCCGCTATCACGAAGGCAACAACAACGTCCCCTTTGACGACGCGAACGGCATCCTGAGTTTCCGCTACACCGAGCCCATGACGTGGTGGATGTCCATGGACCCGGCACTTCCCCGCACGGTGGCCACCGCGCTCGAGGTTCGGGACGCCTACGCCGCGGGCGCCCCCGGCGCCCGGCAACGCATGGCGATCGTTTCGCGCAGCGCCGGGATGTTCGACATCAACGGTCAGCCTTCCCTTCTCTTTCGCAACGAGCCGTGGGCCAACGGCGCGGTCTGGAGCCTCAACCCCAACCCCCTTCTCCCCGCCAACCCCAACGCCGCCACCGTCCACTGGAGCGCCAGCATCCGCGAATCGCTCTACGGTCCGAACGCCAACGGCAGTCTCGATGGCGAATACCTCGACTCACTCGAGGGATATGTCACAGCCGACCTGAGTTTTCGCCGCGAACACTTTGCTTTCAGCACGGTCCCATTGACCTTCGACACAACAACCGCCCGT
>Ga0116149_1003960_pt1 | contig 14925 bp, 15 predicted proteins | sample AD_UKC057_MetaG_FD_89787 | JGI IMG/M metagenome (GOLD analysis project Ga0116149, IMG submission 89787) | Active sludge microbial communities of municipal wastewater-treating anaerobic digesters from USA - AD_UKC057_MetaG | ecosystem: Engineered > Bioreactor > Anaerobic > Digestate | place: USA... | reverse complement strand
CTGCACAGCGTCCGCGAAAACTCGGAGCAACGCGTGCCGATCAGCGTGCTCGTGGCCCGCGCAGTCCGCGCCTACTACGGGCAGGCCCTTCAGGCCCAGACCCAACCCCGACCCCCACAAGAAAGGAAAATCGCATGAGCAAGTGCAAGTTCATCGACGAGATCCGGAAGCTCAAGATCCACAGCAAGTGCAAGGCCGAGCTGCTGATGCTCTACGCCAAATGCCGGCGCCTGGCGCTGGCCATCATAAAATTCTTGATGAAGCACAGAAGGTTCGGAGAAGCCGTGATCCTCGGCTGCATCGTCGCGTTTCTGCTGACCAGGATTCCCTGGATCGGCGGCTTCCTCGGGCTCTGCGCACTCGTGACCGCCGCCGCCATGGGCCTGATGCGCGAACTCCGTGAGGATCTCACGAAGTTCTTCGACACCGAAGTTCCGGCACAGGCCTGAGCCAAAACCCCTAAACCCTAAGGAGCAAACATGAAAATCACTCTGACACGCGGCGAACTCAGAAACGCCGTCGCCGGCCTCGCCAAGGTCATCCCCTCCAGGACCGGCATCGCGGTTCTGGGCTGCGTCCGCTTCTACGTCGAAGGCGGCGACCTCAAGGCGCAGGCGACGGACCTGGACCAGACCCTTGTCTTCAGGTTCGACTGCGCCGAATGCGAGGGCGGCGGCGAGATCATCGCCGGCTTCCCCATGCTCAGGGAATTGGTCAAGGGCGCGGGCACCGACACCGTATGCCTGGAGCAGGACGGCGACAAGGTAATGGTCACGAACATTGTCGGCGGACACGCCGTGACGTCGACCGCCGAAGGCATGGACCCAAGGGACTGGCCGGAGTCGGGTGCCGAGATCGAGGTCGGGGAGGCCAAGGGCTTCCTCAACGCCTACCGGCGCATGGCCCCGTTCGCTTCTGTCGATGAGACCAGGCGCACACTGCAGTGCGTGTACGTCGACGTCTCGGGCGACGGCGAGCGCAACGCCACTTTGGTCGCGACAGACGGCAAAAGGCTCTGCTGCTGCAACAGCCTCAAGCTTCCCGTCGATGACGAAAACGGCGTCATGGTGCCTGTGACCAAGTTCCTGCTTTGGAACGGGCTCGCAGAGGATGTGCTGCTGGGCGTGTCCAAAACGAAATCGGGCGGCCGGGTCTGCGTCAAGTCCGGGCCGTGGACGTACCGCGTCAAAGCCGTCGACGGACAATACCCGAACTGGCGGCAGGTGGTTCCGGTCAAGGACGGCATGGCGCACACGCTCACGTTCACCGATGCCGACGCCGAGGCCATGACCAAGATCGTGCCCGCGCTTCCGGGCAAGGAAGCGGTCGGGCTTGAAGGCGGCGACGGCAGGGTCACATTGAGGGGTCAGGACGGCGACAGGCAGGTGCGGGTCCCCTTGACGGCCGGGAGCGCGTACGCGGGCACAGGCTGCGGCATCATCGTGAACCGCTTCTACCTCCTGGACATGCTCAGGGCCGGCTTCCGCAACTTCATGTTCGCGGACCAGGTCTCGCCGCTTCTGAGCGACGACGGCAAGGGCGCGAAGCACGTGCTCATGCCGCTCCGCTACGACGGCCCGCCCCGCCAGCAGCAGCCCGCAGCCGCAACTTCAGCGGCAACGGCTCAGCAGGGACAGGCCCCGGCTGAAACCGCAACCGACAACAACACACCGCCTGCGGCCACGGTGCCGCCGGCGGATCTGAAGGAGACGCAGCAGATGAAGCAGGAACAGAACTCGACTCCACAGCAGCAACAGCAGCAGGAAATGACGGCGCTGGAGCGGCTGCAGGCCGCTTATGACGTCGCCAAGGCCAAGGTGCGCGACGCGCAGTCGGCGTTGGCCGACGTCGCCGCCGCCATCCGCGACGCCGTGAAGGAGGAGCGCAAGCGCAGCGAGGAAGTCGCGGCTGTTCGCGCCGGGCTCGCCAAGCTCCAGAGCATCAAAGTCTAGGGCAGCAGACATCACAATCACAGCAAAGCCGCGGCTCCGGGTGGGGCTGCGGCTTTTCGTTTTCACAACCGCTATCACGAAAGAAGGAGGAAGTCATGGGTATCTATTCAGTCAAACTCGGGATCGACAGGGGCGCCACGGACACGCGGCGCAGGCTCGTATTGAACGTGCTGGCCAACGACCGGCTCTCGGCCGCGATCGCTGCGGAAAGGGTCGGCGACGGCATGGTCAGGGATCCCAGCGTCGAGTACACGCACGCGCTTTCGGTCAAGGCCGTCAGGGGACCGAGGCCGGCCGGCGCCGCTGTCGCGGCGGTGGCGGCGTAACCGCCCACAAGCTTAACGACAACAGCAAAGGAGTAAATCATGATTAAGCTCAGCACAGCCTTCATGAAGAAGGTGCCGGTGCAGGGACAGGAGTTCAGCAGCCAGAGTTTCCACGCCAGCATCGAGCTTGAGCTGAGCGACGCGCTCACGCCCGAGCAGATCGGCGAGAAGATCCACAGGACCGGCGAGTTCCTGCGCAACGCCGTGGACAAGGAGCTGGAAGGTGCCGCGCCCGCTGATTCAGGCAAGGGCGCGACGGCGTTCGCGGGCTCGGGCCAGCAGCCGCAGGGCGAGCGCAAGGCCAGCAACAAGCAGGTGAAGTTCATCACGGACCTCGCCGCCGAACGCAAGATCCCGATCAGCGACCTCAACGCGGACATCCGCAAGCGGTTCAACGTCGGGGGCCTCTATGACCTCAGCTCGAAACAGGCGTCCGCGCTCCTGGACGAAATGAACGGCGGCGGGCAGCGGCGCAGGGCCGCGTAAGGTAAGTTCATTAGTGCATTAGTGCGTGCGTTCATTAGTTGATCCGTCAACCGAGCCACTGCACTAATGCACTAAGGAATTAACGCACTAACGAACTAACTCCGAAGGAGGGAATCATGCCCACGCTCAGCGAGTACAGGGAGCGCAAGCACTGGAGCTTCAGCGCCCTGAACCAGTTTTTTAACGTCTGCTCGTTGCAGTACGCTTTCGACAGGATATATAAGCTGTCCAAGGCCTTCACGCCGCTGCCCCTCAGTTTCGGTTCCGCGTTTCACAGGGTGATGGAGTGGACGGCGCTCACGCGCCTGGGCGGGAGCAGCCCCGACCCCGCGGAGGCCGCCGCGCTTTTCCAGGACGTCTGGGGTCGGCAGCTTCAGGAGGACAAGGACATCAGGTTCGAGGAGGACGGGGACGCGGAGACGGTGGCGGCGCAGGGACGTGCCATGTGCGCCTGTGCCGCCGCCGGCATCGATCCCGAAGAGCGCGTCGTCGGCGTCAGCGAGGCGTTCTGCGTGCCGCTGACGTGCGCCGGCGGCGAGACCCTGGAGACGCCGCTCATAGGCGAGATCGACTGCGTGGTCGAGAAGGGCGGGGCCAGGACCCTGGTGGACTGGAAAACCTCGGGACGAAGGTGGCCCAAGGACAAGGCCGCAAAGGACTGGCAGCCGACGGCTTTTGTCAACGGCTACGCGTTCAAGCACGGCCTCATGCCCGACTTCCGCTTCGATGTCGTGGTCAAGAACAAGACGCCGGTCCTGGAGAGCCACGATACCACGCGCACCGCCGACGACTTTGCCAGGTTGGCCGAGTACGCACGCCTGGCGGAATCGATGATCGCGGCCGAGCACTTCTTCCCCAGCGAGCAGTCGTTCTACTGCGGCGGCTGCCCGCATCAGGAGGCGTGCCGAAACTGGCACCGGGAGCGTTCACGCGTGACCTTGAATCTGGCGGCTTAGGCATGCGGAACCGGCCCCGACACACTAAGGAGCTGGTGTGTCAAAAACAGCGTTTGCGACACACTAGACTCCTAGTCATGTCTATAATTACACTAGAGTATTGGAAACGCGAAAACCTGCGGGATCACAAGTTCCTGAAAATCAAATATTTAAATGCGGTTTTGACACACGACACACCAGGTGGTTAGTGTGTCGCACGAGGTTTTTCTGTCCTCCAGTCCCCCTAAAGGGGGACCAGTGAGCCCCGAAAAACTGAAAATGCATCTTAAAAAGCAGGAAAAAACGCGCCTGAAACGCATGCGCGGACACGGACAGGAAACGCGTCCGCCTACGCCTCCTCTCCCGCAGCCTTTTTCCTGCGCAGCCCCTAAGGCAGGCTGACCCCGACCCTGAAGAACCTAACCTGCAGCCGGCGTTGGCCGGTCCCCGGCGCTATCATTGCCTATGACTGCAGCAAGGCTATGCCGTCAAGTCTCAAGTCATTCCCACGCTCTGGAAAATCTTGTCCTGCGGCGCGAACTCGAACGCCACATCGTCGACACCGAACGGGTGGAGATCCGACAGTATGCTCGGCGTAGCCATGCTTTTGCTCCTTGCCGAGGATCACTGCGGGAACCAGTCCCATTTCCGTACCGGTTTTCCCGAGGCCAGGGCTTTGCCGACCTTGAAAGCGTCGATTACTGAAACCGCTTCAATGACGAGAGCCAGTATGAACGGTAGAACGAGGTTCGATGCAATGGTGACAGCGAGCATGACGATTCCTTTTGCCACCTGTCCGTGGATAATCTGGGCCAGCCCTGAAACTAGTAGATTCACCCAACATAGATGGGGGCTCAAAGGTGGATTCTTGGGGTAGACTATGTCAGGCTGTCGTACTTGGTCCCGCGTACCGGCTGCGCTTGTTGTAGGGGGAGGGGGCTGCGAAGCCCCTCCGCCAAGTTGCGCACCGCATTCTGGGCAGACACGAGAGTCATCAACGATTTGCTTGCCACACTTCGAGCAGTACATTAACGCACTGGTTGCGTCCTCTTTGCTTGGTGCCGGGGTGGTGATGCTCGTGGCGCTTGCCTTCGGGCGTGGCGGAGGTGCCCCCCCATCGGTGGGCTCGGGTTTTGGTTGCACAGGTTTGGGAATCGATTTGGCAGCGTTGGCTGTACTCTTTTTCTGCCCGCCCTTCGTGGGGATCATCGCCCCCAATACTGTTGCGTACTCGGACCGTTCCCACCAGACGGTCTTGCAACGGCACTGCTCGGTCACGGCCTCCTTGAATCCCCTCAAGCGCGCGCTGCCGCCCACCAGGAGAACAGTCGGAGTCTCGATCTTCACTCGTTCCCGGACCTTGTCCAGATAGGAACAGAGATTCTGGCAAGCCTGAGTGATGAAGCGACTCGCAACAATATCCGCGATGACCTCGCCAGGAATCTCGACCGGCACATTCCCGACGCGCACCCTTCCTCCGTCTCCGGTGCGGGAATGCCTTTCCTTCAGTGCGCGGACTTGATCTCGGATTAAGCAACGCCGAGTCTCAAGTTCGTTGCGGATCGAGGTGTCCGTGATGGCGTCATCGACCAGCGCGTAGATGGCTTCGTCTACGTCGAAACCCCCGACGCGGTTGTCGCCGCCCGGGGGTAGTTCGGGGAGCAGTTCGAATCGTCCCCCTTCCGAACGGTGCAGGCATGCCCAGTCCAGTGTCCCGCCGCCACAATCCAAGACAACGACGAAATCCTCCGTGCCGCCGAGTTCTGCGAGCCACGCTTGGGCTGCAGCCACGGGTTCGTCAACGAAGCGTATCCGCTCTTCATAGAATCCGGCATTGTGGGCCGCCTTTGCGAGGACTTCCCTGTCTGGCGGTCCGTACTGCGCGGGCACGGTAAGGAAGATACCTGTTGGCGCAGTTTCGCGGAAGCAAGCAACCTCGCTGGTCCGATTCCGAAGACCACAGAAGAGAATCGAAAGCAGTTCGGTCGGTGTTGCCTTCACGCGGTTGCCGGCACGAACCCACTGCTCGCGCAATTCGCGTTTCAGGGGTTTGGGCAGGAATGCCAGAGGGTCTGAATCAAGGTGCTCGACTGCATCGTCTCCGAACAGTCTGCGGCCGTCTTCACCAAGGAAGAACAAGGAGGGAATATAGGGCCGTTCATCCCGGCCAAGGCGCATGAGTTCAAGACTGTTGCGTGTAGTGTCGTGGTAGGCAACCTTCGTGCGCATGGTGCCAAAATCAAGGGCGATTGTGTCGTTCATGCCTGTCAGTTCTCCAAATGGTTAAGAACAAGGTCCAGAACGTCGCAGGCATGGGCACACACGCTTTCCCTGTCGCCGTAGCCGCGTTGTTTCTGGAGGGACCAAAACGAAAACCGCTCCCGTGCGTTCACAAGCGCCGCGTCGGAGTCATCCGGTTTTCCAACTAAACCAAGGCGCGACCACAGGTCGGGGCCTGACTGGCCGAAGAGGCGGTCAAGTTCCGCCGCTTGATCTCGTGGGAATGTGTCTCTCAACTCTTCGAGGAGTTTTAGGGACTCTATGTCTGCGTCGAAAAGGTCAAAGTTCTTGGTGACACGGTACTTCAGAGCGTCCACTTCGCGCTGAATGTCCGTCATTGCCGCCATATCCCGTTCCACGACCGCTAGGGAATCAGTCACGTACTTCACGGCTTTCCGAAGCTCGGGGTCGGCTTCGGAAAGCGCGGCAATTGCTGAACGCGCTTCACGGCCTTGCGTCATGATGGCGGACTGCAAGTCCAGTTCCTGCCGAAGTGTCTGCAAGGCAATCGCACAGGGCTCCCAGGCTTTGCGGAGGATGGTGCTGGCCTTGATCAATCGCGCCCTTGAGAAGAAGTTCTGTTGAAGCAAGTCGCGGAGGGCCGGTATGCCGCTGGCTTCAAGCAAGCACTTTCGCAATGTGTCCCCGTCCGCAATGCCTCGTCGCCTTGCGAGTGAAATGCAGAGCGGCAGAATCTTCCAACTGATGGCCGACAACAACGCTTGGCGACCTTTCTGATCCACCGGAGCCGATGGGCATTCATCGCCGAAGTCCTGCTCCGACAAGAGGAGCGAGTCGAGCGCAGGAGTGCTCGCACTCGTTGCGAGATCTGCAACGCTCTGCCAGACGGTGACGGGCACTTCTGCGGCATGCCGGGCGAGGAGCCCGCTGGTGGGAACGACGGCGGCAACCTTTCCCTCCAGTTGGGTCTTGAGCATCTGGCATTTCTTTTGAACCTCTTCGAGGGGGTCGGGTTGAAGGTGCTCCCATTTCTGCACAACCGCGATGCTGTTATATGCAGATGCGCCTGGAAGTCGTGTCCGTTCTCCGAACAGTTGAAGCAAGTCTCTGTCGCTCTCTCTGCCAACGGGGTTGACAGCGTAGATAACGGCGTCGGCGCTCCCGCCATAGCGGAGGGTGTCTGCTTCAAGTTTGTCGGCCAGAAAACCCTGGGTTGCATCCTCATGTGTCTGAATGACGCTCCGCGTGCCAGGCGTGTCAACGACATTGGCCATGCGGAGGAAATCGGTGTCGGCAAAGAAGTCCAGACAGCAGGTCCTCGTGGCGTTTGCCTCCGTGCCGATCCAGTCCCCGACCCGGTCGAGTGGCACGTCGGCAGTGCTGCCATCCATCCAGTGGACTCTGAACCCTTTACACTGACTGCCCTGTCCGTACCGAAACCAGTTGATTGTTGCCGTCGTCTCCGTGACCCCGGTTGGGGCCAGATCCTTCCCTATCAGGGCATTCAGGAGCGTGGACTTACCGACGCGCATTTGCCCGACGATAGCAACCGTGAAGCGCATATCCAGCGACTCGATCAGTCGAAGTCGCTGGAGCGCGAAGGCAATATGAGCGGTTGACCGATGCCGGAGCAGATATTCAGGCATCGCTGTGGAGAATCGCTTTACGACCTCCTCAAACTGCTCATAGGAAAAGGCTATCTCAGATTGCTGCGGCATCGCGTCCCTCAGGCTTTCTCCGGCTCAGATGTCGCAAGGCGCGCAAGCATGCGGAGCACGCCGTCGGTCCGATCCAAGGCTTGCTTCAGAACCTCAGCCTTCACCTTCGACTCCTCTCGCGAGCGCTGGCGCTGATCCGCGATGGACTGCACTTTGTCGGCAATTTCCTTCTCGACTTCACCGGTTGCTCTCTGCAACGCATTGCGCACACCCTTCTCATAGTCGGCGGCAATGCTCTCAAACTGCCGCATGGCTTGCCCTTGGGCTTTCCGCACCGTATCCGACAAAACACTCTGAAGTTTCGCCACGGCCTCTTCTTGGCGACGGCCCTTCAGACTGTCACTGGCTTTCCACCCCCCAACGGCCATGCCGATCAAGGGAGCTATCCCAGCAGCGGCAGCCAGAGGAGGAAAGACCATTCCGATCAGTCCTACTCCTATGTTTGCCATCATTGCGCCTGCCATGCCGCCATAGAGTGTGTTACGCGCCTCCTCAAAACCGCTGAACTTCATATTGAGGGTGTCAACGTGACCCCGCGCAATCCCAGATATTGGGGTTTGTATCTGCACCGGCAGGCTTCTCCCGATTGCGGCAGAGAAGTCATTAACAGCCGTATGCATCTGGTCGTTGTACTGGCCTTGGACATCGAGCACGATCTGGGAGCATCGGTCCACACATGCCGCAAGAACAGCATCCGCCTTTTCGTTGGCCTGTCGAGGATCGAAGTTTGTGCCTCGAATCTGCCCGATGATCTCCGCAACCAGCGGGCTGTAGGGCGAGGGGTCGAGTTGTTCCTGCAGTGACTCCCGGGTCTTTCGCTTAATCTCGGCTGCCTTGTCCTGAAAAGCGGAGACCGCACCTTGGAATTCCGTCGTTTTCCATTGATCATACTTAGCCTTGGTCTCAACAAAGGAGCGCTCCAGAGCGTCAAGCCCCTCCTTGGTCTCAGTCGCGACGATGTGTAAAGAATCGCTCAGCTTGCGATGTATTCCCGTGGCTTCAACTGAGAGCGTCGAAAGCAGGCGACGCCCCATTTGGTCTTCCTTCTTTGCCATGAGCTTGTTATATAGGAAGCAAAGCAGTGTCGAATAGCCGCTTCGTTCCAGATGTTTCGCCGAGTGGTTCGCGTCGGCCGCGAACTTGAGTTTCGCGCTGACTGGGAAATAGATAATCTTCTCTGCGGGGACGCCCAGTTTCTCAGATAGAACGGTGAGATTGCGTTCGCTCCACTTCTTCCACTGGGTCTCCTCAACAAGATCTATCTTTGTCTGCACGAAGAAAATAAGTGGATTACGCTCGCGGAGCTTGAGAAGCATCTCCACCTCCGCCTGACTGATAACAGCTTCGACGGAGTCCAGGACAAAGAAGATGGCATCGGCGTTGGGCACATAGCGCCACGTTATGTCGCGATGCTTCTGGAACAGCCCGCCGAGTCCGGGGGTGTCGATGATCGCAACCCCATCCTTCAGAAGGGGATGTGGTAACTGGATGCCAATGAAATCAACCTTCTTGCAGTTGTTGGGGTTGCCGGTCTCGGTGCCATACTCGGCCAGTTGATCCGGCGAGATCTCGATAGGAGGGGGAACTGCATCTGGTCCATCGCCCTCATTTGAAAAACGAAACACCTTTGTTTTCTTTGGCTCGCCATATATCAACTTGTAAACGGTGGATGTTGCCACGTCGCTTGCTGTCGGCAAAAGATCCTTCTCCCCCAGCAACGCATTGATGAAAGAAGACTTTCCTTTCTTGACTTCGCCAACAACAACAATTCTGAAAAGGCCAAGCCGGTATTGGGCGAGTTGTGTCTGGACGTGTTCAAATGCATTGACGTCCTTAACGTCTGCCGCAAGCTCGATAAACTTGCCCGCTACGTCTAGCACTTGTTGTTTCTTTATGAGGTTGGGCATTGTACACCCCTTTAGATGACGCGGAATAGCGTGTCAGTTGACGACTCGTTTAGCGATGCCATTGGGTTCTTTGGCAGATTGGCAACAAAGGAGCGAACGGCGGCGTCCGTAAAAATGGCTGGAACCTCGAAAGGAGATATCTGTGTCGAATCGTCCATTCGGTCCTGCAGGTGGTCGCTAAAATCGGCGTAGAACCTGCCGAAATAACTGGATAGTCCCGAAAAGGCCCCTTCAGATTGATCAAAGCCCTGCTGTGATGCGAGGGCCATGTCAGATGGTGCGTCGTCTGTGGCCACGTAGAAGAACCCAGAATCCTGCCACGCGTCTTTGAACATGGCAAGGTCGTATGCTTTTCCGGCTCCTGAAGTATCGCCGGAGTCATTCACAATGACCTTGGGGTTTGCGGGATCGCTCATGTCCACACCGGTGACCCATATGGCATGATCGGCCGATTGGTTAAAGAAGTCCTCCAGTGGAAAATCGTTTCTCCAAACCTCGCCCGAATCGACCCCGACGATCACCTTGCGGCCCTGAGCCAGCTCTGCCATAAGCTCCTCAATAGTCGCCCCTGTCCTGGCATGACACGGAATGCCATAGAGTTCGAGAAGGTTGCCGACATCGTGAGGCGACATTCCGCCGTCTGTAAGCCATCCATTAACGGTGGCGGCATATACCAGCTGAGCCTCTGACACGGACTGACCAGTGAAGGCTTCAATTATGCCCCGCTGCGCTTGAATGGCGCAGGTGAATTCCGTGGTCTGTGGCTGCCAGTACTGCGCGTCGTGTTCGGGCGTTCCCACTAAAGCGTCTGCATTGAAGTCGTCGGATCGGGCGCTCCACGGGAGGCGGATGTCATCAAGACTAAAGGACAGATCGTCCAGAATGCTTCCCATGTCGTCCTGTGGGCTGCCAGACGCACCGAATTTGTGAATATCGAAGCCTCCAGGAGTTACGTTACTTTTGAGTATGTTGAACAGGAGTTTGCCTTCGTCATAGACGTTCCATCCTGTCCCGGGGTGGTTGATGTCTGGAACCATAGTCGCCCCTAAAGTTTCGTCGGTACCGGCAACATCAAGCGTCGGCTGGGCACCAATTTCGTCACAGTCCGGCATGGCATAGGCTTCGTCATTCATCGCAAACCTCCCTTTGTCAGCCTCTACGTTCCCGCAGACGCGAATCTGACAGGAACGCAAAAAAAAATGAGGGACGCGGACATTCAACCCCGCACCCCTCCCGTAGGCCCGGCAAGGCCAGTAAGACAGACGCAAAGCGGAAGCCGCGCCCCTCAAAGGGGTCGCGACCTCGCTGAAAGCATCCGTCTTACTCTTGACAACTTGCCGGTTTACGGGAGAGACGGCTTTCTGCGAGAAGCAGAAAACAAGATTATGTCAGCGCTCTAAACTGTCGTAACAGTTCCTCCTATGGGGCGCACACGCGCCCCGCAGTCATGAACGAGAATATACGCTCTTCCGCGAAAAATGGGAAGCCCGTTTTTCGCTATTTTCCACTGACTTAACCCACGGCAGAATCTGCCTAAAACGAAAGGAACAAGACCATGGCACAGACACAGATGCTGGATCTTTTGACGAGAGAGGGCGTATTGCTCAGCGTGAGCGTGCGATACTGGCGGGCGGCGAAGAAGCTCCAGGCCCAGGACCTCGGCTTAGACCCCGACGACGTCACGGACCGGCTCATTTCACTGGGCCACAAGCGGCTCATGCCTAAGGACGCGCTTGCGGGTTTCGCATTGATCGAATCCCGCGCCCACGCCCTCGTGGACTCGGCCACGTTCCCGTTCATGAACGGGCTCGCACGGTTCCTGCCCAACCGCAAATTGGGCGAGGTCACAAGGCGTCTGGGCGAGCTCGAAGCCGAGTTCCGTGAGGCCCGGACAACGTTCGCTAATAAGTACGCGGGGCTGCGTGAGGAGGCGCTTCGGGAATGGCGTGAGCAGGCCCGCCGGCTCAGCAGCGACCCCGACAAGGTCGTGGCGTCGGTCTCGGCGGCTTTCCCTGCCCCGGACCGGCTGGACCGGCACTTCGGCTTCAGCACGAGCCTGTTCCAGATCCGCGTGCCGGAGGCGCTGGACGCGGAGCTTGTGCAGGCCGGCGACAGGCAGGAACTGATGCGGGCGCGGGATCTGGCGGCGCAGGAGGCGCGGCGGAGGATCGGCGAAGGCGTCGAGAGCTTCGTCGGCGACTGCGTCACGAGCCTCAGGCAGCAGACGGCGACCCTGTGCGAGGAGATGCTTGAGGCGTTCAGGACCGGCAAGACCGGCGTGCACCAGCGCACGCTGAACCGGCTCACGGAATTCATCGACAACTTCCGGGCCTTGAACTTCGCCAGCGACGCCGAGCTCGACAGCAGGCTCACCGAGGTCAGGCAGCGCTTCCTCAACACCACCGCCGAGACCTACCGCGACGACGCCGGTGCCCGCACGCGCATGACCGAGGGCATCAGGAATCTGGCGAATGCGGCCAGGGAGCTGGCCCAAGCCGACACAAGCGCCGTGGTTGAGGGCTTCGGCCGGATGGGCACCAGAAGGTTCACGCTGGCCGCGTGACAGTGACAGAAATCTCTAGGCCCGGCAAGGCCCGCCCCGCGCCTGCAAAGGAAGACCTCTTCCGATGCGGGCGCGGGGCTTCTTCATTTTGGAAGGGCATCTTATGCACGCAGGTTATCCGGCGAGTCCGGCGTGCTTGTCCCGGATCGTGTCCGCCAGCGCGTCAAGCGCCGCGAACGTGTCATCACGGGGCCGCCCTTTGCACATCAGCGCGCCCAGGACCTCGACCTTGAGGTTGGGCATCAGGGCGGAGATCTGCTCGACGGCCTTCGAGCCCCAGCCATAGGAGCCGATGACCGCCGCGTACTTGAGTTTGGGCCGGAGCGCGTTGGCCAGATGCGTGGCCGAGAACACGCTCGGGTGGGGTCCGACATGCACGGTCGGCGTGCCGATTTCCGGTGTCAAAGTTTGCGGAGCCTCTGCCGTGTCTGTTGACTCTTGTCGGACGGATGCCGCCCCATGCGGGATCCGCACTTACAGGGGCGTGAACTGGTCCTTGCGCACTCCGCACTGGGGGCACACCCAGTCGTCGGGGATCTCCTCGAACGGCGTGCCGGGCTCGACGCCGTGAAACGGGTCCCCCCGCTCCTGCCTGTAGACCCAGCCGCAGACAACGCACATGTGTTTGGCCATAAGCTTCGCTCCTCCATTCCGCATCGCGACAGTCTTCCGGGACAGGCAGGTATCCGATCCCGCCTGCTCCCTGACACACAGGTGGAATATAGCCGACGCGGCATACGTATGGCCACGGCAAAACGCAGATGCAACGTTTCAGCCACGGCGGCGGCAGGGCCGAGGTCGGGAGACTCGGGCACCTGAATGGCGATGATGACCGTTCAGCGCCGGATTATGGCCCCATCAATTCAGGAAAGGACAAAGAGATGCAGACAAACAAACCCAGGGCCATGCACGTGGTCGTGCAGGAAGGCGGCGGCACCGGCGAGCTGTACGCGCACGCGTTCACGACTCGCAAGGACGCGAAAAGGTTCCGGCGTTCGTGCGCAAAGGCCGCGTACAGGGCCACCGCGCCCTTGGAGGTTCCGGCAGGCACCGACATCGACGCGCTGCAGCGGGTGCTGTCGGCGGTCGGCGACGAACTCATGTGAACGCTCATCAAAACAGCGAAAGGACGAACATGAAGCGAGTGACTTGGACAATCGATCTGGACGAAGACACGGCAGAGGCTGCCGCAACGGTCGCGCTGGCGATCATGCGCGACCAGGAATCGGCGGCCACGGTCTTCGACGTCACCGACGAATCGGGCGAGACCGTGCGCGTGGACCTCCGGCGCGACCATAAGCCGGTGGCGAACCTGCGCTGCGACAACTGCGGCAGATGTTTCGCAGGCACCGGGGAGCTGGAGCGCGTGTTTCCGGACATCCCCGGCCTGATCGGCAGGCTGGACAGTGGCGGCACCGTGCCCGAGGGCGAGTGCCCGCTGTGCGGGGCGCTTGTCTATCGGGAACAAGGCCGCGTTAGGGTCGGCATACTCCTGGACGGCGGCCTCGTCAAAGCTGTGTTCACCGACAGGGGCGGCGTCGACGCCGCCGTACTGGACACCGAGGCCATGGAGAGCGACGACGAGGCCACGCTGACAGTCAGGGCCTTGGGCGAAACCTTCGAGGGCGTGCCTCAGCGCCAGGTGCCGGAGATTGACGCCGGCTTCGTGTGCCGGCTCTTCGGGGCCGTCACCCGCACCGGATCTCAAAACCGAAAGGAAGGGACAGCATGAAGTACTGGGAAGAGTTCCAAAGCAAATGGGGCTTCGGCGACGGCGACGCCGTTCCGCCCGACGCCTGGGCCTTGCGCTACGTCTACGTGCGTGAGATCAACCGGCTGGCGGCCGCGAAAGGCAGCGCGGTCAGGCTGCTGGCTTACGACAGGGGCGGCATGCACAACCCGTACCTGATCTGCCGCGTGCCGGCGGACATGGTGCTTGGCGTGCCGGAGCCTGATCTCTGCAAGGGCGCGTGGGCCAACGGCTGGAAGCCGGAGACGGACTGGATCGAGCCCGGCGAGGACGACGCCATGCTTGAGGCCGTGGAGGAGGCGCAGGAGGACGACGGCATCGACGACCTCGTCGACGTCGACGTGTCCATCGCCGGCGAGCCCGGCATCGACTGCAACATCGCCGCGTGAAAGGAAACCATGGACGAGGACAACTGCAGGGCCAACAGGGACCTGCTCAAGGGCTTCGAGCGCAACCCCGTGTTCGCGCACATGCACCCCTATGACCTGTACCGGCAGTGGCTGGAGGCGGTGTGGGCTATGCTTGAGCTGCCTTTGGATCCGAAGGGGTTCAGGGCGGCCCTCGACCGCTACACGTATGAGCAGGGCCGGGAGCTGGGCCGGCTCTTCGGCCTCTACGTGGAGGCGGTGGAAGATCTCCCGTTCAGGGACATCCTGGGCTCGCTCTTCATGCGGCTGGACGTCAATTCGGTAAGGGCCGGGCAGTACTTCACGCCCTGGCCCATCGCCGAGATGATGGCGCGGATGACGTTCGACCGTGAGGAGTTCCTGCGCCTTGTCAAAGAGCGCGGCTCAGTCAGCGTGTGCGACCCGGCCTGCGGCTCGGGCGTGATGCTGCTGGCCTTCGGCAAGGTCGTGCATGACGCGCTGGGCAGGGACGGCACGAACGGGCTCCGGCTCTACGGCACGGACATCGACAGCAGGTGCGTGGCGATGTGCAGGATCCAATTACGCATGAACGGCCTCGACGGCATGGGGCGCATGGCCTCCGTGCTGTGCGGACTTGGAAAGACAGAGCCCGCGCAGGCGGCGCTGTTCGCGGAATTCG
>Ga0116149_1003952_pt1 | contig 14947 bp, 7 predicted proteins | sample AD_UKC057_MetaG_FD_89787 | JGI IMG/M metagenome (GOLD analysis project Ga0116149, IMG submission 89787) | Active sludge microbial communities of municipal wastewater-treating anaerobic digesters from USA - AD_UKC057_MetaG | ecosystem: Engineered > Bioreactor > Anaerobic > Digestate | place: USA... | reverse complement strand
CTCCTCATGCCACGGGATTTTGTGAACGTTCAGATCCTGTATGCCGGCATTGTGGGCATCTTCATCGCTCTCCTGGTCACGGCCTTCGGCTCCGTCGCCACAGGCGCACCGCCCTCGACCGCCGCCGCCGAGGCACCGTATTTCAGCTATGCCGAAGGCGTCCAATACGTCGGAGCTCTGTGGCCGCTCATGCTGATTACGGTCTCCTGCGGCGCGATCTCCGGCTTCCACTGTCTGGTGGCCACGGGGACATCGGCAAAACAACTGTCCAATGAAACCCACGCGCGGCGCATCGGCTACAACGGCATGCTGCTCGAATCGTTGCTGGCCGTCACCGTCATCCTCACGCTCTATGTCGGACTGGGCCACGGCGATTACCTCCAGATCACTCATCGGGAAAAAAACCCGATCCTCGCCATCTCGCTCGCCACCGGCAACCTGGCTCACCAAGCGTTCGGCTCTCCTGTTTGGATGGGCACGGTGTTCGGCATCCTCCTGCTGGAGGGTTTCGTCGTGACCACCCTCGACGTCGCGGTGCGGCTCAACCGTTATCTGCTCGAGGAACTCTGGAAGATTGCATTGCGCCAGCCGCCTGCGTGGATGCTCAACGTCTGGTTCAATACCGCGCTCGCCGCCCTCGGCATGTATGCCCTGTCGCGGTGGAACGTCTTGCCGGTCTTGTGGCGTGTGTTCGGCTCAGCCAACCAGATGATGGCCGCGATGGCCCTGCTGGTTGTCGCGGTCTGGATGCGGGCTCACCGGCGCAAGTTCCTGTTCGCCCTGATCCCCTCCATCTTCATGTTCGTCACCACAGTCGCCTCCACCGCCATGAGTCTGAGCCTCAACCTCGAACAGAAGAACTTCGTGCTTTCCTTCGCCTGCCTCGTTCTCCTGTGTCTCGCCGTCGGGATGGTCATCCTGTCCGTCCGCGTCTTTCGCCGTCCCCCAGTTGCGCCGGCCAACGAACCGTCCGTTTTGCGGTGCAGCAGTTCCACTCGGCCGTCGGCTTGAAAGCTGCGCGGGTGAACCGAGGCAGTTGCTCGCTTGCCGTTGCAACTGGCAGCGAGGGGCGGATCGTCGAGGCGTGCATTCGGCCCGAGGAGGTGGTAAATTCGCATTCGCACAATGCGCCACCGCCTATGAAACGCCAAACCCCCACTGCACCGGTCCTCAGACGTTGTACGAAAGCCGCCGTCAGCATTCTACTGCTGACATGTCTGGCCCTCGTGAGCCGTGCTTCCCCCGCAGACCCCGAGGAAGGCCAGCCGGACCCGATCTGGATCAAGGTCTGGGAAAGCGCGCAAAGTCGCGCGGACATCGCGCGCCTGATTGATGCCATCAACCCGCGGCGGATGTCGGATCAGTTGTTCTACCTGGCGAAGGATCCGCTGCCGTTTCGCAAGCTCAACTACACTCTGCCCGGCCACACCAAGAGCACATTGCATGAGGCAGACGACTACCTGGCTGGCCGACTCGAGTCATGGGGATACCTCGTCCAGCGCGAGGCGGTGCCGGTCCAGGCCTATCGCCGGGATACAACCAAGCCGCTGCAACACCAGTACTCGCAACCGATGCCCGAAGACCCGTGGTACACGGCCTACAATCTCTACGCCGAACGCAAAGGCCGTTCGCGGGCAAACGAGATCGTGCTTGTCTTGGCGCACAAGGACTCGCAGAGCTGGGTCGATAGTCCCGGAGCGAACGACAACGCGATCGGCACGGTCGGCGTCCTGGAGTTGGCGTGCGTGCTCGCCGAGCATCCCTCCGAGCGGACGATCCGCTTTCTGTTCTGCAACGAAGAGCACACGCCCTGGACCAGTGTGACGGCCGCACAAAACGCCAAGGCACGCAGAGACCACATTGTCGCGGTCTTCAATCTGGACAGCATCGGAGCCAAGTCGGCGGCGGAGACTGCGGCTGGCAGGAAGGCCAACATCACGGCGTACACGGAACCGGCCGGTGAACGCTTGGCGGGATTGATGAGCGCCGTCAACGCGCGCTTTGCCCTCGGTCTGGAGCAACGCGCGGTCAAGCGGCCGAGCCCCGGCGACGACGACGGTTCGTTCGTCCGGGCCGGCTTCGGGGCGGCGGTCGTCAACATCGGCTCCTGGCCCTACAGCGATCCCAATTACCACGTCGCAGGCGATGTGCCTGAACGCTGCGATGTCCCCAACGCAGCCATGACCGTTCGAGCCACACTCGCGGCCATCCTGACGCTTGATCAGGCTCATTAGCGAGGCTTCGCCTCAGACCGGGGCGGCGCATGAACAACTCGCTTGTGCCGGGCAGCCGCCAACATCACCGACGCCCGACGCCTCGCCAATTGGCGCTGCTGCGCAGGGTTTTCCTTCTTTTCGCTGGCCCCCGCCCCGCTGCCCCTCCGCAGGCACTGACCGGCAGTTCCAGGCGAGGCCGTGCCAGCCGGTCCAGCAGGCACCGCCGCGGAACACACGGTCCGAGCCTTCGGTCGGCCCCTGGGGGTCAACGACCGCTCCACCGGAATAGGAGTCCATCCAGTCCTGGCACCATTCCCATACATTCCCGAGCATGTCGTACAATCCCCACGGATTCGGCAACTTCTGCCCTACTCCGCCAGGCCCTTCGTTCCCGCACCACCGCATGTACGAATCGAACAAAGCACAGTAATCACATTCGTCAGAGCACTCCAGCGTATCCCCAAACGAATACCGCGTCGTCGTCCCCGCCCGACACGCATACTCCCACTCCGCCTCCGTCGGCAGCCGATATACCGCATTGGTCCCGATCCGCCCCGCCGCCCGCTCTTGCTCCGTCAGCCTCTGGCAGTACGCGACCGCGTCATGCCAGCCTACACAGAACACCGGCCGGTCCAGTTCGCCCGGATCGCCCGGGTCGACGCACGGGTTCTGTTCCATCACTGCCAGGTACTCGCCCACCGTCACCTCGTGCTTCCCCATTCAGAAACCTCTCGTCAACGTCACCCGCGTCAGCCAGAAATCGTCCTCCACCTCCGCCTTGCTCTCGATCGCGTACGTCGACCCGACTTCACCAGTCACCCGGATTCCAGGGTGCAGGGCGATCTCCAGCAGCGGGGCTTCCTGCGCCCCAGCCGGTGGCCCCATTGCCCACAGAGCAAGGCCACCGCACAGAATTGTGAGCAATCGAGCCTCTTTCGAACATCGTGTCTTCATGACGGCATGAGTTGATGGTTGTTTCCCCAACTTCCTTGCACGCGGGTCGTTGGCTGAACTCGAAGCGAGTCAGCAGTTCGTGGCGGATGTGCGTATCTGACGTACCCATCGCACAACCACAGCGCACTGCCAAGCTCGTTCCAGAAAGGAACGACCGTGGGCCTGGCCGGGTGTGTGCGATCCTGGTAGCGGAGAGCGGCTCTTGACGAGTTGCTTTTGGCTGAGCGCTCTTTAGCCCGCATTTCTCACCAACTTTTGATGTCATCTGACCGGTCAGCGTCGGCTGGCGGGGGGGCCTGGGCTCACTCCGCCTTGTCGGGAACTTCAATCCGGTCGCCGTCGCGCAGCCAAAGGCCCGGTCCGTCGTCGGACGCCGTGCAGTCCACCAGCCATTCCTGGCGGACGCCGGTCACCGGATCGACGCGGATCACGCGCACGCGCGAACGGTCGGACGAGGTGCGGAGCAAGCCTGATCGATCCAGGGTGGTCTTCAGATCCCATCCCAGGCGTTGGGGTTGGGCCGGATACGCTGCGAAGCTGGAAGACAATTGGAGATCGAACGTCTTCTCTTCGCCTTTCACCTGAATCCGCACCTTGCGGTCGAGGCATCTCTTCAAAGCCTCTCGCAGGTCATCGGGAAGGGTCCATTGCTGGCTCAGCGGATGGTCCTCCTCGGGGATTTCGACGACATCACCCCATTCCAGCCAAACATCCGCCGCGCAATCCTCGCCCTTCACGACCGGGCTGAGGTCGACCGGCATGACTTGCTCGGCCCCCTCGGGCAGCGGGCGCATGATGCGGATGCGCGCGAGGTCGGGAAAGGCGAGCGGATCGCTGGGGCGCCTCATCCCCGGTCCGCCCAGGGGCAGGGGCCGTGCGGGAACCGCCTGTTGCACTCCCGACTGAGCGAGCAGCCCGTAATGAACCGCCAGCAACTCGAGCAGCTTGAACCGGTTCCAGTCCGGTTTCCCGCGTGTCAGGACCTTCGCGGAGTAACCAGTCGAGCCGCGAACGACGGTGATGGCGTTCGGGTCGGACAGGACCGTTTTCGCGCCGCGCTCGCGCAGGAGGGCGACGACCTCGTTGGGCTTGGCCATAATGACGTTGCCCCGGTCGGGTGTCGAGGCGCCTGTGTAAAAATGGGGCTGGTTCAGGTCCCGAATGGTGTTGGCCATGGCCAGCGGCGTCTGGCCGGCTCTGTCTTTCGCATTCGGATCGGCTTTCTTTTCGAGGAGAAGCCCCATCAGGTCGAGGTCGCGGCGGTTCACGGCGAAGTGGAGCGGCGTGCGTCCCTCGGCGTCGCGCGCATTCACGTCGGCGCCATGTTCGAGCAGGAACCGGGCGAGCGCGACGTTCTGGTTGGCCACGGCCACATGGAGGGGGGTCACGTCGTTGTCGGCCGACAGGGTGTTGTCACCCATGCTGAGCTGCATCTGGAACGTCGGGAGCATGGGCGCACCGGGTTGGGCCGTGCGGATGGCTCGGGTTGGAACGGCGCGCGTTCCGACAGTCGAACTGGGACGGGCAAGCGGTTGGGCTTCGCGCTCGCCGAGCTTCGGCTCCTGCGACGGTCGTGATCCGCGGGCATCGACCTTCGCCTTGTTGGCCACGAACAACTCGGCGAGATCCGGTCGGTTGGACTGGGCCGCCCGGTGAAGCGCCGTCCAGCCGTTGGTGCAGGATCCGTTCACATCCGCACCATGTTCGAGGAGGATCCCGGCGAGGGCGGCCGGACCGTTCTTTGGATCGTATCCGGCAAGATAAGCGAGCGGGGGCCAAGTGCCGCCCCAACCCAGCGCGTTCGGGTCTGCGCCGGCGGTCAACAGGGCCTCGATCATCTCGGCATTGGGTTGGCCATTGCTCAGGGCATAATGCAGGGGGGTGTTGTCCCCGCTGTCGCGCGCGTTCACGCCCGCTTTGCGTTCGAGCAGCAGTTCGAGCATGGCAGGCCGATTCTGGATCACCGCCCAATGCACGGGAGTGATGCCGCTGGTCGCTCGGGCATTGACCTCAGCCCCGGCGTCGAGCAACCGGCGGGCCAAGGCCACTTCCCCGTCCCACACGGCCCGAAACAGCACCGTCCAATCCCCCTCCGGGTCCGGCGCGCGCACGCGGGCATCGACGTTTGCCTGGTGGTCGAGGAGCAACTCGACAAGGGACTCCTGTTTCTGGAGAAGGGCTTGGACGAGCGCTGAACTCCCCTCCTCATCCAGGACGTTCGGATCCGCCTTTCTTTCGAGGAGCAGCCGGGCGACCGCTGGCTGCCTCCTGAGGATGGCACGGACCAGCGGGGTCCGCCCGCCGCGATCCCGGGCATTGAGATCGGCGTCATGCTGCGCGAGCAATTCCGCCACCGAGGGATAGCCTTTGTCGGCCGCCAAGTGGAGGGGCGTGCTCTCCATCTCGCTCCAGTTGGACTGACTTGGCTGAGGCTGACGCTCGATTGGTGGGACGTAGCCCTTGGCATTCACGTCCGCCCCAGCCGCGATGAGGGTTTCGGCCACGGCCCGGTAGCCGCCCAGCACGGCGTGGTGCAGGGCTGTGTAGCTGTTCTTGTTGGGCGCATTGACCTCGGCGCCCTTGGCGAGGAGGAGTTCGCAAAACCGCTTGTGGCCGGCGGCGGCGGCGGTGTGGAGCGGCGTGTCGCCTTCGTTGTCGGTGGCCTTCACCTCGGCGCGGTTTGCGAGCAGGAACTCGGCAACGGCCAGATACCCGTTGGCCGCGGCGCTGTGGAGCGGGGTGCCGCCGACCGGGGTCGCGTTTCGGGCATTCACCAGGTCCGGGCTGTTCTTGATGATTGCCTGGATGCGCTGGATTTCGGCGGCTTCTTCGTTGGTGGCCGGGGCGGCGCCCGCTCCGTTTCGAGCGGCCGGGCGCTCGGACGAGTCGGACTGGCGGAGCGCGGTCGCGGCCCGTTCCGCCGCTGCCACCTCCCTCTGCACCCCGAGCAGCTCGCGGCGCACGGCGATCTCATCGAGCGGCGGCGCCACCCCTACCTGGATCTTCTTGCGGACCTCGGTCAGGCTGTCCTCGGCGAGCTTCAGCTCTTCCTGGAGCAAGGCGATCTGGCGGTCGATGAGGGCGTTTTCGGGCAGCTTGCGCTGAAGTCGCAACGACTCGCGCCGCACGCGGCGCACCTCGGCCTCGTCGGCCTTGCCGTTCTCGAGCTTCTTGCGCACCACCTGCAGCTCCTCTTCGACCAGCTTGATTTCCTCGCGCAGCGATTCGGCATCGGCCGGATCGATGGTTGGAGCGAAGCTGGTCGAGACCGCGGGTGCCGGAGCGGCGGTCGACTCAGACGCGGGCAGGACGATGTCCAAAAGACGGCCTTGAGACTCGATCGCGGCCATTTGCCGTTTGAGAGACAATGCCTCGCGTTGCAGGGCGAGGAGATCATCCTTCGGGGCACGACCGCTGTCGAACAGGAGCTTCTTGTGCTTCAACTGCTCGTCGACCAGGGCCAGCTCCTGTTCGAGGAGTTCTCTTTGGCGTTGGGCCGCGGAGGTCAGCACGCCGCCCGTGGGCGTGGCGGCGGAGGCCAGGGCGGCTTCGGTCTCGATCGCTTGCAGGCGCGCTTGCTGGGTCTTGAGGATGAGATCGACGCTGGCCTTGAGCGCCTCGGCTTTGGCCTGCAACCCGGTCAAGACCGCGTTGGCGCGTTCACCGATCTGTTCCTCGAGCCGGCTGAGGAGAAGCTGGGTCTCCTTCATCGTCGGGTGATCCTCGGCATACCGCGTCCGCAAGACTGCGAGCTGTTGTTGTTCCTTAGCGCGCCGCTCGAGCAAGCCGGCCAGTTGGGTATCCGGTGTGGCAACCGACAGAGCCGGTGCCAGTTCGCCGGGCGGGAGACTGGCCAACTGGTTTCGTAGAGCCGTCAGGCGCGTGAGTTCGGCTGTCTGCAGGGCCACCTCGCGATCGAGCGCCGCCCGCTGGAAATCCGGGACCCTGCCTGCGGCAGCGAAACCCGAGCCCGAGGCGATCAGGTTCTGTCGGGCCAGCGACACGAGATTGGTCTGGTCGGCGAAGTCCATGAGCACGCGTTCGTACTGGGCGGCGGCCTCGTTGGTGCGTCCGAGCTTGTGGTAGACTTCGGCGAGACGGAACAGGGCTGTGGCCGCGGTGCGGCGCTGGAGATCCGACTGTTTGACGGCGCTTTCGTAGGCCTGGGCCGCGGCCTCGAGATCGCGGTTCACGTCCTCTTCGAGCAGGCCCTTCTGGAACGACTCGGTCAAAGGGTCGGCTGCCAGGGCGCAGAGGAGGCACGGAACCAGGGAGAGGAACCACGAAACACGCGAAACACACAGAAGGGAGAGTGAGAATACGGTCTTCATGCGGCGACTTTAATCAAGAGCCAAGGGGGCGAGTTGTCACCATTCTGCAAGTTCGAGGCGATAGCCCACGCCGTGAACGGTCTTGATCCAGCGCGGTTGGGCCGGGTCCGGCTCGAGCTTGGCGCGGAGGCTGGCGATGTGGTTGTCCACCGTGCGCGTGGTGGGGAAGGCGCCGTAGCCCCAGACCAAATCGAGGAAGCGCTCGCGTGTGATCGGTTCGCCCTCGGCTTCGGCCAGCAGGCGGAGCATGGCGAACTCTTTGGCGGTGAGATGCAGTTCTTCCGCGCCGCGCCAGGCGCGCTGGAGGAGGAGATCGATTCGCGTCGGGCCGAGCTGCAGTTCACGCACGGTTTTGGCCTGACGCTGCGTGCGGCGCAGCGCGGCCCGGACCCGGGCCAGGAGCTCATCCGTGCTGAACGGCTTGACCAGGTAGTCGTCGGCGCCAACATCGAGGCCGGTGACACGGTCCTCGACCTGTCCTTTCGCGGTGAGCATGAGGATCGGCTCGGTGTGCCCGAGGCGGCGCAGTTCGGCGCACACGGCGAAGCCGTCGAGCTTGGGCATCATGATGTCCAGGAGCACGAGATCGGGCTTCTCCTTGATCGCCCGATCCAGGCCCGCCGCGCCGTCCGCGGCGGTGATGACCCGATAGCCTTCGTCTTCGAGCACATCAGCCAAGGCGGTGCGCATGGCCAGCTCGTCTTCGACAATCAGGATGCGTGACATACGGGGAGTTCGATCACAAAGCGGCTGCCTTTGCCCAACTCGCTTTCAACACGCACCGCGCCGCCGTGGGCGTCGACGACGTGCTTCACAATGGTCAGCCCGATGCCCACCCCGCTCGTCTCGCGGCGCAGCTCGGATCCGCGGCGGTAGAACGGCTCGAAAATGCGCGCGTGTTCGGCGGCGGGAATGCCCGGGCCTTCGTCGGTCACGGAGAGAGCGAGGCGCGAGCCGTCGTCCGTGGACCGTGCCGCAGGATCCGCGGCCGGTGAGGCGACCGCCGGGGCATCGGGAGTGGCGTTGCGGCCTGGCTGGGGGGGCGCCGGACACGAGAGCGCGACACTGACGACGGTGCCGGCGGGGGCGTGCTTGACGGCGTTGTCGATCAGGTTGACCAGCGCCTGCTGGATGGCTTTGCCGTCGAGAGTGGGTTGCGCGCCGAGGGCGGCGGGGAGGAGCGCTTCCAGGGCGACCTGGCGCTCCGCCGCATACGGCTGCATCAGCTTGACGGTTTGGGTGACGAGAGCGGGCAGATCGGTCGGCTCGAACTCATATTGTTTGCGCCCCTGATCGATGCGCGAAAAATCGAGCACGTTCTCGACCAAAGCCGACAGCCGCCGACATTCCTGGCCAATCAGCCGAAAGTACTCGCGCCGCTTCGTTTCCTCGGTGATCCGGCCCCGATCCAGGCTCTCGGCCAGGAGGCGCACGGAGGCGATGGGCGCGCGCAGTTCGTGCGACACACTCGACACGAAGTTCGATTTCATCTCGCTGAGCCGGAGTTGGCGTCGGAAGGCGCGATGGGCGGCGAGCAGGCCGATCCCCGCCGTTGCCGCCGCGGCCAGCACCACCGCCACGAACCACCAGGTGCGCTGCCGCTGGTGGGCATACAGAGCCGGGGCGTCCGCGAGGTACACGGCGGCGCTGACCGCCGGCCCCTCGAGCCCGGGTGCAACCGGGCCACCCGCGGCCCGCTCCGCCAGCAACGGCAGGGTCGACGGCGCCGGCAGCGCGCGGCCGGCGATGGAGACGACCAGACCGAAATACGATGGCCATTCCGCCAGTTGGCTCCGGGCGCGGGCCAGCAGATTCGTCACCTGGCACTCGGTCCAACCGTGAAAGCGGAGGCTGTCGGGAGGGAACCGCGTGAGCAGCCAGACGGAACTCACGCAGCCCGGGTTGGGCGTGCTCGAGGATTCGGGAACCGGCAAGTCCACCCAGATCGGCGCGGCGGTTCGAGTCGAGAACTCGATGCCGCCCGCTTCGGTGGCACGGATCAGGCCGCGCGTTTGCCAAGCATATCGCGCAGCACCGAACAGCCCGCGCGAGATCTCCGTGGTTTCCCAGAGCTGCCGCCAGGCGAGAATCGAAGCGCGCCCTCGCCACACCCGCAGATCCGAACCGCCGTCCTCCCGCTGCGCGGGAAGAAGGCCCTGGTCACGCGGGTGGCTGGTGAGTTCTTCGAGCCGGTCGAGCAGGTCCGGGGTCAGCGCGCTGGGCTGGAAGACCAGGTTCGAGCAGGCGCGCAGCACCGCGGTGATCCGGTCGGTCGAGTTCGTCGCCAAGGCCAGCCTTAGCTCCGCCGCCTTCCATGCCGCCAAAGGCGCGACTGGCAAACCGCTTTCGAGCGTGGCGTCGGGGAATGCGGCGGCCAGTTGCTCGAAGCGGTCCGCGGCTTCATTTGTTTGCCCTGCACGAACCGCGGTCTGCGCCCACTCGAACTGGGCACAGGCCGCAAACTCCGCCGGAGGTTCGGAGGCGAGAAAATCCGCCCAGCTTCTCGACACGACGGCGGCGTCTCCATCGAGAGTGGCGCGTCGGGCGGATTCCCAGGCGGCGCGCGAGGGCTCCGACAATTCGGTGGGGTCGAGCGGTCGCGGTCGCGGGGGCGATTCCATCGGCCGCGGCCAGGCGAGTTCGAGTTGCGGCGTGATCTCGAAGACCGGGCGGTCGAGGTCGATTCCGGGACTGACGGTTGTCCGGTTTGTTGGCGGCGCCGGGTCGGACTCGAAGAGCATCCCGAAAACCCGGTCGGCGACTTCCCGGGCGAGCCGTCCTGCGCGCTCGCGGGCGGCCTGCTCGGCCAGCAGGCGGTCTTGACGGAGAGAGAGCAGGCCGAGCACGGTCAGGATCACCACGGGAAGGATGATGAGCGCCGCCTGCCAGACAAACGAGGCTCTGGGAGCGGATGGGCGCCGACCGGGCGTGCGCGCTTTGGCACCAGGAAGCATCTCAGCCAAGCTCATGGTTGTCGTCCCGTGGCATGATGTCCGACTTCACTGGCCTGCCTGGTCCTGGTGCGGATCAGCGAACCGTGGCGGGTGCGACGTGCTTGGCGGGAATGAGTTTCAGGTCGGCCAGGGCGGCGAGCTTGCGTTGCCGGTCATCGAAAGAGGCGAACGCGGTGCAACCGGCTTCCAAGGCCTCGGCCACGTGCAACAGGTCAAGGCTCCGACTTCCGATGCCGCCGGAGTGCTTGGCCGACAGCGCCTCCGCCCGGATGAAGACCGCCGCCAAGTCATAGTCGAGCCGGGCCAGCCTTCCCGCGTCCACATCCGCCCGGAAAGCCCGGACCGCCGCCGTTTCTTCGCCCGCCGTGATCTCTCCACGAAATCGCTTCAGGCGGATCGCGTTGGGTATGTCCAGAGCGTGAACATGGGAGAAGATCAGAGGTTCGCCCGCTGCCTCGATGATGGCAATGGCCGCGGGGGAATCGGCCTCGAACACGTAGCTCTTGACCATGATTCCGGTGTCAATGTAGGTCTCGGCGATCATGTATTCCCCCGGTCGTAGTCAATCACGGATTGCACATCACCGCTGGCCGGACCGCCAGGGAACATGCGGCGTAGCCGGGCCAGCCGGTCAATCGGCGGGTGCGGCACGCTTCTCCGCCGTGCCGGGACGAGCGTGGCAAAGGGGAGTCCTCGCTTCGTGATCGTGATGGCTTGCCCATCCTGAATCCACTTCGAGACGGTGGCGAACTTGTTCCGCAAATCGGCAACCGTGGCGGTTTTCATGATAGGTAAACTATCATGACGCGCCGGACCGTCAACGCCCTTTGCCTTCAGCCGGCGGCGGCCGGGCGCGGGCATTGGGGCTTGCGGTGAGGGCAGCCGAACGCGAGACTGCCGGCCGATGCGGCGCCCATGCGCCATGTCTGATGAACTCGATCATGCACGAGCCAAGCACCCTGCTATGAACACCGCCTCCTCCGTTCCGCGCCGCGCCTTTATCCAGAAGGCCGCCACCATCACGGCCATCGGCTTTGCCGCGCCGCATTTGGCCTCGGCGGCCGATCCGACGCCCTCGGCCAGGCCACGTCCAAACAGCCGGATTCACGTCGGTCTGATTGGCTGCGGCAACATGGGGCGCGTGAATCTGAGCAACTGCGCCGTGCATCCGGACGTGGTGGTGACCGCGGTTTGTGATGTGGACGAGAACCGACTCGAACCGGTTGTCGACCGGTTCAAGGGTTGCCGCGGGTACCGGGACTACCGCGAGATGCTCGAACGGAAGGATCTCGATGCGGTGATCATCGGCACGCTGCCGCACTGGCATGCGCTCCAGGCCATCGCCGCCTGCGAGGCGGGCAAGGACATTTACATTCAGAAACCGATGACCTTGCATCTGGCCGAAAGCCTTGCGGTCCGCAACGCCATCAGGAAACACGGGCGCATCAGCCAGGTGGGCACCCAGCACCACGCCCGGGAAGAGCATCACCGTGTCATTGAATACGTCCGGTCCGGGAACCTCGGACCGATCGGCGTGGCGCGTGCGTTCAACGTCATGAACCAGACGCCTCGCGGGATCGGGTCCGGGGGCCAACAGAACGTTCCGGAAGGGATGGACTGGGATCTGTGGTGCGGACCCGGGCCGCTTGTGCCTTACAACCGGTTGCTGGCGATGGACGCGTATCATCACTGTTCCTGGATGGATTTCAGCGGCGGTTGGACTCCCGGCAACGGGCCGCACATGCTCGATCTTCCGATCACGGCGCTGGACTTGGGTTACCCGCTGGTGACCAGCGCCTCCGGCGGTCGTTTCGTGGTGCGCGACGACGGCGACGCCTATGATCATCAGGAGGTGCTTTGGCGCTACCCCAACCTCACGCTCACCTGGATGATGTCGCTCACCAACAGTTATGGTTTTGATCTGCAGGGCGACCCCAAGCCGCGGACGCGCCTGGGCGTGTATTTCCATGGAGCCAACGGCACGTTCTACGCCGATTACCTCGGCGCCTCGACACTGGTGCCCGAGGGTGAAGCCTTGAAGGGCAAGCCCGTCCCGCCAATGTCCATCCCTCCTTCCCCCGGCCAGGAGCGCGAGTGGCTCGACTGCATCATGTCGCGTCAGCAGCCCAGTTGCAGCGTCTTCCACCACGTCAAGGTGGATGTTCCGATCGTGCTCAGCCTGCTCTCGCTGCAATTGGGCCGCTCGGTCCGCTTCGATCCGGAAGGCGAGCGCATCGTTGGCGACGACGAAGCGGCCCGTCGGGCGATTCCGGAATACCGCGCGCCCTGGAAGTTCCCAAGCGACTACCTGACGGCATGAACGCCTATGTCCTCAATGGATGAAATCTGCCCCGAACCCGTCGAACCATGAATGCTACGTCTCGCACCCTCGCTTTTGTCCTTCTGCTGTCGCCTCTTGCCGCCTCGAACGCCGGCGAACGGATGCCGCGCCCGGATGGCGACATTGACCTCATCGAACCGCTGGCGGGAACGCCATTTACAAGCTACCGGCGCGAACTCCGCAACCCGGGCGCCGCCGACCGCGAGGTCCGCATGGTCGAGTTCATTCGGGAAGTGCCCCTCGACGCGCCCGCCTCGGCGTATCGCACGCTTGGTGTAGACGGCTTGAAAGGGGCTGAAGCGCCCGCGGCGAGCTACTTGTTCCTGGGCGTGGCCCGTCCCGACGCCACCGACGGGGCGGTGGGGGGTTGGCTCACGCAGGAACGCGGCAGCGGCAGTGTCCACAGCCGCACCAACGCCTCGGGGCTCGTCATTACGGCCCGCCTCGAGTTCGGCCGGCTGCGTCTCAAGCCCGGCCAGAGGGTCGTCACCGACGCGTTTGTGCTGGGTCGGTTTGCCGACGCGCGGCGCGGACTCGAGGCCTACGCCGACGCCATTGCCCAAACGCACCGGATCACGCTGCCGCGGATTCCCAACGGCTACTGCACCTGGTATTCGCAGCCGCATGGCGGTGCGTCCGACGAAAAGGCGTTGGCCGAACTCGCCGCGTTCTGCGCGAAGGAGCTGACCCGATACGGATTCGACACGATTCTGGTGGACGACCAGTGGCAGGGGCCCGCCATCAGGAAGGGCGGGATCATCGGGAGCGGCCCCACGGGCAACTTCACCCGGCACGATCCCCAAGGCCCCTATCCGTCCGGCATGAAGGCCAACGCCGACCAACTCGCACGACACGGACTGCGTCCGGGGTTGTGGTTCACCCCCTTCTCGTGGGACCCGCGCGATCCGTTGTTCCGCGACCATCAGGACTGGTTCGTGAAGAAGACGGACGGTTCCTTGTACGAAGTGCTCTGGGCCGGTTGGTGCCTGGACATGACCCGGCCCGAGGCCCGCGCCTTTCTGTCGGACGCCATCCTCCGGATCACGCGGGACTGGGGGTACCGTTACCTGAAGCCGGACGCGATGTGGTGCGGCCTGGCGGCCAAATGCACCTACCCGGGCACGGCCTACGTGGACGACCAGTTCGGCGACGCCGTGTTTGGCGATCCTTACCAGACCAACCTCGAAGCGTATCGCGCCGGGCTTCGCACGCTGCGCGCCGCGGCGGGGCCGGACACCTACATCGCCGCGTGCAACGTGGCCCAGAACTTCCGCTCGATGGGAGGTTCCATCGGCCTGGTGGATGCGATGCGGATCGGTCCCGACACCGGCGCCGACTGGGGCGCGGTCCTGCCGAACTTTCATCTGGGCACCCGCCTCTACTTCCTCCACAACCGCGTCTGGCACAACGATCCCGATTGCCTGATGGTCCGCGCGCCGTTGACCCTGACCCAGGCCCGCTCCTTCGCGTCGTGGATCGCCGTTTCCGGTTCGCTCAATCTGGTCAGCGAATGGCTGCCCGGGCTGCCCGCCGACCGCATCGACTGCATCAAGCGCTCGATGCCAAACACCGGCCTGGCAGCCCGTCCGCTCGACCTGTTCGAGAACATGCCCGCCCGGGTCTGGCATCTGACCGACGGACAACGCCACGTGGTGGGCCTCTTCAACTGGGACGCCGGCAAGCCCATCACCGCCCGCGTGAAACTCGAACAACTCGGCCTCGAAACCGCCGGCGCGCGATTCGTCGGCGTGGACTACTGGAGCGGCGGGCCGGTCCCCATCGACGGCGCTGCCCTCTCGGTCGAACTCCCGCCCTCGGGCTGCGGCATTGTCGCGCTCGCCCCGCTCCGCGACCGTCCCCAACTCCTCGGCACCTCCCGTCACATCGCCCAGTGCTTCGTCGATGTGGGAGCGGACCAATGGACCCGCCCGGTTCTCTCGGGGACATGCAAGGTGGTGGGGGGCGACCCGACGGAACTGCGCATTGCCCTGGCCTCGACGCGCGGTGCGTGGAAACCAGTGGCCGCGGACGTCGCCTCAGCCGACCGCGAAGCCGGTGCGACGGCGTCCCTGAAGGAGGATGGTGGGCTGGTCCGCGTCACCCTGGGTGCTCCTGCGAATCGCGAAGTCCGGTGGTCGGTGCGTTTCGCCG
>Ga0116149_1003951_pt1 | contig 14951 bp, 12 predicted proteins | sample AD_UKC057_MetaG_FD_89787 | JGI IMG/M metagenome (GOLD analysis project Ga0116149, IMG submission 89787) | Active sludge microbial communities of municipal wastewater-treating anaerobic digesters from USA - AD_UKC057_MetaG | ecosystem: Engineered > Bioreactor > Anaerobic > Digestate | place: USA... | reverse complement strand
GGCGTTTATTTTTAAAGAAACATGGTCATGATTTTCGAGTATGAGAGGAATACGATTGCTTATCAGCCGACTATTATTCATCGTCATTGCGAGGCACGAAGCAATCTGGTTTACACCAAGTCCATTTAGCGATGAGATTGCTTCGTTCCTCGCAATGACGGGGTAAAGATTTTTCTATATCTCAATTGTTTAATGTGTTACAGGATGCGTTTCTTAGGAGCGCAGCGAAGCGAGCTCAGCGTACTATTTGCTTGTCGCAAAGGAGATTGCCTCACTTCATTCGCGCCGAAGGCTATTCATGCATTGCATGCAGGGCCGGAAACAAGCGCCTTTCCCGGCAGACGCGTCCGGCCTGGGGTGCCCATGAGTCCCGTGAATGCGGCCGTGGCGCGGTTGCGGACAACCGCGCCACGACATTTACGGGAGGCGGAAAGGAAAGGGCTATTCTTTGGGTACCCGTATGATGGTAATGTCGGGATCGTTATTGCCTCGGATGAATCGCACCAGTAGCGCTTTTCCGGGCTCGGCTGCGGTCTTCATCGTCTGGAAGAATTCCGTTGGGCTGGTGATGGGCTGCTGCGCCACCTCGATGATGATGTCGCCTTCGGTCAACCGGGCTTCTTCGGCCGGGCTGCCGGGCTCCACTTCGACAACCACGACTCCCTTGGTGGAACTGACAATGCCGAGACGCTCAAGGATGCTCTGGCTGAGTTCACGCACCTTCAGTCCCAACACGGACTCTTCAGTCGCCTTCCGGTCGGCCACCACGTTGCGCTCTGTCAAATTTACGTCCACTTCAATGGCGGCACGGTCGCGCCAAATCTCCAGTTTTACGGTAGTGCCCGGCGTGTGGCCCGAAATCTTGCGCACCAGGTCGCTGGCGCTGTTTACTTCTTCCCCGTTCACCTTGCGGATGACGTCATAGGTTTTCAGTCCCGCATTGGCCGCCGGTGTTTCGGGCTGCACCTGGCGCACTACAGCGCCCTTCTTGTCGGGCAGGCCCAACGAATCCACGTCGGTATAGGTCTCCGCGTCATCGATGGACACGCCCAGGTACCCGCGCGTAACCTTGCCGTCTGAAATCAGGAGCGGCACTGTTTGTTTGGCCGTGTTGATGGGGATGGCGAAACCGATGGAATTGGCGCCGAATACTATCGCCGTGTTGATGCCGATAACTTCGCCGTTGATATTGCACAGGGGGCCGCCGCTGTTGCCGAGGTTGATGGCCGCATCAGTCTGAATCAGGTTCTGGAAGGTCAACCCCTGCATGGCAAGACCCTCGAGATTTTCACGTCCCAGCGCGCTGATGTGGCCGAAAGAAACGGAACCTTCGAAGCCGCGCGGGCTGCCGATGGCAATGGCGAATTCCCCGACCTTCACCGCGTCCGAATCACCAAGGGTGAGCGGAGACAACGGTTCATTCGCTGTTATCTTGATGACCGCGATGTCTGTTTCCGGATCGGTTCCGACGATTTCGGCATCATACTCGTTGCCGTTAAACAGCCGCACTACAATTTTCTCGGCATCCTCCACAACATGATTGTTGGTGATAATTAATCCGCTGGCGTCATAGATGAACCCGGAACCGGTTCCCTGGGGCCGCATTTGACGGGGACGTCGCTGTTCCGGCTGGTCCGGCAGGTTGAAGAAACGGAACAGATCCTCCATCGGGCCGAAGGGCGTCATATCCATCGACTCCGCCTTGCCTTCCACGTCGATATTCACCACCGATGGACGAAGCCGGTCATGAAGCTGGACGAAGCCGTTCTGCATTTCACGCAGGAGAGAGAGGCCATCCTGCGCTCCGGCACCCGCGCACAGCGCCATTGTTAACGCCGCAACAATCATTGTCACTCTTACCTTGCTTTTCATTGTGAATCTCCTTTTGGTGTTGCCGGAATCGCGGCGCCTGCAATGGCTTCGCACAATCGCCGCGATATCCACTCTTTCAGTCTTTCTTCTTCAAGTTTACTTCCATTCATACGAACATAAAAGGCGTCCCGGGCCCGGCCCACGTCAGTGACGATATGGGCGGCGCGGAAATCTATTCCCATCTCGGACAGCGTATACGCGATATCATACAACAAGCCGGTGCGGTCGCCTGCGACAATATCGATTACCGTGTCACGAGGTGAAGAGTCATTGTCAAAGGTTACGGATGTTCTCACCATAGCCGAGGACCGCGTCAACGCAAACAACCGCCTGCGCGATTTGTCCACAAGGCTTCGGATATCTTCCCGCTCCAGGATGACGCGGACAAGTATGCGCTTAAACGCTTCCACCTCGTTCCCGGTAAGGGGCCTGACCTGCGCGGCCTGTTCCACAAGAAAAGAATCCACCACCCAGCCGTCATCCCGGGTGAAAAGGGCCGCGTTGCGGACATTTATCAGCTGGGAGGAAAACACACCCGCGATTTCAGCAAACAGCCCGTGGCGGTCCTGCGTGCAGATCACAACTTCGCTGGCGTTCAGATCGGACTGCTCCGTACAAGCGACCGCGATGCCGGAGGTACGTGCCTCGGCCAGGCACTTCATGTGGGTGACAATCTGCTCCGGCGCATATCCCAGTATATAACGTTCACTAAGGCCGTTGAGATAACCATCCACATCCCGCATTTGTTCCGCTTCAGCCAGGATACGCACGCTGTCCAGTTTGGGTTGAATCAGCGCCTCGTCAAATGCATGCTCCGAACGGCCGGTCAGGATGCGTTGCGTCTTGAGAAACAGTTTCAACAACAGGGCACCCTTCCACTCGTTCCAGACATTCGGCGCCACGGCCATCAGGTCGGCATAGGTCAGCAATAACAGCATCCGCAGAAGGTCGTCGGTTTTAACGGTTTTCGCGAAAGAGGTGATGACATCCAAATCGTCCGTATCCCGGTATAGGGCGATATTTGACATCAACATGTGATGCCTCACCAGCAACAGGATACGTTCCGCATCATAAGGATCTACGCCGATGCGTCCGTTGATTGCATCCGCCAGGCGGACGCTGTCTTCGACATGCTTTTCGCCGCACGCCTTGCCAAGGTCGTGAAACAGGATGGCCAGTACCAGAACGTGCGGGTCGCTGACGCGTTCCAATACCTGGATTAACGCGGGGGCAAAGGCTACGGAGGCGCCGCAGAGCTTTTCAAGCGCTTCTAGCGCGCGCAGCGTATGCTCGTCTACGGGGTAACTGTGGAAATCCTCGTAGCGCACAATACCCGATATGGCTTTGAATTCGGGCAGGTAGGCGGCAAGCAGGCCGGTTCGCGCCGCTTCGCGCAGGGCCAGGCCCGCCTGCAGCGGACAGCGGGCTATCGCCATAAAATATTGGCGGACGAAATCGTTTTTTCGGAATTCCTCATTGACCAGGGACAGGTTGGAGGAGAGCCAATGCGCCGTTGCGCCGCTTAGTGGCGCTTTCCGCCGGGCACATTCCCAGATTACTTCCATGAGCCGCGGCGGATTTTCGGCAAACCAGTTTTTATCGGACGGGTCTACACACAACTGCTGCTGGTGGAGGAGAAATTTCGATTCCTGAGGAAATCCGCCCGTGGCCTGTGTTGCAGAGGGCTGATCGGCGATGCGCGCGGCTATCTGCAGGAACTGGTGTGCCCGGCAGGCGGCATGATAGTAGTCTTCCATAAAACGCGCCAGGGCCCGTGGCGAATCACCGTAACCGAAGGCGCGGGCGACATGTTCCTGCAGTGAGAAGGTGAGCCTGTCTTCGCCGCGTCCCGTATGAAAGTGCAATTCATGCCGGATGCGCCAGATGAAGTTGAGGCCGGCGAGCAACTCCAGGTGTTCCTCCGCCGAGATGTGTCCCAGGGTTGCGAGTTCGTCCAGTGACATTGGTCCGTGGGTGAGCAACAGCATCCACAGCCCCGCGTGATAGTCGCGCAATCCTCCGCTGTTTTCTTTTATGTTGGGTTCCGGCGCGTATAGGTCCCGGTATTCCACCGGAAGGTGGTCGGGTTGTTCCCGGCGGCGCACATCGGCAAGGAGCGCTTCATACTTGGAGGGTTCCAGGCCCGCCAGCATCATCTTCAAACGGCCATAGGCGGTGGTGTCCCCGTAAATCAACCGGCTTTGACCATAACTGGTAAACACGGTGGTATCCCCGGCCGCCAGCGTGGCGGCATCGGATACGCTATTAAGGGTATATCCAGCCTTGAAGCCGAGATCCCAGAAAAACGGCAGAAGGTAGGTATTAATTGTTTCGATGTCCCGGTCCATCGGGCAGTCAAAAATAAGCGATACATCCAGGTCGGAACAGGGACTCATCTCGCCGCGGCCGTAGCCGCCGAGTGCGCATAAGGCCGTCTGGCTTTCGAGACGCCCCCGGTTCGCCACGCTTGTCAGGGCGAAATCAAAGACGGCACGAACCGTTTCATCACACAAGTCCGTCAACAGGCGCAACGTGGTGGCGCCCGACTCTCCGGCTTCGTGACGGGCCCGGAGGTGCGCGCGCCGTTCGGCGACATGATTGCGCACCGCCAGCAGGCACGTGACGCGTCCTGCGGCCAGAAAAGCCTCACGATCCGTTCGCGCCAGGTGAACCAGGGCGTCCATATCAGGTGTTTGTACTGTCATATAACCGTTCATATTACTAGGTTCCAGCGCCTTCCTGTGCCGGATTGACGGCACTGCGCATGTTACCAAATCATATGTTCCACAAGGCCAAGGGCATCTTTTTTCGCCCAGCCGCGTTCGCCGCCGTGCGCGTATACGCATACCCAGCCGTCTTCAACGCGCTCCGCCAGGACCCTATCTCCTTCATATAACAAAAATCGGGGCGCTTCTGATTCATTCATGCTGAAATACACCGGGACCTCCTCCGTCTGGGCAACGGCAAGTTTGGGCGCGGACCGGGATGCCCGGTCGCCCGCCAGGGCAAGCCCGTAAAAAATACAGGCTCCGGCAAGGCACAGGCGCATGGCCCAGGCATACTTGGGCATGTCGCGCCATTGCCGCGCCAGCAACAGCAGCAGTGCCGCGAACAGGCCGACATGGGCCGCCAGGAGGCTTTGCAACGGAGATAACGGATAGTACCGAATCAGCGGGTTGGCGCTGACCTGGCGGATATCCGGCACAGGCAGGCTGCGTTTGGTTTCACCAAGCGCCTGTTCCAGATTCTTGCGTGCGGGTTCGAATCCGGGATCTATGGTTAACGCCGCTGCATAATGCAGGACCGCCTTGCCCAGCCGCCCCTGCATATAATAAGCGTTTCCGAGATTGTATAGCAGAGCCGGACTGTGGATGTTGTGCATAAGGTTCAGTTCTGAATATTTCCCGGCCGCTTCTTCATAGTTGCCCTGGCTGTAGGCGGTGCCGGCCTCTTCAAAGAGGCGTGCCGCGTCACCGGAGGCGCCCAAAGCGCTCATCGTTATCAGGAACGCGGTAATCATGATTGTGTCTCCTGCAGGGCGGCATGTAACTGTTCCACCACGTTTTCCGTGGCGGTGCACAGGGCTTCCGTTTCTTCCGGGCCGGCGTTCCTGCCCGCATACCGGGCACGCTCACAGGCGCGCAGCACCCGGACGGTCATGGCGATACTGTCCTCCGCGATCCTGCGTTCCTTCAACAAGTCCTCCACATCTGAAGAGGTCAACCCCGCTTCATTGACATTCAACATGTCCGCGATAAACACTTTCAACAGCACATCCAGATTTTCGGAGGGTTCCGCCGAGGCCCGGGCTTCTTTCAGCGCTTTCAAACATTTATTTTTCGCGTAAAAGCGGCGCGCATAGCCCTGGTCCCGCGATAGGCGTCCTCGCCAGGCCAGCCACGCGAAAAGCACTATGAAAACGAGTAGCGGCAGCGCGGGACTGAGCAGCGCCAAGATTGACAGTCGGGCGCTGTTCGCGCCGGACTCGGAGAAAAGAGCGTCTCCTTCGGTGATGACGGGAAGGATTTTCTCCTCAAAGACTTGAATCCGGCTGCGCTGGGCATCGGCCGAGCCGCCGACGGCGACCAGGGTGTTTCCGCCGTCCGCCGCGTCCACGGTAACCTGATATTCCGGCGATTGTTCTGTCTTATAGTTCTTGATGATGGGCGCAAAGAAAACAAAGGGTACGGAGGGTATGGTGTGGGTGCCGGCTTCCAAGGGGGTCAAGAGGTAACTAAAGGTCTTGGCAACTTCCGGGGAATGCTCTTCCTGCCGTGTTTCAGTTTCCGGCCCGGAAACATGCGCCCAGGCAAGATCCGGCAGGCGCGGCGCGCTGATAGTATTGGGATTGCCTTCGCCTGACACCGTAAAGGTAAGGCGAACAGGAGTGCCCTGGGTCAGGGCAGTCTGGGCAAGTTGCGCCGTGAAACGGAATTTGCCCACCGCCCCGCTAAACCCTTCCGGCTGTTCCGGCAAAGACATCACCGTTATGGCTATCTCAGGGGCTGTAAACATGCGTGCGGCGGATTGAACGCGCCGCCGGGTGTCGTGCCAGCGGACCATTCCCTGCCAGTTCCAGGCGCCGATCTTCAATTCTCCGGGCATCGCCGGGTATAAAACGCGTCCAAATTCGGTCACTTCGTACTCTTGATCCTTATAATTTTCCATATGTGTGTCCTGCCATTCCGGGCCGGGATAGAATCCCTCCGTGTCGGGCATGGGCAGGGAACGTGGTCCGGTAATACTTATATAGCCGGTGTTCAGTTGATAAATCTGCAGGCGCAACGTCAGCGGCTCGCCCTGGTATACGCTGCTCTTGTCCGTGACGGCACGGACAAAAGCCATCTCCTCCACCGATAGTTTGCCGCCTTTGCCCGGGACAGGGACAGGAGTGTCGGCGACACGCGAAATCTCGATCGTCATGGGCTGTGTGAAATATTCCCGGCCGTCCACCGTTATTGAAATGCGTGGTATGGTGATCGTGCCCTCTTGCGCCACCGATGCGGGATAACGCCACGCGCGAGACTGTATCACCGAACTCTTTCCGTTTATGTACTGCATGCTGGTTGAAGATTGAACGGAAGGAGAACCCAATTGCACTCCCGCCGCCGCGACCGGACCGAGGTCCGGTTCCTTCACATCGCTTCCGTTGGCATGAAGGGTAATGTAAAAAATCTCACCTGCCGCGGCACGCGTGGCGGACACGGATGCAGTGACCGGTTCCCGGGCGTGCGCGGCACAGGCGGCAAGCCAGGCGATTAGTAATAAGCGGCTTCCGTGTTTCACCACCAGTCTCCCTTGAAGTCGATACGATCGCGCCGGTTGCGCTCTTCCACCTGTTCGCGGCGGTCGATATCATCGAGCGATTCCAGCAGTGCCTCGAGATTTTCAACTCCTTCAGGCGCTTCCGTTTCACCTTCATCCTGTTCGGCAGCCTCAGGCTGCTGCGCGTCCGCGTTTTCTCCCTCTTGTGTCTCCTTATTCTCTTGTTTCTGGTTATCCGGTTCCGGCCGGGCGGTTTCTCCCTCCGCCTGTTCTCCTTCTGACGGTGATGAATCCTCCTCCGAAGGGCCGCCTTCATTCTGTTGGTTTGAAGGTGTGGACACCAGCAATACCAGTACCAGCTCATCCTCGCCTAGCGGCATGCCGCGAAACAGCAGGGCCTGGTTGGGAACGGCATGCGCATCGGCCTTGATGGCGTTGACAAAGGTCTCGCCCTGCAGCATTTCCACCCGAGTACGCAGGGCGATGGCGCCGTCCGCCTCGGGGGCAAGAGCGGTGACATGCATCGCATACAGGGCATTAATCGGGAACAGTGTCTCCTGGCTCCAGGGAAGGGGATTTTCGTTGATAGAAATGGATTCATAGGTGGTAAACGGCAGCGTCTCAAGGGCTGCGGCGACCGGCTTCAGCTTTTCATCCAGGTTCAACTTCAGCGGCACGGCACCGGAAGCGCGCATGGCATACATGCGGCCCAGGGGCGGCGGCGGCGGCGCTTGGTCCGGGGCCTTCGGTACCGGAACGCCTTGGGGCGCTTGAAGTTGGCCTGCCTGCGGCGGCGCCTGAACCAGGGGCGCATTGGAAGGCGGCAGCACCAGTGTCTGCGGGGATACCGTCTGCCCCGGGGGTGAGGGAGGTAAGACCACCGTTTGGGAAGAAGGCGCCGGTTCCGGGGCGACGGGTTGCCCTTGCGGTTGCGGGGCCGGTTCGGGCAGTTGGGCCGTCGCAGACAGGGCAATCAGCCACAGGAGGGCGCTATGGAGGATTCTGCTGTTCATGGCTGCGGCTCTTGTTTCTCCGGGGGAATCAATACGGCTGTGTTCTCTTCAATTTGCGTTTGTGCGCCGGGAATATCGGTCGCGGCCTGGCCGAAGCGCGAGAGTATGGGAGGCTGTTCCTCGGGTTTCTCCTGTTCCGGAGGCGGGTTCTGTAGTAGTTGCTTCAACCTGAACTGGACATGGTCCAGGTTCTGCCGTATCTCGGGATGGTCCGGATAACGGGTAACCGCCGTTTCATAGGCCTGAACGGCGTCGCGCAGCGCGGCTACCCCGGCGGCGTAATCGTCGCCATTGGCGATTTCCAGCGCTTGCCGGGCGATGACCGTGGCGCGGTTGAACGCCGCCTCTCGGGCAATCCGTTCCTGCGGGTCCTTTTCAAGGCTCTCAAACAGGGACCGGGCCTCCGCAAACGCCGTTTTCGATTCTTCTGCAGCCCCGGATTTCAGGAGATGCTCGCCCTTCACAAACAGGGCACAGGCAATGCCGAACCGAAGTTCGGAGGCCGCCGGAGAATCGACCTGGGCCTCTTTCAAGAGGCTTATCGCACCGTCCGGATCACCTTTGTCCAATAATTGCCGGGCATCCCGAAGCCCCTGTTCAACGGAAGCGGCGCCGCTATAAAAGCACAAACCGTAAACAGCCAGAACAAGTGTTAGGGTCGCAACGCGTTTAGGCATGGGCGGGAACCTCCATGCGTTTTAGACGCCTCCGGCGTATCCAGGGTAACAAGCCCAGCCAGAGTCCCTCTGCGGCAAAACATACCCATGCCGCCACGAGCGGCCAGCGATACCGGTTTACCAAGCGGAAACGCATCGTATCCGATGCCGTCTTTCCGTGCACGTTTTCAAATTCACCATGGATGAAATTAATGTCGGCGTTGTCCGGGGTTATGCGCACATAGGCGCCGTTGCCGGCTATGGCAATCTTGGTCAAAGTTTCCTCATCCAATTTGGAAATATGGGTCAGTTTCTCGTCCGGCATGCGCACGTATTGGCGCATCCATTCGGGAAATTCGATGACGACACCTTGGGGATCCCCGATCCCCAGCGTATAGATCGAACCCAGGGTGCCGATTTTTTTGGCGGTCTCCACGGCATCGCTGGCGGTTTCTTCGCCGTCCGAGAGGACCAATACAATCCGGTTGTTATTTTCACTGCCGCCAAAACGCTGGGCATCCGCCTCGAAAGCGTCGTGCGCCTCCAGAAGGGCCGACGCGAGGTCGGACCCCTCCATGCTCAATGTGTCAGCGTTGACTGCGTCCAAAATAGACCGGAAATAACCCTGGTCGAGAGTGAGCGGACACATACAGGCCGCTTCCCCGGAAAACACGATGAGGCCGAAGCGGTCTGCAGGGCATTTCTCGAGCAGGGATTCAATTTTCTGCCGTGCCCGGTCCAGGCGCGTCGGCGGCGGGTTCTGCGCGGTCATGCTGCAGGATACGTCGAGCAGCACCAGGATATCCCGGCTGGTTTTTGTAATGGGTGTCCATTTTTTACCCCAGTGGGGCTGCGCCGCAGCCAGGAGGAGAAACAGGACGCCCGCCAGGGTCAGCCAGAACAGGGGACGCCGCGCACGCAACGTATACGCGGGCATCAGGCGCCCAACCAGTGACGCCTCCACAAACACGTGGAGACGCCCTTCATGGCGGCGTTCAAGGAGGCGCAACAACAGAAACGCCCCGGCCAGGGCGCCGGCCGCAACCGCCGCCCACAAGGGTGTTTGCGCTATGGGAAAAGCAAATTGCATTTCCGGTTATTACTCCAATACCTTAATGTTGGTACGATCGGTGTGAGCAGAAAGATTAGTCGAATCGGTCTGATCATCCCTGATAGACGCACATTTTATGATCCATGTCTCTCGTGTTCGGGTTCTCTTCATGGCAGCACCTCGAACCAAAGCCGCCGTGAAAAGACGGATGCCAGTACCAGCAACGCACCAAGAACAAGGTAAGACATGAATGCCTCGTTCGCTTCATAATAATCGCCGATGTCGATTTCAGTCGTTTCCAGAGCACTAATTTCGTCATAGGCCTTCATAAGGGATTCCGTATCGGTCGCCAGGTAGTAGCGGCCGCCCGTGGTATCCGCCATCTGTCTGAGTACTTTTTCGTCAATGGCCTCGGTGCGAACCGGGAAAAGCCCCTGTTGGATCACCACTTCCTCGGTGGAACCGGCGCCGATGGTATACACGCGGATCCCGTATTCTTTCGCAAGGCGGGCAGCCGTAACCGGGTCGAGTTCACCCCGGTTGTTCACGCCGTCCGTAAGCAATATGACCACCTTGGATTTGGCCTCCGAGGTCTTTAGGCGCCGTACCGCAAGGCCCAGGGTGGAACCGATGGCCGTTCCCTGCTTTCGCTCGGGCGCGATGGACGCGCCGTCAATCTCCCGTTCCAGGATGTCATAATCCAGCGTCAGGGGGCACTGGGTCCATGCCAGTCCCGAAAATAGTATCAACCCGATGCGGTCCAGCCCGTAGCGGCCTTCACGGGTCTCGCGGCGGCTGTTCACAAAATTGCGCGCCGCTTCACGCGCCACATAAAGCCGGTCGTGGGGGTGGCCGTTGATAGTGAAATCCGGCTGCTGCATGCTGCCGGACACGTCCAGGCAGAGCATGATGTCGATGACACCGGCACGGTCTTTGCGCACATGAAAACCACGAAGGGGGCCCGCCAGGGCTACGCAAAGCAATAGCAGGCCCAGGGCGCGCAACACCGCCGGGAGGCGTCTTTTCCAGTCGATACGCCGGTCACGCAAGCCTGCCAGCACGTTTTCCGTGGACAGGGTGACGGCGCCCGGCGGCCGGCCGAGCAGTTCCAGCAGCAAAACCAGCAGTATGGGCAGGGACAACGCCAGGAAGTACGGGTGCGCCAGGTCGTCAAATAAAAATATGTGCCCCAACTTGTTCATGCCGCCGACTCCACCATTTCCATTTCCACATCGGCCGGAATGGTATCCTTGACAAAAAGCCGCACCTGTTTGAAATGTTCCCGGGCCCCTTCCACATCGGGTTCCAGTTTTGCGAACTTAATACGGTCGCATTGGCGCAGGAAGAGGGTGAGGAATTCTTCCTGCGCTTCAGAGAACACGCCTCGGGCGGCGGCCGCCTCCAGGAATTCCGGCGTGGTTTGTTCCGGCGCCTGAATCTGGAAACGGTCTTCTATGTAATAACGCACGATGGAAGACAGGTCAACATAATACAGTTCAAGCTTCCCCGAACCGGGTAAGTCGCGCTGCTGCAGCTCGCGCAACCGGTTTAGGGCGGTTTCCCAGGCGGGCGGAGGCGGCGTAACGGGACCCGCCTGTTGGCGGCGATAGTGCCGGAGCGCAAACAGAATCGCCACCGCCGCCATGGCCGTGGCCGCGCCCCCCGCCATGGCAGGCCAGGAAAATCCTTTTTCAGGCAGCAGGGCGTCTGGCGCGGTGATTCCCGCAAACCGTGCCGCCGCCTCGGCTTCCGCCTCGGTGAGTTCTCGTGCGGTGAATGCGACGGATGGTGCGTCCAACACACCCCTCTCGCTGCCTTCCTGCCAGGAAATGGACAGGGGCGGTACCCGGTACAGCCCCGGAGAAATCGGATTTATCCGGTAGTATTGTGTTCGGCGCAGCGTGCCTTCGCTTACGGGGGCGCTTATCAATTCCGCTTTGCGGACCTCTATCGTTTTGTCCGCCGAGGACAGTTCCGGAAATTCGTAGCGGGTTTCCGGGGAAGCCTCCACAGTGACCGCGTAAAGAACAGAGCGATGATAGGGTGTTTCCGGCGGAGAGAGCACGGCTTCGAGCCGGGGGGGCTCGGCCCCGGTCCCGGACGCGGCCAGAAGACAGGCGGCGCCAAACAGAATGTATGCGCAACACCGCGTCATAGGGCTGCCCTTCCGGACAGGCGCCGCTCCCGCATCTTGAAGAAACGGTATAGTTCATCCACATAGAGTTTGTCAGTGGAGGCGTGCATGACATCCACCCGGTTGCGGCGCAGAATTTCATTCCGCCGCCGGATATGTTCCTCGGCTTCCCGTTCGTAGGCGGTCCTGAGGCGGCTGTCATTGGTGTTTATCAAACTTTCGTTGCCTGTTTCAGCATCGCGGACCGCAATACGGCCGACGGAAGGTAATGTCAGTTCCCTGGGATCGGTAATGGTAACGGCGATGAGGTCATGACGGCGTCCGGCGACACGCAGGTCTTTCTCATAGCCTTTCGCCATGAAATCGGAGACGAGGAATACTACCGCCTTGCGGTGGATGACGCCGTTGAGGTAGCCGAGAGCCTTCGGAATGTCCGTGCCGCGGCTTTTGGGATTGAAATACAGCACTTCCCGGATGACGCGAAGCACGTGTTTGCTGCCTTTCTGGGGCGGCACATACAATTCAATCTCATCCGTGAAAATGATAAGGCCCACTTTGTCGTTGTTCTTGATGGCCGAAAAGGCCAGCACGGCGCATAATTCCGCCGCCAACTCAGTTTTGAACCGGGATACGCTGCCGAAATGGCCCGAACCGCTCATGTCCACCATCAGGATCACGGTCTGCTCCCGCTCTTCGGCCATGACTTTTACATGGGGTTCCCCGGTGCGAGCGGTCACGTTCCAGTCAATACTGCGAATGTCGTCGCCCGGTACGTACGCGCGCACTTCACGAAATTCCATGCCCTGCCCTTTGAATACGCTTTCGTACTGGCCGGCTAGAATTTCGTTGACCATGCGGCGGGTCCGAATGTGAATCCGCCGTATCTTTTGTATGACCTCCTGCGGGATCATGTCCTGTAATCCTTCATTATGACCATGAAATCTTCGACGCACACTCAGGGAACGGGCACACTGTCCAGAATTTTGCGGATAATGTCTTCGCTCGTCATATTTTCCGCCTCCGCCTCGTAGGATATTTTGACACGGTGACGCAAAACATCCATGGCCACCTGCTTCACATCGTTGGGAAACACGTTGCCTTCACCCTGCAGAAATGCCATTGCCCGCGCCGCCTGCTGCAGGTAGATCGTTGCGCGGGGCGAAGCGCCGTATTCAATGAGTTCTTTTATGGACAGGCCGAAAGTCTCCGGTTCCCGCGTGGCATAGACCAGGTCCACAATATAATTCTTGGCCTTGTCATCCACGTAGATCTGATTCACCACTTCACGCGCCTGCAGTAGTTGTTCCCGGGATACCACAGGTTCCACGTGCCGCTCGTGCAGCAGGTCGACCCGGTCCATGATCTGGCGCTCCTCTGCGCGGCTGGGGTAGGTCACCTTCAATTTAAGCATGAACCGGTCCACCTGCGCCTCCGGCAGGGGATAGGTGCCTTCCTGTTCTATGGGGTTCTGCGTGGCCAGTACCATGAACGGATCTTCAAGCCGAAACGTGTTTTCACCTAGGGTCACCTGGTGCTCCTGCATCGCTTCAAGCAGGGCACTCTGTACCTTGGCCGGGGCGCGATTGATTTCATCCGCCAGGATGATGTTCCCGAAAATGGGCCCTTTTTTTGTCACAAACTCCCCGGTTTTTGGCGTGTACACCAGTGTGCCGATGAGATCCGCCGGCAGCAGGTCCGGGGTGAACTGAACGCGTTTGAACGTGCAATCCATCGCCTGGGCCAGGGTGGTCACCGCCGTCGTCTTCGCCAGGCCCGGCACGCCCTCTATCAGCACGTGTCCGTTGGCGAGGATGGCGGTCAGCAGACGGTCCACCATATAATGCTGCCCCACGATGACGCGGCCGATTTGTTCCCGAAGGCGGTTGACGATGGGGGCATGTTGCTCGACGCTGCGCCTTACCGCTTCCACATTGATAGCCATAAACGATAATCTCCTTGTTACGGGCGCCGGACCGATTGCGCCAGACAGTGCTCCACGTCTTTAAAATCTCCTTCGAGGTCATCCTCTGAAGGGCGTTGCCCGCGATAACCGGTATCTTTGATGCGCTGGTCCAACAGAGCGCATAACCGGTCATCGGGCTGTCCCGAGGCGTGCGCGGCCAGGTCACAGGCCCGGCGCAGTGTAAGGTAAAATGCGTAAAAATCACCGTCAAGACGGTGACGGCGCGCTTCATGAAGCAGCGCGCGGCTTTCTTCTTCAAAACTCGGTTCCGCCTTGCCGGGGTTTCTCCGGGAGCGCCGACGCCGACGCAGTACAAGAACGAGGCCCGCGCCCAGCAACGCTGATAGCACCAGAATGGCCGCCAGTAAATACGCGCCGGAAGTCTTTACTTTCACCGTTACAGGCTCGCCGGACAACACCCGCGCGGCAAGGTCGGGCGGCAAGGCCGCAAGCGCCTGGGTGTTTTCTTCCGTAAATTCCAGTACACGAATATCCAGTGCGGGCGTTTCATAAGTCCCCGCTTCGGAAGCGCGAAAACCCACCACCATACTGGTCTCATTCACGTCGCCCGTTCTTTTTGTTTTTACTTCGAGCAATGCCGCTTCTCCCCAGTCCAGTGTCGGCAAAGAAGGCGGTAAAACGGTACAAGCGCCGGGGTTTCCTTCCCAGAAAACCCTGTATTCTACGGGAAAATATTCATCCGGGCCCACAGTGTACTTCTGCGCCCTAACGTCAAGCGATGGAGGAGAAGCGCCTCCGACCGCCGTCAGGAGTGACGCGGTTAACAGGTACATGGTATTTAGAAGCCGCGAGTTCATACGCACTAAACAGCATATATCATGCCAATAAAGGATAAATGGCCTAACATATTCATTACTCTTTTGTTATAAAAAAAAGGCGCCTAAATGAAAGGCGCAAATCGGGTTTTGATGGCAGGGAGGGCTTTATTTTAGGAATGTCGCCCGGCTGGACAGGGAAGGCTGTCCCATCTCCAGTC
>Ga0116149_1003949_pt1 | contig 14957 bp, 14 predicted proteins | sample AD_UKC057_MetaG_FD_89787 | JGI IMG/M metagenome (GOLD analysis project Ga0116149, IMG submission 89787) | Active sludge microbial communities of municipal wastewater-treating anaerobic digesters from USA - AD_UKC057_MetaG | ecosystem: Engineered > Bioreactor > Anaerobic > Digestate | place: USA... | reverse complement strand
CGTCGTGAAGTTCGGAAAAGTTGAAGCTGAAACCGGACCATCGTCCGCCCCAGCTGAACCCGAGCGCGATCAGGAGGGAACCGATCAGTACAAGCACGAGGCCGCGGGCGATTCCGCTGGCGCTATTTCTGTTATTGCCCATATTTTTTTCCTCCGGAGGAGCCGAAAAGCCAGAGAATGAAGTCGCCGAGCAGCGAAAGCAGGGCGCCGATTACGGTACATGCGATTTTGACGAGCCCCCATAACAGGAATGCGACGCCGAAAAGAATGACGGCCGATGCGGGGTGCGCGAGCAAACCAAACATACCGCCTGCAAACAGGCCGATACCTCCGACCGCGACCGCTATAGCAGCGACTGCTCCGGCAAGAGCAAGCGCTCCGCCGACAACTATGCCGACAAAGGCGAGCACTACAACGGGAAGGGCGAACGGGGCTGCGAAAATCGCGATACAGACTGCGCAGACGGCAGCCCAGAAAGCGGAAAGACTGCGCGCGGGATTGGCCTGTTTTTCGCGCGCTGTGCGGATTGCCCGTTCGGCAAGGATCCGGGACGCGAGCGACGCAGGAGATCCGAGTTCGTCCATAAGGGACTGCTCGCCGCCGAGCCCCGCGCGGTCGAAGCGTTCGCGGTAGAAAGCAAGGATCGAATCCCGTTCGCGTGCCGTCAATTCAGAAAGACGGCTTGAGAGTTCGTCAAGATATTCAGTGCGTGTCATCTATACAGCCTCCAGCGTATCAGAGAACCGGTGAGCTTCTTGGAAATGCACCTGATTTGAGCAATTGCATCAGGCGGCAGACGGTACACAGAAAACTCGGGTTTGTCTGCGCTTCAGTATAACACCCGGACAGGTGAATTGCGCCACCGCGGACGCACATTTTCCTGCGGTTGAAAAGCGCTGCGAACGCTTGACTTTCGGGGAGCGCTGTACCTATATTTTGGGCAGGCTTGCAGGGGTTGCTGTGTGCAACATGAACACCCACAGGGGGTGGGGGTGGCAACACTCTTCAAATGCACGAGGGTGCAGGTGCACTGGTTCGCACGCTGGTGCTCGCGCTGGTGCTGGTGCTCGCGCTGTCAGGAGGATCTTTGGAATGATCAGTAAAACATTCGATATAACCGGCATGACGTGTTCGGCATGTTCGGCGCATGTAGAAAAAGCAGTCCTGAAAACAGGAGGCTTGGAGAAGGTTGCAGTCAATCTGTTGACCAACAGCATGACGGTAGAGTTCGATGAACAATCGATGAATCCGGACGAAGTCGCCCGGAAAATCACAGAAGCGGTAGCGCATGCAGGTTACGGAGCCGAGGAACGGATCGATCCGGAGAATACTGCAACCGGCGACAGCAGCCAGAACCGGACAGCGCTTCAACAGGGCGGCGAGGAGGCGCGGCGCGAGGCCGGGAAAAAAGCCCGCGGAATCAGGACGAGGCTCGCAATTTCGTTTGCCTTTAGCCTGCCCCTTGTCTATATCTCGATGGGGCACATGCTGGGCTGGCCCTTGCCTTCATTTTTCCACGGTACGCACAACGCGCTGACGTTCGCTTTTACGCAATTTCTGCTGCTTATTCCAGTGCTCTTTGCAAACCGTTCGTATTTTTCCCGCGGCTTTACCTCTCTTGCCCGGGGCGCCCCGAACATGGATTCACTGATAGCAATCGGTTCGGCCGCTGCGGTTGTGTACGGTATTATCGGAATATATGCGATAGGCTCAGGACTCGCCTCCGGCAACGACGCGCTCGTACACACGTTCGCGATGGACCTGTATTTCGAATCGGCAGCGATGATCCTTTCGTTGATTACGCTGGGAAAATATCTTGAAGCCCTGGCAAAGGCCAAAACCACCGATGCTATCTCCTCGCTTATAGCGCTGAAGCCGGACACCGCAATTGTGCTGCGGGGGACGGAAGAAGAAACCGTTCCGGTCGACTCTGTGATTCCCGGCGATCGTGTAGTTGTCAAGCCCGGAATGAGCGTTCCGGTAGACGGGACAGTCCTGGAAGGCCATTCCTCCATCGACGCGTCCGCACTGACCGGAGAAAGCGTGCCGTCAGACAAAGGTCCCGGAGATCAGGTTTGGAGCGCCTCGGTCAATCTGAATGGCGCGCTCGTAATCCGCGCAACGCGCGTCGGGAAAGACACAACACTTTCCCGTATTATAGCGCTTGTCGGGGAGGCGGCCGCGTCGAAAGCACCGGTATCCCGGCTTGCCGATCGGATCAGCGGTTTCTTTGTACCAGCGGTTATTGCAATAGCGCTGGTTACAGTTGCAGCCTGGCTTGCGCTTGGCGCCGAACCGGGATTCGCCCTTTCGGCCGCGATATCGGTTCTTGTTATTTCCTGTCCGTGCGCACTCGGACTTGCGACCCCGACAGCAATAATGGCAGGTACCGGAGCGGGAGCCCGGAACGGCATTCTGGTACGTTCTGCGGAAGCACTTGAAACCGTTCATTCTGTTGATACCGTTATTCTGGACAAAACCGGAACGATAACCGAAGGCAAGCCCGTTGTTACCGACATCATTTCGCTTTCGGAACTGGACCACAACGAACTGCTCAGCCTTGCCGCTTCGATCGAAACGCCCTCGGAACATCCCCTCGCTTATGCGATCCTGTCCGAAGCCGAAAAATCAGGATTAAAGACCGAACGGCCGACAAATTTTAAGGCTGTGCCGGGAAAAGGGATTGTCTGCGAACTCAAGGGTAAAATCTGGTATGCGGGCGGACCGGTTCTTCTTGCCGAAAACGGCATACAGCCGGACGCCGCGTTTCCCTATATCGAACGGCTGGCAAACAACGGAAAAACGCCGTTCATTTTCGCTTCGCAAGACGGCATCAAGGGCGTTATCGGAATCGCCGACGTGCTGAAAAGCGGAAGCATCGAAGCGATTTCGGAAATGAAAAAGCGTGGCCTCAGAGTGATTATGCTTTCCGGCGACAACGAACGAACCGCCCGTGCAATTGCATCGCAGGCAGGGATCGACGAAGTGTACGCAGAGCTTCTTCCCGACGGGAAAAGCGATATTGTGCGAAAACTCCGCGCTGAAGGCGCGACAGTTGCAATGATCGGCGACGGTATTAACGACGCGCCGTCGCTTGCCACAGCGAATGTCGGCATCGCGATCGGTTCAGGCACGGATATTGCGATTGAATCGGCCGACATTGTTCTGGTCCGAAGCGATCTTTCAGACGCTGTAACCGCGCTCCGGCTCGGCAAGACCGTTATCAGAAAAATACGGCAAAACCTGTTTTGGGCGCTTGCCTACAACGTTGCAGCCATCCCGCTTGCAGCCGGTCTTTTATATCCCCGTTTCGGCTGGAAGCTGAGCCCGATGATCGCGGCGGCAGCCATGAGTTTCAGCTCCGTTTCTGTTGTGCTGAACGCCCTTACGCTGAATTTGTTTCGAAAGGAGAAATGATATGACAGTGACTGTTACAATTGACGGAATGTCCTGCGCACACTGTTCCGCGCGGGTGGAAAAAGCCTTGAACGCCCTTCCCGGCGTGCGCGCCAGGGTGGACCTGGCAGAAAAAAAGGCAATTGTAGAAGGCGAATCGCTCGATGAAACCGCAATCCGAAATGCGATCTCAGACGCAGGATACACTCCGCGTCCATGAAAGCGGATCATGCAACAGTCGCACGTCTCCTGAAAACTGCGCGCGGCCAGATCGACGGCATTCTCAGGATGATCGACGAAGACCGGTACTGCATCGATATTTCCACACAGATTCAGGCGAGCGCGGCAGTCCTGAGAAAAGCGAACAACGAGGTAATTCGCGCACACATCAGGCACTGCGTCAGCGATTCGCTCCGCTCGGACAACGAAGCCGACCGGGAGCAAAAAATCGATGAACTGATCGCAGTGCTTGAAAAGGCTCAAGTGTCCATAAAATAAACTCGACAATAGAAGTTGAGTGAGTTATAATACCCACATATTATAAAGTATCGGGTAGGAAACACATGACTGACATTGATGCTGCGTCAGTTCAGGCCGGAATTGCCGCTCTCATAGGCGGCACAATGGATCCTGAAGCTTTGGAAAACCGGGAAGCCGCATCCGGAACATTTTTTTCAGGCTTACTGTCCAATTTCGTGCACCTCGAGTTCAGCGAAGAACAGGCCGTCTTTCATTGGAAAAAGATTCTCGAAAACAGCGAAAAACTGCGAAAAAACATCGGTCGGCCTGTCGGCATACACACCGCAGCTGTCGATTACTTTACCAATCTCATGCACCTTATGAACTCGCCGCTGCTGATAGAACAGCACGTATTCCAGCAGACGGAGCAGCTTGCAATGATCGACGGGCTCACCGGAGTCTTCAACCGGCGGTACATGGACAACGTCCTCAAAAAAGAACTGAACCGTTGCGAACGCTATTCGAAGGAATTTTCTATCTGTCTGATCGACATAGACAATTTTAAAAAACTGAACGACACATTCGGACACCAGGCCGGAGACACCATCCTCGGGGAGACAGCTGCATGTATCAGCGACTCGATCCGCGAAGAAGATGTTGTTTGCCGCTACGGCGGGGAGGAATTCCTGGTTATTCTGCCGGAAACGAATATATTCGGTGCCCGGGTGCTTGCGAACCGCATACAGCAGTATGTTGCGGAATCAGTGCTTCTTTCGCAGCACAAGGTTACGTTTTCTGCAGGACTCGCCTCGTATCCGAACAACGGGCGCACGGTAGAAACGCTGGTCTCTGCGGCAGATCAGGCTCTGTATCAGGCAAAATTCAACGGGAAAAACCGCGTTGAAGAAGCTGTTCAGCAGAATATCAATTCGGTCATCTAGACTCAGGCTCCAGTGCGGCTTCCTGAATCCGTCTACCTCGAAATAACATCGGCGTGCAATCTCGCCTGTCCGTTCTGCCCTCCTCATACACGAAAAAATGAATATATGGAACGGGAACGCTTTGTACACGTTCTTGCATCCCTTGCCGGAAAAGCGCGGGTTTTATATTTTCATCTAAAAGGCGAACCTCTCCTGCATCCCGATTTCGGCGAATACCTGTACCTGGCGGGAAAAGCAGGATTCAAGGTGCGGATTACGACGAACGGAACGCTGCTTGCCGAACATGCGGGCGAACTTTCGCACAGCAGTGCGCTCGAACGGCTCAACATCTCGCTTCAAAGTCTTTCACCGTTTTCGGAGGACGAATTCAATAAAACCGTCCATGTTGTCCTGGACGCAGTTTCGGCAATCGCCACAGAAAGAACAGCAGGCGGCGGTCCATTCCTTGCAAGCCTCCGGCTGTGGACCAGGGACAACAGTGCGCATACGGCGCGGGCACTTGCCGCGATAGAAGCGAAGTTCGGACTCGGCGCCGGATCTCTTGCGCGCACGCTTGCATCGAAAAATGGTGCAACAATCGCCCCGAAAATCGCGCTCCACACTGCAGAAACCTTTACCTGGCCGACACTCGACGGAACGGACTTCGGACCTTCCGGATTCTGCCGTGCGCTTCGGGACCATGCGGGCATATTGGTCGACGGAACCGTCGTCCCCTGCTGCCTGGACGGAGAGGGAATACTGGCACTCGGGAACATTTTCGAATCGGACTGGGAACGTATACTGGGAAGCGCTCGCTCGCAAGCAATCTACCGGTCGTTTACCGAGCGAAAAATAACCGAACCCCTGTGCCGGAGGTGTGGATACCGTACCCGTTTCGGCCTGTGACGGCCTGTGACGACCCATGACTGCCAGTGAATGCCTGTGCCGGGGTAACCGGAATGCCGGATGGATTGCTGGAAGCCGATATTGAACAATGCGTTTTTTTCGGCTATAGTACGAAAAGATGATCCATTAGCTCAGTTGGATAGAGCGGCTGCCTCCTAAGCAGCAGGTCGGACGTTCGACTCGTCTATGGGTCACTACGCACAAAAGCCTGAAACCGGTTCGCACCGATTTCAGGCTTTTATTTGCAGGAATCCCTTGTCAGTCCCCGGGAAAGAGTTCCAGATTGGGTCCTTTGATGCCGGGCCAGGCCCCGCGTTCGATCAGCGGCAGCCGTTCCGGATGGGCAATAAGCCATTTGTTTTTCATAAACAACAGCCGCTTTTCGGGATCGTTCCCAGGATCGTTCCCTCTATCGCCCGGGATTGCGTAGGGCGCCTCCGGATCAAGCGGTGTATTCGTGCCCCGGGGAAGAATGATCACAGTCTTGAAGCCGGCGCGCTCCGCCCGGAACGGCGAAAAATGAAGCGTCATGGGATAGCATTCAAAAACAGTTCCCGCCGGAAAGAAAAATGCTTCGCCAAGATGCGAATCCCAGGAACGGAACGACGCAATGTCGGAAACCCGGCCAAGCAGCAACAGGGACGGTGTAACCGATACGTAGACTTCGCTTGTTTTGTGGTATTCCATCGCATTCAGCTTTGAATTCGGTCCGTTGCAGTAGCCTGCCTGCACGTCCATGCCTCCGAAAATCGCAGCTACCGCCCCGGCGACGAACGGATCCCGTTCGAGTTCGGGAACAGAGGCTACATACGCGTTCTTTTCCGGATCTATGGACGTCGTGCGATCCGCGGTTGTGCACAGATCGCCGGGATCGAAGCCGTGCAGGATTCTTCCGTAGCGGGACAGCCTGCAGTCGGTATGGCTGTATATAGGAACAGCGTTTGCCGCGCACAAGGATTCAAGAGTAACCATCAGAAAACCTCCCACAATATCGCAGACACGGGAGATAGCCCCGCATCAGCACGACGCGCATCTTACCGGAATGCGATCATGAAAATACCAGTTGCCAAAAGCATCGAAAACACCGTAAAGCTGAAAACGCGGGCGTTGACCCGGTTGTGTATCTTCTCGCCGGCTATTATGCCTGCAAGAAGGAAGGGCAGCATCCAGCCGACTGTTGTAACCGTGGATGTTTCAAATTCGCCGCGCACAAAGTACGAACCGATGATTATCGTATTGAGCGTCGTCCACAGAAGGCACAGCGTCGCGCGGAACTTTCCCTTTTCCGGCATGGCGGCGGCGGCATAGAGAACGACCAGAGGCCCGCCCGAGGAAAACATGCCGTGCACGATCCCGGCGCAAAAAAGCAGAACAATTGCCGCGAGCTTCGGCATCCTGTTGCCAGGGCGCACAGCTCCCGAAAGCTTGAGGAGCTGCAGTGCGGACGACAGGACTATAAAGAGCGCCAGAAGCAGCCGGAGAAAACCGATGTCAGCCGAGCGGAACAGGTACATGCCGACCGGCAGACCGCAGACCATGCAGCCGGCAATCAGGAAGAATTGCTTGAAGTCGATGTCCCGGCGCTTCGTAACAGCCAGGTAGAGCGCGAGAATCCAGGCGATCACCGTCAGGACCTGCACTGCTTCGCGCACGCCCAGAAGGGCGCTTACGAACGGCAGAGCAAGCACCGTACAGCCGAATCCTGTCACCGCTTCCAGGGCGTGGGTGATGAAGACAACCAAACCCGAAAGAAGGACCGGGATCACGTTTTCGCCTCGAGATACGGATACAGTGCCTCGGGAGACGCCGGAGGAAGCTGGTTGAGCATCTTCGGATCGGTGAACGCGCGGTCGAAATACCGCGGAATGTCCCCGGCCGCAACCGCCGCGCCGAGCTCGGTAAAGGTGGTCGGCAGCTTCATCCGCTTTTTCATGTCCCGGATTTTGCCCAGAAGACGGCCGCACAGTTCAAGTTCGCCGCTTTCATCGGGAAAGAACAGTCGGGCAACGAGGGCAAGCTCGTACACGTTGGCAGGATCGCCGAGGGCGAAGGAATAAATGTCCTCGATGGTGAAGGCGCAGGCTGCTCCGTGGGGAACGTGCCATTCCTCGGACAAAACGAACGAAAGCGCGTGTCCGGCAGCCGTTCCGGTTATGCCGAACGCAATGCCGGCCATGCAGGAAGCTTCGAGCATCTGCTGGCGGATCTCTGCGTCGCCGGGAAAAGGGTTGTCCGAGCGGAGGGACGCGTCGTAGGCTCCGTCGAGCGTGCGCAGCACAGCAACCGCTGCGCTTCTGGCTGCGGCTTTCGTTATCGCCGTTGCGTTTTTGTTCCAGAGGGACTCGAAGGCATGATCGAGCGCATCAAAACCGGTTGCAGCGGTCAGACCGGGCGGCATGCTCGCAGTCAGCCGGCCGCAAAGAATCGCAGCGTCTGCCAGAAGGAACGGAGAACCGAGGGTATACTTGCGGCCTGAATCGGCCGTATACACGCCGACCTTCGTTACTTCAGAGCCCGTACCCGCCGTAGTCGGGACCAGTACGAGCGGCAGGCCTTTCTGCGAAATTTTACGCGTAGCCTCGCTGCCGAGATAATCGCCCAGGCTGCCGCCATTTTTGGCGAGCATCGCAAGCGCCTTTGCAGAATCGAGCGCGCTTCCGCCGCCGATGCCGATCACGACATCGCAGCTTCCAAGCTCGGAACTCGAAGCCATCCGGTCGATATCGGCGGCTCTGGGATTAGGCTGCACGTCGGTAAATTCGAACACCTCGGCACCGGTCGTGCCAAGAGCCGTCATAAACTCGTCCCGGGCACTCATGGGCCAGGTATCGCGGACCACAGCGACGCGCACAGGCCGGTCGGAAATGCCGGTCAGAAAGAGCAGCATATCGGCGAGCGCAGCAGAATCTGTTTCTGCCATCGGCAATATCTTTACCGGAGACAATAGTGAATGAATCATGACCAGCCTCCCCGCCTGTCAGCGGAAGTTCTCTGCTTCGATTTCCTTGACCTTGTTCAGCGCATTGGTCAGGAACTCCTTCTTGAACTCCATTTTCTGCGTAAAGCTCATCGCAAGCCAGGCATCAACAATCTCGCAGCCCAGGAAGGGAGCGGTAACCCAGCCGCCAAGCGTTATAACATTCGCATCATTAATTATTTTTGCCCGCTCGCCCGAAAAAATATCATTGACGACGCAGGCATAGATACCCTTGAACTTGTTGGCGACGATCGCCATACCCTGGCCGGTCCCGCACACGAGAATTCCCTTTTCGGCCTCGCCCGACCGGATCGCCCGGGCGACTTTCGGCGCCTGAATAAAATACGGCTGGGGCTCGTCGGCGTTCGGAATGCCAAAATCAAGCACCTCAACACCTTTTCCAACAAGATGATCGACGATCGCTTTCTTCAGTGGATAGCCGGAAAGATCTGACGCAATTGCAATTTTCATGTTTTATTCCTTTCGCGGGAAACAACCGGTCCCGCGCACCGTAGGCCTGTTCAAGCCGCACACGTTGTGGGCCTTGCGCCCCTTGAATTCCGCCCGCCGGCAGGCGGGAGCGTGCTACCGGCGGTCTGTTCAGGCCGCGCACGTTGTAGGACTTCGCCCTTACCCGGCGAGTGCCTTCTTTACCGCAGCGGCGATGGATTCGGCGTCGAGACCGAATCGCTTTTGAAGCCATGCCTGGGTGCCGACTTCGCCGAATTCTCCCCGCACACCGACGCGTTCGAGCCGCATCGGATGGTGTTCGCACAACAGCTCGGCTACAGCCGAACCGAGGCCGTTCGAGTTCTGGTGGTTTTCGGCAGTCACGACGGCACGGACTTTTGCAGCGCGCGACAGAATAAGGTCACCGTCGAGCGGCTTGACCCAAACCGGATCGATGACGCAGCAGTCGATTCCTTCGGCTTTCAGCGCTTCGGCCGCCTTCAGCGCTTCGGGAACCATAATCGCACCGAGAGCAATAATCAGCGCGTCGGAACCTTCGCGGAGTACCTTGCCCTTGCCGAGCTCGAAGCGTTCGTCCGTTGCATACAGCGGCGCGACAGCCTTCCGGTGCAGGCGCAGATACGCACTTTTCGGATGCGCGGCAAGCAGCTTGACGCAGGCAGCAAGCGAAACCGGGTCGGAGGGTTCGCACACGACAATATCGGGCACAGCGCGCATCAGCGCGATATCCTCGAACGGCATGTGGGTTCCGCCGTTGAAGGCTGCGGATACGCCGGGATCGGTGCCGACGAGCTTTACGTTAAGCCGCGCGTATGCGCACGAAAGAAAAAACTGGTCGAACACCCGGCGGGAAGCGAAACAGCCAAAGGTCGCCGCGAACGGAATCTTGCCGGCTGCTGAAAGGCCTGCGGATACGCCGACCATGTTCGCCTCCGCAACGCCGACGTCGACAAAGCGCTCGGGATACTTCTCCTTGAACGGACCGGTTCCCGTCGCGCGCATCAAATCCGCCTCGACAACCATGATACGGTCGTCTGAAGCTGCCAGTTCCAGAAGCGTGTCGGTATATACAGCCCGCATTTCTTTGTCTGCCATGCTTATTTCTCCCCGTAGAGCGCAGCAATCGCCTTGTCGGCCGTAGCGCGATCCACATTCATGTTATGGTTGGTCAAAAGACCCTCGGCAAAATCGGCACCCTTGCCTTTTATGGTGTCCATAATGATCATGGACGGCATGGCGCCGGGAAGCCCGGACTGAGCCTTAGCCGACACAATCGCAGCAGCAAGAGCGCCGATGTCGTGCCCGTCGCAGCGGAGCACGAACCAGCCGAAGGTGCGCCACTTGCCTTCCAGATCGCCGAGATCGAGAATCTGCTCGGTAGTGCCGTCCAGCTGCAGCTTATTGTAGTCGGTGAACGCAATCAGCTTCGAAAGCCTGTTATGTGCCGCGAACATCGCCGCTTCCCAGTTCTGGCCTTCGTCGGTTTCCCCGTCGCCGATGATCGCGTAAATGTACGAAGAATCGATGCGGTCGATCCGGTTCGCAAGCGCGAGCCCGCACGCAGCGGAAAGACCCTGTCCGAGAGAACCGGTAGTCATATCGATGCCGGGGGTTTTATTCCGGTCGCAGTGGCTGGGAAGATTCGTCCCGCCCTGATTGAGCGTCTGCAGCCAGTCCATCGGGAAAAAACCCTTGAGCGCAAGAGTCGAGTACAGAGCCGGTCCGGCATGCCCCTTGGAAAGCACCAGCTTGTCCCGCTCCCGCCAGTGCGGATCAGCCGGACGAACACGCATTTCATGAAAATACAACAGAGTCAGAATCTCCACGACGGAGCATGCTCCTCCAATGTGACCGACACCCAGATGCGCAATCGTATCAATAGTATACTTGCGTACTTCCCTGGCTTGAGATTCAAGGTTCCTCAGCGTTTCCTGTTCCATACCGTTCACCTCACTCCGAATTTCTATTACTTTCTTTATGTAAGTAACTATACACGGAAATAATTCAGCCGTAAAGCCCCTTTTTTATAGATTTTTCTTTTTTACTGCTTTATGATGTGCCCATGACCAGTCAACGGGATAATGCGCTTCGAGCATCGGACGTCCGCCAGCACAACGAAAAGATGGTACTTTCCCTTATCCACAAGGCAGGCAAGGGCGGAATCTCACAGTCAGAAGTCGTACAAAAGACCGGACTCAAGGCGCCTACAGTTTTTCGTATTTTTAATTATCTGGAAGAAGACGGCCTGATTGCGCCGATCACGGAAAACACCCAGGAAGCGACCAACAAAAAAGGCCGAAAACCCCTGGCCTATACCGTCAAACCGGAAGCAAAATACACCATCGGCATTGAATTCTGGGCAGAGTGCATCACCATCGGCGTCTTCAACTTCGCCGGCGACCTCATACATACCGGCAAACTGGACCTCGAAACCGGCATTACGGCGAACGAAGCCACATCCAAAATTATCTCTCTCGTCCGCGAATTCACCGCACGGCTCGACATTCCCGCAGACAAATACCTCGGAGTCGGAGTCGCCGCCCCGGGACAGGTCAACATCGCCCGGCGCGAAATCGTCTACTACCCGCGCATCCGCGACATGCGCAACTTCCCCGTCGCCGACATCCTCGAAGAATCGCTCGGCATGAACGTCTACCTGCACAACAACTGCTCGGCCATCGCCCTCAGCGAATACCGCTACGGCGGCTACCGTCACGGCGACGCACTGTTTACCTTCCTTATACGCTCCGGCGTAAACGGCGCCTTCGTCAGCCAAAACCGCATCTACATCACCAGCCAGTCCACCACCCTGGAATCCGGTCACATCCCCATCAGCCTCGACGGCCCCCTGTGCGACTGCGGCCAAAAAGGCTGCCTCCAGGCATACATGACCGGCCTCAACACTATACTCGGCACGGGTTCCCCAATCCTGCTCGAAGGCATCGACGAACGACTGCGCGCAGGCGACTACGCCGCAGTACAAGCCCTGGACGACGCTGCCCGCTATCTCTATGCCGCCGTAAAAACCGTCATCCGCTTCTTCCGCCCAAAAGCCTTCCTCTTCGTCTGCACCTCCAAAGAAGCCGGCGAACGCATCTCCCGAATCATCTCCCGCCTTCGCGAAGAACAAAGCAGCGGCTTCGACCTGGGCGTCATCGACTTCTTCTCGCACACCTACTCCGAACTCACAGCCCTCCGGGGAGCCTCCGACCTGGTCCTCGACGCCTACTTTTCCTGAGCCGCACACCGCGCGCCCCGACCAGTCCACGCAAACCGCCCACACCATCCCCGCCCACACCATCATACATATCGAGTCTCAGGTCCTTGGCGGGTCGGGTCCCTCTCCGCAGACGCGGACGCGAACGCACTTCGAGAAGCGAGCGACGATCAGACGCCCTGCCGGCGGCGCCGGCAGGGTGCGGGATCGAGAATCTGGTTGCGTTATTCTTTCAATTTGAATAGCACTGTCGAACGACCAGGATCGTGAGGCATCAGCTTTGATGATCCGTACTTTTTGTATCGATTACGGTGCTTTTTACGGTATTTTCCTTGACAGGTGCCGAAAGTCGTTGTTTACTTACTTTATGTAAATAACTAATCAGTCGATGCAGGGAGAATATACGCGATGAAACAGAAGATTACCGTAGGGCTGGTGTGTCTGGCTCGGGATACGTACGATTTTAGAGCTGCGAAGGAGCTGTTCGACGGCATTGTGAAGGATGTGCAGGCCGTTCCGGAAGTTGCATGGGTTGGGCCGTCGGAGCTGGTGATCAGCCCGGAGGATGCACGCGCGGCGGCGCTCCAGATGGCGGCGAAGAATGTGGACGCGGTTGTGTGCATTTCGGGGACGTTCCATCTGGGCCATCTGGTGCTGGAGCTGAAGAAAACGTGCCCGGTACCAATTCTGCTGTGGGGCTTGCCCGAGCTGCCGTACAACGGGGGGAAGATCCGGCTTAATTCGGTGTGTGGCGTCAACCTGAATGCGTCCAACCTGTACAAGGCAGGCTTTGACGACTATCACGTAATCGTGCAGGACAAGATCGACGAAAACTGGCTCGACGCAATTCGCATTATCGCTGCGCTCAAGAATGCGCACATCGGCATCGCGGGATTCCGCGCTCACGGTTTTTTCAATCTTGGCGTGCAGGACAATCAGCTGTTCGCAGCAACCGGGGTTATTCTGGACCATTACGAACTTTCCGATATCCACGCTCTTGCGGTTCAGGCGGAAGATGTCGCGGCGCGCGAGGCACAGATTAAAGAAACATTCGATGTTACAACACTGTCCGATTATCAGATCGGCAAGGTTGCACAGCTTGCCGCCCAGCTTGCAGCGTTCAAGAAGCTGCACGGACTGGATGCGCTTGCGATCCGCTGCTGGCCCGAGTTCGCCCGGGACTTCGGCGTTTCTCCGTGCGCTGCCATGTCGATTCTGCAGTCGGAAGGCTTTATCCTTGCCTGCGAAGGCGACGTGGAAGGCGCCGTTTCGATGATCGCGCACAAGGCGCTCGGCGCCGAGACACCGTTCCTCTTCGACTTTTCGCAAGTTGACTTCAAGGAAGACTTTGCGCTGTTCTGGCATTGTGGAGTCGCGCCGTGCAATCTGTGGGACGGCACATGCGTCCGCTCGCTCGACACCTACTTCGCCGGCGGCAAGGGCGTCACTGCGGACTTCGTGCTCAAGAGCGGCGAACTTTCCGTCGCCCGCATCGATTCGGCGCGGGGCGAATACCGGATCTTCCTGCAGTCGTGCAAGGCAGTCCCGATGGAGAAGCTCCTGAAAGGCACGTACATGAAGGTGGTCTTCGACCGGCCGGTCCGCGAGGTTCTCGATCTCGTGGTGAACAACGGCTTTGCACATCATTCGTCCGTTGTATATGGAAGATACATCGAGCCGTTCAGGCTGTTCGCAAAAATAAAGGGCTGGAAAGTAACGGAATGAACGTCGGGCAGAACCGCCGCGGAAGGAACGAAGGGCGGAACCGAAGGCGATCAGGATACTGGGTGCTGCGGCGAAGCAGGCGCTCCGGAGAACCGGAGCGATTCACCGCGGCCACCGGGACACACAAAGGAGGGCATAATGGCCAAAAAAGGATTGATGCTGTGCATTGCAGCAGTCATGGTTCTCGCATGTCATTTTTCTCTGTCAGCGCAGAGCAAAAAAGCGAGTAAAGAAGTCGAGCTCAGATGGGCGAGCATTTGGGTAGGAGCCGACAGCAAAGCCGTGACGGTAGGCCAGCTGGTCGAGGAGTTCAACGCGGCCAATGCAGGGAAGATCAAGGTAGTAATAGAACCCCAGCCCGATTACAACGCCTACGAACAGAAAGTCAGAACTTCGCTCGCCGCCGGAACGGCGCCTGCCGATATCTTTACTATCAAGCTCAATCCTACTACAGCCGAATTCTACAATTCAAAGCTCCTGATGGACTTTACCAAAGCCTTTGACTCCACGTGGAAAGCAACGTTTGACGCCGGCATGGTCAAGCAGTCGACCATCGGCAAGCAGCTCAAGTCGCTGCCGTTCGAGACGGCCATTCTGCCGATGTGGTACAACATGGATCTCCTTGCAAAAGCAGGATTCACGGCTCCACCAAAGACTATTGCCGAACTCTGGACGCTCTGCGACAAGCTCAAGGCCCAGAACATTTATCCTTCCAGCCAGATGACCGGTGACACCAACGCATGGACAAGCATGATCTGGTTTTCGCACTTCGCCGTCTCTCTCGGCGGCCCCGACGTATGGGACAAGCCCTTCACCGATCCCGTATTCGTCGAAGCGGCGAACCTGACCAAGCGCATGATTACCGACTACTCCACGCCTGACGCTG
>Ga0116149_1003947_pt1 | contig 14960 bp, 8 predicted proteins | sample AD_UKC057_MetaG_FD_89787 | JGI IMG/M metagenome (GOLD analysis project Ga0116149, IMG submission 89787) | Active sludge microbial communities of municipal wastewater-treating anaerobic digesters from USA - AD_UKC057_MetaG | ecosystem: Engineered > Bioreactor > Anaerobic > Digestate | place: USA... | reverse complement strand
GGGCGTGTATGCGCTGAATGAGAGCTACCTGTATACCGTCGAGGCCTTCCGCCTCTTTCTTCGCCGCCTCACGCCCGAGGGTGTTCTCGCGGTTACCTGCTGGCTGAAGACACCTCCGCGCGACTCCCTGAAACTCTTTGCCACCGCTGTCGAGGCGCTACGCCGCGACGGCATTGCGGACCCCGGGAAACACCTCGTGATGATTCGCTCGCTGAACAGCGCCACCCTGGTGGTGTCCAGAGCGCCTCTGTCCGGCGAAGATGTGGCTGCCGTACGCGGCTTCTGCCAGTCCCGGAGCTTCGATCCCTGCTACTTCCCGGGCGTCCGCGAGGACGAGACCAATCAGTACATCCAGCTTTCCCAGGGAACGGTTTACTACCAAGCGACACAGGCTCTTGTATCGGAGAATCCCGAGGATTTTTACGAGCATTATCTGTTTTATGTGAGACCGGCGACAGACATGCGGCCGTACTTCTTCCGGTTCTTCAAATGGTCAACGCTGCCGCGTCTTGTGAAAGGGATGGGCGTAGCGTGGGTGCCGTTCGTCGAATGGGGGTACGTGGCGCTTGCCGCCACAATTGTCCAGGCAGCCGTTGCCAGCGCAATATTCATCCTTGCCCCATTGGCCGTGCTGGGGAGAAGTCCGGCCGCGAAAGGCTTCAAGCGATGGGTCATTGTCTATTTTGCGCTGCTGGGGATAGCCTACATGTTTTTGGAAATCGTTTTTGTGCAGAGGTTTATGTTGTTTCTGGCATATCCGGTATATGCCGTGGCGGTGGTGCTGACATCCTTTCTGTTCTTTTCGGGAGCGGGCAGCTACGCCGCTGGCCGTCTAGCTGGGAACCCGGCGCGAAATGTGGCGCGTGCCGTTCTCGGGATAGCCTGCGTCGCGGGGGTGTATCACGTGGCGCTGCATCCGGTGTTCGAAGCGCTGGCAGGCTTTCCTGACGGCGTGAAGATTGTGTTGAGCGTTGCGGGGCTGGCCCCAATGGCGTTCTGCATGGGGATCCCGTTTCCCTTGGGGTTGCAGGCCGCCGCGAACCGGTCGGACGCCCTGTTGCCGTGGGCGTGGGGAATAAACGGCTGCGCATCGGTCATGGGGGCGACGCTGGCCACGGCGAGTTCAGTGCACATGGGATTCCCGCTTGTCGTGCTGCTGGCGCTCGTTTGCTACGGCCTGGCTGCTCTTGCTATTCGGCCACTGACTCGCGCGGGGTGACGCGCGGGACGAATGCATGCATGTCCGTGTCGGGCCCTCACCCTCACCCTCGCCGTCAATCCTCACGCCTCATCCCTGATTCCTAGTTTCCACCCGCGCCGGCAGGGTCGATGACGGCTATTCCGTCGCCGAGGCTGGCCACAAGGTCGGGGAGATCGTACACGCGCAGGCCGCCGTGGACGCAGTTGGCCATCTGCAGGGTATTCTCCTTGGTGGCAACCACGGTGGTCCATGTTTCAAGGCTGCGTTCGAGGCGCACGGACGCGAACAGCGCGGGTTCGAACGCGGCGGCATGCAACACGGCGGGGCCGGCCTCGCCCACGCCTACGGCCTCGATGTTTCCGCCCAGGTTCCGGGCGAGCATGAGGATGGACTCGGCTCGCATGCCGAGAAGGGACCGGTCGAGCTTGTAGGCCAGGAAGAACTCTCGCCAGTTCGGGGTGAACAGCTTCGAGAAGGCGCCTTTCGGGTCCTTGTCGCTGGTGGTTTCGCCCAGTCCGGGCAGGTCAACGGCCACGACGGTGAGGCCTTTCTTGACGAGCGCTTCGATGGCGCCGCCGGGGGCTGCTTCGGCCTGTTTTCCCCCGCCGTGGGCGTATAGGCACGTCGCGCCGCTCGCCTGGGCAGGCACGAACCGCAGCGCAGGGACCACGATGCCATCGGAGGGTATGAAGAGTAGCTTCTCGACGCGGTACCCGTCGCGTTGGAGGATTCCAGCCGGTTCGATCGTGCATTCGGGCACCTGGTCGAGAGGACGAATGCCGGCGATGTCACGGGCCCGGCTCAGCGCGGCGGCTTTGTCGCCCGACCAGAGGGCTTTGCGCCCGGGGGCATACGCCGCCTCGACATCCGCGTTGATGTCGAAGACCGAGCGTTCGCCGTCCATGAGAAGCACCTGCCCTTTCTCGGAACACTGGGCCTCTTGATCCGAGAGAATGGCGCAGTCCGCCTCGGTTATGGGCTCGTCGATGTCCAGCATCCAGCGGCGCATCCAACGGGCGTTCGCCACGCGCAGATTGACGGTCCACCCGTGCTCCTCGTCGGTCTCTGCCAAGTCCACCGCTTCGGCGAGTCCCAGCCTCGTGTAGACGCGCTTGGCCTGCCGGAAACTGTCCCACGTGCCTTGGATGTCAAAGAAATCCCGGGTAGCGCAGCAGATGAGGGTGGGTTTTGGTGCGCGCATGATGATGTAGTCGGCGTGGTCCATGCCTCGGGCGATCTGGCCGTGGATATTCTGTTCGGCGTCTTGGGGTCCGATGGTGTCGGTAAGCCGGCGCATCGATGTGAGGTAGCACGACGGGGCGGCGCATAGGATCCGTTCGTCGAGGGCCATGAAATAGCTGGTTTGCGTTCCGCCGCCCGAGTTACCGGCGCAGCCGATGCGTTTGGGGTCGATGTCGCCGCGGCTCTGGAGGTAGTCGATGGCGCGCATGCCGTCCCAGATCTCGTAGGCGGCGGCATTAAGCCCGAGGAGGATGCAGCCGGTACCCGCGAAGGTATGCTCGGTCGTGGCGCCGTACTTCGGCTTGCCCTGGTCCGAAAGCACCTGGTACCGCTCACCCTGTCCGAAGGGGTCGAAACAGAATGCGGCGACCCCATGCTTCGCCATCAGGATGCACCCTCGCTGGTAGGCTTCGGAGGCTTTGCCGTTGGCGCTGTGTCCACACGGGACGAGTACGGCCGGATACGGCCCGGGAGAGGCGGGAAGATGGAGGAGACCGGTGACATGGAATCCCGGGCGGCTTTCGAAGATGATCTTCTCGATGCGGTATCCGTCGCGCTCAAGGGTGGCGGCCGTGCGCGCGTTGAGCGGCGTGCGCTCGGGGAATCCGCCAAGCTGTTCGATGAAAAATGCCTTCAAATCCTTCTGGTACGCCGCCACATTTTCCGGAGTTTTGATTTGCTCGTAACGCTGCAGGCGGCGCTCGAGGGCCTGGTGTGCCTGTTCCTGAAGATAGGCGTAGAGCAAGCCGCCCGGCGGGACGTGGCCGTCTTGGGCCTCCCGAAGCACCGTCAATTCATCCTGGGCCGCGGCCGTCAGCGCGACGGCGAGCACGAGCCCTGTCATCAGCATGTTTCTCATGGCGTTGTACCCCCTCTCCTGAATCGTGACGCTGGCTCATTGTACGAAGGATAGGACCCCGCATCAACGCCCGGGGCCGGGCGGCACGAACCCCTCGCCGAACAAGAACATGCTGCGGTCGCTGTTGGGGGTGCCAGCCCGGTCGCCCGGAAGGTCTGGACGGTCTCTTGTGAGGCGTGTTGTGAGCTTGACAGTTCTTGGTTCATATGGTACGATGCGGCCCTGTTAGCACTCGTTCGGGAGGAGTGCTAACGAAGCAGGGCCGCCGCGTGGAGTGCGCCCGGGGTGAGTCCCTGCATATCTCGAGGGTACCGAGGGCTTTGCCCGACGTCTCGGTCATGAATATCTTATGGGAATATGTGAAACGAGCAGCTGCCTCGATGCCGTGTGGCAAGCTGTATAAACATGGAATGGGTTCTTAGAGTGGAGGAGCAGGGATTATGGCCAAGAAACTGGCTTTTGACCAGGAGGCGCGTGCGGCATTGTTGGAAGGCGCAAACGCGTTATCGGACGGGGTGAAGGTTACGTTGGGCCCGAAGGGCCGCAACGTGGTGCTGGAGAAGTCGTTCGGCGCACCAAACATCACCAAGGATGGCGCCGCGGTAGCCAAAGAGATCGAGCTGAAAGACGGCTACGCCAATATGGGCGCGCGCATGCTGCGTCAGGCGGCAAGCAAGACGCAGGACATTGCGGGAGACGGCACGACTACGGCGACCATTCTGGCTCAGCGGTTGATCCACGAGGGATTGCGGCACGTCACCGCGGGGTGCAACCCCATGCACTTGAAGCGGGGGATGGAAAAGGCGCTGGCGAAAGTGGTGGAATCCATCCAGAAGCAGAGCAAGAAAGTCCGCGACTCGAAAGATATCGAGCACGTGGCGACGGTTTCGGCCAATGGCGATTCCGAGATTGGCAAGATGCTCGCGACGGCTATCGAGGAAGTTGGCGATGACGGTGTGATCACCATCGAGGAAGGCAAAGGGCTCGAGACCGAGATGGAGGTGGTGGACGGAATGCAGTTCGATCGGGGCTATCTGTCGCCCTATTTTGCCACGAACCCCGAGAACATGACCGCGCTACTCGATGACTGCTACATCCTTATTCACGAAAAGAAGATCAGCGGCATGCAGGACATGCTGCCCCTTCTCCAGGCCATTGCCCAATGCGGAAGACCTCTTCTTATCATCGCGGAAGACGTTGAGGGCGAAGCGCTCGCGACCCTGGTGGTGAACCGGCTTCGCGGCATCCTGAACGTGGCTGCCGTGAAAGCCCCGGCCTTTGGCGACCGCCGGAAAGAGATTCTGCGCGACATCGCTACCGTGACGGGCGGCCTGTTCATTTCCGAGGATTTAGGGACCAAACTCGAGGGCGTCGAGCTCAAGGACCTGGGCCGCGCCAAACGCGTAGAGATCACGAAGGACGACTGCACGATCATCGAGGGTGCTGGCAAGAAGAAAGACATCATGGGCCGCTGCGAGACCATTCGCCGCGCCATCGAGTCGACGACGTCGGATTACGACCGCGAGAAGCTTCAGGAACGCCTGGCGAAACTGGCGGGCGGCGTTGCGGTGGTGCGCGTGGGGGCCCCGTCCGAGGTGGCGCTGAAGGAGAAAAAGAGCCGTACGCAAGACGCGTTGAACGCAACACGGGCTGCCATTGAAGAAGGCTGGGTTCCCGGGGGCGGCATCGCCTACCTTGCGGCGCGGGAAAGCCTGAAATCCCTTGACCTCGAGGGCGACGAGCGGGTCGGCGCGAATATCGTGTGGCGCGCATTGGAGGAGCCCCTCGCCCAGCTCGCCAATAACGCCGGGCTCGAAGGCCCGGTAATCGTCAAGAAGGTGGAAGGCGCCAAGGCGAACATCGGCCTCAATGTCGAGACCGGCCAATTGGAAGACTTGGCGGCTGCGGGCATTATCGACCCGGCAAAAGTTCTTCGCACCGCCATCCAGAATGCCGTGAGCGTAGCGGGTTGCTTCATCACCACCGAATGTCTCGTGACCGACATCCCCGAACCGCCAAAACCCGCGCCCGGACCCCATGGCCACGGCGGAATGGGCGGAATGGGTGGAATGCCCGGCATGATGTAACCAGTGTTTTCCCCGAGATACGCTACGCGCCGATCCCCGCGGATCGGCGCGTTCTATGTGTGGACCGCTGGCCGCACGGCCTGGCGGGAGGCGCCCAAGGAGTGAGACACCCGCGCTCGGCGGTACCAGGTGCGGTATCCTCTTGTGACATCTTGTGGCACCCCGCTCTCCCGTGAAAGCAGAAGCCGGGCAAATCGCAGCGCAAAAACAATAAAAACCCCTATTCTTTTGCCCGAATAGCGGTTTTCTGGTATAAGTTCTGCGTTGATGGGAGCATTTGAGATATGTGGCGCGTTTCGAGCACCGATGTCTCCTCGGGAGTGACGGAGGGTGATAGGGATGGCATCCATAGGGTCGGCGGGCACTTCGAGTGCGGGCCAGATTCCGGTTGAGGCGGCCCGGCAGGCGGCTGTGCTGGCCAAGCAGAAAGAGGTCATGGCAGAGCAGGGAGAACAGGTAGTGAAGTTGATCGAATCGGCGAGCGTGCAGTTGCCACGGTCAACGGGCGTGGGCCAGATACTCGATATTCGTGTGTAGCGTTTCCAGCGGCAGACTGGAAAGAAAGCTACTGACACGAGGGGCGCCGTCGAAGTCGACAGCGCCCCTCACTATTGCGTCCTGGCCGCGAGCGGTCAAACCAACCTCTGCTGTTCAACCGGCCCCGCCGCTATTTCAGTCGAGGAAGTTGGCGTAGAGCCATGCCCATGCGCGACTGACGGGGTACGTCGACGGGTATCTCAGGAACGAGACGTGCCCGTCCATATAGAGTACGTTCGCCCCGCCGGGGACGTGGTTGAAGTTGTCGGCGATTTCGGTGACCTCGTCGTACATCACAGCAAGTTCGGACTGGGCCAATGCGCTGCCGGCGGGATTGTTGATATCGGTGACGAAGAACCGCTCGATGCCCTCACGAAGCCGGTACACGGTGATGCTTTTGCCGTCGTCCTTGGTGACTGGGATGTCGGAGTCGAACTGGGTGATATCGGGGGGATCGAGCAAGCCGTATACCGCGGTTCCAAAGCCCATGTCGATGGTCGTTCCCAAGCCCTGGGTCATGGCGTTCTCGTCCGCACCGGTGACCATGAAATCATCCTTGGTCAAGGCCCAGCCGAGGTATTTGTAGGACCGTCCGTCAAACCGGCAGGGGTCCGGCGGCAGGTCGGGATTCTCGTCCACATTCCAGATGCCCGATTCCAGGCCCTCGATCCCGTCTGCATCCGACGGGCACACCAACACGTTCATATCGCTGAGATACTCGGGGTACACCTGCTGCCCCGCAAAGAAAATACTACCGTTCGTGACTCTGTCGCATCCCTGGCCCGTATACCCGGCTTCCAGGGGATTGAGAGAGTGATGTGTTTTCATGGTGGGGAACTTCTCGCCCTTGGCTTCGTTGGCGTACATCTTGAACACCAAGCCCATCTGTTTGAGGTTGTTGGCGCAGCTTGCGCGCCGGGCCGCTTCGCGCGCGCGGGCCAACGCCGGCAACAAGATTGCCGCCAGGATGCCAATGATGGCAATTACTACAAGCAATTCAATCAGTGTGAACCCTTTGTTCTTCATGTCCTTATTCCTCCTGTTATGAGAATGACACCGTTTCTTCGCAACCACGCATCCACGATCAACAAAAACAGAATAGAACACCGGCTGCTGGAGGTCAACGCGGCCAATTGCCTCACGTAAGAAAAGTAGCGCCTGACCCTGCGTCAGGCGGTCCGGCCGTCCGGCGCAAGGCCGGACGCTACAGCGGGGATGCGGAGGCGACGTGTTTGCGGTCTTCCTTGTGTCTTGGTGCCTTGGTGGTTCTATCGCAGGAAGTCATCTGTGGACGCGTATTGGGCATTCAGGCCGTTTCGGAGACCTGGCGGTCGGAAGAGTGGCTGGGTCGGGAGACCCTGTCACAGCGGGGTGAAGGGATTGGAAAACGCGCCACAGCGGAGAGGTGACGTACATTGTACCTCTTCCGGGATCCGCCCCGGGGTCTGCCACGCCTTTCGCGTGGCGCAGCCCTGGGGTCCGTCTTGCGCGGGTTTCCGTGCGGGTTTCTTTACTTGACGCGGGGGACTGTGCTAGAACCAGCGTTTTCCGTGCGGATAGCTGCAGCAGATACAGATACAGAGAATGAGCGAGACCTATCGTGGACCTTTTTGAGCCGATTGCACAGTGCATCGTGAGCGCAATTCCTGAACTCGAGCCGGCGGAGCTTACGTTTGCCCCGCCGCCCAAGCCCGATATGGGTGATGTGGCGCTTCGAACCTTCGAGGCGGCGCGGAAACTGAAATGTCCTCCGCCGCAACTTGCCGCGCGCATAGCCAAAGAGGTCGCGTTTGGCCCCGAGGTCCTCGAAACATCCGTTGCGGGTCCGTATGTGAATTTCAGACTGAATCGCGGCGTTTTTGCCCGGCGCATTGTCGCCTCGGTTCTTGAAGCCGGTGACGCTTTCGGGTCGAATGCCTCGGGCGGGGGCAAGCGGGTGCTGATCGAGCACACCAGTATCAACCCGAATGCCAGCCCGCACGTAGGCAGGGCCCGCAATGCCATGATCGGCGACAGCGTGGTCCGTTTGCTGCGTTTCGAGGGCTACGGCGTCGAGGTGCACTATTACGTTAACGACATGGGCCGCCAGATCGGCTTGTTGGTGCTGGAATGCCCGGAACCGGAGCAGCTTTCGTTCGACGAGGTCCTGGACATTTACGTCAAGGCCAACGAGCGGGCCGAGGCGGAGCCGGCATTCGCCGATAAAGGTTACGAACTGCTTGCAAAAATGGAGGAAAAGGACCCCGAAACCGTCCGGAGATTCCATAAGATCACTGATCTCTGCCTCAAGGGTCAGCTGGCGGTGCTCGAGCGTGTGGGGGCGAGTTACGACGTGTTCGATCGCGAATCGGACTACATCCGCGACGAGCGTCTGGACCAGGTTCTGGCCGCATTGCGCGACAAGGACGCCGTGTTTACCGACGAAGACGACCGTCTGGTGGTCGACTTGGCGAAGCTGGGGCACGCGCGGGACGAAGGGCGGTATTTTGTGCTCATGCGCGCTAACGGCAGCTCGATGTACGGATGCCGCGACCTCTCGTACACGATTCACAAGATGAGCCTGGGTGCGGACCTCAATCTGATCGTCCTTGGCGAGGACCACAAACTCTACGCGGAACAGGTGGCCTTGATTCTCGGGGCGGCGGGTTTCGCAACGCCCGAGCCTATCTATTACGCTTATATCACGCTAAAAGAAGGCAAGATGTCGACGCGAAAAGGAACGGTCGTGCTTCTCTCCGACTTCCTCGACGAAGCGGAATCGCGCGCTGCCGAGAAGGTCGAGGAACAGTGCCGGGACCTTACGGCGGGGGAACGGCGCGCGATCGTCAAGCAGGTGGCCATTGCGGCCGTACGGTTCGCGATTCTGCGCGTGAATCCTAACAAGAACGTGGTGTTTGAATGGGAGTCGGCGCTTTCGTTCACGGGCGACACGGGCCCCTACGTGCAATATTCATGCGCGCGGATCGCCTCGATTCTACGGAAATTCGGGGAGCGGCCCGAAACCATCGGCGAGACGTTTCCTGTAGAGACGGCGGCCGAATGGGCGCTGCTGATGCAGTTGGCGTCGTTCCCGGGCGTAGTGGCGAATGCCGTGGCGCAACGGAATTGCGCTCCCATCGGCCAGTACGCGCTTGACACGGCGCGGACCTTCACGACGTTCTACCACGAGTGTCCGGTCATTAGTGCGCCTACGCGTGAACAGCAGGTTGCCCGTGCGCAGATGTGCATGGCCGCGCGCCAGACGCTCAAGAACGCCCTCGGCCTCCTCGGGATCACTGCCCCCGAGCGGATGTAAGCCGGGCGCCCAGCGGCGAGCGGGGAATTGCCGAATCCCCAGGTGCATATGACTGCTCTTCCGCGCGGACCTTCCTCCGGCGGCCCCCCAAAGAGAGTGGAATAACTCTGCCGAATCACCCGCTTAACCTCCGAGCGCTGCTGAGATTATCGAGCAGGTCAAGGGGAGGTCTTCGGCCGTGCCCGCGCACCGGTGACGGGGCGGCGCTCAGCCCCGGGTCTTGGGGGCCGGTTTTGTTCCTGGAGAGCGGGCAGGTACACTAAGGCGGATATGAAGACGCAAGAAACAGGTTTGCGTGAAGCGCTTGGGACCGGCATCGAGGCCTGCGGGCGCGGGCTGACGTCGCTCGAGAGCGCGCTGCGGCCGGACCCCATTCTCAGCGATGCCGTGTTTGACGGCACCCGGGAATGGGTCAACCTGTTGCGGTACAAGCTCGTGCCTCATCTTGCGGGTGAAGGGTGCCTGATCGCCGCTGTGGCCGGGGGCACCAACACGGGGAAATCCACTGTATTCAATCTTCTTCAGGGGCGGGAAGTGAGCCCGGTTCGTTCGACGGCCGCGGCAACGCGCAGACCGCTGCTGGCGGGGAGCCCCGGACGGGTTGCCCAGTGTCTCGAGGGGAAGCTCGTCCCCGAGTTTGCGCCGGCCATGCTGGATGAGCCGGACATGCTGCTTTCGCAGAAGACGCCGCCCGACCGGTTGTTTGTCGTGACGAATCCGGACCTTCCCGGGCGGCTGGTGCTGCTGGACACGCCGGACGTGGACTCGATCGAAAAACAGCACTGGACCCTGGCGGAACATCTGCGCGCGGCGGGCGACGTCATTGTGGCGGTGTTGACGGGCGAGAAGTACCGTGACGAACGCGTCGTGGTGTTTTTCCGCGAGGCGCTCGCGTCGGGGCGCGTAGTCATCCCCGTGATGAACAAGGCCGATGCGGTGGACGATTTCGCGACAGCGCGCCACCAGCTCGAAGAATTCCGCAAGGACGTGGGCTGCCGCGGTCCCGCTTTCGTTGTGCCGCATGACTTCAAACTGGCGCAGGTGTACGGGGAGCCCATTCGAGCCCTGGACGGCGACACGGACCTGATGACCTGCCTTCTGGAGCTCGACGTCTATGCGATCAAGCGCCGAGTGTTCGAGTCTTCCGTGCGTCACTTATGCGGTCGTGCGGAATTGTTCCTGGAGGATGTCGACACGGCAGCGGGGGTGTTGCGATCGGTCCGCGAGGAGTACCGTCTTACGGCGAAACGGGCCTCGGAAGCATATGATCCGCGGCCGGGCGCCGCGGTGGGAGGGCTATTTCACGAGTTCGTGCAGGCGCGGCGTGGACCGCTCCGGCGGACCATAGGGAAGGCGAGCGCGGCCATCGCGCGCGGGGCCGCGGCTCTGGGCCGGACCATTTCCCGGGCGTTTCTGCGCCGGGCGGTGCTGGAGACCCCGGATTCGGAGCGGTCGAGCGAGGAGATTCGCGCGGCCCATCAACAGACCATCGAACGGATTACGCGGGAACTGGTGGCTGGATATATCCAGTCTATTGGACATCTGCGCGAGCCGGCTGCTCACTTGTTGCGGAAGTGTTCGGAACGCTTGGAACCCGAAGCGGCGGCCGAGGGCGTCGTCAAGGAAGTGCTCCGGTCGGAGGACATCTCGGATGAATTCAGGAGGCATGCCCAGCGGACTATCGAGACGTGGTGGAACGAGCATCCGAATCAACGGCATGTGCTGGAAGCGCTGGACACGATACTTGCGGTAGCGCCGGCGGCTATTGCGGCGCCCATGTCGATCTACACGGGCGGCGTGGGGGTCCCGGAGGCCATGTTGGTTGCGGGACCGGTGGCGGAGCAGTTCGTGGCCCGCGTTATCGAGTACCAGTTTGGCGATGCCATGTTCGATTTTGTGTCGCCTTGGCTCGAGGAGCAGCGGCGGCATTTGGCCGATGCGCTCCTGGAACAGGTAACCGCTCCTCTCTTGACCGGGCTGGAGAGCATGTCGGCGGTATTGGAAGGCGAGGGGGTCGAAGAACTGCGGAAAGGAATAGAATCGTGTCTGAAAGCCTTGCGGGCATAGTCGAACGGTTACGGCGTCTGGCTGCCTACGAGGGCCCGTGGCGCCCTCTGCGCGAGGAGTCGCCGCGGCTGCGGGCGCGCGTGTCCGAGTTGCGCGAACGCGAGACCCGGCTGGACGATCTGCTCGTGGTTGCCCTGGTGGGCGGGTCCGGTGTGGGCAAATCGACGCTGCTGAACGCCATTGCGGGAGACCAGCTCGCGGAGACGTCGGAGTTTCGTCCGTGCACGGCCACGCCGACCGTATACCATCCGCCCGGCGCGCGGTTTGAGGCGCGGGATTGGCGGACGGTTTCTGGGTCGGCCCTCGAGCATCTGGTCATTGTCGACACCCCTGACTCGGATACAGTCATCAAAGAGCACCGGGAGACGGTCCAGGGGGTGCTGGCGAAGTGCGACCTGATCCTGGTCTGCGGCAGTCCCGAGAAATACCTTGACGAAGCGACGTGGTCGTTGTTGCGGCCGCTGCAGTCCGAACGCACCATGGCGTGCGTGGAAACCAAAGCTCGTCCGGAAACCGAGAGCATCCGGGACCACTGGCTGAAACGCCTTGAAGAACAGGGATTCACGATTAGCGAGTATTTCCGGTTGAATTCGCGTACGACGCTGGATCGCAAGCTCCGGGGTGACGCGAGACGCGCCGACGAGTTTGATTGGCGCGAATTTGAGGCGTTCCTGGGCGAGGAATTGACTCGCGAACGGGTGCGTCGCATCAAGCGCAGCAACGCCATCGGCCTTCTTACCAAAACGTTGAGGGACCTTCATGAACGGGTAGGCGTGCGTGCGCCGGAATTGGCCGCGCTCGAGAAGACGCTGGACGAGAGACGTAGGGTATTGGCGAAAGACATGGTAGGGATCGTGCGCAAGCGTCTCTTTGCCGAGAAGTATTTGTGGGCGTACGCGCTCAGCCGTGAGATTGATTTGCGGGCATTGGGCGTGGTGCTGACGCTGTACCGTCTGCTGGATGCCGTGCGATCGGTTCCGGTGCGTCTTGCGTCGTGGCTGCCGGGTGGTCGGAGAACGCGGACGGGGCGGCAAGCCGCGGCGCTGTTATCGAGCGCCCACGCATTTCAAGAGGATTTTGCGCTGGCTTCCGACGCCATTCAGCACAGCTATGACGGACACCGCAGCGAGCTGTCGCTGTCACTGGCCCGGGCGGGGTTCGATAGAATCGAGGGGGATTCGGGATACGCGGACTACGTGAGCGCGGTGGGCAAGCGCGTGGCGGGCGTGTTGCGGGGACCTGCCCGTGACCGCATAGTGTCCCGTGCCCAGTGGCTGACGAGCTGGCCGGTGGCCCTGGCACTCGACTTGGGGCCCCTGGCATTTCTGGCCCAGACGTGCTTCGACATCGTGATGCGGTATTTCGGCGAGCAGGTGCTGCCCTCCGGGTTCCTGGTTCATGCGCTGACGGTTCTGGCGATCATTGTTGCCGGAGAATTGCTGCTATTGTCGTTGCTGATGCGTTTGGGCGCGTGGACCGCCCGGAACGCCGCCACCCGCGATTTGCGATACGCCTTGAGCGCGCCGGACAAGGAAGCGCTGGGGTTTGAACCCGAGGAAGCCGCGATTCGCGAGGCGCGCGCGCTGGCTGACGCGGCGCAGTCCCTTGCGGACGAAGTGCTTGGCGGAAACTAGGGCAGGGGAAACCATGGCGGAGAGATCGCTGTGCCCGCAGACGGAGCCGTTCAGGATTCGCGGCGAACCGTTTTCGGCGTCCGAAATCCTATGCGTGCTCGAGGAGTACATCAGCGAGGAGCGCAAACAGCGCATTCGCGAGGTTGTGGCGCAGCGGACGTACTCGGTTGTGCCGGTTCTCGAGGGATTGTACGATTTTGGCAACGTGAACGCGGTGCTGCGTTCGGCCGAGGCCATGGGGTGCCAGGCCGCGCACGTCATCGACCTGGTCACGAAATTCAAGAAGGCCAACCGGGTAAGCAAAGGCGCCGAGAAGTGGCTGGACATACGACGCTGGAACGCCACGGTCCCGTGCGTGACGCATCTGCGCGATATGGGCTACCGCATCATAGCGACGCATCTCCAGGGAGGCCGTCCCATCGCCGAGATCGCGTTCGATGCGCCATCCGCCGTCTTCTTCGGCAATGAGCACGACGGCGTATCGCAGACGCTTGCGGGTATGGCGGATGAGCTGGTCCGGCTTCCTATCATAGGTTTTACGGAGAGCTACAACATCTCGGTGGCGGCGGCGATCACGCTTTATCACATCTACCGCGATCGCATGGCCCGCCTCGGCAGTCACGGTGATCTCACCCGTGACGAGATGGTACGATTGATGGCCGTATACTACCGGCGCAGCGTGGATGCGGCGGACGAGATACTCCTGCGGTCGCGCAGGGGGCGATAGAAGACGGCGAGCAGGAGGATTGTGAACATGCATATTGCACGCAGGCAGTTTTTGGGCGCTTCGGCTTCGGCGATTCTGGCCGCGGGGACTTTTGCGCGGGGACAAGTGTTTGGCGCGAACGAACGGATCCGTGCGGGCGTGATTGGCATGCGGAGCCGCGGCGATTACCTGGCGAAGAACTTGTGCAAGTTGGACGGCGTCGAAGTGGGCGCTATCTGCGATGTTGACCGCGAGGTTCTCGAGGCGCGCGCGGCCGAGTACAAGAAAGACATGAATCTTTCGGTGAAAACCTACCGCGACCTGCGCGACCTGTTCACTGACAAGGAGATCGACGTGGCGGTTATCGCCGCGCCGAATCACTGGCATGTGCTCGGGGCGGTATGGGCGTGCCAGGCAGGAAAAGACGTGTACGTCGAAAAACCCATGTCGCACACGATCTGGGAGGGCCGGCAACTGGTTGCGGCCGCGGAGCAGACCGGCCGGATCGTGCAAGTCGGGACGCAGCGCCGGTCGGAGCCGGAATGGCAGCGTCTCATCGAGCGTCTCAAAGCGGGCGTCATCGGCGACATTTATCACGCGCGCGCAATTCACTACAGCACGCGTCCGCCGGTGCCGTTCCATCCCGACGAGGCCCCGCCCGAGACGTTGGATTGGACCCTCTGGCAGGGACCCGCCCCTGAGAAACCGTTTTCGAGGAAATACGTGCATTACGACTGGCACTGGTTCTGGCATTACGGCAACGGCGAACTGGGCAACAACGGTCCGCACTACACGGACGTCGCCAACTGGGCCCTCGGGAAGGGCCTGCCCGTGCATATCGCGAGCCAGGGCGGCCGGTACGGGTACCAGGACAGCGCGGAGACCCCCAACGTACACACAACTACGGCCACGTTCGCTGACGGCACGTTGTTCACGTGCGAGATCCGCGGACGTTACTCGAACGACGAAGGCGGTTCGAAAAGCGGCAACTTGTTCTACGGGTCGAACGGCTATTCCGTGGACACGGCATGCTACGACGCCGAGGGCAAGGAAATCCCCGACGAGAATCCGCCCGAGAAGGCCGACCCCGTCAGGATGCACTTGACCAGTTTTCTCAACGCCGTGCGCACACGCAACCGGGACGCCGTGCCCGCGAAACCCATCGACGGACACATCGGTGCGGCGTTCTGCCACCTCGGCAACATCGCCTACCGTCTCGGCCGCGACGTGACCTTCGATCCCGCAACCGAAACCTTCGGCGGCGATGCCGAAGCCAACGCGTTTCTCACGCGGAGCGGGTACCGCGAAGGTTTCGAGGTGCCGAAGCTGGCG
>Ga0116149_1003942_pt1 | contig 14974 bp, 7 predicted proteins | sample AD_UKC057_MetaG_FD_89787 | JGI IMG/M metagenome (GOLD analysis project Ga0116149, IMG submission 89787) | Active sludge microbial communities of municipal wastewater-treating anaerobic digesters from USA - AD_UKC057_MetaG | ecosystem: Engineered > Bioreactor > Anaerobic > Digestate | place: USA... | reverse complement strand
TTAGGGCAGGTCGGCTTAACAATGTCGAGTTTTCGATGGTTGACAGATGCTCTTCGAATGATGTCTGATTCGGATCACTTGCGGTAGTTGGTTCAGTTTGACTCTTTCAGTGAGGTCCAAATGTCAAAGCAACTGTCATGGGCCGACGCGATCCAGAAGGTCCTTCAGGCATCCGGTCCTCTGCACTACTCGGAAATCACAGAAATGATAATCGAACAGGGGCTTCGGCATGACCTTGGGGCGACACCGGCGGCGACTGTCGCGTCGATTATCAGTGCGTCGATCAAGAAGGAAGGTCCTTCATCGCCTTACGTGCGGGTATCGCCCGGAACCTATGCCTTGGCGGCGTCGTTGCCTTCGGGGGCGATCGTTGTTGCACCGGTCGAAATCGCCGATGACGAAAGTGACCCGGATGTGGGCCCACAGCGTCAAGTCATCACGTCCTTCGGAATGTTCTGGCAGCGTCATCTAATTGACTGGGGCAAAAGTCCGAAACTGCTTGGAAGGCAGGAAGGTGGGGTCGAAGTGGATTTTTCTGCCCAGCGGGGGGTGTACCTTCTGTATGACGGTCGTGAGGTCATCTACGTCGGACGCAGCACCGAACGGCCTCTCGGCCAACGCCTTTTCGAACACACGAAGGACCGCCTTGCCGTCCGATGGGACAGGTTTTCCTGGTTTGGCTTGTTGCCTGTGAATCAGGATGGAACACTTGGTACACTTCCCGAATCCTATTCACGTGAATACCTGATTCAGGCGCTTGAAGCCCTCCTGATCGAGGCCGTCGAGCCGCGTCAGAATCGCCAGCGTGGTGACGACATGACTTCATACGAATTCCTTCAGAAGGAAGATCCTGAGTTGAAGACGAGGAAGCTCTATTCGGAACTGGGTAACGTGCTGAACAAGAAGTGAAATTGAGCGTGAGGCTCTGTATTTGGCGCGAATCAAGGAGGAGACTCTTTCGTGGACAAAAACTACACGATTGACCATTTCTGGGAGAAGGCAGGTTTTGTTCCCAACGACGCCCAAAGGCAGGCGATCCTCCACACCGATGGACCGCTCCTCCTTACCGCAGGGCCAGGTTCCGGCAAGACTCGCGTCCTGCTCTGGCGGGTGGTCAACCTCGTTGTTTTTCACGAGGTGTCCCCGGAAAATATCTTCCTCAGCACTTTTACAGAAAAGGCCGCGCTTCAACTCAATGATGGCCTCCGAAACCTTCTCGGGATCGTCACGAGTGAAACGGGACGGTCGTACGACATATCCAGAATGTCCGTCGGCACCGTTCATTCCTTGTGCCAACGGCTCGTGGTGGACCGCAGGTTCAATCCCGGCCACGAAAGACAGCGGGCGCCCAGATTGATCGACGACCTCGGTCAGTACCTGCGTGTCTATGACAATCCATACTGGGTCTCTCTTTTGGCCGCCGGCGGGCTTACTGACCAGCAGGAGGCCCAGAAATCAATCATCAATTACTTCGTGGATAATAAACAATCCGGCCGTCACGAAGCAGTTACGCATGCCCTTGCCGCGTTCAACCGGTTTTCCGAGGAGAACATCGATCCGAAGGTTGTGGAAACCTCGGCTCCGATTCTGAAAGCACTCTTGGCCATGTACGCCAAGTACAAGGACGACCTCGAATCGGAAGGCTCGGTCCGGACCGTCGACTTCGCGCTTCTGCAACAGTGCGCTTACAAGTACTTCCTTTCTCACGAGGCCTCGAAGTCCGTGTTTTCGCACGTAATCATCGACGAGTACCAGGACACCAACTCGATTCAGGAAAAGATATTTTTCCGCCTGGCAGCGGGCTCGAAAAACCTGTGCGTGGTCGGCGACGATGACCAGGCCCTCTATCGATTTCGTGGCGCAACCGTCGAAAACCTGGTTCAGTTCGAGTCCCGTTGCCGCGCCAACCTGGGTGTTTCGCCCAGACGTCTCGACCTGTCAGTGAACTACCGCTCCCGTCCACAGATCGTCGATCTGTACCGCGATTTCATCGACCGGATCGACTGGTGCGATCCAGAAGACGACGAGATCTGTCACCGAATCAAGAACAAGAAGATCGACGCTTTCCGAAATGCCGAAGGTCCTGCTGTCGTCACCTCATCAGAAGGGAAACCGGATCTGGTTTACGAAGAGATCGCAACTTTGGTTAAAGAACTAAAGGCCTCCGGCAAGGTCAGCGACTACAACCAGGTCGCCTTTCTCTTCCCGGCGATGAAAAGCCGCAACAAGGCTTCCGCGCGTGTCGCAGGAATGATGAGGGCTTTTGAACAACTCGGGATTCCTTGTTACGCCCCACGTGCCGGGCGTTTCCTGGAGGTCGAAGAATCTGTCGCCCTTTTCGGTCTCTTCATGAAAGTCTTCGGCAAGCCGGATCTGAGGAGCCGTTTCCAACCCGACTACGTTGAATGGATTGATGGGGCACTGAAGGCGGCTGGCGAGATCTGCGAATCCGATCCTGTCCTGACCCGGTTCCTGGCTGATCGAGCGAAGGAAGTTGATGATTCAAAAAATGATCACGCACGGCTCAAGGATTTCTGTGACGCAAACAAATTCGACCTTAAATCCGACGTGCCCTCCGGCCTAACCCGTAAGCTCTCAAATGTCCTCGGTCTGTCTGAACGCACGAAAAGGGCACTTCAAAGCAGTCGTGTCAACAACTACATCAGGTTTCGCCAAGATACCGGAAATCGTGTGACTATTTCCTATCTTCTCAACCGTGTCACCGCCCTCGACTGGACCGTCCTGGACCTTTTTTACCAGATCAACGGGTTCAAGCACTTCCGCACCCTGTATGATTTGGCCGAATCCGGCACGGACGAAGGTCCAATCTGCAACCTTGCCTTACTCACGCAGTATCTTTCGCGTTTCATGGAGGACCGATCCCCGATCCTGACAGGGGCTTTCCTTTCGGGCGGGGCGTTTAACAGAGTCTTTTTCAGTTCCTTCCTCTACGCGCTCTTTCGGCGCGGCGAGTCCGAATTCGAGGATGTCGAGAATCCATTTCCGAAAGGGCGGGTTCCTTTTTTGACGATTCACCAGGCGAAAGGCCTCGAATTTCCTGTTGTCGTCGTCGGCGCGTTGTCTCGCTCCAATCACCCACCCTCGCCCATTGAGGGTGCTGTTCGGCAACTTCTCGGCAAGGGTGGGGAACCGCTCGAACGCATTTCAGAATTTGACACGATGCGGCTCTTCTACGTCGCCCTCTCGCGGGCGAAGGACCTCCTCATCCTTCCGCGATACAGGGGACAGGGTTGCAGTACTCTTGAAACTTTCAAGCAACTTCTTACAGAAACCGATTTGCCAACGATTTCCGATGTGGACCCGGGCGAACTCCAGGTCTCTGCCGCGACACCTGATGACCTCGGCAAGACTTATAGTTACACGGGTGATTACCTTTGGTATCAGAGGTGCCCGCGCAACTATATGATCTATCGCAAGTACGGTTTCGTTCCCTCGCGTAGCCAGACGATGTTCTTCGGGCGGCTCGTCCACCAGACGATCGAGGACATTCACAACAGTGTCATCGCGCGAAAGGAAAGAAATCATGAATGAAGAAATGCTGCAGGAACTTGAGGAGAAAATACGGCAGATTTTTGAAGAGAACTTCGAACTGATCAGGGCCGAGGGTGGGCACTCGATCACCGATTTCCTGAAGGAAGAGGCTTTCAACCAGATTCTGTGTTATCTGCGAAAAAACCGCGCCCTGATCGAGCGGATCACGGAGGCCGAGGTGAAACTGACCCTCGCCGGCCAGAAGACGCCGGGTGCCGGTCGGAGTTATGCCATCGAAGGCGTCGTCGACATCATCCGTGAGGGTGAGGATGTCTGGATGTACGACCTGAAGACCCATGAAAGGTCGGCAATTGAAGCCAACAAGGAGTTCTATCGTGAACAACTGAACGTTTACGCATTCATCTGGAAAAACCTGATGGGGCGTGCTCTTGACGATACCGCGATCATCTCGACAGCCCTTCCTGACAAGCTGAAAAGCGCGATGAGGGCTGGTGACCAGGAAGCCGTAGTCCATAGCATGGTTGACTGGGAGCCCGTGATCCCTCTCGGCTATTCCGAAGAAGAAGTCGAAGCGATGATCGACAGGTTCGGCCAGATTGTTGACAGAATCGAGGATCACCACTTCGCCCCTCCACCGGTGGATCGGTTGTTTGAAAAGGAATCTTCGGGCGGTCAGGCCTTCGCCGTGCGGACCTGCCGAAACTGTGACGTTCGGTTTTCGTGTTCCGCATTCAGGGAATACGTGACTAGTTCCGATTCACGAAACGTGGGATTTCGGCGGTATTTTGACGACTACGGTACCGATTTTGAGCCCGAAGATTATATCGAAGGCAACTTGGCAGAAATAGAGGAGTGACATGATGGCGATCGAAAGACTTCATCCCGAAAAACTCGTTGATGACCGTTTTGCGAACTTAAGAAAGCTTTACCCGGAGGCCTTCTCGGAAGGAAGGATCGATTGGGACACACTCAGGGTACTTCTTGCAGATCAACTCGACGAGGATTATCAGGCCGCTGAGCCATTTGGCCTTTCCTGGCCGGGGAAGAGACAGGCGATGAGATTATTTGCGACTTCGCCGAAAAAGGCCGCGCTCATCCCCCTCCCAGGTCAGGGGATCGATGAAGAGAGGACCCGGAACGTCTTTATCGAGGGTGATAATCTGGATGTCCTGAAGGTCCTGAAGAAGGCGTATCAGGGCAAGATCAAGATGATCTATATCGATCCTCCGTACAATACCGGAAATGACTTCGTGTACAACGATGATTTCAAGGTGCGCCTGAAGGATCTGAAGGCTAGCCAGGTCGATGGCGAAGGGGCGTTGACCACAAATACCAAGGCGCAGGGCCGCTTCCATTCGACGTGGCTGAGCATGATGTATCCGAGGTTGCGACTGGCCAAGGAACTGTTGAGCGATGATGGTGTGATATTCATTTCGATCGATGATTGTGAGCTGAACTATCTGATCGATATTTGTTGTGAGATTTTCGGCGGGGAAAACCACGTCGCCACTTTCATTTGGAAAAGCAAGAGTGGTGGCGCAAATGACAGTGGCGCAGTGGCGGTTGATCATGAATATGTGGTGTGCTTTGCGAAGAATTCGGAATCAAACCCGATTGGTCTGGATCCTGATGCAGTGGCAACCACTTCGTACAACCACCAGGACGAGAATGGGCGATATTCTCTGGAGCGATTGGACAAGCAGAATCTGCAGTATTCCAGTTCTATGGACTACGATCTCAGCGGGCCAGATGGAAAAACATACCGACTGCAACACAAAAATCCTGATAAGCCAAATGCTATTTGGAGGTGGTCGAAGGAGACAGTTGAAGAGCGGTTTGATCAACTTGTATTTTTGGGTGAACATGTATACACAAAAAACTACGAAAAGAGCGAGCACAAGCCGCGATCACTACTCGTTGAGGATCGATTTGGACGGACTCGTACAGGCGGCACTGAGCTTCGAGAGATGATTCCAGAAGGGGTCTTTGACAACCCAAAGCCAACCAAGTTAATCGACTTTCTTGTAAATATCGGAAGTAAGCCGGATTCGATCATCCTCGATTTCTTTTCCGGGTCTGGAACGACGGCACACTCTGTTCTCAAGCGTAATGCAGTCTCCGGCGGCAGCCGGAGGTTCATTCTGGTCCAGATATCAGATGATAAGTGTGATGTGAAATCTCCGGCATTCAAGGCAGGTTTCGATACCATCGCGGAGATTGGCAAGGAGCGGATCCGCAGGGTTATCAATAAGCTCTCAGATGATCTTGGAAGGACGTCGGGCGATCTGGATCTCGGTTTCAAGGTCTTCAAGCTCGACGAATCCAGCTTTAAGCCATGGGAAACGTATCGAGGTGAGAGTGTGGCCGAGATCGAAGAGCTATTCAAATCCGCGGTGACTCCGCTGCGGTCTGACTGGCGCTCGAACATGAACGGCTTGCTTACCGAAGTGCTCCTTATTCTTGGTTTCCCGCTCGACAGTGCGGTAGAGGCTTCAGGGGAGTATCGAAATAATTCGGTCTTGACGGTCTCCTCCGACTTCCATCCCGACCGGCACCTGTTTGTCTGCCTCGATGAACACCTTGACCAGGATACCGTTGAGTCTCTCGATCTGGGTGAACACGATCTCTTCGTGTGTCTCGATTCGGCAATCGACGATCAGTCGAAAGCTCGACTCGCCGACAAGGGGAAGATCTACACGATCTGAGGGGGATTGCCGTGGGAACGAAGACTTTCAAGTACGAGAAGGACCAGAGGCATCAGGTTGACGCGATTGCGAGCATCGTCGATCTCTTCAAGGGATACATCCGTCCCGCCGAATCGGATTTTGTTCTGGATAGCACGGTCTATGGAAACCTGCAGCCCGGAATGACGCTCGAGAAAGGATGGCTGCTGAAAAACGTAAACGATGTCCGGGGGAGGAATAGCCTGGGAGAGAAGCTCCGGCTCGACACGCAGGATGGTCAGATGCTGGAGGGGATTCGTGGAGAGGCGATCGAGTTTCCGGTTTTCACGATCGATATGGAGACGGGGACTGGTAAGACGTACGTTTACGTTCGTGCCATCTGTGAACTGTTCAAGGAATATAGTTTCAGGAAATTCATAATCGTCGTGCCGTCGATCGCCGTCTTCGAAAATGTGATCCAGAGTTTTGAGTCGCTGAAGGACCACCTGAAGGATGTGTACGGCCCGAAGTGGGAACTGCCACTGCTTCAGTACGATGGTGGCAAACCACAGATGCTTAAGTCGTTCGCACAAGCCGAACTACCCACTGTTCTGATAATGACGATTGATTCGTTCAACAAGAAGAAGAAGAACGCGATCTTCAGGAGAACGGACAAGCTCGGTGGGGACCTTTTCCCGTACGAATACATCCAGCAAACAAGGCCGATCCTGATCCTGGACGAATCGCAGAACTATAAAAGCCCGTTGTCACGCGAGGCCCTGCAAACACTTAGACCGCTGTTTGCGATGAACTTCAGCGCCACGCCTGAAAGGGCGAAGAACGGCGAGCCGCCAAACCTGATTTACAACCTTTCGCCGTACGATGCGTTCCGGATGGACCTGGTGAAGAAGATCGAGGTACTCGGGCTGGAGGAGAAGCAAGCGGGAAGCCAGGTGGAGGACTATCTTAAACTGGTCCGAGTCGAACGAATGAAAGGGAAGATCCGGGCGACCTTCGAGGCGATGTGTCTGAGAAATGGCAAGCTTGTTCAGGAAGAGGTTGTGCTGTCGGATAAGTCAGACGTGTCGACCGTAACGAATAACCCGGCATACGAAGGCTGGATCGTTGGCGAGATCAATTACAGGGACAAATTCGTTGAGTTCACGAATGGAGGGCGGTTCAACGAGGGATATGAGAACGCCTTTTCTGCCGCCAGGGAATTGATCTTCAGGCGACAGATTGCCGAGACAATTAGTACCCACTTCAGAAAGCAAATGATCCTCCGACGTGAGGGCGTCAAAGTCCTTTCCCTTTTCTTCATCGACCGGGTTGCGAGTTACGTCGGAGAGGAGGCATTCATCAAGCGACTCTTCGATGAAGAATTTGACCGTTTGAAGATGAATGAACCGGAGTTCAGCGGTCTCGAAGCGTCGCGCGTCCGGGAAGGGTACTTCGCGAAGAAGAAGGCGACAAGAATGGAAGGGGAGGCGTATGTAGATATGCTGCCCGACCGGGAGGTCGAGAAAGCCGCCTTCGAGTTGATCATGAAGAGCAAGGAGCGGCTCGTGCGTTTTGACGAACCGGTCTCGTTTATCTTTTCGCACTCGGCGCTGCGTGAGGGATGGGACAATCCGAACGTCTTCCAGATCTGTGTTCTCCGGGAGATCGCAAGCGAGAACAGCAGGCGGCAGACGATCGGGCGCGGTTTGCGAATTCCGGTCGATCAGGAGCTTGCCAGATTCAGGGACGCCGACAGGAACATCCTGACGGTAGTGGCGAATGAGAGTTACGCGAGTTTTGCGAATAGGCTTCATGCCGAGTTTGTCGAGTCGGGTGATGTGTTGCCGGACGGTTTTGTTAAGGATGCGAAAAAACGGATTGAGGTCAGGCGTAATCAATCAGCGTATCAGTCCAGGGAATTCAGGGATTTCTGGGAGAAGTTGACTCGGCAAACCCGGTACGAGATCGTTGTCGATTCTAAGGCTTTCATCGAAGCAGCGATTCGGCGTGTGAACGCGGCGTCGATTCCGGCGCCGACGATCGTGATCACCCGGGCAAGGTTTTCGATCACCAATTGCCGACTCGAACTGGAGAAGATTGAAGGGAATAGTGCGACGATTCTTTTCGAAAGCCACTCATCCGACGGCGCGGATGAGAGTATCAGGCTCAAAGTTGAGGGGGGATTTGATTTCAAGAAGTATCCGCTTCTGAAAAGGCTAAAGGTCGCCGAGGTGTCCGGTGCCGAGGGGCATGTTCGTTTTTCGGACGGTACGTTGCTTTTGCGCGAGAAGGCGCTTGAGTGGAACCCGAAGGATTCAGGGGAAGCCGAAGAAAAGAATGTTTCTGAAGGGATCAAAGGACTTCCGAAGTGCAACTTGATCGATCGTGCCGCCAAAGAATTGTCGATTACCCGCGCCACCGTCTTTTCGGTCTTCAAGGGATTGGATACAAATCAGAAAGAAGCTTTCGTGCGAAATCCGGAAGGATTCGCCGGCATCTTCATTGGCGCATTGCGGGAATGCCTTGTCGATCACATCGTCGAACGAATCGAGTATTCGATCACTGATGAGGTGCTGAAAGAAGAGTTGGAAGAACTTTTCCCGGTCGCGAAGAGCTTTCCCGGGGAAGAACTGGAAGGTGGCAATCGTGTCTCGCTTTATGAGAACGTGCAGGTTGACTCGGACAATGAGCGGGATTTTGTGAAACGGTTGAATGAAGACGGTAATGTGATCGTCTATTTCAAGTTCCCGCCGAAGTTCAAGATCAACATCCCGAAGCTGATCGGAAACTACAATCCCGACTGGGGAATCGTGCGCTGGGATGACCCCCATACAGTTAAGCTCGAACTTGTCAGGGAAACGAAGGGAAACGAGGACCCATCACGGTTGCAGTTCCCCGACGAGCGGAGAAAGATCGGATGTGCCGAGAAGCACTTTGAGTTGCTCGGCATCTCGTACCGCATGGTCACCGGACAAACGGCTGACTGGTGGGAGAACAAGGTTTGAAGTGTTGGTTCTGGTTTTCTAGCCGACCGTTCCCAACCCGATCACCTCTGCACTGACACCGTCTTCCAGTGAAAATTCCGTGATCGTCCCGTCTTTCCTCGTCAGGTTGGCCAGGTCGCGCATATAGCCGAGCCCCTCGGCCACCTCGCGGCAATCGAGAACTTCGGGGGTGGCGTCGAGGAGCGGGCGGGGGATGAAGACGACTGATTTGGAGCGGGCCCGGGTGATCGAGACGTTGAGCCGATTCCTGCTGTAGATGAATTCCGCTTCGGATGCGGCGTATTCCGGGTCGGAGACGCCGTAGGAGATGATGACTGAATCTGCCTCCTGGCCCTGCATCTTTTCAACGGTGTCGACGAAGGGCTTGGCCGACCAGTTTCTGACGCTGGCGAGAGCAAGGCGGATCGCGCTGATCTGGACGTGGTGGGGGCTGACGATGAAGAGCCTTTCCCGCCAGAAGTCCTGATCGTCGGCCGTGTCGGAGCCGTCTTCCCGCAGGGCAAGCGCGAGGTCGGCGACGAGTTTGGCTTCGGCTTCGTTGACCTTGCCACCCTTGATACCGTCCAGGATGACAAGGACGAGCGGGTGGTCAGGGTTGAGGCAGGCGCTGATCAGGCCGTCGCGGTGACGGGCAAGGTGAAGGCGGCGGGATGCGACCTCGGTTGAAGCGCAGGCGTAGTCGGGACCGTAAAGGATCTTGGAAGCGTGGGTGAGGACGTCGCACATGCGCCAGTTTTCGAGGAGTTGACATAGGGGGGCTCCTGGTCTTCCGGGCCGCTCGATCAGGAGGTCGAAGATCGACGCCTGAAGAACTGGTTCGCCGGGTGGCGGTTCGGGGTACTCACCTGCAACGATCGGGCCGAGCTGGAAATGGTCGCCGGCAGCGACGAAGCGACCAGTGGGGGCGACCCGGCAGAGCGGGATGCTGGCGTCAGGGACCTTTAACTGGGAAGCCTCGTCAATGATGACGATGTCGAAGGGGGTGGTCGAGTCTGTGAGTCCCCAGACGGTACTCCCGAGAACCGATACTCGATTCGAACGGAGCCATTCATCGACAGCCTTCTTTTCGACGTTACGCACTGTCGGGAAGGCTTCGGACTTCATTCCCCTGACCTTTCCGACCACCAGTTCAGATTCGCGGTCGAAGGCGACGACTTTCTTCAGAACGTTTTCGATCGCGGCGTGGGTCATCGCCGTGACAAGGATGCGGCACGGGCGGTTTGTCCTGGCAGATGCACGGCAGAAACCGACGATCAGCGCGGCGAGGAAGTGGGTTTTTCCCGTGCCAGGGGGTCCCCAGACCGCAGTTACCTTGTGGTCAACAATCTTGTCCCAGGCGCTGATTTGGCTGTCGGTGAGCGGCGTCTTGTTCCGTTCGCTGTCGATCGCGTCACGGAAGTCCATCACCACTTCCATCTTGCTGGCGGCCAAGCCGGGGTTGTCTAGCAGTTCGACGAACAAGCCGCGTTTTTCATCAGCTTCCTTGATTGCGGCCACGCTCTTGGCGGTGTTGTAATCCTGGAAGGTAGGCAGGAGCACTATCTTTTCACCGATCTCAAGGCCGGGCTCGAACTTCACTGACCAGTCGACCAGAATTCCTGAAACGAACCCTTCTTCGTTCTTGATCACTTCTTTGAGCTTGGCGATGCCGTAGTTGGGGTTCTGCTTACCACCCCACACTTTGTCTCTAAGGGACCAGTCGTTGAATTTCGCCTGTTCAGCCATGGCTTTATTGTCGTCACGGACGACCAGCCATCGACTGAAAGTGTTGTCGTCAAGTTCGGCGATCGTGGAGGTGGCCGTGAAGCTTCCACCACCCTTATAAGTGAAGGTCATCAGTTTGCCGGAAGCCTCCAGTATCTCGCGGGGCTGGCAGCGCGTGTCCCGTAGCGCCTGGAATTGCACGAAGCTTTCGAATTGGGCCAGGAAGGCAAGCCGGGAGAGTTCTGGATGCTTGATCCCGGCGGAAGCCAGCAACTGCATCTTCGGTGGATAAGCGAACAGGAACGGTTTGGCCAGTTCCCGGATCTTCGAGAGGATGTTCGAATAGGCCCGGAGCCTTGCTGCCGCAGCATTCCTGATCCATTCGGTCTTCACTGGCTGCCCGTTCCAGGCCCGGAAGATCTGGTCGGATTTCATCGCGTGCCCGAACGGATAGAAGCCGTCGGTTCGTTTGACGATGAACGTCGACCCGAGTGCTGTGGATGTTTCAGGGAGCGTGTAGGAAACATCGACTGGAAGCGCAAGCAGGCGTCCCGCCGCCGAAACGAGCGAAATCAGCGGACACGGCTGGACTGTATCGCTGTGTTTCTTCCCGTTGAGGTTTTCAGATACGTGAAGCTGCAGAAGAAGGATACCGGCCCTCGTCGCCAGTTCCTGGTCGGGATCCGAAATGGATTCAAGAAGGACTCGAACGAGCCGGGCCTTTTCCTGCTCACTGTAGCAGTAGAACTGTACCGAGACCTGATTCTTCCACTCGGTTTCTTTGCGGTTCCATTTGTCGATTCTTTCCAGGATCTCGTAAAGCTCGTTGATGAAAGTTTTGACGATTTCCCGGGTCTCTTCCCGGGTCTCGGCGAGGTGGACGAGGGGTTTTGGGGGTTCTGATGTCCCGAAGATGTCCTTCAGATTCTTCTTATACGGGTTCACCAGCATCCCGATCAGCCATGTCCGGTCTTCGACTGGTTCGGCCTGAACCGTGATGAAGATCCGGATGGCTTCGCTGAGCGGCAGAACCGGATGGATCGTGCCGAACACGACGGGTTCACGCTTTTCGAAGGCGTCCACGCGTGCCTTCAACCGTGGCCTATCGCCGGCCAGGGATGCGCAGTGGGAAATGCGTTCATCGACGTCCGGCGATTCCAGAAGTGTCGCAAGATCTTCAAGCGATTCGACTTCCAGTTCATCCTTCAGGAAACGCTTCCCGTTAGCGGAAAGCCCGGCGATTCGCGAGACGCTGTTGCAGGACTTCATTTCTTTTTGGCAGTGTTCCAGGTATTCGCACCATTCACATTTGTAACAGACGTGCCAGTGGACGTCTTCGATGCCGCGGGCGAACATCTCCGGGAGTTTTCGCATCAGGTCGGTCAGGTGGGCCCTGATGATCTCAAGCTCAAATTCTTCGGGCGCGGTGGCACCACCCAGCCACGCCGCACCATGGTCCAGATCCACGGTTCCGTCGATTGCGTGTTCCTTTAGTATGCTTTCGAGTTCGAGGGCGTAGAACATGATCTGCACGCGGTACGGAACCCGAATCGATGCGCCGCGTTTCACGTCGATCACCTGGAATCGCCTGGCGCCGCTTGCGTCAACCGTCGTCTTGATGAGGTCGGGACGGTTGTCCCGGATTTCGATGAAATTCTTGTCGAGTCCGAGTTGGTTGTAGAACGATGCCGGCGGTCGCAGTGTGATCTGGTAGAGATAGTCGCCATCCTTCGAGTCGCGCAAGAGCTTGATGCTATCCTCGACCGACCAGATCCGTTCCGTGATGTCCCCGTCTCCCGGTGCGATCTTGGCACTGTCTGCCAGGTAGTTGGTCAGAACTTCCCGTTCCCAGGTATGGCCGCACTCCAGAACCGCCTTCATGACAGGTCCGGTGTCGTATTCCCTTTTTGGAACGCCGTTCTTTTCCGGGTTCGAAGTGGCTCTGAAACGCAAGAACCGTTCGCAGTCGTGGAAGAAGTACCGTGCAAGCGCGGAAGGACTCAAACCGAATGGTGCGTCACTCATGAAAGACTCCAGTCGTTCCTGCCCTACCCGGGGTGCGGGGAGGGGCATATAACAGGGTGAATGATGTTGGCACAGGCATCACCTGCGGGCAAGATATGGCTTTATCCTTTCACGCGGGTGCAGTGTCCGTCTCAGGTGCCCCGTCAGAGCGTGGCGCTAACAGGCCGTAAACGGCCCGCCAGTCCTGGAAGAATTCCAGTTTCTTCAATGCCTGCTCCGTGGCCCACGAAGGGGCAAGGCTTTCCCGGATCGTCTTTCTGGACTGGTTGAGCAGTGTCTCCCATCCAATCTCGACGAAGTGATCGGACAGCTCGTCGATTGCATCGGGTGAATAGACTTTATCAAGAATTTCGGCCGGTATTATGTCTTCGAGTTTTGATCGGTCGCCCTTCTCGAGCGCATCTTTGATGCGGTTTCGCGACCTCATCCCCTTTTTGTCCGGCCCGGGAACAAGTACCAGACGCCACTCGCGCTTCAGTTTCCGCGAAGCCACCATCAAAAAGCACATCTGTTTCAGAATTTCATCTGGCGGGGTGTATCCACCTTTTGGACGTTTGAACTCGACGACGACAATCTCATGGTCGAAGGCTACGAAGAAGTCCGGTTGTATGGTCTTGAGCGGTGGAGTGGTCTTGATGTCGAACGCGAGTCGAGGCCAGCACCACACCGTTTCAAGAGCTGAATCGTGGCCGACCGACACTCCCAAATCGCTGAACCACGACTTCAGGAAGATTTCCGGCTGGAGTCGCAGGATTTGCGTCAGGAATTCGGCGACGGACCAGTTTTCATTGTTGTAGTACCAGTGATAGGGTACGGTTCGGCATTTGGTGAAGTCCGATACCTTCACTTCATGACAATCCCCGGTTTTTCCAATCGGTCCGTTGAATTTCAAACCGAAGTTGCTGCCACAGCCTTGGCATTTCCAGGACTCTTCCTTCAGCGAAAACGTCTTTCCGCAGTCTGAACACTCGACAAACGTGCCAGCGTGCTGGCCGATCGTCAGCAGGTTGTCAGCCAACCCGCCGAGAAGGTCGTAGAAGTGCGCTTCTTCGGGTTTTTCAAGAAGTTGTTCTATCTGTTTGACTGCATCCACCGTCATTTCAAATTCTCCTTCATCCTCATGTGCCGGATGTCTGTTCTGGCTGTTCGTTGTTTTGCGATCCATCCATCCATCCTAAACCCCCTCCGCGTCTTCCATTCTGAACAGCGGGGGTGGTGCGAAGATGACGGCGGAGGGACCGCGGATGGCCTCGTCGCGCTTCAGGTGGGAAAGGTTGATCCAGTTGTTGGGGGTGTTCAGGTCGAGGCCGCAGAGGCGCAGGCATTCGGCGTGGATGAATTCGGGTTCCTGGATTTTGGGCATCAGTTTCCGCCACGTGCGGACGGCTTCGCGGAAGTTGACGTTCATGGCGACGGGCGCGTCGAAATCGGCGGCGAGCGCGCAGCAGATGATCCCGCGGAGTGCGCCGAGATGGTGCATTTCCGGCGTGGCGCTGCCTGCCTTGATCCGGTCCTGGACCGGTTGATGGGCGCCAAACACATCCATCACCAAGTCGCTGAATGTATCTTTCGTGCACGCGATGGCCGCCCGCTTCAGGCCGGCCCTGGCGCGCATCATGTCGACGACCGGGTCTTCCGGCGCCAATTCGGCCACTCGGTTAATCATGGCCACGACCTGGTCCGCCTGCCCCAGCGCCAGTTCGCGTCGTTTCCGGAGGTGGTTCAGGCTGCTCTGCCCGGAAATCGCGGCGGCTTCCGCCAGCAGCGCGGTCCAGTCGTCGAATTCGTACATTTCGGCGGCCCGGGCGGCGTCGACAGCCCCCTGGAACAGTTCGTCGGCCAGGTCGTGGCCGGTTCCGGCCATCAGCCAGGTGTAACCGGTCAGCGTCAGGGCCGTCGAAAGCTGAGCGTGCGTGTCGAACGATGTCCTGCCCCCAACAATCTGCGCTTCTGCCAGTTCCCGTGCCTGCTTCAGGGTGTTCCTGGCATCGGCCGCCGTCCCGAGCGCGATTTGGGCCGCACCCTGGCGGATCAACGCGTTGAGCAGGTAATACGGGGTCGAGT
>Ga0116149_1003933_pt1 | contig 14993 bp, 13 predicted proteins | sample AD_UKC057_MetaG_FD_89787 | JGI IMG/M metagenome (GOLD analysis project Ga0116149, IMG submission 89787) | Active sludge microbial communities of municipal wastewater-treating anaerobic digesters from USA - AD_UKC057_MetaG | ecosystem: Engineered > Bioreactor > Anaerobic > Digestate | place: USA... | reverse complement strand
CGCGATGCTGCCGAGCTGAACCTGAGGCAATATCCGCAGAAAGGGAGTCAGGCGGTCGGCTGGGTACTTCTGGCCCTGAGCGCAATTCTGGCCGTCACGGGTCCCAAGCTCCTGGTACTGCCGGCACTGCTGGCGGCCGGGGTCTTTTTCTTCGGGAATCTCAGGCTGGGGATTTATGGAGCCGGGGCCATTCTGATCTGGACGCTTATCCTGCCCCAGGCCGAATACCTCCAGCACCTGATCAGCCTGCCCATGAGAATCATGAGCGCCGGTTTTTCTTCCGAGATACTGAGCCTCTTCGGGTACGACACGATGGCCGAGCAGACGGGAGTCAACCTCAACGGCAGATTGATCGCCATCACGGCGGCCTGCAGCGGCATTGAGCAACTGGAAGCCATGCTCTTTATCTGCTGGATACTCTCCTTTTCCATGCAGTACAGAGCGCTGTTTCAGCTCCTGCACTTTTTCACACTCCTGCCGATTCTCCTTTTTTCCAATACGGTCCGGCTGGTCATTACGCTGATCGGCATCCAGACCGTGGGGGATGTGTTCCTCTCAGATACGGTTCACACCACCCTGGGCCTCGGAATGATACTGCTCTCGATTCTGCTCTTCATCGGAATCGGCAATCTCTTCCCCAAAAAACCGATTCAGAATAAAACCGTATGAATGGATGGATAAAAAACATTCTCTGGCTCCTCTCGTCTCTGCCGCTTTTGAGCAAGGCGCCCTACATCTACAGAACCTGGGTTGACTCTCCCCTGGAGTACGGAGGCTGGATTATCTGGCTCTGCATCCCGGCGGCTCTTTTCCTCTGCGAGTATCTCCGCCGGAAGGTTCGGGAGCATCCCCGTGGAAATAAGGGTGAATATCGCGGGTGGTTCATCGCGGCCATTGTGATCGTTGCAGCCGCCTGGGTCTATTTCAGTTTCGGGGCCTCCCGCGTCCATGCGCTGAGCATTCTCCTGGGGATCGCCCTCTTTTATCTGGCGACGGGATTGCGCTGGGGTCTCTCTGTTTTTATCTCCCAATGGCCCAGTGCCTTTTTTGCGATTCTGGCGACTCCTTCGCTCTCTTTCTGGCTGGGTCACTACCTGGAATTCGAGCTCCGGGGCGCCCTCTCTTATGTGATCGCCAAGCTGGCTCTTGCCTGGTTCTTCCTGGCCGTCTGGAGTCTCTGGGTCTATTACAAAAAGGCTTATCCGCGGTTCCATAGTTTTCTTTTTTCTCTGGTGCTCTGCGCGGTGGCGCTCTTCGCCCTCGCACAGCGGCAACTGCTCCAGAACGGTGCCCCGATTCAATTAAACCTGGAGACGCTCAAATCGGGCGAGTGGCTGGCACGCAAGGCGGAAGTAACCCAACGCGACCGGGATTTCTTCACCGGCTGCACCTGGATTGGCCGAATGGAGTATTTTGACAACCGGTCCTCTCTTTCCGTCCTGGCGCTCCAGGTGGCCGATATCACCAACCTGCACCCGATGGCCATTTGCATGAAATCCGCCGGCTCGGAAATCCTCTCTTCGAGTCAAATCTACCTGAACGTCCGCGGCAAGCCCGTTCAGGTAAACGAACTCGAACTTCTCATCGGTGGCACCCGCTCTTTGGCCTATTCGGTCTACTCCAATGACGAATTCTCCACGGGGAATTTTGCGCGATTCCGCCTCTTGAGAAAGGACCGCAAAATCTGGTGGCATTATCAGATTGTTACGCCCATGGACCCCGACAGAGAGACGGCTCATAAACGGGTGGAATCTTTCCTGAACACTTTTGCGGTCGAGCTTGCATCTCCGGCCGAAGAATCTCCCCCGAAAGAGTAAGAGCAGCCCTGCCTTTTTCCGCGATACAAAAACTCCGCAATCTGATAGACTGGCGGCGCGGTGGAAATATCCAAAGAGGACAATCTCCTCAATATCGTCTATGAGGATTCGGACCTCCTGCTGGTCAATAAACCGGCCGGGCTGGTTTGCCATCCCACCAAGACCGACTGCCTGAGCAGCCTCGTGGCCCGGCTCCGTATCCACCTGGGTTCCTGTCCGCTGCGGCAGAATCCCCGGCAATGCGCCTGGAGAGCCGACGGGCTTTGCAACCACGCCTTGAAAGAGGAGAGCGCTGCCGCCGAAATTCATCTCATCCACCGTCTGGACCGTGAAACCAGCGGGATTGTCCTGGCCGCCAAAAACAACACGGCCGCCCGCTCGCTGGGATTTCTCCTGCAACAGGGCAAATTCACCAAAAGCTATCTGGCCATCGTCTACGGGGTGCCCGATCCCGCATACGGCACCATCCGCCAACCTCTGGGCAAAGACCTGCAGAGCCCGGTCGCCATCAAAGATTGTGTCCGGGGCGACGGCACCCCGGCGGAAACCCGTTATCGTCTCCTCCGTACCTTCAATAGGGGCGGTCAGACTTTCAGCCTCCTGGAGATTTTCCCCATTACCGGACGCAAGCACCAAATACGAATCCACCTGGCTTGGATCGGCTCGCCTGTCGTGGGCGATAAACTCTACGGACTGAATGAGCGCTATTACCTGGACCTGGTCGAGGGGCGCCTCACCGAAGAGCAACGGCGGGAGCTGCTCCTGCCCTGGCAGGCACTCCATGCCCAGAGCCTCTCCTACCGGGATAGCGAGGACAACGAGCGATGTTTCAACTGCGATCCCGAAAAATGGTTCCTCGATTTTGCCGGGCTGGAATCCTCCAAAGCACTCGACACGCTCATTTCCGCAAAAACTCTCCTGCCCTAAGACGCCATCTCTCCGCACCCTGCCTCCCGGGCAACGTTCCTTCATCCGCCCGATTCAGAAATAATTCAGGGTTTGTTGTTGACAAATGCAGGAGGGTAACGGATAACTCTCCGGGAATATCTTGTGTGTGAAACAGTCTAAACAGTCTACCAGTGAATCGGGCTCGAACACCTCAACCGGAACAAAGAGGTCCGTGGATTTCGTTACCCGCATCTATCTCAGTTTCTGTGCTCTGGTCTTTATAGTGTCGGCAGTCCAGAAGCTGATGCCTGATTTTTCTGATCCATTCCTGAATGAAGCGGATTTCGTTTTCCCTTTCATAAAGGAAAAATACCTCCTGTTTGCAGTCGTCCCGGTTAACCTGTTCGTTGCCTTTATAATCATCAAAAAGATCTTCACTCGTCCCATTGAAGGAGTCAAATTTGCCCTCTGGCTTTCCTTGCTCTTCGTATTGTATTTTATCGCTTTTCTCTTTGCCCCCGGACGACAAGGAGTCTGTAAATGCTTTGGAGTCTCTCTCTTTGGTTTCATGGAGCGTAATGCCGTTTTATCCAGTCTGGCCTTTCTGGGGATTATGCTGCTGGGCGGTATTATTTTGGTTTTGTGGGATTGGCTTGTAAGACGCCGTGAGATGAAAAAAATATAACGGATTTATATACAATGAATATCAAGGATAACGCAAAGAAATTTTTGGGCATGGCACTGGTGCTTTCAGTGTTAAGCATTTGGGGCATCGCCCAAACAAACCAGACAGTTGCGCAGAAAGCAGAGCCAGAAATTGCCGACACTCAGGTTAAGAGCGTTCAGGGTCTTACCAATAGCCAGCTTCTTAGTTCTGCCGGGACCATTATTGCCACCAATAACGGCGTCACCATCACCCAGGGCCCCGGCGCTTCAATCCCTGAAGGCCCGGAACCCCAAGGCGGCTGGTTCACTCCTTTTTACACAGCTGAAGGTGTTGTTAAGTATGAATTGTTAGATGAAAAAATGGAGGTTGATTTATCATATGACTACCCATTTTCAGTCTCTGTCGGGGCCAATAACTGCTGGCAAATAAGACAAGCTTTACCAGAGTCTTTTATGACAAACCTGGTGGCCTATGACGGAACCAATGTTTACAGTGTATCTACCGCTGACCGATACAGAGATCGTGAAGGTATCGTTCATATGATGGAAAAACCGCAAACAGGGGCTCCTATTATTAGTCCAAGTAAATTCCCAATAGGTAAAGTTAGTAGTGTTTATTTTTTATGGCTGGCTTATGCAGGTGGAGATTATTTAATTCAAGAAAAACAGGAAAGGATTCCCTGTGATTCTTATAATGCTTTAACACATCCAGGTGCATGGTGTTCTGATTTTAAATATAAATTATTTTCTGGTAAATTAAATAACATTATATCAGAAGGGACGTTTGTATTTAATAAAAAATATGTATCCGAACGCACGGAAGATTGTCCATACATTGATGAGCCTGTAGGTGAATTAAATATTAAATATTTCAATGAAAAAATAAAAATTTTGAATAATATTAAAAATGATAATTTTATATTTTCTACTTATTCGTTAATAAATAAAAAGTCTTTAAATGATTTTGAAATTCCAACTATTTTTTATCAGAAAAATTTTCTATCCCGGCCACTTCGAGTGATATTTCTCGTTGCTGTGAGAGATTGAAGGGTAATGTTACAAATATTATTTATTCTCCCGGGCCTGTGCCATTAATTCCTGTATTTACCGGAAGAGTTTATATGAGAGATATGCGTTTCGCTGTGAAAACTGCGACAGGATTCCGCAATTCAATATGGTATAATACTACCAATGAATGGATCCTTTCGACAAATGACCCCGTACTGAAGAGGGCGGGCTCAGAAGAATTATCTCCAAAACCTGAAAAGTCTCGAAAAAGGGGGGTGTATTATTACCGCGTGGCAATTATCTTGTTGTCGATTTTGGTCTTACTTCCTTTCTTTTATTTTCTCAAGAATGGCAGGAGGGCGGATTAGCGCAGAATTTGTGTTCATTCGTGTCCATTCGTGGTTCTTTCCCTGGTTCTTCACTTTTCGGCGGGCCTGCTCTTGAGGGAATACGCGGGCGGAGAACTCTTCACTCTGAAGAGAATTCCTGTTTATTCCGGGGCTTCTTTAGGGTACAATTCGCTCGTGAGTTGGATTAGGAATGTATTGGGAGCGGCTCTGATTCTCGGAGCGCAGAGTATCGGTTTGGAGACAGCGCTCTCCGCGAGGGCAGCAGACGCAGACGAGTCCCCGGAGCTTACCCTCGAAGAACTCAGGGAGCAATTCGCCCGGCCACCGGCCAGGACGAAGATTATGCAGATCATCCACAACTGGCCCGATTCACACGACCAACAGGACGCCATCCGCAAACACCTCCTTCAGGACCGGGGCTTTGGCGGCATCGTCAGCAACGTCTCCTTCGACAAATATATGGAGAGCGAAGAGCACTGGGCCGCCTTCCAGAGAGCCATCGAAGTGGCCAAAAAAGAGGGCGCCAATCTCTGGCTCTATGATGAAAAAGGTTACCCCTCCGGCAATGCGGGCGGACTGGTGCTGCGCAAAAATCCCGCCTGGGAAGCCGAAGGTTTGCTCACCCTGAGCCGGCACTGCAACCGGGCCCAGACTCTGGAACTCACCTTACCGCCGGGCAAGCTTCTCTATGCGCGCGCTATTCCTCTGAAGGAAGGCGAACCCGATCTACAGGGAGCTCTGGATTTATCGGCCTCAATCAAAGAAGGCCAATTCAAGGCCGAGATTCCTGCTGATCACACTCTCCTCATTATCACCCGGGACCATCTCTACGAAGGAACTCACGCTGACGGCAATCTCTACGAGAAAACACCCTATATCAACCTCCTGAGCCAGGATGCCACCTATGAATTTGCCCGGGTTACCTATGAAAACTATGCCCAGCGGATGGGCGAGGACCTGAGCAAATGGTTCGAGGCGACCTTCACCGACGAGCCTTCCCTCATGAGCGTTTTCCTCAAGCCGATGCCTTACGGATGCCTGCCCTGGGAGGAGAGCTTCGCCGAGGATTTCGAGCAGCGCAACGGTTACGACTTGATGCCCTTACTCCCGCTTCTGGCGCTGGATTGCGGTGCGCGCGGAGAGGCCGCCCGCGTCAAATACGATTTCTGGAACACGGTCGGGGAGAAAGTCGCGGAGAATTATTTCGGGCAGATTCAGAATTTTTGCGCCCGTTACAATATCCCCTCGGGCGGCCACCTGATTTCCGAGGAATCGATGGCGACGCATATTCCCTTTTACGGTAATTTCTTCGCCTGTCTGCGGCGGCTGGATGCACCCAGCATGGATTGCCTGACCAGCCAGCCCGGAGAAGTCCCCTGGTACGTCTCGCGATTGATTTCCAGCGCGGCCGAGCTCAGTGACAACCGCCTGGTCATGAGCGAAACCTCCGACCACTCCCAAGTCTGGCGGCCGGCCGGCGACGAGCGGCCGAGGGTCATCGTCTCGGTGGATGAGATTCGGGGCACTCTGGGCCGGCAGATCGTGGGCGGCGTCAACCGCTTCACCAGCTACTACTCCTGGAGCCAGCGCAGTGATGAGGAAATCCGCGGCCTCAACCAGTGGTGCGGACGCTGCATCCTCCTGACCGAAGGCGGCAGGCAGATGAGCGATATCGCCGTGCTTTACCCGGTGGAGAGCTGCTGGGCCCGGTATCTGCCCTCGCGTCTCTGGGCCAATGATTCGCCGGCGGTGCTGGGCATTTCCGGCAGTTACAGTGCCGTCGGGGAATCGCTCTGGCGCGGAGCCCGTGATTTTACCTTTATCGACAGCCAGGCGGTTACCGATTCAATCGTCGGCAACAGGGGGCTGGAGCATCCCTGCGGTCTGAACTGGCGGCTCATCGTGCTTCCTTCGGTCGATACGCTGCCTCTGGAAGTCTGGAACCAACTGGAGTGGTTCGTCGAGCGTGGCGGCATCCTGATCGCTGCGGGCTCTCTGCCGCGGAATTCCTCTTTTGAATACCCCAGCCCGGCGGTGTTGGAAATTTCAAATCGTCTTTTCGGGGAGACTCCCCTGCCCTTTAATGCACGCTTCAATCGCTCCGGCGGCGCAGCGGTCTATCTGCCTCCGGGAATGGAGAGCCGGGTCTCCGCGGTGGCGGATGCACTCCTGGAGCGCGACTTCACGCCGACTCAGAAAGAATCGCCACTGCGCGTCACCCATCGCTCGTTCCCTGACCGCGAGCTCTACTATATTTTCAACGACTCCAAGCAGCCCTGCGAAGACCGCGTCAGCTTTGCCGCCATCGGCAACGCCAAAATGTGGGACCCGCAGACCGGAGAAGTCACCGAACTCGATTATGCCCCGAGCTATGTCGTCCGGCTGGAGGGCTGGAGCGCCGTCGCCTTCACTTTTGACCGACAGATTCAGCGTAAACAAAAAACCGATATGAAAAGCCTGCCTCAATACGAGGAGATGCCGCTGCCGCTGGATAAGCCGAACGTCAATGCCGGAGAATTCGTCCGCTCGACTCTCAGCGAAAGCGAAAAGGGAATCACCGCCCATGCTACCCTCACCAGGAGCAACGTGGATACCTTTCTCTTCCTCAGCTACCCAAAGGAGATGGATTTGAGCGCGATGGAACTCCTGACTCTCAACGTCAAAATCCCCTCTTCCCAGAGAACGCCCACTCAGCTCCTGGTCGTACTCCGGGATGCGGATGGCGGCGAATACCTGGCACACACCGGCCATACTCTGGGCGGGCGCGACCAGGACTCGTTCGTGAAAATATACGTCCCCAAAAGCAGCTTCCTCCTGGCCGGCTGGTCCAAGGACCCCAACGCGCAGATGGACCTGGATAAGATCACAGAATTTCGGGTCGGCTGGGGCGGCTACTTCGGCCAGGAAGGCGAGACGGTAGAGTTTTCGGTGCAGGATATTTCCATTCTGAAATAATGACTCTGCACGAAGCGTACATCGCCCTGAACCTGATCGAAGGTGTGGGGCCGGCCACCCTGGCTCAGCTCTTGAAAGTGTTCGATGAGCCTCAGAACATTCTCTCAGCCGGCATCGACCGGCTCATGAGTGTGCAGGGCGTGGGGCCCGTGACCGCGGCGGCCATCCGCAATTGGGAAGAAACGGTCGATCTGCAAAGCGAATTGCAGCGGATTAAGAACGCCGAGTGCCGCGTCATCATCACCGAAGACGAGGAATACCCGCCGCTTCTGCGCGAGATTTATAATCCTCCCTTCCTCCTCTACGTCAAAGGGCGCATCCTGCCCCAGGATAAAGGCGCGGTCTCGATTGTGGGTTCGCGTCTGACGACGCTCTACGGCAGGGAAACGGCTTATCGCCTGGCCCAGCAATTGGCCTATGCGGGAATCACCGTGGTCAGCGGAGGCGCCAGCGGAATTGACTCGGCCGCGCACCAGGGGGCTCTCTCGGCCAGGGGTCGGACACTCGCTGTCCTGGGGAACGGGTTAAACCATATTTATCCGGCGGGGAACGCTGAGCTTTTTGAAAAAATTGCGGAAAACGGCGCCCTCATCTCGCAGTTCCCCATGGACCGCGCGGGCGACCGCCAGACTTTCCCCATCCGCAATCGAATCGTCGCCGGTATGACGCTGGGGACCGTCGTGGTGGAGGCTAATCAATCAAGCGGCGCTCTCATCACGGCGGGCATGGCCGCTGAGCTCAACCGGCAGGTTTTTGCCGTGCCGGGCAGGATCGATTCGCCCCGCAGCAGCGGTTGCCACAGATTGATTAAAGAAGGGGCCAAGCTCTGCGAAGGGGTGCAGGATATTTTGAACGAGTTTGAATGCTTTGCCGGGCTGGCCGGAGCGTTGCGGGAGGCCCCCCCCCCTCCGGCGGAAACGAAATCTGAGAAAACTGATCCGGAGCAACTCCCCTTTTCTTTGCCGATCACGGCGGTGGAATCTTTCACCATCTCGATGAGCGAGCACGAACTGACCGTCTTCGGCTGCATGAGCTCCCAGGAGCAGCATGTCGATGAGCTCATCCGCGCCTCCAAATTGCCCAGCAGCGCGGTCCAATCGGCCCTCTTCGGACTGGAACTCAAAAAGCAGGTTGAGCAGCTCCCCGGAAAATTCTATCGCAAAAAAATGAAGTAGACCGGCTCCGGGATTCCGGCGGGGATTTATTTTTGCTTCAGCAGTTGCCGCAGCCGCCCGTAGGCCAATTGCAGCTCGGCTGATTCTTCGGGCATCCGCTCTACGAAGGTCTCGTTGCGCAGCAGCGCATTGACCGCTTTGGCCAGGCTCTTGGTAAACTTCGGCAGGTTGAACTCGATCTCCCGGGTGAGCTCGGTTCCCCGAAGGGTACTCTCCCCCAAATTCGCGCGGCACCATTCCAGATCGTCGGCTCCATCGTGGATCAGGTGGATGTAGTAGTGCTCGTCCATGAAGCGGAGCTTCACCGTCTTGGCGCCCCAATAGAAACTGATCAATTCATTCGTCCACCAGAGAAGAAGCACGCTGACAAAATCGCAATAGTCATCACCGGGGAAGGCACCTTCATCGTCTTCGATGTAGATATTTCCCATCGGCAGGGGATAATAATTCCCATCTACCTTCACACTCTCTTCATCCAGAACAACTCTCATTTCAGTAGCTGACGCTCCTCTTCTCTATGGCCTGATCATCCACGTCGCTTAGGCATTGTTTCACGATCGGCCTGATTATCCAAAGGAAATTTCTCAAAACAGAGGGGAGTTTCACGCATCTATGCCTAAAATCACCAACGGAACAGCAGGAACGCCCCTGCCGTGGCGAACGAGATTATAAATTTCTCCCTCATAGTGCGCCACACCCGAACTCATCTCCGCCTGAAGAGATTTCACCGGAAGAACCTCAACACCGACATCAATTTTATCGCCCACATAGAATGCCAGATGTTTGACGAAAAGGTCATACGCTACAAAAGCATATTTTCCAAATTGGATTTCTACGGCCACCCTCTCTTTTACAAAATCAGTCTGATTGTAGCTCCGAATCGGCTTTTTCCCGGCGGCCTCTATTTCCTTTTTTTGACTCTCTAAATCCATGGAGAGAGTTTTTCGAATCAGTTTTTCATCTCCACTGACCCAATAATCTACCCGACTCTCTTCCCATCCGCATTTTGAAAAGGTTTCTTTGAAAGCCCTATTGATCTCAACAGGACTATACAACGTCTTGTCTCTTATTCTTTTTTCTTTAGAACCTTTTGTATGACAAGATGTTGCATCAACAGATCTGATAACCTTATTTAATTCGTTCCAAAGTTGCTTTCTATGGACCAGGAGAAACTCCAAGCCGTTCAGGTGAGAATAAGTTTCAACGATTTTCATTATTAAGCTTTTAGAGTAGCGGTTGTTGAAAACAAACTTCTTCCGGATCAAGCCGTTCTCCTCTCAAACCACTGACAGAATCCGACTTCCTTATATTTTCAGGATCATAAACGGGCTTATTCATTGGCCTTGATTTTAAACAACCGGCATACTCAAGCTGAATTCGTTCTTCAGCCACCTTCAGGTATTTGGGAACTATTTCGGCCCCCATTCCTTTTCTGTCGTGTCGAACTGCGGCAATAATAGAGGTACCCACTCCCACATAAGGGTCCAGCACCCAATCCCCTTTATTTGTCAGGGAGAGGACCAGTCTCTCTACAAGCTCAACCGGGAACTGGCAGGGGTGAATCGTTTTCTCAACATGATTATGTTTCACGTTGGGGATCATCCATAAATCGCCCGGGTTTTTGCCCAGCGGGTTGCAAGAATATTGCCCTGCTTTGGGACCCTTGAAATATTTTTTGCCCGGATATTTTTGGGGGACTCTTACCGGATCCAGGTTAAAAATATAATCATTGGACTTTGTAAACCATATGATCGTTTCGTACCTGCCTGAAAAACGGCGTGAGCAGTGGAGGCCATGTTCAAAATGCCAGATGATCCTATTTCTCATCTGAAGACCCTGTTGAACAAAAATGGGATAAAGGACGGAATCCAAGGGCACGATCGCTCCGCTGTCTACAAAATTACCGACCTGCCAGCACAGGCTGCCCTGAGGCGCCAAAACCCTCACACACTCAGCGATTACTTTCTCCTGCTCTTCAAGATACGCCTTGAGAGAAGTCTTTTTTTCGTATTCTTTTCCGATATTGTAGGGAGGAGAAGTGACAACCAACTGAACTGAATGATCGGGGAGCTCTCTGAGCAAATCCATGCAGTCACCCGGATATAAAACCGCACTCTCCTGCGGAGAAAAATGGGTAGCTATTTTCGAACCTAACAACACCATGGATATTATAGCCTCTTAAAATAATCAGTCAACCGACGGCAGGTTAATAAAAAAACAAGTCACGCTCAACTCACGGTGGCGGCAAGGGATAGGGCGTCGGGGCGGACTTGATCCGCTCGCCCAGCCAGTTGATGGCCTGGCCCAGATGGCGCATATTGGCCATGGCTTCCTGATCCTCTTTCACCTCCTGGGGCAATCTGCCCACGCCGAAATTCCAGTAGGATGAGCCGGGCACGATCATCCCCAGGCAGAGGAAAAAGTGGTTCAGGTTATCAAAAACGTTGATGGCGCCTCCGCGGCGATGCACCACGACGGCCGCGCCGATCTTCCCGCGCAGAAGCTCCTTATTCACCGAATAGGAGGCCAGCCCCAGGCGGTCGATAAAGGCCTTGATCTCAGAGGCGATCGTCCCGAAATACGAAGGCGACCCCAGAAGAATGGCGTCGGCCTTCTCTGTCAGGGCGATCCAGTCATTGATCGGGTCGCTCGTGATAACGCAGCGTGCATTGGCATTCTTGAAACAGCGGTAACATGCCTTGCAGCCTCTGACGGCGACGCCCCCTACCTGGACGAACTCCGTTTCCCAGCCCGCTTCGGATAACACTTCGAGCACCGTCCTGAGCATAAGGGCGGTATTCCCGTTCTGCCTTGGGCTCCCGTTAAACGCGACAACCTTCATGGGAACTCATCGTCGCACCCGAGTTTTCGCTTGTCAAGATTGTTTCAGGTTTGCCACCCAACCCTGCACCACACGGCGTATATCGGCTCCGGTCTGAAGCGCCGGTTTCACGTGACGCGGCGTGAACCAGGGGAACGCACCCGTCAGGTCGTGCGTGACCAGCACCTGTCCGCTGCAGGCGGAGCCCGAGCCGATCCCGATGGTCGGTATATTAAGCGCCGCCGTGATCTTGGGAGTAAAATCTTTCTGAATCAATTCCAGCACGATCGCCATGACTCCGGCCTTCTCGAGTGCCAGCGCGTCTTCCATCAAGGCAGCCTGTTCGGCCTCGACCTTGCCCTTGAGCCGGTAGCTGCCCTCCACGAGAATCTGCTGCGGCAGCATCCCCAGATGCCCGCAAACGGGAATCCCATTTCCTAAAACCGCTTCTACCTGCGGCAGAATCGCCCGGCCGCCTTCGAGCTTCAGGCATTGTGCCCCGGCTTCCACCAGACGCCGCGCATTCCGGAGCGCGTCTTCGGGCGTTTCATAGCTCCGGTAGGGCATATCGGCTACGAGCAACCCTTTGGGATGGGCCCGAGCCACCGCGCCGACATGGTGGATCATGTGCTCCATCGTGACGTGGGTGGTATCCGGGAACCCCAGCACCACGTTGCCGAGGGAATCCCCGACCAGGAGAATATCCACTCCGGCTTCATCGAGCAGACGAGCCATCGGGTAATCGTAGGCCGTCAGAGCGGAGATTTTCTCACCCCGCTTTTTCATATTCAGAATTTTTTCCACTGCAGCCCGGGCACCCTCGGGCTCCTCTTTATCAGATTTCAGGACCATGATGTTTTTCTACGCAAAGAGGCCCATGCCACAGAATGAGCAGGGCCGTCTCATAAAAGGATAAAAGGCCGGGAGAATCGCCCGACTAGCCCGGAGGCCAGCCCAGAGGACGTCCTCCCAAAATATGGCAATGCAGATGCGGCACGGTCTCTCCCCCATCCTTGCCATTATTGATCACCAGCCGGTAGCCGTTTTCCGCCAAGCCCAACTGACGCGCCACCTGAGCCGCCGCCAGAAGCAGATCGCCCAGGAGATCGCGGTCGCTTTTCCGGGCTCGGTCTATCCGGGCAACCACCCGTTTGGGGATGACCAGGACATGGACCGGCGCCTGCGGGTTGATATCCCGGAAGGCCAACAGCGTCTCATTCTCAAACACGATATCGGCCGGAATTTCTCTGGAGACGATTTTTTCAAAAAGAGTCTTGCTCATAACTTTTCCTACTCAATGACTAAAATTTTTTCTAACCGGTTCGAGCTCTGCGCATAGCTCCGGATAAAGGCCACCACCGACTCGGCGAATCTCCGGGCCCGCTTGCTCCAGCGCTGCCGGTGCGTACAGGAAAGGGTGCAGCCCCGTATTCCTTTCACGAAAATAAGGTCCGCTTGCGAATTTTCCAGCGAAAGAAGGACCTCCCTCAGCTTCTGGAAAAAAGCCAGCTCGCCATATTGGAATTCCGCCGGGATCAATTCCTGCAGGTCCACATGCCGGATCAGTTTGCCTGGCTGCGAGATCAATGCCGATGAAACCAGATGCGCCAGCTCCCCGAGCTTCAGCCTCCCCAGATAATTCTCCCGGTTGACGTAGGTGAAAACCGCCTCCACGGCGCCCAAAAAATAATCCGGGTCCACCGGCTTCATCTCCAGCATCTCCGGCGTGATATCCTCCGGAAAGCATGGCCTGAGCTCGCCGGAAGGATATTCCACCAAAACGCATTCAGAGTTTAAAGCGATCATGTTTATTCCTGCGCCGAGTGGAGCGTCTCTTCGCGGTCGGATTACCTCCGCTGACGAATATACGCCCCCGACAAACTATTTAGCACAAACACCGCAAAAATAAAACGCCAAAATCCGCTGCGAGGCGCCCTGTGAATCCGCTGCGGCGCCAGGAAAAGAGAATGGGGGCCCATATCCCCTGCCCCACGAGAGTGGGTTCAGAGGAACACGCTTAACCAGAGTAAATAATTCGGATTTTATCTTGCAAAATTGAAGGCATTGATTCATAAATCCGCCAACTGGAATTTGTTTTCATGAACACTGCCATAGACAGTTCGAGCCCGGATATCTTCTCTGAAAAGAAAGTAACAGATATTCGTGGAGGAAAAGCCCGATTGTTGCAGTCTGATCCTTCGGGGAATCTTGCCGTCGACGGGTCTTTTTATTTCCGGTATAGAGTCTACAAGTGTATGAAACTGATAAAACCAGATATCAATTGTGCCATTGCATTCCTTTTACTGATGACCTTCTTTTTCGGGTGCAATGGAATCATGGCGCAAAGCAGCTCAAGTGAAATAGACAATGCTTCCAAGAAGCTCAAAATCCATCCCGTTGTAACCAATCAAGCGGAGGTTTCTATCCGGCAAAAGGACGCCACCGAGGCGCCCGGCACAAAAGGGAGTGCCGAGAAATTTTTTCCTCTCTACACCGCAGAGGGGGTTCTTTACATAGAATCTCTCATGGCAGGAAAGGCCTCCCAAAGTGATGCGCTTTTTTCTGTTTCTGTGGATGCGCGAGGTCGTTGGAATATTGTCTTACAGCAAAAGAAGGGGGCCGTGGAATATATGAACTATGATGGCACGAATATTTTCCATTTATTTGGGCTACCGCAAAATGTTCCATCGGGCTTGCCGGTGGCATTGACATTTGACTTGAGCAGAGGGCAAAACGCAACCTACCACCCCAATGAGACTACCGCTATTTCAGTTATGCCGCTTGCCGAATTATATAGTGGTTCTTTCCCGACAACTTATAACAGTTTTGGGATATTGTGGCTGGCCTTTGCGGGAGGACACTATTTGGAAACGACGAACGATATCCCCAACCTGCTGGAATTTGATCCCATCAATAATCCTTTCGCCTGGTGTACCGATTTTTTCTATAAGAGCGAGGCCGGATCCTCATTTCCGCTTCTGCGGGAAGGTGCTTTTATCGTGAATACCAATTTGATAAAAGGAGACACTGTCGCATATCAAAAAATTAAAGAACCCCAAGGCGAGGAAGCGTTTAAATGGTTACAACAGCGTTTGGAAATAATGCAAAAAATACCGGAGGAGCTTTTCCTGAGAGGGAGTTATTCGCTGAATGCGAGCAAACAGATTGGAACTCTGAAGGTGCCCGTTCTTTTCTCTGCCTCGACTCGCCTCGATATTTTGGTCCGCCAGGACGATTCCGACGGCAGCAGATTTATCGGACAAGTAACCAATATCATCGTGGCACCGGGAGAATATTTTTTGGTTCCTCAGAT
>Ga0116149_1003925_pt1 | contig 15017 bp, 13 predicted proteins | sample AD_UKC057_MetaG_FD_89787 | JGI IMG/M metagenome (GOLD analysis project Ga0116149, IMG submission 89787) | Active sludge microbial communities of municipal wastewater-treating anaerobic digesters from USA - AD_UKC057_MetaG | ecosystem: Engineered > Bioreactor > Anaerobic > Digestate | place: USA... | reverse complement strand
GGCGGATTCGCGCCAGGTATACCGGGGGCTGGATATCGGCTCCGGCAAAGACCTGTCCGAATATGTCTTTGAAGGCAGGCCCATCCCCTATCATCTCATTGATATCGCCGAGGTGACACAGGAGTTCAGCGTCTTTCATTATAAGGAAGCCTTCTACCCCGCTTATGACGGGGTATGCCGGCGGGGGCGGCTGCCGGTAGTTGTGGGCGGCACCGGCCTGTACCTGGAAGCCGTGCTGCGCAATTATCACCTGCCCGCCGTGCAGGAGAATCCGGCGCTGCGCGAAGCGCTGGCCTCTCTGGACGATGAGACCCTGACAAGGCGTCTGCGCAGCCTCAAGCCGGATATGCACGACGAAATGGATTTATCCAGCCGGGAACGCATGATCCGCGCCATTGAAATCGCCGAGGGCGCGCAGAACGCGCCGGAACCGCCCCGCTCCCCGCTTCAGGCGGTACTGATGGTTGTTCTGCATGACCCGGACACCCTTCGTGAACGCATCGCACGCCGCCTCCGCTTCCGCCTTGATAACGGCCTCATCGAAGAAGTGGACGGGCTGCACCACCGGGGAATTTCCTGGGAACGGCTGGACGCCCTCGGCCTGGAATACCGTTTCTGTGCCCAGCACCTGCAGGGCCATATCCCTAACAAGAATGACCTGTTCCAGAAATTAAACAGCGCCATCGCCCAGTTCGCGAAACGGCAGCGCACCTGGTTCCGCGGTATGGAACGCCGCGGCCTAAAGGTCCATTGGCTCCCGGACACGGATACGGCCCGCGCCCTGGCCGTCATCAAATCCGTATCCCAATGCGGCCCCGGCGGCAGCCCGGGATGAAGGACCACACCCGCTCCCAAACGGCATTGGCGGCGCATCCCACGATAAGAAAATATCTCACGCGCCAGGCCCCGATGTACGAACGCTGGCCACTGACCGGGCGTTTTGACCCCGGCGCCGTCCGGGCCGTCGTGGTCATCCCGGCGCTCGCGGAGAGGGGGCTTCTGTTTGAAACCCTCGCCTCCCTGGGCGCCTCCAGCACAAAAGCCCAATCCGGAACCCTGGTCATTTGCGTAATCAACAATCATGCGGCAGGTCTGTCGTCGGCTGAAGACATCGAAGACAATCAGGAAACGCTGCGCGAATTTTCGGGCTACATGGGCGAAGGCCGTTACAGCCCCATGATGTTGGCAGTGGTGGACGCCTCTTCGGACGACCGTGCCCTTCCCGCCGGAGAAGGGGTCGGCCTGGCACGCAAAATCGGCCTGGACCACGGTCTGCGGGTGTTGGCGTCCACGGGCAGGTTGCAGGCCCCGCTGGTGTGCCTTGATGCGGATTCCCCCCCGGCATCGGGCTACCTTGACGCGGTTTTGGCGTTCTATGAAGACAAAGCAGGGTGGGCGGGGTATGCCGCCTATATGCACCGTTTTCCCGAAGCGATCCAGGAACGGGAAGCCATCATCGCTTACGAAATATACATGCGATACCATGAAATTGGCCTGCGGCACGCGGGTTCCCCCTATGCTTACCCGGCGCTGGGTTCCATTATATCCTGCACCGCGAAGGCGTACGCCGCCTGTGGCGGCATGAACCGGCGCTGCGCGGGTGAAGACTTTTACTTCATGCAGCAGTTGGCGAAAACGGGGACCATGGACGCGGTACCCTGCGCCCTGGTATACCCGTCCGGCCGCGTCTCCTGCCGGACCCCCTTCGGCACCGGCCGCAGTGTCCGCGCCTTTGAGTGCCCAACCGCGCTGGATGTTCCCCTGTATCATCCGGGGTGTTATGAGCTGCTTGGGAAGTTCTTCAGCCTGGTGCGGGAAAACGGGGAAGTGAACGGCATCCGTCTGCTGGAGTTTTCGGGGAATCTACATCCCGAACTGGGCGAGTATCTACATGGACGCGGGTTTGTGCAGGCCTGGGAAGGACTGCGGCAACGGTACCGGGACCCGTCGCAACGCCTGCACCAGTTCCACGTCTGGTTTGACGGCCTGCGAACCATCCAGTTCATACACCGCCTTCGTGAAAGCGCTCTTCCGGACCTTACCACGCGTGAAGCACTCCATGCCTTGACTGATTGGCTGCCCGAAGAAATGCTGTGGTTTGCGGATATGCCGGGAGAAGCGGTGCTCGATGCGCTGCGGCGAACCGGCCTGCGACGGCACGGCCCCCGCGTTTGCCCTGTGCCTGATTATTGCCCCGATGTTTTTTTGCGTCTTCCGGTCACAAGTTGAAAAAGAAACCCCATTCCCGTCAACGCCAGCCAGGCCAACAGTTCCGTGGAAAGGTCCTGCAAGGCGGGGCCGGTGTCCGGGCGCGCGGGGGTGACTCCCATCGCCTCCAGCAGCAGGAGAATGCCCCGCATGGCAAACCACGCCCCAATGGCCGCCGTAATAAGGCTGACGGCGTAGCGCTCGAGGAGAAAAGACGCGGCCGCGCCTGACAAGGCCATTACCAAGACAAGGGCAATTCCATAATTGGTTTCGTCAAAGACCATTCGCGCCCAGTACCAGGCGACCAGGGCACTCATGCCCCCGCCGAACACAACCACCCCAAGCCGATAGGCCAGATGCGCGATAATGCCGCCGGTAATACCGCCCGCCACCAGCGCAATGCCGACGACGGCCAGGTTGCCCTCGGTAAAATATCCCGCAACCAGCGCCGCCGCTAGTCCTACTGCGATAAACCCTGACACATCGAGGAAAAACCGTATGGTTCGATACCCGAAGAAACAACACAGGATACCGCCTGCAGCCAATAGAATGGAAGCGGGGTCCAGGCGTGTCATGGACAAGGATTCAATCCAGGGTTTCAGACTGTCTGTCAGGGCCGCTGTTTCCAAGAAAGGTCTCTTTCCTTTTCAATTTTAAGCGCCAGGGACCATTTTTTTTCGGGAAAGGTTGCTTCGGGATACTGGCACCGTCTACGTTTCCGCCCGGAACGCCCCCCCCTTTACACGTTGAACAAAAGACTGCCGCCTGGCGCGCGTGCCGGAAAACCTCAGTAGGCTTCCGCGGGCAGCATCTTTTTGGCGATTAATTGACGCCCCCCCGCCTCGGGATGCGTATCTTCCATCACGACACCGCTTCCATTGATGGTAAGTATGCGGAAGCGTTGTTGCAACATATCGCCCACCTTGACCTGCTGCTCCTTCTCCGCCAAAGCCGGGTTGTTCAGACGAAAAACCGCCGTTTCATTTTCTAAATTCAGGTCGGTGAGTATGAACGCAAAATAACCGATTTCCTGGTTGACCTCTTTCATAAGCGCTATTAACTCAGCGTTCGTGTCCCGCTCCGCCGCAAGGGTAATGTCCCGGGAAGTGCTGGTCAACTTTTTAATGTCAAAGGGTTTCGCGTACATGCGGGATTTGATGTCCTGCACGATTTTTTCCCGGACCTCACGCAGGGTCGTTTTGTTTTCCGCGCTTTCGTTCCGCTTCAGCGCGCGAAGGGCCTCCTCGTGAGCGTCAAGCAACGGCCCGCCCCCATTGAGTATCTCTCTGGCACGGTTCGGCAGGCCGGCATTGGCATCTGCAGCATCATCCTGATCCCGCCGTCCCTGGCATGCCCCGGTGAAATGCACCACGGCATAGACTATTACCAAAACAGCTATAATCAGCGCCACAATGGCTATTCGCTGCCGCGTTTCACCATCCCCATGCTTCGCCTCATGCTTTTTTGAGGGAGGGGATAAATCAATGGAAGCCACGTCCAGAGCATCCCGCATTCTCCCCGGCGTACCTTCACTATCCCCGGCCCCTGAATCCGCCCCGGTAATCCTGCGCAACCGGCCCATCAGGGAGTGCCGGCTCATTTCAAGACGTTCCCGCTCTTCTTCCTTGAGCTGGGCGCGTTCTTCCTGTATAAACGACTCCAAGGCATCCGTCACATTTCCGGAAATGGTATAGGTGCCGATTTTCTCCCCTCCGAGGTCCTCCACCGTAAACGTTTCCTGTTCCTTTCGGGGCCGGCCCACGTCAGCGCCGCAATACCTGCACTTAATAGCAAGAACACTAATAGGCATGCGACATACATAACACAACCGCATGGCGTCTTGCTCTGTTTTTCCGTGTTCTTTTTGGCTCATCAACAAGCACCTTCTATCCGCGCGACACGCCCCCTGTACGATGCTCGGGGACATTAAAAACAAAGGCCGACACTATCATATCACCCCGGCGTTTTCCTGCCACCCTCACCCGTTGCCCGGGCGACATTTCGCACGTTCAGGCTACGACATCCGCCTGTCACCAACCGTCTCCTACCGTACCGATCGCGTGTCCTGCGGCAAAACCGCTTTAACATCTATGCATTATAGAGTGAATCCTTGCTCTATTTCCATTTCACGTTCGAGGCGCTTTTTCAACGTCAGAGAAGCCGCTTTGGTTTTGCCGCACCCATTCGCCCAAGGCTATCCCGGCGCTTACGGAAGCGTTCAAACTGTCCAATTCTTTGCGGACAGGAATAGAAACGATAAAATCACTATGTTCTTTTACCAGACGCCTTATGCCCATGCCCTCACTGCCGATCACCAGGGCAACGCGGCCTCTTAGGTCAGCCTGCCACAGCAACCGGTCCCCACCGGCATCAAGGGCGTTCACCCAGAACCCTTCTTTCTTCAGGCGCTGGATATCGCGGACCAGGTTGGTCGCCTGTATGAGGTCCATATACTCAACCCCCCCGGCCGAAGCTTTCACAACCGCCGGTGTAATGGGCGCGGCACGGTCTTTCTGGAACAACACCCCCGCAGCACCGAAAGCTGCGGCGCTCCGGATAACAGCCCCGAAATTCATGGGGTCCGTGATGCTGTCCAGAATCAGGACGACACACTGCTCCGGCACCCCCTTATCCAGCCATGCACCCAGGCTCAGGAGCGGCAAGGGGGACACCTCAAGCACCACTCCCTGATGCCGGGCGCCGTTCGCCAGCCTGTCGAGGGATGCCCGGTCGGTCCGGACAATCCGTTCCGCCGGAAGGGCGGCGATTATCTCTTCAATCCCTTCGGCATTTTCATACACCAAGGCCCGGTAGACTTCCCGCCTGCCCGCACGCAGGCAGGCCAGTGCGGGCAGACGGCCGACCACGACATCGGATTCGATACTTCTCATTGAAGATCGTTTACTTCTTTAATCTTTGTAACCCGTAATTTCAGGTTGTTATTGTCCGCGACACGGGCATCAACTGCATGCGCGTTGGCTGCCATCAGTTCCTCCAGCAGGGCACAACTTTCCTGTATGCGCCCCAGCTTCTCCAGGCATTTTGCCATGCGGTATTTATTGTACCAGCAGTTGGCGCCCGAAGCGCCGTACCGGTCCACGGCAAGTTTCATGATGTCATAAGCCCGCTGATACCGCCACTGATAAAGCAGGTATCCGCCGATGCGGGTGAGGCCGGCTTCGTCGCGCGTGTCAAGTTCAGCATCCTGGCCCGGCGTGGCTTTGGTATACCGGCCGACCATAAAGTTTATTCCCGGACTGGAGGCCAGAAATCCGATACCCACAATGACAAGTATCAGGACAGGCCACTTTAAACCGCTCAAATCCATACCCGTTTCCTTTCGGTTAGATGCCCAACAACGAACGAATGCGCGTTGTCACATCGGTTAACAGAGGAATATAGGTCAGGGATGCGACACATCCCAGGACAAACAAGATAACAGCCAGGGTTATCACTACGCCCACTGCCCGCTTGAGTCCGAAAAAGAATCCCCGCTTGTACCCTTTTTCCGATTCCAGCGCCTGGGCCCGGTGCATATATTGCTCATACTTTTCGCGGCACACCTCGGAACAATATAATCCGGTAACCGATACAATACCGCATTGCTTGCACACAGGCTTGCTGCATTGCAGGCAACGCCCCACCGCCTCCAGTCCGGGATGGTTGATACATCCGATGATCTTGGCACCCGTCATAGAAAACACTCCTTATTTGTGTCCCCGTTGCCTGACTGAGGCACACTACCTATATCCACATTTTAGCATAAGAAACGGAATATTGCATGCTTATTTCCCGCAGGAACCGCCCGGAGGTCTCGTCAGCGGGCCGGGAGGGCGGCACATCGGGCGAAACAGACAGGAAATGCACATTAATGAGACTTCAAACCCGGAGAAATCACACGCAAAAGGCGCATGGGAACGGACATGGGGTTGTGTGCTAGACTTAGGTGCTCTACAGTGTGCCATGTTCCCGCGAATCACCGGTCAGCAACGCACGGGACAGCCTCGCTCCGCGTATGCCGATGGTTCGAGACTTATCGGGAGAGCCGACCCTACGCGAAAGATGCCTTATGGTTTCGATTCCATTCAACCGCGCGGCCCTTGTGGGCAACGAGAAGCCCTATATGGAAGCGGCTTTGTTGTCCGGTCGCATCATGGGCAACGGGGAGTATACCCGTCGCTGCGAAATACTATTGAGTCGCCTGACCCGCACAAAGCATGCCTTATTGACGACTTCCTGTACCAGCGCGCTCGAAATGGCCGCTTTGTTGCTTGATTTGGCACCCGGAGATGAAGTCATTGTTCCCTCCTTCGCGTTTGTTTCCACGGCCAACGCCTTTGTCGTCCATGGGGCAACACCGGTTTTTGCGGATATCCGTCCGGATACGCTCAATCTGGATGAGAAAGGCGTGGAAGCGCATATCACCAAGCGCACCCGCGCCATAGTTGCCCTCCATTACGGCGGCGTGGCTTGCGAGATGGGCGTCCTGTCCGAAATCGCGCAACGGCACGGCCTGCTCCTGATAGAAGACAACGCGCACGGCTTGTCCGGCGCGTATCATGGCCACGCCCTGGGTTCTTTCGGTCACTTAGCCGCGCTCAGTTTTCACGAAACCAAGAATTATACCTGCGGCGAAGGAGGCGCTTTATTGATAAACGAGGAAGCCTTCCGTGCCCGCGCGGAGATTCTGCGTGAAAAAGGCACCAACCGCCAGGCGTTCTTCCGGGGCGAGGTGGACAAGTACAGCTGGGTGGACCTGGGCAGCAGCTATGTAGTGTCGGACATCCTGGCGGCTATGCTGCTGGCGCAATTAGAATGCTTTGAACAGATATTCCAAAAACGCCGCTGCCTGTGGGAACGCTACCGGACGGGTTTGGCATCGTGGGCTGAAGCCCGGGGAGTACAGATGCCGGTCGTCCCCGCCCATTGCCAACAGGCCTATCATCTCTTCTATCTGCTCATGCCGTCGGAAGCCCTGCGGGACCGCTTCATAGAATACATGAGGGACCATGGCATCCATGTCGTGTTTCATTACCTGCCACTGCACCTGTCCCAAATGGGACGACGTTTCGGCGGGCAAGGCGGCGATTGTCCCGTTACGGAATCCGCCTGCGGGAGGCTGGTCCGCCTGCCGCTATATTACGGGCTCAAGGAAGAAGAGCAGCAGCATATCCTGCAGACTGTGGCGGATTTTACCTGGTAGCAATTTGAAATATAGGCGACAAAGGGGACAGGCGTTCCCGGCATCATTTCAGGAACCACCGAATGAATCAGGCAACGGAGCAGATGCACGAAAATGAGCAAACAGCAGGATATCCCATACGTGGCCTGCTCCGAAGTGCATTTATCCTGTTCCTGGGATTACTGCTCACCGCCGTCGTTATCGCCGCAGCTGAATGCGGCTTGATTCTGTTTGACATAGCGCCTCCTATCCCTCTTTTCGTGGATAATCCCTTTTCGGATTCACCGGCCTATGCGGTAAACCCCGGTTATTATCAGCAGTTCATGTACCGCCTCGGCGGTAAACCTACCCCGGAAGACTTCGAGATGTGGGGATTCAGTATTCCCAAGGTGAAACCGCCCGATACCTGCAGGATTGTCCTCCTCGGCGGCTCCGCCGCTTTCGGACACCCCAATCCGGAGTTCGGTTTTCATGAAATCCTGCGCGTCATGCTGCAAGATGCCGCCCCCGAAATACCCCTGGAAATCTACAACCTCGCTTGTCCCATATTAAATGCCTACGTCATGGAAGAGATTGCCGAAGCCTGTATAAAAATTGAGCCGGACCTGTTTCTTGTGTATATGGGCAACAATGAATATGACGGTCCTTTTGGTCCCGCCTGGCATAAAGACACCTTTCTCGCCACTCATGTGTACCAACCGCTACTGCACCTTTCCAGGAAGTTTAGACTTCTTCGGCTTGCCAAATCGCTACGTCGCAGAGCAGGATGGGATCCCTGGGAAGATGTTGATAGCGCTGCGTATTTCAACACGCTCCTTCCCGTCCGGCAATCGTCGCGTTCCCGCGCTTCCATGTATCGCCGATTCAAGCACTACGTGGAGGGCATCTGCGCCGCCGCACGACAGGCAGGTGCGCAGGTCGTGCTCAGCAGCGTTGGAACCAATCTCAAAGATTGGCCGCCCTTCGTGTCCCAAAACGACCCCAATCTATCCCAAGAAGCAGTAGACCACTGGAATGCGTTGTACCGGAAAGGGGGTAACCTGGAAAAGGCAGGAGCCCTTGACGAGGCTCTGGAAGCCTACGAAGCGGCGGCAGCGCTGGACCCGGTACATGCGATGCTGCAATTCCGGATCGGAACATGCCGCCTTGCCCTGGGAGATCGCGAGCGGGCCAAAGCGGCTTTTCAAAAGGCCCGCGATGAGGATTGTGAACCGTTCCGTACGGATAGTTCCATAAACGCTCTCATCAAAGACCTGTCCGAGCAACTAGCCGGGCAAGAAGTGTATTATGCCGATGCCGAATCCGCGCTGCACGAGGCGGACAGCCAGGCTATCTCCGGCAACGGCCTGTTTTACGATAATGTCCACCTGCTTTTCCCCGGCAATTACGCCATTGCCGCCTGTCTCTTCCCCCGGGTAACCTCGGCGCTTCGCAAGGCAGGATTCCGCCTGCCCGACACTACCGCGAGCGCACCCCCGGAAACCTGCAAAGAACGCCTCGGCCTCTCCCCCCGACAGTATTACCGCCATTATGAATGCGCCCTTGGGCACCTGAAATACATCACCGACTTGGAGGCATTCCAGGATGTTTTACAGGACCACGATACCGAATGGCTGGAACGGGAGGTACAGGCCTTGGTACAGACGGCGGATACAGACGTTGAAACGACCCGGGGATCCCCGAAATATGGGACAGACATTCCGCAACAGCACTATTTAGCAGTGAAAGAGTTATGGCGCCAGGAAGATAAATCCACCGCAGTCGCCAAGGCCGCAGCCCTGGCGGAGATATACAAGGAACGCCCGGATGCACACCTGCTGTATGCTCAAATATTGGAATTATCCGGGGATTCAGCCAAAAGCAGCGCCATAATGAATGAATTGAAAGCCATGATTCGCTGGGATGCACTCTGATAAGGCCTGGCATAATACCGCATCTTTCTTGTGTCGGCAAACCAAGTCACGGGAAGGGCACCAGAGCACAAAACCTGATATAATCCTCTAATCCGAATACCAGCATAGGCATTGAAAGAACCGCCATGGAACGAAAATGCTTCCCATGAATGATATTCTCTTTATCCAACACCAAACCAATATGATGTACCCGGAAATCATCCCCATGTCCCTGCCGGCCATCATGAACCGGGTACACAAACGTTTTCCGGTCCGCGGGTATTTTCTCGAAGAACTCACCGAAACCCACCTTCGCAACGCAAGAATTTTGATTCTGAGCATCCATTGGTATGTAAGCATTAAAGGCGCCATCCAAACGGCCGACTGGGCAAAACGGGTCAACCCGGATATTAGTACCATTGCAGGCGGCATGTCGGCAAGCGTGTTCTATCCATTCCTCCTGCGGGATTCCAAAATCGACTATATTATTCGGGGCGACGGGGACCTTCCCTTATTGTTTCTTGTTGAGGCATTGCTTGAGCATAAAGACGTCTCCCAAATACCTAACGTAGCGGGACGCGAATTTGTCGCAGACGAATGGCAGGCGGCCGGCCAGGATACGCTGGACTCAGGAGATTACCGGACACTCGACTGGTTTCCGACGCTTGATCATCGCATCAGGCGCATGCACACACGGTATAACGGAAAAATCCTGCCGATCCATCCCCTGTTGGCGACCTACCGGGGCTGTCCCATGCCGTGCGAGAACTGCTGCGGCGCGGCGGTCACCCAAAAGGCCCTGTATCGGCGCAGCCCGCTTCTACGCAGCGCAGGTCCCGTCGCCGCCGATCTGGAAGCCTACAGTGATGATCGCGGCTGCAACTTCGTCAGCATCTATCACGATTTTGCCTCCCTGGCGGAGGAATCTTATACGCGTGAGGTACTAGGCCGACATTATGATTTGGACGTGTATTATGAGCTGACCCGGCTGCCATCTCCCGCGATGCTGCGCCTGATTGTGGAAACCTTCCGCAGGGGCACCATCGCGTTTAGCCTTGATGTGCGGCATATGACCTCCTGCCAACTGGTTGACGTACCCGCCCTGATTGACGCCATAAACCTGGTCGCCGCCACCGGCCGTTTCGAACCCCGCTTGTGCTACCTGAGGCAGGGATTAAAAGAAAATAAGGCCTACAGAGAGGCCTTTGAGGCCGTCCGACAAGCAACACCATGCACAGTTTATTGTTCCGATTGGTGGTGGGAGGAAGAAAATCCCCTTCCGAATTCAGATGGACTCTGTACTGAAGCTATTTATCACGCCTGCATGAACAATAGCAATCGGTATCAGGCTTGGAATTACCTGTTCCGCCTGTCCTATCTTATGAATTACCATGCACCGGCTCTGAATCATACCTTGTTAAAACTTTTCAGATACGCTTATGGCGGTGTAAAATAACGCTGAGTTATTAGGGTTCCGGATAATACACTTATCAATGGACAGGAATACTATGACGCAAGCCGCACCTGAATTGACTGTTATCGCCACGTGTTACAACGAAGAAGAAACCATCGGTGAGTTTCATCAGCGGTTAAGTAAAACCCTTCGTGAAACAGGCCGCACCCATGAAATCATCTATGTGAATGACGGTAGCCGCGACAAAACGTTTGAGCGGCTTCAGGAACTCTTCGGGGAAGACGAAAGTATCGCCGTAGCCGCGGACCTGATGTTCAATGTCGGTCAACCTACCGCCATCACCGTGGGATTTGTTCATGCGCAGGGCAGCAAGATTGTCATTATGGATTCCGACTTGCAGCTGGCCCCGGAAGAACTACCGCTCCTGCTGGAAGTCTTCGATGAAGGTTATGTCCTGGTCAGCGGTTACCGCAAGGTGCGCCACGACCCGTGGCAGCGCATCGTTGCCTCTAAAATAGCCAATGCCCTGTTGCGCTGGGCTATGGGCGGAAATTTTACCGATTTTGGATGCACCTTTAAGGTAATTGACGCCCGCCTGGTCCGCGCTTTTGAATACGGTCCCTTTCGGCCGTTGCAGCCTGCGGGACTCGTCGCCGGCGCCCATCATGTCAAAGAGGTGCCTGTATCCCATTTCCCGCGCAAAGTCGGCAGATCCCAATACACCTACTGCAAGTTGTTCCTGTACGCTGTGGATAATTTAATCGACTTTTCACATCGGCCCTTTGTCGCGTTGGGCGTGATTGCCTTTTTTTTATTTCTCCTCTCGGTTGCGGGAATCCTGACTGGACTCACAGGTGTCTGGGAATCCGGCCCCGACAATTTTGTCCCGGCGCTGGCCGCCTTTATCGGGCTGAATACCGCCATTGTATTGGGAACCGTGGCCGCGGTCGGTGAGTTCACCATCCGCAACTATATTGTTCTCCACCGGAAGCCCGCTTACATCATCAAGACCCTGTTAAAACGAAACGAAAAGCACTAAGGTTGTAGTATGAGCGACACCATGGTCATCTTAGGCTCCTGCGGCAGCGCCCGCGAAGCCTATTGGGTATTACAGGAATCGAATCCGGGAGCGGAAACGCTATTTGTCAACGACCTTCCTGAAGCGCAGGAAATGAACGTTATTACGGTCGGCGGACGGCAAATCGAAGTTATACATACCTGGGACTTTTCCAACTTTCGCAAACATCGCCAGAGCGCGTTTAGAAAATTCATCTGCGGCATGGGAGATCCCGTTGTAAAACGCATTCTGGTACACAAAGCCTTGGCGGCGGGGCTTGAACCGGCGCCCACCCAGGTCAGTTCCAACGCCTTTGTGCGACCTGACTGTTCGTTGGGAAGAGGCGGCGTAGTACATCCCGGCGCCTACCTGTTTACCAATGTGTGTTTGGGCGACTATGTGACTTTTTTTTGCGCCCGCTGCGGCCATGACTGTATTTTTGGGGATTATGCCACTTGCACCTCGGGGTGCAACATTGCCGGACACACCGTCATCGGGGAAGGGGTTCATCTGGGCCTCGGCACCGCAGTCAGGCAGAGCCTGACCATTGCGCCCTGGGTAACGGTCGGTATGCAAAGCGCCGTGGTAAAAGACCTTACCCAGCCCGGCATTGTGGCGTTCGGCGCCCCTGCAGTAAAGGTACGCAATGCGGATTTCCCGCAACCCTTTTTAGACACCTGGCCCTCGGAATGGCTGCGGGAGTTGCGCCATAATGACTAAGCCCTCCAATCCGGGCCCCAAAAAACCGCCGACCCTGGCCACCATCGCGAAAGCAGCGGGCGTTTCTCCCTCCACCGTCAGCGCGGTCCTGAACAATATGCCGAGAATGAAGAATTACAGCGAGGCGACGGTTCAACGCATACGGACGGAAGCCGAACGCATGGGATATATGCCCAATCCTCTGGCACGTACCCTGAAAAAAGCCCGGTCCGGAATCATAGGTTTCGTTATGCTGAGCCGCCACAGCCATTATTATGACCAGTTGCTGCAAGGCGCGGAGGACTATGTCCGTGAAGCCGGGTATGAACTCATTACAGGCGACATGGCTTACGAACCGTCCGAACTCGACCGTTGTATACAGCGCATGTTGGCCTGGCGCGTGGAAGGGCTTTTTCTCATGACCGGCGGAAGCGTCATCGCCCCTGAAATTCTGGCTCTGCTGGACGCGGTAGCGGTACCCTATGTTAAGGGCGGGGTACATCTGCCGGAAGATCCCTGTGCCTGTGTTGATTTTGACAACTATGCGGCGGGCACGAAAATAGGGGAACACCTGGCTGTCCTGGGGCATCGCCGGATCGGAATTATCGCCGCAAGCAACAAGAACCATCAGGCCAACGAGCGGATTCGCGGCCTTAAGGACGCCCTGCTGAAATTCAAGGCCCCCCCTCCGGGTTCCCGGGACATCATGCGCGCTTCGGACGCTGACGTAGGCCTGGTCGCGGGCTATCGCTATACCGCACAATTATTGAGACAGGCTTCCGAAATCACCGCCATCGCCTATATGAACGATTTGTTGGCTATAGGGGGAATGCGATACTTAAGCGAGCGCCGTATTCCAATCCCCGAACGCCTGTCCGTCACAGGATTTGATGACCTCTGCCTTGACAGTGCAGCCAACCCGGAAAACAGACTGGGAAACTTTGTGACACCCGCGCTTACTACGGTCAGAACGCCGCTGCACGAGATGGGATGGTCCACCATGCAACTGCTTGTGGAAATGATAAATACCCGCGAGCGGCGGCAATCATCACCCACGTTGACATTCGAACCCGAACTCATAATCCGTGAATCCACGGCTCCCCCGCACCAATAAAGCCCTGCTAATCTCCGAATATCCGATACGCGGCACACATTTCATCGGGAACCGGCAGGTGCTGGGTACATTTTGATAGACAACACCCACACCCGGTACATTTCGCGGCATCCTTTCCGCGCAACATACGGTATTTTTTACGGGCGGAATCACTCAGGTCCCAGAACCGTTGCCGCTCGAGGCAGGCCATAACCCCGGGGATATCCACCCCTTGGGGGCACGGCATACAATAACCGCAGGCCGTGCAAAAATGCCGGGCCTTTTCGTCAATAGAGTCGAGCATATCATGCACGAAACGCATCTGTTCCACGTTCAGGGGGCCGCACTCCACGCACCGCACCCCGTCATCTATGTCGGCATGTTTGGCGATACCGGAAAGCATGCTGTCCGCATTAGGGTTGTTCATAATATACCGTATCGCCAGCTCCGCGGCAGAAGAAACACCCGTTTTTCGCGCCAACGCATCAAGCACCCGGCTGGGCTGGGTGAATTTTCCACCACCGACAGGATTCATCACCAGTGTGCCAATTCCCAAGACATGGGCTTGTTGCAACACACAGGCATTATGATGATTGATCAGGTTGAAACTGACCATCACAACTTCACACCAGTCACTTTCCCGCATATAACTACATATATTTTGCGGCGTGTCATGCGAAGAGAACCCGATATGCCGCACCAGACCCTCATCCTGGGCACGCAACACGCCGTCAAGCAAGCCTCCTTTGCTTGTGGCCTGCCGGAACTGCTCAGGTGTATTCAAAAGCCAAAGCAGATACAGGTCCACATAGTCAACGCCCAATCGGGCCAGTTGTTCGTCAATTCGTCTGCGCGCGCAATCCGCCGTGGGGGCATCGGCGGGTGTCACTTTGACCGCCCACGGAGACCATTTTGCGGAAACAACTGCCCGCTCCCGGTATCCATTTTTCAGTGCCAGTGCCACTTTCAACTCGGAGTCATCGTAAGTCCGGCTTGAATCTATCAGGCGCATGCCCGCATCCAACGCCCTTCGTATCAACACGGCAGCCGCTTCCCGATCATGTGGCAACCGTGCCGTACCGATACTGACCGGCGGCACCAGAAGCCCGCAACGGAGACCCAGAGGCTTCAGTTCCATTAGTGTGGCACGGCCTTTCTAAAACTCCTTTTCTCCTTGCGCGCATCCTCTGTTGAACCAATAGCAAAACATAAGGAACACTCCTTGCCAACCACGGCAGCGGCCAGGGGTGATAGTTTGTCGGCAAGTCCCCCGGGTTTGTCTTCGACAGGCCCTCACCAAATGTCCACGTATTCAACCGTATATCGCATCGTTGCTTTCCTTACGGTTGACGGTTACTGGTACACCAAAACACTTCTCGAGATGTTCCGGGGATTCCGGCCGGGTTATCAGGCTGACCACGAAAGCGGTCAATGTGGAGGCCGGTAGCGCCACGATCAAGGCCTCCACCCAT